>JACXTT010013960.1_pt1 | contig 10540 bp, 3 predicted proteins | sample 9270951 | NCBI WGS metagenome assembly JACXTT01 (sample SAMN15532306, study PRJNA645909) | rock metagenome | isolation source: weathered quartz diorite | place: Puerto Rico | collected 2017-06-21
TTCGCTTCCGCGACGTGGTCGATCAACGCATCCTGGTCGTCGGGAAGCGACAGGGTCGTCAGATCCATACCTTCGGCCTGCCATTGGTACGCAAAGACGATGGCGACGTCCGCGTCTTTTGCCAGCGCTGCGGTGGCGGTTGCGTCCTGACCGGAGGCGAACTCTACCTTGGCATTCGGAAGCTTCGCCTGTAGCGCCTTGAGCGGCGAGGTGGGGAACCATATGTGATCCTGCCAGTGAGTGGCGCCCTTTCCTGGTGGCGCAATCGCATTGCCACCGGGCGGGTCCACCTGCGCTGAGCCGCCGCCAGAAATCATGCCCACGTCAGCGTGGCCGCCGATCACGGCGATGCTCCGGATCTTTGGATTCAGGGGCAGGATCGCACCCTCATTCTTGAGAAGCACAAGGCTCTTTTCTTCCATGCGCTGGGCGATATCCAGCCCGCCCGCCACATCGACGACGCCCTTCTCGACGGGATTATCCACAATGCCGGAAAGGAATTCTGCGTAAAGAACTCGGCGTGCATGGTCATCAATGTCAGCCACCGGCACCTTGCCCTCCTTTACGGCCTGCATCAGCGCGGGCCCAAAGTAGTTGGCCATGGGTTGTTCCTGGTCCAAGCCCGCTGCCGAAGCCCTCTCGGTGCTGTGTGTACCGTCCCAATCGGAGATGACGAAACCCTGATATCTCCAATTCTTTTTAAGAACATCGCGCAGGGTGTAGTTGTTTTCACAAGCGTAGTCGCCGTTGATGCGGTTATAGGAGCACATCACCGCACCTGGGTTCGCAATCTGAATGCCGATATGGAAGGCGAGGAGATCACTCTCTTGCATGGCACGTTTGGAGATGATCGCGTTCACAACGTTTCTGCCGGTCTCCTGGTCGTTGACGGCAAAATGTTTAAGGTCACCTATGACGTGTTGTGCCTGCTCGCACTTCATGAGGTTGCCAACCATCGTTCCAGCAAGCAAAGGGTCTTCGCCGGCGTACTCGAAGGTCCGCCCGTTCCTCGGTTCGCGCGTAAGGTTTGCGCCCCCACCCAAGCTCATGTTGAAGCCCTGCGCTCGCAACTCGCGCCCGATGAGCGCCCCGTACTCGCAGGCGCCCTGAGGGTCCCAACTCGAAGCGGCCGCCAGGTTGGATGGAAGCGCCGTAGAGTAGCGGCCATTCGCCCCGCTGTCACGAACGCCGTAAGCGGCGTCAGAAATAAATAGGGAAGGAATGCCCAAACGCTTCACACCTTCGACGTAGCCGGCGCCGCCATTCGAGAGATGGGTCAAGGGCATCTGCCATTGGGGAGCATGGGCCATGCCGTTGCCGTGCAACAGCGCAATCTTCTCCTCCAAGGTCATCTGGTTTAGCACCAACTCGGCGCGCTCTTCGGCAGAGATGCTGGTGTTCATCCAAGGCTGGTTGGCGTTCTGCGCCATGACGGGGGCCACGTTCGCCGTCAAAACCAGTATGCTTGCCAATACACTGGCCCATGGTGGGGATCGTCTTAGCTTTTTGACTTGCATCTCCTGCCTTTTCTCACCCAGTTGTGACCCTTTGATTTGTCGATGAAGATCTCCATCGTAACCTAAGAAGCAGGCGGCTGGTCCACCTTTGCGGCCGACGTGAGGCTGACGACGTCGTTATGGAGACGTGGAGGCCCCTTCGCGTTGGTTGCGAAGGTTCCACCAAGGTTGCGATAGCGCTGATCCACATCTTGGGGATTCGGTGCATCATTCACTCCAACCGTCGCGGATATTCCCATGCGGGATAGAATGTTGTCGGGCTGAAGGATCCTTGGCAAGGGTTTTCCCTGCCCACAACCGATTAGTGCCATTCATCACGCGGTCAGCATCTCAATTCGCAACCTATTGACGGATCAGGTATTGTCGATGGGTTTTCAGAACCGATCAAGCCGCGACCGGTGATCCTCAAAACCGGCGGGCGACAGGTTTTCTAGCCGCCGGTGGTTCCACCTTCACTGTCGTCCGCCAAATCAACCAGCGACGGATCTCGTCCGACACAAGCTCGTGGCGCACATCAGCGTTGACCCTCGTCCTGCATGCACTGCGTTGACTCGCCGCAACTTGGACCCTACTATGAATGCGCACGCCAGGGCGAGCCTTTGCTGATCGGCCACACCATCTCGCACTACCGCATCGTCGAGAAATTAGGCGGTGGCGGCATGGGTGTGGTGTACAAGGCTGAGGACATCGAGTTGGGCCGGCTCGTAGCTCTTAAATTTCTGCCCGAGATGGTGGCGCAGAGCCCGGCTGTGTTGGAGCGCTTCCGCTGGGAAGCACGGGCCGCCTCCGGTCTGAATCATCCCAACATCTGCGTAATCTACGAAGTCGCGGAAGCACAGCATCGGCGTTTCATCGCAATGGAGTACCTCGATGGCATGACTCTTAGGCAGCGCATCGCCGAAAGTCCGCTGCCCTTGCCACAGTTGCTTGGCTTGGGGATCGAGATCGCCGACGCGCTCGATGCCGCGCACACAAATGGCATCATCCATCGTGACATCAAGCCGGCGAACATTTTCGTTACCCAACGCGGCCACGCCAAGATTCTGGACTTCGGTCTCGCGAAGCTCAACGTAGGGGATGGAGCCAGCATCAGCGGCAACACCTTCGGGGGCATCACGCAGGCCCCGGAGGACCTCGCTCGCCCTGGCTTCGCTTTGGGAACCATTCCGTATATGTCGCCTGAGCAGGCGCTGGGCAAGCCGCTGGACTCTCGCTCGGATCTGTTCTCATTTGGGATCGTACTTTACGAGATGGCGACAGGAGCCCTGCCTTTCCGGGGACAGACGACGGCCGCGGTTTTTGACTCGCTGATTCACGGTGTGCCGGAGTGGCCACTGCGATTTGATCCGGCCCCGCCTCCCGAGCTCAAGCGAATCGTACTGAAAGCCCTGGAGAAGGATCCAGCACAACGCTATGCGAGTGCAGCCGACATGCGGGCTGATCTGCAACAACTTCGCCTGGCCATGGAATCAAGCCATGCCCTGGCCGCAGGGTCGGCCTCGAAGCTGGCCCCGGATTCAAAGGAGAGGATCCGTTCTTTCTTTGTCACTTCGGATACATTGGTTACGCCGCAGCCCAAGACACGCACATCCACCTGGCTAGCGTTGGGGCTCCTTGCGGCCGTAGCATTCGTCGCAAGCCTTCTGTTTGTACGATCGACAGAGTCCCCGCCGGTGGTCATTTCGTCGGTACAGATCACAAATGACGGTGCCCCAAAGCGTTCTCTGATCACCGATGGAACCAGGCTCTATTTTTCCGAATTTCTGGGTGGCCACTCGGTTCTGAGGCAGGTCTCGACCGCCGGGGGAGAGACCGCCCCCGTATCAACGTCGCTGGCTAGTGCCGACATCTATGATTTCTACCCGGGTCGTTCTGAGCTGCTGGTGAAGGGCGTCGCCGGAGGTTCAGAGACAGAATGGCCGGTGGAGGTTTTGACGGTCCCTGCTGGGTCCCTGCGACCGGTGGGAGACATCGTTGCACACGCAGCCACTTGGGCGCCTGATGGTCAACGAATCGTGTTTGCCAGGAAGTCCACCTTGTACACGTGCAATGCAGACGGAACCGATTCGCGAGAGCTTATTACCGTGCCGGGGATTCCTTTTGCACCCCGTTTTTCTCCGGATGGCCGGCGTCTGCGCTTCACGATCCGGGACACCAACCAACACACTTCTTCCTTGTGGGAGGTTTCGGCCGAAGGAAAGGGTTTGCACCCGGTATTGCCGGACTGGAACAAGCCGCCTCAGGAATTTGGCGGAACCTGGACGCCCCAGGGAGAATACTTCCTCTTTGAATCGGCTCGCGATCACACCCAGAACATCTGGGCCCGTCGCGAACGGTCATCCCTTTTTCGCAAAGCCAGCGCTGCGCCAACGCAGCTCACCGTGGGCCCCCTCTTGTTCAGCAATCCCACCCCGAGCGTGGATGGGAAGAGGCTGTTCGTCATCGGCCAGCAACGCCGCTTCGATTTGGTCCGCCTGGATAGCAAGTCGCAGCAATTTTCCGTCGACCTTCCCGGTGTCTCGGCGGGCGAAGCCGACATCTCGCGCAACGGGGAGTGGATTACCTACGTGGCGCATCCGGAACTCACGCTGTGGCGGAGCAAGCCGGACGGAAGCTCCCGGATTCAACTGACGTATGAGCCGATGCAGACGCATATGCCTCACTGGTCACCAGACGGAAGCCAGATCGCATTCATGGGTTCGCGTCCGGGGAAGCCCTGGAAAATTTTTGTGGTGCCGGCCGAAGGAGGCACGGCGAAGGAAGCGACTGCGGGAGACCGCAACCAGGGCGATCCCACCTGGGCACCCAAGGGTGATGCCATCGTGTTTGCTGGAATGCCCTGGCTGGAGTACGGAACCACCTCGGCAGACCCGAACATTCACATCGTTGATCTGAAAACTTCGAGAGTCTCGGATGTGCCGGACTCCGACAACCTTTTCAGCCCTCGCTGCTCCCCGGATGGGCGCTATCTTGCCGCTCTTTCCGCGGACTCGACGAAGTTGATGCTCTACGATGTGGAGAAGAAAAGCTGGACGCAGCTGGCGGAATCACGCTTCGGTTTCGAGAACTGGTCACACGATGGAAAGTATCTTTATGCGGAAGATTATTTCGATAACACCGACGATCTGGTGCGCGTGAGTGTGGCCAATGGCAAGGTGGAACGCTTGTTCAGCCTGAAGGAAGTTCCGCGCGGGTTCGATCCATGGGAATTCTGGATCGGGCTCGCCCCCGATGACTCGCCGCTGCTGATGCGAGACAAAAGCACGCAAGAGATTTACAGCTTGGATGTGCGATTTCCATAGCACCCATCCGTTCGTGTTCCGCGCCCGGCTGCGGTTCTTATGCCTTAACTGAATTAGGGTAGACTCATCGATAGAGAGCAGCCGGACTGTGTGCGGTCGCCCGGCCGTGGGAAGCCGAGGGGCGGGGGTTGTGGGAATGCGAGTATCACGACGCAGACGGATGCAACTGGCGTTTGGCTCGGCGGTGATTCTGCTTCTTCTGAGCGGACTAGCTGCCTACGACGCTGTGACCCGCCTGCGCGCGGCGCAACAGTGGGTGAGCCACACCCGCGACGTGCAGTCCGGCCTGGCGGATTTGAATGGCGTCAGTGCGCGGGCGGGGCGAGCGCGTACCCGGTATGTCGACACCGGCGATGACAGTTTTCTCCAGGAATACCAATCCGCTGCGGCTGAAGTTTCCGCCCGGTTGCAGCAACTTCGACAGCTCACCGCAGACAATCCCGAACAGCAGAACAATTGGAGGCAGTTGGAAAGCACATCCAATCTCCGGTTCAGTCTGCTGGACCAATCCGTTCAGTTGAGGCGCGGCGGATCCCGAGATCTCGCGGAGCAAGCGCGACTCCGGCAGCGAATTATTAACGTATCGGCGGATGCGGATGTATTGCTGCAGAAAATGCAGGCTGCGGAACAGCAGCTTCTGGATGCACGCGAGGGACACTCGGCGCGCCTGTTCCGCCTTACCGGGTACATCTTATGTGCCGCGTTTCTGTTGGCGCTGGCTTTGTTCTTCTTTTGTTTCCGGCTGATGAACGCGGAATTGAGCGCTCGCGAGCAAGCCGAAGCCTCACTGCGTGGATTGAGCGTGCGTTTGCTCGAGCTGCAGGATCAGGAGCGCCGGAAGTTTTCGCGCGAGCTGCACGACAGCCTCGGTCAATATCTGGTTGGGGTGAAAATGAATCTAACCATGCTGGCCAACTCCATTCCCACGAACAATTTGGTATCGGAGTCGATGGCGCTGCTGGACGAGGCGATGACCGAAACTCGGACCATTTCGCATTTGCTTCATCCACCCCTGCTGGACGAAACTGGTTTTGCCTCCGCTGCTCGGTGGTATGTGGAAGGTTTCGCGAAGCGCAGCGGCATTCCCACCACTCTGGATTTGCCGGAAGAGATGGGCCGACTTCCCGAGCCGCTGGAACTGGCGCTGTTTCGGGTCCTGCAGGAGAGTCTGACCAATGTTCACCGCCATTCCAAGAGCCCCAAGGCAGATGTTTCACTGCGGCTGTTCAGGAACGAGATTGTGCTTCGGGTCCGCGACTACGGAAAGGGCATTCCGCCGGAGGTGTTGGGTCGGTTTCGCCACCACCGGACGCACGGCGGAGTCGGGCTGGCGGGGATGCGGGAACGAATCCACGAACTGGGTGGCCAGTTGGAGATGGAGTCGAACGACGACGGCACCCAGATTGTGGTGAGGATGCCGCGTTCGAACCGAAGGCGTGTTCTCGAAGTCTCCGCCGATTAGCGGCTGGAACCGCACGAGAGCCCGAAGGTTCAAGGACCCAACCCAACTGCTGCAACTCAACCCTTCTTGCGCAGGTTGCTGGAGGTGCCGCCTGCCGCCGGGACGTAGCACTTGAGGGCGTAATCCATCACCATCCGATCCGCATTGAAGCGCCACCCCAGGGTACGGATGGTGCGTTTCATGCGTTTGATCCAGCCTCGCGGCAGGCCATCGCGATCGCGCTCGTAGTAAAGCGGAATGACCTCTTCGCGAAGCACACGGTAGAGATCTTCTCCGTCGCGTGTGTCGTGCACGCTCATATTGGAGTGGGTGCGGCCGGTTCCAATGGCGAAGCCATTTAACCCGTCGTATGCCTCGGCCCACCAGCCATCCAGGACAGACAGGTTGAGACCCCCGTTCAGGACCACTTTCTGCCCGCTGGTACCCGAGGCTTCCAGCGGACGGCGAGGATTGTTCAGCCAGACATCCACGCCTTGAACGAAGTGGCGTCCCACATTGATGTCGTAGTCTTCGACAAACACGAACTTGTCGGCGAACTCCAGGTGGCGCATCAGCTTTGCAATCTGTTGCAGCATTTTCTTGCCAGGTTCGTCGCGAGGATGCGCCTTACCGGCAAAAATGAACTGCACCGGGCGCTTGGCATCATTTACCATCGAGGTGAGTTTTTCGATATCCGCCAATATCAAGTCCGCCCGCTTGTAGGTGGCAAATCGGCGCGCGAAGCCGATGGTGAGTGCATCCGGGCTGAGCACTCGGCCCAGTCGCTGCAGCATCTCCGGCGATTCGCCTCGACGTTCTCCCTGCTCGACCACGCGGTAGCGCACAAAATCCAAAAGGCGCGACTTCAAGTGGAGGTGGGTTTCCCAGAGTTCCGCATCGTCGACACTCTCAATGCCCTCCCAGATGCTGGGGTCGGCGCTTTTTTCTTGCCAGCCGGTTCCAAAGTGCCGGTCATACAAACGAAACATTTGCGGCGCCAGCCAGGAAGGAACATGGACTCCGTTGGTGATATGGCCGATGGGGATCTCGTCTTCCGGCTTTCCGGGATACAGTCCAGTCCACATGGCGCGGGACACTTCGCCGTGTAGAGCGGACACGGCGTTGGCACGCCTTGAAAGCCTCAGGCCAAGGACGGTCATGCAGAAATCCTCGCTGGCATTGCCAGGATTTTCGCGTCCCAGTTCCATTAACCGGTTCGAGGAAATGCCAAGCGCCTCGCGCAACGGGCCCAGATGCTCTTCCATCAGTTCCGCATAGAAGCGGTCGTGTCCGGCCGGGACGGGTGTATGGGTCGTGAAGACCACTTCCCGCGAAACCCTGGGCACGGCCTGGTCGAAGGTGAGTCCTTCTTCCTGCATTCGGCTGCGAATCGCTTCCAGCACGGCAAAACCGCTGTGCCCTTCGTTGAGGTGCAAAACGCCGGGGGTGATGCCCATGGCCCGGAGGGCGCGGAAGCCACCCACCCCCAGAAGCAACTCCTGGCGGATGCGGATGCGCGAGTCCCCTCCATACAGGCGGGAAGTGAGTTCGCGGTCCTCAGGATGATTGCCTTCGATGTTGGAATCGAGAAGAAGCAAATCGCAGCGCCCAACCTTCATGCGCCAGACTTTGGCGCGGATTGCTCCGCCGCGGGTTTCGACTTGTGCAGTGACGGGTTCGCCATTCGAGCCAATCGCGGCTTCCATGGGCAACTTGCTGACGTCGGTCTGGATATATTCTTCCTGCTGCCAACCAGTGCGGTCGAGACGCTGGCGGAAATATCCCTGGCCGTAGAACAAGCCGACAGCGATCAGGGGAATTCCCAGGTCGGAGGCGCTTTTAACGTGATCGCCTGCGAGTACCCCGAGCCCGCCGGAATATTCCGGGATGGAAACGTGCAAGCCGAACTCAGCGGAGAAATACGCCACCGGACGGGGCCGCAGGACGCCGGTATGTCGTGTCCCCCAGGTGCGGTCGGCGTGAAGATATTCCCGCTGGCGGCGGTACGCGTAATTGATCCGGCTGTGCAGCACCAGTTCGCGGGCGCGACGCTCAATCACCGCCAACGGAATTTCTGACAATAGAGACACCGGATTGTGATTGAGTTGCCTCCAGCGCACTGGATCGATGTCGCGGAATAAACTGCTGGTATCGTGATCCCAACACCACCACAAGTTGCGGGCGAGCGCCCACAGCCGCTCCTGGGCGGGGGCGATAAAGCGATCCAGCGTCCGGGCTTCGCTTACGGCTGGCGCCACCTGAGCTGCGGCCTGGGTGAGAAGATGCACTTCCTCGTCACGAAACGCCCGAGCCGTAACGGTTTGTACCACTAACACGCCCTGTAGAACGCCACGGTCGATCAGTGGAACTCCGAGAAACGATTGATAGTCATCCTCACCCGCTTCGCTGAAATACTTAAAGCGCGGGTGCGTCCTAGCATTCTCCTCCGCCACGGGTCGGAGCTGCTCTGCCACCAGACCTGCCAGACCTTCATGGATGCCCATGCGAAGGGTGCCAATGCATTGCGCACGAAGCCCGACGGTCGCGGCCAGTACCAGGTTGGCGCGGTCTGGCTCCAGCAGATAGACGGAGCACACGTCGGTCTGAAAGCGTTTGGCGATGAGGGCCACCACGTTCATCAGGGTCTCGGCGGATTTGCCGCCCTCGGCCGCCAGATTGCCGATCTCCTCCAGGGTCAAGACATAACTGTGATCATGCGCGGGAGCAGGTTGGCTCATGTTTAGAGTTCTCTCGTCTTTAGGGTTCAATTTGAAATTCGGAGCGCTGCCAGCGCGCATATTTTAGTGTAACCGCTGAGGGTACCCGCGACTAGGTTACGCCCGTGTTTCCTGGGAAAGATAGGAGCAAGCCTGTCATTGAGGCCTGCGGCGACGATGTGGGAGCCATTCTGGCGGCAAAGTTCCAACGGCGGGGAGCTCAGTTTGGGAAATGTCCTAGATTTACTCTAGAGCTTGCAGGGATCGAAGTCCAATCGAAATTGTGTATCCGGTGAATGGTCAGTAAACGGCTATGCGGGTAGCGAAATGCGTGTCTGATGAACAGGGTGAGATGAGCAGGAACGAATTGCGCCAGCCCCGGAGTTTTTTGCCTTTGCCGAGGAGGGGAATGATTCGTAACTCTCACAAAATAAGTGGACCGCAACTTTGGCAGACCACCTGCAGCCCGATCTCCTATGAAAACTCCCCAGGAGGACTGCAAGGCGGCAATAGTTTCTGACGATTGGAGACAACTGGCAGAAGCGGTGCGCGATGAGCAGGATTCCAAGAAGCTCCGACAGTTGGTCGAGCAACTCGATCGTGAATTGAAAGAGCGTACGGCGAGCTTGCGCCCGCCGTCGATGGATCTTCCGGAATAATCAGGCGGCACCTTTCGCGCCAGACCTTGTCCCTATCAACGCAATCACTCGGCTCACCGTGGGTCCCCCAAGGGCCCGGCCTGCAGCTTGGCGCCTTAACCTCCGCGGGGCTTGCCTTTGCTGCATGGTGGTGGTCGTGGTGTGATGGCGCGTGAGGCTTGCCAAGTCGCGTATAGTCATTTTGAAATAAAAGATGGAGGCGGCATGTCGGAATGGGCTGGGAAGGTTGCCCTGGTAACGGGCGGAACCTCGGGCATTGGCCGAGAAACTGCACTGCTTTTTGCGAAACGGGGGGCGCAGGTAGTGGTGGCGGGACGCCGCGATGCCGAGGGCAACCAAACCGTGGATCTGATCCGGCGTGACGGCGGCGAGGGCTTGTTCGTGAAGGCCGACGTTTCGCAGGCGGCCGATGTCAAGACCCTGATCGAAAAGACGGTCGCCAGGTTTGGGGGATTGGATTGCGCATTCAACAACGCCGGCGTCGAGGGTAAGTGGATTCCGATCATTGAGCAGTCCGAGGAGGATTGGGACAGAACCATTGCCATCAACCTGAAGGGCACCTGGCTGTGCCTGAAATATGAAATGCAGCAAATGCTGAAGCAGGGCCGGGCGGGCGCGATCGTCAACAACTCGTCGGTGGCGGGCTATATTGGCAGCCATGGTGCAGCGGCCTACTGCGCCACCAAGCATGGCGTGTTGGGACTGACCAGTGGGGGAGGGCTTGAGGTTGCGAAAAATGGAATCAGGGTCAACGCGGTTTGCCCGGCGGGGATCGAGACCCCAAGGGCGGAACGGCTGTTTGGCCAACCCGAGGCACACAAGAGAGCTCTCGGGTTTCACCCAATTGGCCGCCTCGGCAAGGCGGTTGAGGTGGCGGAGGCGGTTGTGTGGATGTGTTCCAGCG
>JACXTT010013961.1_pt1 | contig 10539 bp, 4 predicted proteins | sample 9270951 | NCBI WGS metagenome assembly JACXTT01 (sample SAMN15532306, study PRJNA645909) | rock metagenome | isolation source: weathered quartz diorite | place: Puerto Rico | collected 2017-06-21
GTCGCCGCAGGGCATGCCGTGGCGCCTGGATCCCGGTACCGATCTGGTCATCGAGCTGCACCTCCTGCCCGGCAACGAATCCATCCCCGTCGCGCCCCAGGTCGGACTCTTTCTGGCCGATGAGCCGCCGGCTCAAACACCGGTCATGGCGATCATGGGCTCGCGCGCCATCGACATTCCCGCCGGCGACAAGGAGTATGCGATCGCCGACAGCTATACGTTGCCGGGTGACATGGACCTGCTCAGCGTCTATCCGCACGCCCATTATCTCGGCAAGGACATGCGCGTCGAAGCCAGGCTGACCGACGGCACATCGCGGACGCTGCTTCACATCGCGGGGTGGAACTTCCACTGGCAGCAGGATTATCGATACGTGTCGCCCGTGTTCCTGCCGCGCGGGACGACGATCTCGATGCGGTTCACTTACGACAACTCGGACGGGAACCCGCAGAACCCGCATCACCCGCCGGTGCACGTTGCGTTCGGCGGGCAGTCCAGCGACGAGATGGGCAATCTCGGGCTGCAACTGGTACCGCGCGTGCCTTCCGACGGCGCAATTGTGGTACGTGACTTTACGCGGAAAGAGAGATTGCAGGACGTCGACGGCGAAGAGGTGATGGCAAAGTACGATCCGAACAACGCCTATCGACAAATGTCGCTGGGCCGGGCGTACCTGGACGCCGGTCGCGTGGACGAGGCCATCGCGCGATTGGAAGTTTCGTTGCGGCTCGATCCGAAATCGGCGCAGACGCTGAATTTCCTTGCCGCCGCATTGTTCGCGAAGAGAGTGGTAGCCGACGCCGTCGTTCGGATGCGCGAAGCGACGGTCCTCGCTCCGAAGGACGAACATCTGCAGTTCAATCTCGGCCGCATGCTGAACGCGGCCGGCCAGTACGCCGAGGCGCAGCGCGTGCTGGAACGCACGCTCGCGTTGAGGCCGGCTTTTGCCGAGGCGCATCAGGAACTCGGGGCGGTGCTCTTTGCCCAGAATCGGCTGGCCGAAGCGCTGCCGCATTTCTTCAAAGCGGTCGAACTCTCTCCCGACTCGGCGCCGGCGCACAGCGATCTCGGCGGCGCGCTGGCCCAGGCTGGCCGCACTCGCGAAGCGGCGGAACATTTGCGGCGTGCGCTGGCGATCGATCCCACGAACGAAGCGGCGGGTCAGAACCTGGCGATCCTCGAACGATCCCGTCCCCGCTGACTCCAGATTTCATCCGGTTCGTAATCGACGGAATACATGGCACTTGGAGCCTTGACAGCGTCAATTGTATGATCATCAATACAACAAGCGAAAATTCTTGACACTCGGACCTGAAGGCAATAGCCTTGTCCGATCTTTTAATGGCTCGTAATGCGTTTAAAAACATCGCAATGAAGTCGAAGGGAGCTCTCGGAATGAGCCGAAAGTATTTGTCGTTACTGCTTGTGCTTCTCGTCCCAACAGCCGCGCTGTATGCCGCCGCCCCAAGGGACACGAAATTGATCGATGCCGTTAAGAAGGCGGACGTTCAAAGTGTGAATGCGCTTCTGAAGCAGCGCGTCAATGTGAATGCTCAGGCACCCGACGGTACAACAGCTCTCCACTGGGCCGTGGACCATGACGATCTGACGATCGCAAAGCTTCTGATTGCCGCTGGAGCGAACGTCAAGACGACAAACGACTATGGAATTGCTCCTTTGACTCTCGCCTGTATTAACGGCAGCTCTGCGATGGTTGACGCGCTATTGAAAGCCGGCGCGAATCCAAACACCGTGTTCTCCGAGGGCGAAACCGCGCTGATGACGGCCTCCCGCACAGGCAACGTTGAGGTCGTGAAGCTGCTTCTCAACGCCGGCGCCAATCCGGATGCTCGGGAACCGAACCGCGGTCAGACGGCCATGATGTGGGCGGCGTTCGAAGGTCATGCCGGCGCGATCAAAGCGCTGGTGGAGCACGAGGCGGACATTCGCGTTACGGTGAAGGGTGGTTACAACGCCGTGATGTATGCCGTTCGAGAGGGGCGTACCGATGTTGTCAAGGCCCTGCTGGATGCCGGAGCGGATCCGAATTCGAAAACACCCGAAGGCACGACGTTGCTGAATTTGGCGATTTTCAATGCCAACTACGAAACAGCAGCGACTCTCATCAATCGCGGCGCAGACGTGAATGCTATGGACGCGCAGCAAGGCACACCCATTGTGAACCTCATGAGAGTTCGCCGCCCCGGTTTGTGTCAGAACCCCTGCCCCAAGGGAACCGGCACGCTGAGTTCTCTGGATTTGGCGAAGCTCCTTCTCGACAGCGGAGCCAACGCGAATGCGGCCCCGATTGCCGGCCGCGGTGCCGGTTTTGAAAGCAAGGGTGCGGATATCACCGCGCACAACGGTGCTCTGAAAGCGGAACAGGCGATCAAGGCGGATCCGACAGTCAGTGGCGACTTTTATAAGTATGCCGGGCTATTCAGCCAAAACGGCGGAGACGGCGGCAACGGAAACTTCCAGGGTAACTACAACCTTTCCAGCCTTGCCGCTTCGACGCAGGCAGCTATCGCGGCCGCCAATAAAGTCGGCATCGTGGATGACGATGCGCCTGCGCCTCAGGCCAGCGGGAATGAGCTGACGCCGTTTCAGATCGCGCTGCAGAACGCCGACGTCGATATGGCGAAATTGTTGTTGGCTCATGGAGCGAAGCCGCTTGGAAAAACCGGAAGTGGCAAGACGAATCTGATGATAGCCGCGGGCCTCAATATCGATCGAGGAGTAAGTCCCGGTACCACCAACGAAACTTTTGAGCTCGTTAAGCTGATGTACGAACTTGGCGACACCGATGTGAATGCGGTTGACGACATGGGTTCCACCGCGTTGCATGCGGCCGCGCAAAGAGGCTCGAAGGAGACTATCCAGTTCCTCGTCGACAAGGGAGCCAGGCTCGATGTAAACACAAGCTTCGGCTGGACTCCATTGGATTTCGCGAGGGGGTATCGTAATTATCTGGGTGTCGGCCGGCGGGTGATGAGGAACATCGCGCCTCAGCCGGACGTCGCGGCATTCGTGGAAAAATTGATGAAGGATCGCGGTCTCGAGACCGAGCATTTTCCAACAGCAGCCAGACAACAGTAGTGAGAAGTCATTTTAGGAAAGCGTTGAGGAATAGTTAATGCCCAGTATCGTATCGCTCGTTCTCGCTTTGTTTTGGGCAATCGCCGGTTCCGCCCCGCAAGCGCCACCGCCTGCACAAGCCTCTCCTACTGCCGCTGCCGTTGGGCCGCAGCAGGCTCTCGTCAATCAGTATTGCGTGACCTGCCATAACGATAGAGCAAAGACCGCGGATATCGTGCTCGAGAAGCTGGATGTCCAGCACCCCGGAGCGAATGCCGAAATCTGGGAAAAGGCGGTGCAGCAGCTGCGTGCGCGTTCCATGCCGCCCGCGAATATGCCGAGGCCGGATAAGGCAACCTACGACGGTTTCCGCATCTGGCTTGAAAACGAACTCGATAAGTACGGCACGGCCAACCCGAATCCGGGCAGCACTGTGACCTATCATCGTTTGAATCGTGCCGAGTATCAGAACGCGATTAGAGATCTTCTGGCCGTGGACATCGATGCCACTTCGTTCCTGCCGGAAGATCCCGCCAGTTTTGGTTTCGACAACATGGGCGGCGCGATCAAGATGTCGACGGATTTGCTTGAGACCTACATGAAAGCCGCGATGAAAATCAGTCGCGATGCGATCGGCACTACGGCGAGTCCGCAGCAGACGACGTACAAGCTGGAGGATGATCAGGCTCAGGATGATCGCAATAGCGATCTTCCTTTCGGAACCCGCGGCGGTACGGAAGCGAAGCACTACTTTCCGGTCGATGGCGAATATATGATTACCGTTCGTCTCGTCCGTCTGGGTACCGCGGCGATTGCCGGCTTGAACGACGAGCATCAGATTGATTTCCGCGTCGACGGCGAACGAGTCGATTTGACGACAATCGGCCGCAAAGGCATGAATACCGCGAACGGCGGAACCGGTGCCGGAAGCGGTGCAACCGATCCCGACGTTGCAGGCGCCAAGGCGGATTTGCAATATCGGCTGCCTTTGAGGGCTGGTTCGCATACGATCTCCGCGACATTCTTTAAGAAGCCGAGCCTGCAGGCGGACGGTACCCGAGTGATTCTCGATCGTCCCGCTTACGAGGCCGGCCGAACCCACGGACTGCCTTACATCAGCAGCATTACAGTTCTCGGACCCAACCGAGTGAGCGGCACCGGCAACAGCCCGAGCCGGGCTCGAATCTTCACCTGCCGTCCAGCGACAAAGGCCGAAGAAGCGACTTGCGCTCGCCAGATCGTGACGACGCTTGCGCGCCGCGCTTATCGCGGTCACGTCAAGGACGTCGACCTCGACACGCTGATGGCGTTCTATAACAGCGGCCGCGCAGAAGGTTCTTTCGAAACGGGAATTCAGGGCGCTCTGGAACGCATTCTGGTCAGTCCTCAGTTCCTGTATCGCATCGAAGCTGTACCAGCGACCGTTTCTGCCAGCGGCAACTATCGCATTTCGCAGCTTGAACTCGCTTCACGTCTCTCCTTCTTTCTCTGGAGCAGTATTCCCGATGATCCGTTGTTGAGCCTCGCGACTGCAGGCCGATTGAGAGAGCCTCTCGTGCTGGAACAGCAGGTGAAGCGCATGCTGGCCGATCCTCGCGCCAACTCGCTCACACAGAACTTCGCCGATCAGTGGTTGCAGCTTCGCGACATTGAAAACGTCAATCACGATCCGATCATGTATCCCGAAGCGGACAAGACCTTGCGCCAATCGCTGCGTGAAGAAACCGAGATGCTCTTCGATTCGATTCGAAGTGAGAATCGCAGCATTCTGGATCTGTTGACCGCGAACTACACGTTTGTCAACGAACCGGTTGCCAAGCTTTACGGCGTACCGAACATTTATGGTCCGCGGATGCGCCGCATCGAACTGCCCGCGGACAGTCCGCGCGTCGGGATTCTGGGTCATGGCAGCATTTTGATGCTGACCTCACATTCCAACATCACCTCACCAGTGCTTCGCGGCAAATGGGTACTCGATAACATTCTCGGGACACCTCCGCCACCCCCGCCGCCGGTGGTGCCGGATTTGAAGCCTGTGGGCGCGGATGGCCGCATTCTCACCATCCGTGAGCAGATGGTGCAGCACCGGTCGAATGCGATGTGCGCTGGTTGCCACGCTCGAATGGATCCCATCGGCCTTTCGATGGAAAACTTCGACGCAACTGGACGTTTCCGCACGCTCTATGAAAACGGCGAAAACGTGGATGCTACCGGCGAAATGACCGACGGAACCAAACTGGACGGGGCGGCGAGCCTTAGGAGCACACTGGTTTCTAGATCCGATCAGTTCGTTTTAACTGCAACAAACAGACTTCTGACGTACGGTTTAGGTCGAGGCCTGGATTATTACGACATGCCGACAGTAAGAAAGATTGTTCGGGACACGGCTCCGAGCAAATATAGTTTCTCGTCCTTGGTTTTGGGTGTGGTCAAAAGCACCCCATTCCAGATGAGAAGAGTGCCAAAGTCCGAATCCAATTAGGCGTGGGGGCGGGCCCGACGCTAACAAAAGGAGAAAGAGATCATGTTCATTTCTAAAAAGGCGATTTCGCGACGCGCGATGCTGCGTGGTATGTGAACGGCGCTGGCACTACCTTTCTTAGACGCTATGGTTCCTGCAAGCACTGTATTGGCGAAAACAGCCGCGAGTCCCGTGCGCCGTCTGGGTTTCGTTTATCTGCCTAACGGGCAGAACCCCGTCGCCGGCCAGTGGACTCCGCTCAAGGAAGGACCGGATTGGGAAATGACCCCGCAGTTGGCTCCGTTTGAGCCGTTCCGCAATCAGCTTTTCGTTCCTTACGGCCTTCGCCACAACCAGGGCGATTCCTGGGGTGATGGTCCCGGCGATCATGCCCGTGGCTGTGCCGCATGGCTGACGGGTGCGCATGGAAAGAGAACACCCGGCCCGGACGTCGGCTTGGTGATGAAAGGCGGCAAGTTTCCCGTTACCAGTCCCGGCCTGATTTCAATCGATCAGATGGCCGCAAAAGAATGGGGCAAATACACACGGCTGGCGTCCCTGGAGACGTCGCTCGAATCCATCGGCACAGCCGGAGCATGCACCGACGGCTATGCCTGCGGTTATCAGATTTGGTTTAGCTGGAAAACGCCGACCACGCCTCTCCATCATGAACCGAATCCACGACTGATCTTCGAGCGTCTGTTCGGCGACGGCAGCAGTCCCGCTGCGCAAAAACTGCGAATGAAGAAGGAGCGAAGCATCCTCGACTCCGTCACGGCCGAAATGACCCGTTTGAACAAAGAACTCGGTAACAAAGACAAAGCGACGATGGACGAATACATGGAAGCGATTCGCGACGTCGAACGCCGAATTCAGGTCAGCGAGAATGCCGAAACCACCATCGTCCCGCCGGCACTGCCGGATGAACTGCCGGATACGTTTGAAGAACACGCGAAGATGATCCTGGACCTGCAGGTTCTGGCGTATCAGGGAGACATCACGCGCGTGACGACGACGCTGATCGGGCGTGAACAGGGATCGCGCTCGTACACGAAGAGCGGCGTCACCGACGGCCACCATGGCACGTCACACCACCAGAACGATCCTGAAAAACAGGCGAAGCTGACGAAGATCACCGCGTATCTGATGAAGCAGCCCGCCTATTTGTTCGAGAGACTGCGTTCGATCCCGGAAGGTGATGGCAATATCCTCGATCATTCGCTCTTCCTGGTTGGCGGCGGTCTCGGCGATCCGAACCTGCATAACCACATGAGACTGCCTGTGGCGGTCATCGGTGGCGCTGCCGGTAACATGAAGGGCGGACGTTACATCAAATATCCAGACGATACACCGATGGCGAACCTGCTCGTGTCGATGCTTCAGAAGAGCGGAGTCAATGTCGATTCAGTCGGAGACAGCACCGGACCTCTGGCTGGAATGTAAGCGGACCCAACCCACCACGCGCGTTGCCCGAAAGGGCAACGCGCTTTTTGCTTTCAAAATCCCTAAGATACATCCTGCCCGAGGATCTGCCCGGCCCCTTGATTTGCACTGATAAGTTTCTCCTGTTCCTCTCCGTCCTTCTCCTTCCGAACACCGCCGATTCGTTCCGAACTCGGGCTTCCGAGTCCTGAACTCGGCCCACCGCTTTCTAAGCTCGACCGTCCGAGTTCCGAACTCGGCCCGCCGAGTTCCGATCTCTGAAGCACTCGCTCGAACTCAAGAACCGGAGTTCCCCAGCTCCGACGATCGAGTTCCGAACCTGGCGCTCCGAGTTCCAGACTCGGGCGGCCGAGTTCGAGACTAGTGCCGCCGAGTTCGAGACTGGGGCCGCCAGGTTCGAGACTGGGGCCGCCGAGTTCGGAACTCGAGTGCCCGAGTTCCGAACCTTGATGCAGGAACTCAACTATGCGAGGACGCGGGTTTCGTAGCGAGTTTATCCGAACCGTTGGTTGGCAAGCGCCGCGAACTCCCCTCCTGTAGGCTCAACGAGAGCTTAGAGTCGAACTTTCGACTGAGGTTGCAGTGTCTGTCCCATACCTCAATGGTTAATTACCGCTTGAAGTAGTTCACGGAACACCTTATGGGCGAGCTTCGTAAATAATGTTGAACGGTGTTTCCGCAGCTCTCCGAAAACGGCTGAAGCCGGCCGCAGTAACGACCTCGCGAATGCGTTGTTCGCCTGACTGCGCACCCAGGCAAAGTGCAACTTCCTGCGAACGCGAACAAGGCGTGCATAATAAAGTTGAAAGGGAATAGTACACGCGGCCGACTGGATTCAGGTTGTCTTCTAGCTCATCGTTGGCAAAGGGTTCGACGATCATCCAGGTACCATCCTTGCTCAACGCATTGCGCACGTGAGTTGCGGCGCCCACCGGATCGCCCATGTCGTGAAGACAATCGAATACAGTTACGAAGTCGTAGTCCCTGCCCGGAAACTCTTTGGCTGTTGCCACGCCAAAGTTGAGGCGAACATCGAGACCCTCTTTGGCGGCAGCTGCGCGGGCTCCTTCGATGGATTTGTCGTGAGAGTCGAATCCGAAGAATTGCGATTTCGGAAAGGCTTTGGCCATCAGTACCGTAGAAGCCCCCTTGCCGCATCCCACATCGGCGACGCGCGCGCCGGCTTCGAGCTTGGACTGAACACCTTGCAGAGAAGGAATCCACGAACTTACAAGGTTGGCTGCATAGTTTGGTCGGAAGAACTTCTCGCAACCATGGAACACAGCATCGTCGTGCTCATGCCAGCCCATCCCTGCGCCCGAACGGAAGGACTCGGCAATCCTTGGAACAGCAGCAAGAGAGCCGACAGCCAACTGGAAGGCCCCGGGAATGTAAGCAGGACTGTCTTCGTTCGCGAGCATAAACGCCTGCTCCTCACTTAGACTGAACTTGCGTGTCTTTTCGTTGTAAGTGACGTAGCCGCCGGCAGCTTGCGAACTCAGCCACTCGCGCACATAACGCTCATCTGTTCTTGTCTTAGCGGCCAGCTCGCCGGAGTCCAGCGGGCCTTCGGCAAGAGCCTTGTATAACCCCAGCTTTTCGCCAATTACGACCATGCCGGAGTGGACCGCAGCTCCTAAATCGCCAACGAATTGCCCGACGAATACGTTCAGCTTTTCCATGTTCACTGCCATTTTTGTTCTCCTTTGGTGTTTTTGAATTTGAATCAAGAACACGTGGATCATCGGGTGAGTCGGCGAAGAACGCCATGAAGAGCGGATACAGTTTGTATATCTTTTCTATATCGTCGCAAACTACTGCTTTATGGGGCCTAAAAGAGCGGATGCGGACGAAATTGAATTAGACATTGGGCGCTATGAGCTTCGCCGTTCGGGAAGGCGAATCAAGCTTGAAAAGAAGCCCATGGAGCTGCTGATTTTGCTGGTGCGTCGCCGGGACCAACTGGTGACGCGCACGGACATCGTCGCGAAATTGTGGCGGTCGAATCTGTTTGTGGATGTCGAACTTAATATCAACAACATCGTCCGAAAAATCCGTACGGCTCTGGGTGACGACTCAGACCGTCCGCGCTTTATCGAGACCGTGGTGGGCAAAGGGTACCGATTCGTCGGACGAGTTCGCGTGATTGAGGCTCGCAGTCTGCACTCTGATTTTGGATCCGGCGGGGAAACAGCGCGCTCGTCGTTGGCCGTTTTACCTCTGGTGTTTCTCGGGAAGCCCACGGATGACTCCGGCATATGTGTGGGGTTTGCGGACGCATTGGCCGCCCGCCTCGGAAATTTGCCGGGCACGGATGTTCTGCCGACTGCTGTGGTTCTGAACGTCCCGGTCGAGGCGACGGCCGCCGAAACCGCTTCCCGTCTTGGCGTACGTTTTGTTGTTCACGGGGCTATTCAACTTTCAAAAGACCAGTGGCGTCTCTCGGTGGAAATGTTTGATGCCCAAATGCAGAGTACCTGTTTCACAAGAAAACTGGATCTCGATGTAAACCGCCTGTCCAAAATCGAGGACGATATTGCGAAGCAGATCGCCGCGGCATTGAACCGGCCATTAGGACCAGTGATCCAACGTCGACCGCGATACAGCAAGGACCCTCTGGCATACGCGGAATTCATGCGCGGCTACCGGCTCAGTTCATCCGGACAGCCCGCACTGCTTGTTGAAGCCTTTCAGCATCTATCCAATTCAGTGATTCGCGATTCCGCTTTTTCCCTCGGACATGCTGCCCTGTCCCTTGTGTGTGCAAGGCGCTACTTTGAACTGGATCCCGCAACCGTGTGGTTGGAGAAAGCCGAGTTTCATTGTCGCCGCGCGCTTGAATTAGATCCGGATTTGGCCGAAGCGCATGTCGCCAAAGCTTTTCTCCTGTGGGGACCGTCCCAGAACTTCCAACACCTGGACGCTGTCGCCGAACTCAAGCGAGCCCTCGCCCTCCAGAACAATCTGCCCCAAGCCTACAACCGTCTGGGCACGATCCTCGCCCACATCGGCCTTCTCGACCGCGCTCGTGAAATGTTTGAGAGTGCGCGCCGATTTCATCCGCAAAAAACCGTTAGTCAAAGCATTGTGCAGGTCTACCTTTGGAACCAGGAATATGACTTGGCGCGGGAAGAGATTCAAGCGCGCCAAGCCGAGAATCCAGACAACATATACATGCTCTTCTTTGCGCCGCAGCCCGACATGATGACCGGGGATTGGAAAGAGGCAAAAACTCTTTTGGACGAAGCAGTCCGGGTCCAGCCCGAAGAACCACTCATCGTCAGTTTACAAGGAGTCTTTTACGCGATGACGGGAAAGGGTAAAAAGGCCCTCGATTGTCTGACCAAGGCTTGTGCGACCCCAAAATCTTTTGGACATGCACACCATAGCTACTATCAATTCGCTTGTATTCTTGCCTTGTTGGAGCGACGGCGGGCCGCATTCGAGTGGCTGGAACGAAGCGTCAGCAGCGGCTTCGCATGCTGGCCTTTTTTTCTGAAGGACCCTTGCCTCAAGAATCTTCGTGAGCTTCCGGCGTTCGAGGTTCTGGTGAGCTC
>JACXTT010013962.1_pt1 | contig 10539 bp, 9 predicted proteins | sample 9270951 | NCBI WGS metagenome assembly JACXTT01 (sample SAMN15532306, study PRJNA645909) | rock metagenome | isolation source: weathered quartz diorite | place: Puerto Rico | collected 2017-06-21
CTACTCGTTTGCGGGAGATCGTTGAGGCCCGCGCATCGCGGCGGGGGAACGTGCTGCGGGTGCGGACGTTTTCCACAGCCCGCTCCCCCCACCCCCTATGCTTTTTGCAAGTGTTCAATCTAAAGGAGTTGCAGAGCTGAGGCGCGTAAGTGTTGCAGCCACAAGGTTTAAAGCTGCATGTTTTGTGATTCTTACGTGGCCTTCTGCAAGTGTTCATTCTAATGGGGTTGCAGACCCGCGTTCGCGTAACTGCACATTCGAGAGGGTTTACATGCGGATGCCTGGGATTCGTGCCGAGTGCGCGGGAGAAAAGAACTGGCTGTTGCGGAGTCACGCGGCATGATAGCAGAGATAGCTCACAATGGAAGTACCATTACCGATAACTGAGAGGAAACGCTTGTGGAAAACCGGGAAGGAGATGAGAAACAGCGACGCACAGTGCGACTCGTGCCTTCGCAACTGTCTTGGGCACCAACCAAGTCATCGGTCTGGCCCTCTCGGACTCTCGCGCGAGCCGTTCCTCCCGGCGAATATAGTCTTCAAGTGAAACTCGATGTACGAAATTACACAAAAAAAGTCTCAAACGAGTTGAAGATATCAGTGGTTAAGTAAGACTAGGGTGCAGGGTAGAGTACCCTCCTGAGCGGGAACGCAAGACGCGTTGTGAGGAGATGCGTTGACAGGGAGGAGAGGCATCCACTAAACTTAGGGTTTGTCTTTACAGGGAAAGGTGTGGCTGAGCGGATGAAGACGTATGTGGCCAAGGGCCGGGAAGCGGAGGAGCTAAAGATTGGCCCGGGGTGGTTTGTGGTGGATGCGGCGAACCAGGTGCTGGGGCGGCTCGCGACGCGCGTGGCGCGCGTGCTGATCGGCAAGGACAAGCCGACGTTTACGCCGTATCTCGATTCCGGGGATCACGTGGTGGTGATCAACGCGGACAAGATTCGATTGACCGGGAACAAGCTGGAGCAGAAGGTGTACTACAGCCACAGCGGGTATCCCGGAGGTCTCAAAGAAGTTCCCGCCAAGCGGATTCGCCCGCAGCGGGCCGACTGGATGGTGCGCGAAGCCATCCTCGGCATGCTGCCAAAGAACAAGCTGCGCGCGCGGCGGGCGCGGAAACTGCGCGTCTATCGCGACGCCTCGGGGCTCGCGCGCCATGCCGGGCAGAAGCCGCAGCCCTTGGCCCTGTAACCCAGCCTGAGGAATTGCCTCACGCCGCGGTTCGCACGAAGGGGTGGAGTCTCCACGGGCGGAAAGTTCGAGGAGGAGCGTTGAGTTCAACGGAGTCACCGACGACGGGAATGGCGAAGACGTGGTTCCACGGCACGGGCCGGAGGAAGGAAGCGGTGGCGCGGGTGTTTGTGCGGCCGGGGGCCGGGAAGTTCACGGTGAACGGGCGGCCGGTGGATCAGTATTTTCCGAATTTCGCATGGAAGCACGACGCGACCGAGCCGCTGAAGTTTACGAATACGGCCGACCAAGTGGACGTGGTGGCGACGGCCAAAGGCGGCGGACCCGGCGGGCAGTCGGGCGCGGTGCGCATGGGATTGTCGCGAGCGCTGGCGCGGTTCAATGCCGAGCTGCGGCCGGCACTGCGCAAGAACGGTTTCTTGACGCGCGATTCGCGGATGAAAGAGCGAAAGAAGTACGGGCAGAAAGGGGCCCGCAAGAGATTCCAGTTCACGAAACGTTAGTCGCGCGCCCTTCGGTCGCCGCTGGCGATCTCAGGGCAAGGAAGCGCTTCGAGTTTACGAAGCGCTAGGAATTTGCTGGCGGCCCTGGGTGCTTGGAGCGCACGTTGAGATCCTTCGTCCCCGACGAGTCGGGGATTCAGGATGACACGACAGGGTTGGCGCCAGCGGCAAGATAGCGGTTTCGCGCGAGCGAAACCGCTAAATTCACGGCCGGCAAGGAGCCGGCAAGAGGCTGCTCTGCGGCGCAAGAGGAAGATGCCGGCCTGAAGGCCGGCGCTGCACTGCGTCGCGGCAAGCAGCTATCCTTACAGGAGGAGCATTGGCTGTCGAAATCACGATGAAGGAGCTTCTGGAGGCCGGAGTTCACTTCGGTCACCAGACGCGACGCTGGAACCCGAAGATGAAGGAGTACATCTTCGGGGAGCGCAACGGGATCCACATCATTGACCTGCAGAAAACCCTCAAGATGTTCCGCGAAGCGAGCCGCTTCGTGAGCGAACTTTCCGGGCAAGGCAGAGCCATTCTATTCGTGGGGACCAAGCGACAGGCGCAGGAGGCCGTCGCCGAGGAGGCGAAGCGCTGCGGGGCGTTTTTCGTCAATCACCGGTGGCTTGGCGGGACGCTGACGAACTGGGCGACGCTGCAGAAGTCCATCAAGCGGCTGAAGCTGCTGAAGGCGATGATCGAGGACGGCCGCATGGACCAGCTCTCGAAAAAGGAGCGGGCGCGGCTCGAGCGCGAGATGAAACACCTGCACCAGAACCTCGAAGGCGTGGAGAACATGGCGCAGCTCCCGGACGCGATGTTCGTGATCGATTCGAACGCCGAAGAGATTGCCGTGAGGGAAGCGCGGCGGATGGGGGTGCCGGTGGTGGCGGTGGTAGACACGAACTGCAACCCGGAGGTGGTGGACTGGGTGATTCCGGGGAACGACGACGCGCTGCGGGCAATCCGGCTGTTCACGACGAAGATCGCCGATGCGGTGCTCGAAGGGCGCATGGCGTTCGAGCAAACGCAGGTGGCGGAAGAGAAGGTTGCCGCGGACCAGGCGGCGCTGACCGAAGAGGAAGTGCCGTACGTGGACACGAGCCAGTACGAGGCGTACGAGAAGCCCGAAGGCGACTTTGTGGACCTCGGGACCGAGTCGGCCGAGCCGGCTGAGACTCCGGTGGCGCCCGAGGACGAGTCGTCGCGCTAGACGGAACGGGATGGGTCGAAGAGGTGGGCGGAAGAAGGGTCGGAGAGGAAACTCGCGGGCGCGGAATGCGAAGAGTCCGAGGGCCGTCCGGCGCGTCCGAAGCAAGAATCCCAAAAAGAAATCCGCGGCGAAGGAACCTGAGAGAGTCATGAGCACAAAACCGGAGCAGATCAACGTCCCGGCGCAACTCGTCAAAGAGCTGCGGGAGCGCACGGGCGCGGGGTTCAGCGACTGCCGCGCGGCGCTGCTGGAGACCGGCGGAGACATCGAGAAAGCGATCAGCGTGTTGCGCAAGAAGGGCCAGGCGGCCGCGGCGAAGAAGGCGCAACGCGAGGCCAGCGAAGGACTGGTGGGCCACTACATCCACGCCGGAGGGAAGATCGGCGTGATCGCGGAAGTGAACTGCGAGTCGGACTTCGTGGCGCGCACCGACGCGTTTCAGCAGCTCTGCCACGACGTGGCCATGCACATCGCGGCGCTCGACCCGCGCTACGTGCGGCGCGAAGACGTGACCTCCGACATGCTCGAGAAGGAGCGCGAGATCTACCGCGAGCAGGCGCGAGCGACGGGGAAGCCCGAGGCGGTGATCGAGAAGATCGTGGCCGGGAAGATGGAGAAGTTCTACGAAGAGAACTGCCTCTACGAGCAGCACTTCATCAAGGACGAGTCGCTGACGGTCGGCGAGCTGATCAATCAGCACATCGCGAAGCTGGGGGAAAACATCACCGTGCGGAGGTTTGTCCGCCTCAAGGTAGGTGAGGCGGGCGGGACGGTGGCGAGCGAGGGCGACGCGTAATTCCCCTGAAGGAAAAGAACGCATCTGCGAAAGGGCGCCCGTTGACGGGCGCCTTTTTTCTTGTTTGCCCGGACGCGCGAGTGCCCCACAGGGGAAACTTTGCTACAATGCCCGCGATTTTGAGCGTTCGAGCAAACGCCCAATGAGCGCACAGACGAAAACGGCCGGCGCAACGCGAAGAGAAGCGAAACGAATCGCTCCCGTGTACCAGCGGATCGTGCTGAAGCTTTCGGGCGAGTCGCTGCAGGGGCCGCAGGGATACGGGATCGATGGTGAGACGGTGGCGACGCTGGCGCGCGAGATCAAGGACGTGCGCGAGCTCGGCGTGCAGATCGCGATCATGGTCGGCGGCGGAAACATCTTTCGCGGGGCGCGCCAAAAGGCTCTCGAGATCGACCGCGCAACGGGCGACTACATGGGCATGCTCGCAACGGTGATCAACGGGCTGGCCCTGCAGGACGCGCTCGAGAAGGTCGGGTGCTTCACGCGGCTCATGAGCGCCATCGAGATGCACCAGGTGGCGGAGCCGTTCATCCGGCGGCGGGCGACGAGGCATCTCGAAAAGGACCGCGTGGTGATCTTTGCCGGGGGCACGGGGAACCCGTATTTTTCGACGGATACGGCCGCGGCTCTGCGCGCCATGGAGATCAAGGCGGACGTCATCCTGAAGGCCACGCGCGTGGACGGCATCTACGATGCCGACCCGGAGAAGGTGCCCGGCGCGAAGTTCTTCGCGAAAATCGGCTACCGCGACGTCCTGCACCGGGGACTGCAGGTGATGGATGCGACGGCGATTTCGCTGTGTATGGACAATCGGATGCCCATCGTCGTGTTCAACATGAACGTTCCGGGGAACATCAAGCGGGTGTTGCTGGGCGAACGGGTCGGGTCGATCGTTACGCCCGAATAAATCCCCGCGCGCCAACCGGCGCGATTTCTTCCGCGAGTTCCGGCGAGGGGGTGCGCGAGAGACGCCATGACGACAATCGGAACGACGAAAGAGGCCATGGCCCAAGCCAAGGCACGCATGGAAAAGGCGGTCGAGGACTTCCGTAAGGAGCTTGCCTCGCTGCGCACGGGCCGCGCCAACGTGTCGCTGCTCGATCACATCCGCGTGGACTATCACGGCACGCCGATGCCGGTGAATCAGCTGGGAACGCTTTCGGTGCCCGAGCCGACCCTGATCGTCATCGCGCCGTGGGACCCTTCCGCGCTGGTCCTGATCGACAAAGCCATCCGCACGTCCGATTTGGGGCTAAACCCGACGAATGACGGCAAGGTCGTGCGCGTGCCGATTCCGGCGCTCACCGAAGAACGGCGCAAGGATTTGGTGAAACACCTCCATAAGGTGCTCGAGAATCATCGCACCGCGGTGCGCAATATCCGGCGCGATATCAAAGAAGCCGTCGACAAGCTGCAGAAAGAGAAAAAGATCAGCGAAGACGAATCCAAGCGCACGCACGAGGAGCTGGACAAGCTGACCCACTCGGAAACCAAGAAAATCGAAGACCTCTCGGCAGCCAAAGAGAAGGAAATCCTGGAAATCAAGTAAGGACCGATACTCAGTTCGGCTTGCGCGGCGCGGCCGGGTGCGTTGGCGCGGGCGCGATCTTGGCGCGCTCGAGGATGAACTCCTGTGCTTCGTCGTTCTGCACCGCGCGGACGAACGCCGCATAGTCCGCGGCGCTCGCGGCCGGGATCTCGCGCAAGAGAAACTTCAGCCGGCGCGAAGCGGTGAGCACCCCGGGCCGCACGGAGTAGGCCGAAACGAATTCGGCGTAGTCGCGACGGACGGTGGTCGGCACGGGCGCGCGCGCAGCCGTGCGCGGCGGCAGGCGCAAGGTGAGCCGCGTTTCGATGTCAAGCGGCGTGCCGAGATCGATCGGCTGCGAATCGGACAGGTTCGCTCTTGTCGGCGCTTCGGGCAGACCAAGCGTCGGCAGCGAAATCGGGAGCCGCACGGGCGACTTCGACCAGTTGACGGACCTGGACTGCGCGATGTCGTACTCTACGGTGAACGGGTCGCGCGTGGCCAAAGGATCCGAAGCCGCGACCTTGCTCACTTGGCCGCGAAATCCGTCGGAGAGCGACAAAAGCTGCGCGAGATTCTTCCATTGCTCGCGAGAGGCGCGGTGGAAGGTGGTGCGGAGGAGCAGTTCGTTGTCGCCGCGGAGCGTGTACTTGACGTGGGAGATTAGCTTACCGGACGTAGTCAGCTCGGCATCCACTGCAACCAGCTGGTTGGCCGAAAAGGGTAATTCAGCAGGGATGGTGACTACTTGCCCGTCAGCGGAATCAGCTGGGGAATTTGAAGCAACTCTCAAACCTAACGTGCCCCGATGAACAGATAGAAGCATGCCAAACGGTGCGACTTCGAGAGTGAGGTCCAGCCAGAGAGGGCCCGGCGTCAGATCCGCTCGTACTAGGAGATGATCGAAGCTTTCCGGATTAGGCTGCTGTGAGTCGAGATCCAGCTGCGCTCCGGTCAGGACAGCTTCGATCCTGATGTGGGAAGAGGCGGCGAGGGCTGCGAAGAGCACAAACTTGTCTTCTGCATTGGCATAGCCGGATGCAAGAGTTTCAGAGGGCGAGCGTGTGTGGAACCCGGTCGCGCCCAATGGCACATTAACATTGCGAATTTTCTGAGAAAGGGAATCGTAAAGCGCTTCGAGTTTTTCGGCGGGAGTCTTGCCGGCAGATGTTAGTTGTCTTGCTTGGGAAGAGATTTCAGGGGCCTGTGGTGCTGCGGTGGCGAGCAGTGTCCTCAGCCGGCCCGCGATTTGTTGCCAGGAAGAAAAGGTCGTGCATTCGATATCGTGCAGGGCGAGCCCTGCTTCATTGGCGTCCGGTGCCATCCCAGCGCGTTTGCGTCGGGAAGTCATCGGGCCCTCCATTTCCCAGCGATAGATTCGCCGTGCATCCGGTTCATCCCCGGTGCTCCGTTCTTTTGGTCGCGCGACGCTCGGCGACACGCGCAGCTTTACTTTGGCTTCGCTGGGGACATCAAGCTCAAAAACTTGTTTCGTAATTGAGCCACCGTATACAAAAGTATGCCAAAAAGAAAAATCGGGCGGGAGAAGCGCGCGCTTGACGATCGTGACTTCTTGAAGCTCAAGTGTTTCTCCCGGTTGGAGCCCGAGAATGCGAAACGACTTGCGCCGCAGATCCTGATAAGCAGGTGCGTCAGCCACATAGGGCGCGGGCTGGTCCCTAATGGCGCTGGGAAGAATATCAGTCGTGCCGCTGTTGGCGTGAGTGATGCGGATGAGCGGGATAGTGATTTCTTCGAAGGCGCGGTTGTAATCCAGACTCTGCTGAGCGAGCTGGCGCGCGCCCTCTTCCGTATTGATATGGTAGACGGCGTGCTGTTCGCGGCGGCTTGAGCCGTCGGCCTCGAAGCGAACATGGGTCTCGAGCCGTTCGATGGTGAAGGGCGCTTCGGGTTCAGCGGGAGCGGCGGGCTTTTCGAGCGTGGCTTTTCGTTCCTGGGAAGAGGCCGGAAGCGGAAGAGCCAGCGCGAAAACGCAAATCGGAATCACTCTTCGCAGCCAGCGGTTGGTGAAGAAAGAGAATCTCACGTCCAGCCTCGCAGGAAGTGTAGGTGCTTCAGGGCGCAGGGTAAAGAAAGTGCTCTGCCTGAGTTGCGCGGGGGACAAGGGCTGCATCCGGATTGCGAGGCGTCCCCGCTGTTTTTGGTGGCGCGAGCCGCACGGGAATGATAAGAAGCGCGGTCGCGGAGGAAAAGGATGAAGACGAAGTGGATAGCGATTGCGCTGTGCGCTGCACTGTGGCCGGCAGTGACGCGGGGACAGGAGAGACCGCAGGATCGGCGAAAGTTTCTTGATCCGAAGACGCCGGTCTCCGACGACCCGCGCCGGATACCGGTGAAGCCGGGACTGCACGGCCCAGAAGGAACGCTCGTCCTGCGTGGAGGGAGGATCTTCGATGGCAGGGGCACGCCGGCGCGCGAGGGCACTCTGGTCATTGAGCGAAACAAGATTGCGAAGATTCTTCCGGCAAGCTCTACCGACTGGCCGAAAGATGCGCGCGTCGTGGACGTCGCCGGAAAAACGGTGATGCCCGGCTTGATCGATCTCCACACGCACTTGACCTACGTCGAGTCACCCGCCGACATCACGAAGGCGATGAGCGATGCGGATTCGACGCTGCGGGCTGTCGAAAAGCTGCGCTACTTCATCGAGAGCGGAATCACGAGCATCCGCGACGTAGGCTCGCGCGGCGATGTGCCGTTCCGACTGAAGGAATGGGTCGCAGCGAACCGCGTCCCGGGGCCGCGCGTCTTTGCCGCGGGACAATTCATCACCGCGGAGGGCGGCCACTCGACCGAGAACACGCCCGACACGCTGATCCAGATGCAGGGCGGCACGCGCATCGCTTCCGGCCCGGATGACTGGCGCCAGGCCGTGCGCGAACAATTCCATCACGGGGCGGACGTCATCAAGCTCGGCAGCCATTTCTCTGCCGAGGAGATCAAGGCCGCCGTCGAAGAAGCCCACGCGCTCGGATTGAAGGTGACCGTGGACGCCGAGACGTTCTACATCCAGCGCGCCATCGAGGCCGGTGCGGACACCATTGAACATCCGCTGCCCCGCAGCGACGAGACGATCCAGCTGATGGTCAAGAAGGGCGTGGCCGCCGATCCGACGCTGATCCCCTACATCATCATTTTCGATGATTGGGGCGGGTACTATGGATCGACCTCGCGCCGGTTCACGTTTTCGAAGGAAGCAAACCTCGAGATGTTGCGCAAGCTGAGAAAGGCGGGCGTGAAGTGCGGCGTGGGAACCGATTTGATCCTGCATTGGTACAGGTCGATGCCTGTGCCGTATATCACCGAACTGAAGAACTTTGTGGCGGCAGGCTACTCGGTGCCGGAAGCCCTGGTCGCGGCGACAAAATCGAACGCTGAGATCCTGGATATGGGCGACCGGCTGGGCACGCTCGAAGCGGGGAAGCTGGCGGATGTTCTCGTCGTGGATGGCCGGCCGGACATCAATCTGGATGACCTGGCAAAGGTTGAATTCGTGATTCGGGACGGTTATCTAATCGTGCAGGGCGGACAGATCGTGGTACCGAGGCACAAAGCCGAGGCACTGCCGGGGTCGGAAAAACCCAAGAAAACCGATTAACCGTCTTATTTACACGTACTTAGACTTATTCTCTCGTGGGCATCTGTGAGTTAAAGCTTGCGCCATGCCCCAAGGGCGGGCCCCGGCAGGGCACAGGGTCACGAAACGAGTCCCTTTATTGCCAGATTTCCACAGCTTTCGACGGGGGCAGTTTGAAACCTGTTTGACAGACGGGCAGGTTTTCCTTATACTTACCATTTTGTCAGGGGACATTTTACCCTGCCGTTGGAAGGGCTCCGGCCCCAGGACAGAGCACGAAGGAATGGGGCGGGAGAGCGGCCGGAATGGGGCGCCAGCCCCGCAAAGCCGAGTAAGCCTCTCCGATCGAAACCGGAAGTGAGAATCTTGCTTCTGGTCTGCGTGCGGAGTTTCTTGCTGGTGGTACCTCCGGGCTCGCAGTGGGACCTTTCCGAAACTTGGCGCGAAGCCGCGGTTCGGTGTGTGCCGAGGCGCGAATTCGCAGCGAAATTTTGTGCGCGTTGAGGGAGCACCGTGCCGACATTTGCGCAGTTGGTCCGAATGGGACGCGAACAGATCCGGGCGAAGACAAAGTCGCCCGCCCTGATGGGCTGTCCCGAGAAGCGCGGCGTATGCATTCGCGTGTACACGCAGACGCCGAAGAAGCCGAACTCGGCGCTGCGCAAGGTGGCGCGCGCGCGGCTGACCAACGGCATCGAAGTGACGACGTACATCCCGGGGATCGGTCACAACCTGCAGGAGCACTCGATTGTGCTCGTGCGCGGCGGCCGCGTGAAGGACCTGCCGGGCGTGCGCTACCACATCATCCGCGGGACGCTCGACGCCGCGGGCGTCGAGAACCGCAAGCAGGGGCGCTCGAAATACGGCGCCAAGCGGCCGAAGGCAGCGAAGTAATAACCGAAGGAGCAAAGACGCGATGCCTCGCAAGGGACAGATCAGCCGGCGGCCGCAGGCCACCGACCCGGTCTACGGCAGCGACCTGGTCGAGAAGTTCATCTGCTCGATGATGTGGGAAGGGAAGAAGTCCACGGCCCAGCGCGTGTTTTACGGCGCGATGGACCAGGTGGCGAAGAAAACAAGCGATGATGCGCTCAAGATTTTCAAGAAGGCGGTCGAGAACGTGAAGCCGGTGCTCGAGGTGAAAACGCGGCGCGTGGGCGGCGCAAACTATCAGGTTCCGGTCGAAGTGAACCCGTTCCGCCGCCAGTCGCTCGCCATTCGATGGCTCCTCCAATATGCGCGCGACCGCGCCGGCAAGACGATGATCGACAAGCTCGCCGACGAGCTGATTGACGCGGCCAATTCGCGCGGCGGGGCGATGAAGAAGAAGGAAGACGTGCACCGGATGGCGGAAGCCAACAAGGCATTCGCGCATTACCGGTGGTAGTTGCCTTAACGGACAAAGGATTTTCTTAGCGAAACAAACATGGCTCGTCAGTTCAAACTCGAAGATACGCGCAACATCGGCATCATGGCGCATATTGACGCCGGGAAGACCACTTCGACCGAGCGCATCCTTTTTTACACGGGAGTGACGTACAAGATCGGCGAAGTGGACGAAGGCACTGCCACGATGGACTGGATGGAGCAAGAGCGCGAGCGTGGGATCACCATCACCTCGGCGGCGACCACCACGTCGTGGGACCGGTTTGGCAAGAAGTATCGCATCAACATCATCGACACGCCGGGCCACGTGGACTTCACCGTCGAAGTCGAGCG
>JACXTT010013963.1_pt1 | contig 10539 bp, 9 predicted proteins | sample 9270951 | NCBI WGS metagenome assembly JACXTT01 (sample SAMN15532306, study PRJNA645909) | rock metagenome | isolation source: weathered quartz diorite | place: Puerto Rico | collected 2017-06-21
GTGAACTGGAAGCAGGGCGAGGACGTCATCATCGTGCCCTCCGTCAAGGACGAGGACGCCAAAAAGCTGTTCCCGCAGGGTTGGAAGGCACTTAAGCCCTATTTGCGGGTGGTAAAGCTGCCCAAAACCTGAATTTTGAGGCGTTTTCCGCTACGATTCCGGCCCCGCATTGCGGGGCCTTTTTATTTAGATCCGAGATATCCCGATGAGCGACCAGAAACCGCTGAACAAGCACAGTCACACGATCACTGCCGGCGTGCAGCGTTCACCCAACCGCGCCATGTTGCGTGCGGTCGGCTTCGGCGATAACGATTTCGAAAAACCCATTGTCGGCGTCGCCAACGGCCACTCGACGATGAACCCTTGCAATGCCGGCATCCAGCCGCTGGCCGATCGCGCTTCGGCGGCGATCAAATCCGCAGGCGGCATGCCGCAGAGCTTTGGTTTCCCGACCGTCACCGACGGTATCTCCATGGGCACCGAAGGCATGAAGTTCTCGCTGGTATCGCGCGAAGTGATCGCCGACTCCATCGAAACCGCTGCGTCCTCGCAGTGCATGGACGGCGTGCTGGTGGTGGGCGGCTGCGACAAGAACATGCCGGGCGCGATGATCGGCATGCTGCGCATGAACATCCCGGGCATCTTTGTCTACGCCGGCACCATCAAGCCAGGCAACTGGAAGGGCGTGCCGCTGACGATCGTGTCGTCGTTTGAAGCGGTGGGTTCGTTCCAGGCTGGCAACATGAGCAAGGAAGACTTCATCGGCATCGAGAAGAACGCCTGCCCATCCGTTGGCGCCTGCGGCGGCATGTACACCGCCAACACCATGTCGTCCTCGTTCGAGGCGCTCGGCATGTCGTTGCTGGGTTCTTCGCAGATGGCTTCACCTGATCCCGAGAAGGCCGACAGCGCCGCAGATTCTGCACGCGTGCTGGTTGAAGCGATCCGCAAAGACATCAAGCCGCGCGACATCGTTACGCGCAAGGCGATCGAGAACGCGATGGCGCTGATCATGGCCACCGGTGGTTCGACCAACGCCGTGTTGCACTTCCTCGCGATCGCTCATGCATCGCATGTGCCGTTCACCATCGATGATATTGAAGTGATCCGCAAGCGCACGCCGGTGTTCTGCGATCTCAAGCCTTCAGGCAAGTACGTGGCCGTGGATTTCCACAAGGCCGGTGGCGTGCCGCAGGTGCTGAAGATGCTGCTCAAGGCTGGCCTGTTGCACGGCGATGCACTGACGATCACCGGCGAGACGATGGCCGAAGCATTGGCCAGCGTGCCGGATGAACCGCGTGCCGATCAGGACGTGATTCGTCCAATCAGCAAGCCGCTTTATGCGCAGGGCCATCTCGCGGTGTTGAAGGGCAACCTCGCCACCGAAGGCGCCGTGGCAAAAATCACCGGCCTGAAGAATCCGGTGATCACCGGTCCGGCTCGCGTCTTCAATTCGGAAGAAGAAGTGATGGCCGCAATCATGAACGACAAGATCAATCACGGCGACGTGTTGGTCATCCGCTACGAAGGCCCCAAGGGTGGCCCTGGCATGCGTGAAATGCTGGCGCCGACCGCTGCGCTCATCGGCAAGGGCTTTGGCGAAAGCGTGGGCCTGATCACCGACGGTCGTTTCTCCGGTGGCACCTGGGGCATGGTGGTGGGACACGTTGCACCTGAAGCATTTGTGGGTGGCACCATTGGCTTGGTGGAAGAGGGCGACAGCATCACCATCGATGCCAAGCAGCTACTGTTGCAGCTGAACGTTGCGGATGATGTTCTTGCCAAGCGTCGTGCAGCCTGGAAACAGCCTGAGCCGCGTTACACGCGTGGCGTGCTGGCCAAGTTCGCCAAGCTGGTTTCGACTGCATCAAAGGGCGCTGTAACCGACTGATCGAAGGCTGGTCGGTAGCGGTCCAATCAAGGGCCGGAAGCATTCGCTTCCGGCCCTTTGTGTTTGCCTGTTCTTCAATGTGCGGAATATGGGCATTCCTGACTGCCGGGCTTGCGCGCAGACGTTCACAGGACCGTCACAATTCGAGTTAGCATGCGCGCCATGAATACGCCCCCCCATTCCCGCTATCGTGCGTTGACGGTCATGCTGTCGACGTACCTGATCCTTTCCTCCATCACGCGCCTCGCGCTGTGGGGATTTTTCGGTATTCCGGCAGGTGTTGCAGTCAAGGCATTGCCCTTGATCCTGTTGACGGGCCTGGTCAATGACATCGTGCAGTCGGTTTATCTGCTGATGCCATTGGCGCTGTATCTGCTGCTGGTGACGCCACGCTTCCATGCTTCACGTGCTGGCCGCATCCTGATGATGGTGGGCGGCTTTGCCATGGTTTACGGCATGCTGTACCTCGGCGTCGCGGAATATTTCTTCTTCGAGGAATTCGATGCGCGCTTCAATCTGGTTGCCGTTGATTACCTGATCTATCCCACCGAAGTTCTCGGCACTATCAACGATGCCTATCCGGTGCTGCCCATCAGCGCAGGCTTTGCCGTGCTCGCCGGACTGATCTTCTGGCGCCTGTGGCCGCGCATGGCGCCGCAGCCGGAAGCTGATGCACCGCGTTTCGGTCGTCGCGCAACCATCTTTGGCGTACAGGTTGTTCTGGTCGCGCTGGCGGCGTTCTTCTACAGCACGGATCAACTGGATGCCTCGCAAAATCGTGTTGCCAACGAGCTGGCACACAACGGCCCCAGCAGTTTCTTCAATGCCTTTCACACCAACAGCATCGAATACACCTCGTATTACCGCACTGGCGATGAAGCCGCGATGCTCAAGCTCCTGCGTGAAGACCTCGCGCGTGGCGGTGGTGAGTTCGTGGGTGATCAAGGCGTGATGCGACGCTTTGCTGCCAGACCGGGGTTTGGCAAGCTCAACATCATATTGCTGTCCGAAGAATCGCTGGGTGCAGAGTTTGTTGGCGCGTATGGAGATCCACGCGGCCTGACGCCCGAGTTTGATGCACTGACCAGGGAAGGTTTGTTGTTCACGCATGCCTATGCAACGGGCACGCGCACGGTGCGTGGCCTCGAGGCTTTCAGCGCTTCAACGCCACCAATTCCCAGCGAGAGCGTGGTCAAGCGCCCGGGCAACCAGGCCGTGATGACCTGGGGTGAAGTACTGGACAAGCAGGGCTATGAGTCCAGCTTCATCTATGGCGGCTATGGCGCGTTCGACAACATGAACGCTTACTTTGGCGCCAACGGTTATGAATTGAGTGATCGCGGTGAAATTCCCGATCCGAAATTCGCCAACGTCTGGGGTGTTTCGGACGAAGATCTGTTTGCCCACGCGATCAAGTATTTCGATGCCAAGGCCAAGGACGGCAAGCCGTTTTATTCGATCATCATGTCGACCTCCAACCACAAGCCGTTCACTTTCCCGGAAGGCATTCCGGGCGTGAAGGCCAAGGGTGGCGGGCGTAACGCCGGCACGCGCTATGCAGATTATGCGATCGGGCAATTCTTCCGTGAAGCGAAGAAGCGTGACTGGTACAAGAACACGGTATTCATCGTCGTCGCTGACCATGGCGCACGCGTTTATGGTGCTGCGCAGGTTCCGTTGTTCAGTTATGAAATCCCCTTGCTGGTGATTGCACCGGGCCGTGTGGCCCCTGGCCGCGTGGAGACGCCGACCAGCCAGATCGACGTGATGCCGACGGTGCTGGGCATGCTGGGCTTGCCGTACGAGAGCCCCTCATTCGGTCAGGATGTCCTGCATTGGCCAGCCGGCCAGTCGCGTACGCTGCTGTTCAACCACAACCACAATGTCGCGCTGATGCAAGGCAATGAGTTGGCGATCCTCGGACTCAAGCGTTCCGCCAGCAGTGAGCGTTACCAGCGTGGTCCGGGGCCGGCGCGTCGCGAGAGCGATCATTTCGAAGAGATCGCGCCGGATGCGCGACTGGTTGACCTGGCTACGGCCTATTACCAGATCGCTTACAAGCTCTACACCGGCAATGGTTATGGCGACGCTTCGGCGGTTGCGTCAACTGCCGAATCCAAAAAACCTTGAGGCATTGCTGCTGCTCAGGCGCGCAATTTCGTCTTCGTGCTGGCCGCGTGCTGCGGCCAGCGCCTTGACCACCCAGGGCAGGAACGCGGGCTCGTTGCGTCGTGAAGCCTGCTTTGGCGCGGTGCGCGGCAACAAGTAGGGCGCGTCGGTTTCGATCAACAAGCGTTCATCCGGGATATCGCGCACGGCCTCGATCAGGTGCGCGCCACGACGTTCATCGCAGATCCATCCCGTGATGCCGATGTGGCAATCGAGTGCCAGGTAGTCGTTCATAGCAGCGCGGGTATCCGTAAAGCAATGCACGACGACATTGCCCAGGCGTGGACGCCATTCGCGCAGGATCGTCAGGAAATCCTCGTGTGCATCGCGTTGATGCAGGAACAGCGGCATCTTCAGGTCGGCGGCGATTTCCAGTTGCTTGATGAAGGCATGGCGCTGATCCTCGCGCGGCGAGAGATCACGGAAATAATCGAGGCCACATTCGCCGAGTGAAACCACTTCCGGTTGTTGTGCGAGCGTGCGAAACAGCTCGCCAAGTTCAGGCGTCCAGTCGCTGGCGTGATGTGGATGCAGGCCCGCCGTTGCGTAGAGCTTGCCCGGATTTTGGTGTGCAAGCGCAGCGGCTTTGACGGCGCTATCACCAGAACTGCCAGTGACAACGATCTGGCCCAGGCCAGCAGCCCAGGCGCGCGCGAGGACCGCGTCCAGATCGTGATCGAAGCTGTCGCTGGCGAGATTTGCGCCAATATCGATAAGTTGCATTGAAAGCTTTATTAGGGCGCAGCCTTTTTAGGTGTGCCCATGCAGTCATGCATCCAGAGAACATGCTGTTCTATCTTTGGCTCCACTCCTGGTGGTGGCGTGCGCTTAAGCATGTAAATCAGCTTGAAGGTTTTGAGATGCTGCCCTTCGGCCGCGTCCTTGTTCCATGAGCGGCATACCCAGCTTGCATAAAGCTGCCTGTGCTCGGCGAATGCGCTGAACCAGAGATGGATCATGTAGGTTTTCCAGCGCAGGTCGCCAAAGTAGTTGGAAATCGATGGCGGTTTCTCGTAGGTGATTTCCTGGTCTGGATTGATGACGTTGACTGCAGTTCCATTTTCCAGTTCGCCGGGCACGACAAACCAGCCGTTGTCCTTGAGCGGTGCAGGGGCAAACATGTCCCAGATCTGGTCAATGCGGATCAGTGTCAGCAGTGGTGTGGTGATGCGGGTGTAGGTTTGCGCCAACGTGTTCTGATGCTTCTGGTCGACCGTCGAGAAATTCCAGGCCAGCAGGATGAAAAGGAATGCTGCTGCGATTTTCTGCGCAAGCGCACCGGTTTCGTAGCGCACCTCGCGATGTGGCAGCAGTGCGCTGCTAACGCGCGCAAATTGCGGCCTGTGCCTGGCGACGAAATCGTAGCCGGCGTTGCCAATGCGTTGGAAAACGGACAGGTTTGCGATGCGCCAGGTCCAGCCAAACAGCGGTGAGTTCTTGAGCAACGTGGCAAAGGCGGCCCATTTCATGTGGGCCTGGCCATCGGTGTCGATGATGACCCAGGAGTTATTTGCTTCCAGCAAAGTTTTGGCGCGCGGAGTGTCTTGTGCCGGGGTGATTTGCGCGCGCGGCAGGATCAGGAATTGCTGCAGCAGCAGGCACATCTTGATGCAAAAGCCACAGTCGCGATCGTAATAGATGTGCAGCGCGCCGCCAGGATTCCTTGCGGCTCGACGGCCTTGCCAATCCCAGAACCAGCCTCCCAGCAAGGTCGTAAGCGAGACCAGGCTGATATAGGGGAATGGAACAATGCTCATGAAGAACAGGAATCCGATGTGCATGGACATCAGCATCAGCATGGCCATGAAGCGCAGTGGCTTGTTGAACACGGGGCTGAAGATCAGGGCCCAGGCGCCCAGTTCCAGGATCCAGACGTAATACGAAAGGTCATGCATCAACTCGGGGAAGTTCAGCAACCATTGCCCCATGTTGCTCGAATAGCTCTCCAGCGACATGGCGTAGTACAAGCCATTTCCTTCGGGGATCCACTCCGGTCCTGTCTTCAGGAGTGCGCTGAAGAAATACACGCTGACAACCTGGATCAACAGTCCGGCACTGGCCCACGATAGATGCTGGTTGTCTTTTGGCGGCGGATTGCTTGCCAGCGCGGCATCAACGCTCCAGCGGGCATTGAGGGGAAGAAACATGGACCAGAAGAGCAGGCAGCAGATCAGGCTGTCACCGCCAATCAGCGTCAAGGGATTGCGGTTGACGAGCGAGCCATGCATCAAGAGCAGCAGTATCGTCATCAGGCGCGTGCGATAGCCTGCCAGCAGGCACAGCGCGAGAATCGCTTCCAGCAGGAACATGACGATGACGAAGCCGCTCGTGCCGTTGAGCAGATAAAGCGAAATTCTCCAGGCGCCGGAGGCATACATCGCAGTCGCACGCGGTAGGACGCCCCAATCCGTGTAGAGCGCTTCCAGGTGCAGTGATCGCAAAACAAGATCGAGCAAAATCACTGTGCCAAGTCCTGCGCGGAACAGAGCCAAAGTGCGCAGGTCGATGCCGAAAGGTGCCAGCAGTTTTTGCCTGAGAGTCATGTTTTCTTTTTCTGAATGTGTCGCCAACAAAAAGGGGAGCCCGAGGGCTCCCCATTTATCAAACGGCTCGATTAACCGCCGATGTCGCCCATCTGGCCAGTGCCACCATCAAGCCAGCGCTGGTATTCAACATTGCGCTCTTCATTGATGTAGCTGTCGCGCGAACGCAGCGTTGCTGCCAGACCCGTGCCGGCAATGCCGGTGGTGCCAGTGATGCCGGTGCCGGCAACGCCCGTGGTGCCGGTAATGCCCGTGCCGGCAATGCCGGTGGTGCCAGTGATGCCCGTGCCAGCGACACCGGTCGTGCCGGTGATGCCCGTGCCAGCAACGCCGGTGGTACCGGTGATGCCGGTGCCGGCAACGCCCGTGGTGCCAGTGATGCCCGTACCAGCAACGCCGGTCGTGCCGGTGATGCCCGTGCCAGCAACGCCGCTGCCGGTGCTACCGGTGGTGCCGGTCGTGCCGCCAGTCGAGGTGGGATCGCGGCTGTCGTGCGTCTTGACGACTTCGGCAATGCCGAAACCGAGACCGGCTACGCCGATGGCGAGCAGGCCCCAGTCAACCATCGAGTAGCTGGATTCGCCGCCATCTTCATCAAAGCGCGTGAAACGACGGGCAAAGGGCACGCCGTTGACATAAGCGCTCTGGAAGCCGTCTTTCGCGTTGAAGTCGAGCTGCATGATCGAAGGCATCGATGTGCGGCCCATGCGGGAGACGACACGATCGTCCTGATCAAGGCGCAAGCCGTAGTGGAAATTGCGAGGGAGGCTGGTGTCTTTGCCGCCAAAGCCAAAGTTCAAATAAGCTTTTGCTTGCGGCGCCATATTGTCGGAATTGGCTGCTGATGCCAAAGCACCAACGCCAAGGCCAGCTCCAATGGCAACAGCAATAATGTATTTACGCATTAAATTCCCCCCGCAGGATGTATCTGAAATGTTAAGAACCTGTATGGATGATAAGTCACAGGGTTGTGGCAACTATATGCATGCATCCGTCACATGGCAAGCGTGACAGAATGTGCGGTATGACGAATCAAAACTTACCTACAGAATGGCCTCGTTCCGGCGAAACGCGGGAGCTCTTTATTCAGGGGCCGGCGGGACGTATTGAAGCCATGCTGACGGCCCCGGCCGAAGGCTGTGTGCCTGCGGGAATCGCGGTGATTTGCCACCCCCATCCGCTGATGGGCGGCGCCATGAGCAATAAGGTGGTTTACACCTTGGCCTCCAGTGCTTCAAAAGCGGGGCTTTACTCGCTGCGATTCAACTTTCGTGGGGTGGGCCGGAGTGAGGGAGTACACGACGAAGGGCGTGGCGAAGCCGACGACGTGTTGTTCCTGGTCGATTGGATGCGTCAGCGGATGCCCAATGCGCGACTGGTCTTGATGGGATTTTCATTCGGCGCGTTTGTCAGTGTAAAGGCAGCGCAATGGGCCAAGCCTTATCTGCAGGTGAGCATCGCGCCGCCATTCAGCAAATACTTCAACGAACCCGTGCCGCCACGCCCGGATTGCCCGTGGCTGGTCGTTCATGGAACGGGTGATGACGTGGTGAGCTACGAAGATACCGTGCAAGTGCTGAACGGTTTCGAGCCGCCACCGCAGTTGGTGACACTCAAGGACGCAGGCCATTTTTTCCACGCGCGCCTGGGCGAAGTCCAAAACGCAGTGTTGCCGTTTGTAAAGCAGAACTGGGTCTGAGCGCAGAAGCTTTGTTTGTTATTCTTCGCGCACTATAAAACCGAGGAATATTTATGCGTCGTTTATTCTTGGCTCTCACCTTGAGCCTTGGTGCCGTTCCTGCTTTTGCCAGTAGCCCGGACTTTGCCGTTGCCTGCGGCCTTAATCCGAACTGCCAGTCGGATTTCCGTGCGATCACCGAAGACATTACTGCCGCCGCTGGTTACAAGGCGCTTGGTCCTGCGGAAGCAACCGGCATCACGGGTTTTGGCCTTGGCGCTTATGGTGCTTACTCGCCAACAGAACACAAGGATGCCTGGAACAACCTGACCGGGACCAATGTGACGGGTGTCGGCATGGCCGGCGTCGCGCTGCATAAAGGCCTGCCGTTTGGCTTCGATGTCGGTGCCACCTACGCCGCGGTGCCAGGCACCAGCGCGCGTTTGTACGGCGTGGAATTGCGTTATGCCGTCCTCGAAGGCGGTGTTGCCGAGCCTGCAGTCGCCATTCGTGCTTCATACACGGGCAGCACGGGCATTGATGATTTCAAGTTCAACACGACCAGTGTTGATGCTTCGATCTCGAAAGGTTTTGCCATGGTGACGCCTTATGCAGGCGCGGGCTACATCCGTGGTCGTGCGAACCCTGATTCCAGCACCGGACTCAAGACGGAGACGGTCGACAGGGCCAGGCTCTTTGCGGGTATGCGTGTCAGCTTCGTGATCTTCGAACTCACGCCGGAGTATGAGCGTGTTGGCGACAACAACAGCTACAACCTGCGTTTGGGCTTCTCGTTCTAAATTCAGAGCTGTGAAAAAGCCGCCGAAGAAATTCGGCGGCTTTTTAGTTTTCGTCGGTAAAAAATTGCTGCTGGAATTTGACCTTCAGCGGCCGTGTCGAACCTTCAGGCCGCACATCAATATCGAAGTTCAGGAATTCCAGGTGCGCGACATCGAACTCTGCAATCAGGTCCTGTGCACTGCCGTCGCTGGCGGGACGCAGCGTCAGCGTTTGCAGGTCGCCCATCAGGTTGCGGGCGGTACCCGTGGCGGTTCCGTGCAAGGGAGTGGTTTTTCCTGGCGCAGTTTCGCGTTGCAGGTTCAGCAGAAGCATTCCGCGCTTGCTGTCCTGGCGAATGCCGTACTGGCGCGCCATCGCAGGGGAAAGATCCTGCGTCGACATTGCCGCGTAATGCACCACGATGCTGCCATCACGCACGAGCTGCTGAGCCGATGCGCCTGCCGACAGCAGCAACAGGCCCAGTAAGAGCAGCGCGCGCTTCACGCGGTGATGCCGACGATCTTCGGGCCTTGCAGCGTGTAGATGGCAATTTCGCTGAACAGATTGGGCGCAATGCTGATGCTCATGCCTTCGTGGTAGCTGCGATCCAGCAGGCGGCGACTCGCAATGCGCCAGCCGCGCGTGCGGCACAACTCTTCGAAATCCGACACGGTGCAGAGATGGATGTTCGGCGTGTTGTACCAGGTCTCTGGCAGTGATGGCGTCACGGGCATGCGGCCCATGGCCAGCGCAGCGCGCACGCGCCAATGGCCGAAGTTGGGGAAGGTGACAATGCCGGTCTTGCCCACGCGCAGGATTTCAGCGAGTGCTTCGTCCGGACGTTGCAGGGCTTGCAGCGCCTGCGTCATCAGCACGTAGTCGAAAGAGCCGGTCTCGAAATCCTTGAGGCCGTCATCAAGGTCGGCCTGGATGACGTTGACGCCAGCATCCACGCAGCGCGCAAGATTCGCAGGATCAATCTCCAGGCCATAAGCGCTGACCTGGCGCGTGCGGGTGAGATGCGCCAGCAGCGCGCCATCACCACAGCCCAGGTCGAGCACGCGGCTGCCCGGGGTGATCCAGTTGCTGATCAGTTCGAGGTCGGGACGCAGGGCGCTCATGTCTCTTCCTCGGTGATGCGCGCGAGATAGCTGCCGAGTACGCGGTGGTACTGTGGCAGCGGCATCAGGAAATCATCGTGGCCCAGTTGCGAATCGATCAATGCGTAGCTGACATCACGGCCGGCACTCACGAGGCTCTTCACGATCTCGCGTGAACGGGCAGGCGAGAAGCGCCAGTCGGAGGTGAACGCAACGACGAGGAACTTGGCCGTGGCCTGGCGGAACGCAGCCGCGAGGTTGTCGCCAAACTCGCGTGCAGGATCAAAATAATCCAGCGCCTTGGTCATGATCAGGTAAGTGTTGGCGTCAAAGCGATCCACGAAGGCCTGGCCCTGGTGGCGCAGATAGCTTTCCACT
>JACXTT010013964.1_pt1 | contig 10538 bp, 10 predicted proteins | sample 9270951 | NCBI WGS metagenome assembly JACXTT01 (sample SAMN15532306, study PRJNA645909) | rock metagenome | isolation source: weathered quartz diorite | place: Puerto Rico | collected 2017-06-21
GCCCTGCTCCACCGGTCCGTGCAGCCGGGCTCCTGCATCTTCCGCACCCAGCGCAAGCGCCTGGAAGTCCACATGCGCGGTGAGATCGGCCTGTCCAGGATTGCGCAACGGATCGGTGAAGCTGTGACGGGCAATCGCCTGGAACGTGTCGCCCGCATCGGTGCGCACATGCCCGTAGTCGATGATCAGCGCAGCACCGCCGGAATCACGCACGCGCCGGGCGATCCGCATGATCTCGTTGTTGGCGCGCCACTCGAAGATCGCGCCGACCGGCGCCGCGCGCACCAGCGGCGGCAGCAGCAGGTCGAAATGCTTCAGCGGCTCGGGCGCGGCAGAGAAGATGAGCTGACCGCCGCTGTTCATGTCGATGACCCGTTCGTGCCAGCCGTGCTGCTGGCGGATCACCTGATGCACCGGCAGCGCATCGAAATACTCGTTGGCGAGGATGATCGACGGACCTTCCGGCACCTCGTCGATGCTGCTGTGCCAGGTCGCGCTCACCCGCGCGCTCTTGAGCGTCTCCTTCTGCCGGTCGATCAGCGCAGGATTGATCTCAACCATGTGCACGGTGACGGCCTGATAGAACGCCGGCAGCACGCGGATCGCGCGCAGCACATCCGCCATCATGGTTCCACGGCCGGGGCCCAGCTCGATCAGCCGCAGCGGGCTGGGCGTGTCCATCGACCTCCAAACCGCCGCAGCCCACAGGCCGAGCAGTTCGCCGAACATCTGGCTCACTTCCGGCGCGGTGACGAAATCACCCTCGCGGCCCAGCGGGTCGCGGGTCATGTAGTAGCCGTACTCAGGATGAGTGAGGCAGATCTCCATGTAGCGCGACACCGGCATCGGCCCGGCCGAGCGGATCAGATTGCGGATTTCTGCGCTGATGGGCGGATAGGCGCTCACGGATGACCTTGGGTATCTAGCGTGCGGCCGCAGACGTTGCCGGCCGACGCAGAGCCCATACCACAAAACCAATCCCGGCGGCGATCATCGGCAGCGACAGCAGCATGCCCATGGTGGTGCCACCCCACAGGAATCCGAGCTGCGGGTCCGGCTCGCGGAAGAACTCGCTAAAGATGCGCGCAAGCCCGTAACCAATGGCAAAGGTTCCAATGATCAGGCCGGGCCGCTTCAGCGCGCCGCCGCGGATCATCAGCGCCAGCACGATGAACAGCACGATGCCCTCAAGGGCGGCTTCATAAAGCTGGCTCGGATGGCGCGGGAACGGCCCGCCGGTCGGAAACACGAACGCCCACGGCACGTCGGCGACCCGACCCCACAACTCGCCGTTCACGAAATTGGCGATGCGGCCGAGGAACAGCCCGATGGTGCCGACCGCGCAGGTGACGTCGCCGAGCGACAGCACCGGCACCTTGTTGCGCCAGCCGAACAGCAGGACGGCTGCGACGCAGCCGAGGAAACCGCCGTGGAACGACATCCCGCCATTCCAGAGCTGGAAGATCTCCAGCGGATGCTGGGCGAAATACGGAAGGTTGTAGAACAGCACGTAGCCGGTGCGCCCGCCGAGGATGATGCCGAGCGTCACCCACAGCACGTAGTCATCGAATTGCACCACCGAGATCGGCGCCGGACCGCCCCACAGCTTTTCCGAACGCAGGATTGCCCGCGCATAGACCCAGCCGAGCACGATGCCGACGATATAGGCGAGCGCATACCAGCGCACGGCGAACGGGCCGATGGCGATCGCGATGGGATCGAACACGGGAAAGGTGAGCGCGAGAAACGGCATTGCCTGTCAAAGCACCTTGGACTGGCGGCATCGCCATGGACGCCGGAGAGACGGATAGGCGGCGCACATCGCCGCCAGCACCCTTCGCAGATACATCGATCATGCGACAGCCGTAACCTCACGTCGCCGCGAGGTCGGCCGGCCGCGCGTTATTTCTGCAGCTTGCGGCGATAGAGCGACAGCAGACGTTCCCAGTGCTGCTCGGCGGCGGGTTTGTTGTAGACCGGGCGCAGTGGGAAAGCGAAGCCATGGTCGGCAGCCGGGTAGATTTCGACCTCCGCATTCGCTTTGTCGGCGGCGAGCTGCTTCTTCAACTGCTCGATCATTTCCAGCGGCACGTAGTGATCGCGCTCGGCGCAGCCGAAATAGAGTTCGCCCTTGGCCTTCTTCGCCATGATGTGCGGGCTGTCGGCGGCATCGGTGACAAGGCGCGTGCCATAGATCGAGGCGGCAGCGGCCACACGATCCGGCCAGCGCGCCGCGGCATTCACCGCGTACTGGCCGCTCATGCAATAGCCGACGCAGCCGATCACACCCTTGCTCGCCGCCGCCTGCCCGCCAACATAGGCCAACAGCGCCTCGGTATCGTCCATCACCAGCGGAATGGTGAGGCTGTTCATATAGTCCTGCATCTTCTTGCGCTCGGGCGCATCCATCGCCGGCGGAATCGGACCCAGCTCCATCACGCCAGCGCGGTAGTACATGTTCGGCAGCACAACGTAGTAGCCGCTGGAGGCCAGCCTGCGCGCCATGTCGCGCAGCTCCTCGCGGATCGCCGGCGCATCCATATAGAAGAGGATCACGGGAAACGGCCCACCACGGTCCGGATGGACGATGAAGGTTGTCGTCTTGCCGTCCTTGGTCGGAATATCGACTGTCTGTTCGATCATGCGTGCCGTTTCCCTGGTTTTTCTGTGATTGCGGCCGAATGTTAAGGGTCGCAAGGATTCCCCGGCGTGACAAGCACGCGCATCGCATGCGTCGAAGGCTTGAAGAGCCGCGCCGGGATTGCCATTGTCTTAGCGACGGCAACGCCTTAAGTGGTGGCGCGCAGGAGATCGAGCGATGACCCAGACCAGCAACCGCTTCCTTGACGAGATTGCACGCCTCGTGAACGACGCGACCGGCGCGGCGCAGGGCGTCAAGCGCGAGATCGACACCGTGATGAAGCATCAGGCCGAGCGCTTCCTGAACGAGATGGACCTCGTCAAGCGCGAGGAATTCGAAGCGGTGAAGGACATGGCCCGTCTTGCGCGCGAGGAAAACGATGCGCTGAAGGCGCGGATCGCAGCCCTCGAGGAAAAGCTCGGCATGGGAACGGGCACCGGCTCGCCGATCTGATGGTTCTGAGCGCCGAAGCACGCACGCCACAATGGCTGCTCAATCGTTAACGATGCCCGCCACGCGTTAACACCTCTTACTAGACGTTAAGACCTATTAACGGTATCGGTGCTGCACGGCCTTGGGGGGATCCTCGAGGCTCCCGCGGGAACACCGACCGATCATGCACAGCCTCATCCGTCCAGCCGCTGTCCGCGCAGGCCGTTTCGGCCTGATCGGAGCCGCGTTGCTGGCGATTGCGGTCTCTGCCGGCGGCTGCGTGACCGACGGGCGCATGAACGCCATGGCGCAGAGCGGGAACGGGGCCACGCTGGCCTTCGATTCCGTCGACGGCCCGCCGCCCCAGGTGTTCGAACAGTTCGTCGAGGCGCTGAACGCCGAGGCCCAGGGCAAGGCGCTGGCAATCGCCTCCCGCCAGGGCGCCGCGACCTATCGCGTCCTCGCCTATCTCGCGGCGCAGACCAGCCGCGGCCGGACCACCATCGCCTGGGTTTTCGACGTCTACGACGGTAATCAACAACGCGCGCTCCGCCTGTCCGGCGAGGAACCGGGCGGCAAGTCGGGCCGTGATGCCTGGGCAACCGCCGATGCGCAGGTGCTGCGCCGGATCGCCCAGAACGGCATGAACGGCGTCGCCGCGCTGATGGGTGGAACCCTCCCGGTCGAGGCCCCTGCCCAGCCCGCCCCGGCCCCCGCCAGCGGCCCGGCCATTGCGGCTGTCGAACGCCCGGCAGAGCCCGCCGGCGCCCCGGCGCCGGCCGAGCGCACGACCCTGGCCTTTCGCGCCGAATAGGACCGATCAGCGAGCAGGATGACCTGAATTTGCGCCGGAAAACGGCCCGCGACATATTGCCAGCGGCGCCCGCTCCTTGATATCACGCTCGCGCAATCACGCGAAAAACTGACACCAACGGGCTTGTTCGAGAGCCAATCGAGGCGGCCGTCATGCTCAACAACGCATCAACCGGTTTGCAGGACAAGACGGTGACATCAGGCAAAAACGGCACCATCAAGCTGGTGGCCGGCAATTCAAATCCCGGCCTTGCCAACGCCATCGCCGCACATCTGCGGCAGCCGCTGACCAAGGCGGTGGTTCGCCGCTTCGCGGACATGGAAATCTTCGTCGAGATCCAGGAAAACGTGCGCGGCTCCGACGTGTTCGTCATCCAGTCGACGTCATATCCGGCGAACGACCACCTGATGGAGCTGCTGATCATCATCGACGCGCTGCGCAGAGCGTCGGCGCGACGCATCACGGCGGTCATTCCCTACTTCGGCTATGCCCGTCAGGACCGCAAGGTCGGCTCGCGCTCGCCGATCTCGGCCAAGCTGGTCGCCAACCTGATCACCAACGCCGGTGCGGACCGCGTGCTCACGCTCGACCTGCACGCCGGCCAGATCCAGGGTTTCTTCGATATCCCGACCGACAACCTCTACGCGTCGCCGGTGATGGTTCGCGACATCAAGGACCGCTTCGACCTCGCAAACCTGATGGTGGTTTCGCCGGACGTCGGCGGCGTGGTTCGCGCCCGTGCGCTGGCCAAGCGCATCAACGCGCCGCTCGCCATCATCGACAAGCGCCGCGAGCGCGCCGGCGAGTCGGAGGTCATGAACGTGATCGGTGACGTCGCCGGCCACACCTGCATTCTGATCGACGACATCGTCGACTCCGGCGGCACGCTGGTGAACGCAGCCGATGCGCTGCTCGCCAACGGCGCCAAGGATGTCTACGCCTATCTCAGCCACGGCGTGCTGTCCGGCGGCGCCGTCGCCCGCATCACCGCTTCGAAGCTGAAGGAGCTGGTGATCACCGACTCGATCCAGCCGACCGAAGCCGTGCGCGTCGCCCGCAATGTCCGCGTACTGTCGATCGCCACCCTGATCGCCGAAGCCATCGACCGCACCGCGTCGGAAGAGTCGGTCTCCAGCCTGTTCGACTGATCCGCGTCTCATTCGTTGAAAATCATGGCCCGTTCCAGATGGAGCGGGCCATGATCGTTTTCGCGTCTGCTTGAGACTTAAGCCGCCGACAGTTGCGCCTTGAGCTGGCCGACCGTCACCATCGTTGCCCAGCAGGCATGGGCGGCTTCCGCCCCCTTCACCACGAAGTGCTTGTGGAAGAACTCGCGGTGCGTCTCGTGCTCGTGGAACTGTTGCGGCGTCAGCACCGCCGACAACACCGGCACCTCGGTATCGAGCTGCACGCGCATCAAGGCATCAATCACCGCGCTGGACACGAACTCATGCCGGTAGACGCCGCCGTCGACGACGAAGCCCGCCGCGACGATCGCCGTGTAGCGACCGGTCTTGGCCAGAAGCTTGGCCTGCAGCGGAATCTCGAACACACCAGGCACCTCGAACAGGTCGATCTGCCGCTCGGGCAATCCCCTGGCGATCATCTCCTTCACGAAGGAGAGCCGGCATTGATCGACGATATCGCGATGCCAGCACGCCTGGATGAAGGCGACGCGCTGCGGCGGCAGTGACGATGTTGAAGGTGGATTAGCAAACTGCTGATTCATGGATTTCCTCGTTGGGACCAGAATCAGGGCACACGGGCCAGCATGCTGCGGATCGGCATGCCCGCAGGCATGATTGATCGCGCGGCGAGTCTATCCCGCTCTCTTCCATCCGGACTATGACCGTCGGCTTCGGAATTTCACCGAATCTGCTGACCCTGCCGGCTCTTTCGTCCGGCTAGGCGCTCGCGGGCTCAGGCAGGTCGCAAACCCTTGGTCGGGGTCCAGGACTGCCGTTTACCGCCGGTGGGGACTTACACCCCGCCCTGAGAACGTTACCGCCACCATCGGCGGCATGAGGACTATGACCGCGCCGGGCGCGAGGAACAAGTTCACAAAGCCCTCAATTGATACCGGGCCCTCCTCCGCCAGCGCATGGGCCCGGCTGGGAGAGCTGACCCGGACATCCTTACCGTTCGCCGGGAAAGACCGCCGCTTTTTCGCCGACGAACAAGTTTGCGCTCGACCTTCGCCGCAAAAGCACCACGACCGCGACCCTACGTACGGTTTCATGTGCTGCGTTAACCGATGCTCCCCTACCGACCTCGCCGCGTCGCGACCGCGAATCCGATTCCGTTTTGTTCTCTTCCAGCTATCCACACCTTGCCGATGAGCTGTGGATGCGGCGGTACATTCTGGGCATTGCTTGTGGAATCGCTGGAGGCGCGGTTGCGCGGATTCCGCAAATCACATCACTTGATGACAGCAAGCTTCGGCCAAGGATTTTCACGGCCGGCGGCGCGCTCCCAGGCTGCGCCGTACGACGACACGTCAAGCGCGTTCGGGTTTGCAGTGTGCGTATCCCATGATTGCGAGCATAAGGTCGTCAAGGCATGTCCCTGATCGAATTCATTAGCGATTCCGCGCCCAACCCGTTGCAGGTGGTGGAGGACGTCGCTTCGGTCAATTCATGGGCATTCGAACGCTCAGGCGACGACGAGATCACCATCCTCGTCAAAGGCCAGTGGACCGATTACCAGGTGTGCTTCACCTGGATGCGCGACATCGAAGCGCTGCATCTCGCCTGCACTTTCGACATCAAGATTCCGGAAGCCCGCCGCGCCGAGGTGCAGAAGCTGGTTGCTTTCATCAATGAGCAGCTCTGGGTCGGCCACTTCGACATCTGGATGCAGTCGGGCCTGATCATGTTCCGTCAAGCGCTGCCGCTGAATGGCGGACTGACCGCAACCAACCTGCAATGCGAAGCGATGCTCGCTGGCGCCGTCGATGGCTGCGAGCGTTACTATCCGGCGATCCAGTTCGTCGTCTGGGCCGGCAAGACCGCGCGCGAGGCAATGGACGCGGCGATGTTCGACACCCAAGGCGAAGCCTGAAGCGGCCATCGCGGCCGCCGTCCTGCCCGGCATTTGAGCGACGACACGCGATGTCCTAGACTTGGGGCATCTTCCTTCGTCTTGTGCGGATCAATCTGCACCTGACATCGCTCGACAGGCCGACCTCATGACCGACAATTTCGCCAACGCGCTAAGCCGCATCGATGGCACCATTCTGCTTGCCGGCGCTGGCAAGATGGGCGGCGCCATGCTCACCGGCTGGCTGAATGCCGGCGTCGCGCTGAGCCGCCTGGCCGTGATCGAGCCGCATCTGACCGACGATCTGCGCAAGCTTGCTGCGCTCGACCTGCGCATCAACCCGAGCGTGAGCGAAGCGGGTCCGCTGGCCGCACTGGTGCTCGCGGTGAAACCACAGACCTTCGGTGACGCCGCCAAGCTGCTGAAGCCGTTCGTCTCGGCCTCGACCCTGGTGGTCTCGATCATGGCCGGCATGACCAGCGCCCGGCTCGGCGATGGCGTCGGCGGCGCGGTGGTCCGCGCCATGCCCAACACGCCGGCGGCGATCGGCCGTGGCATGACGGTGGCTGCGGCCGCCCCCAATGTCAGCGGCGACCAGCGCGCCTTTGCCGATGCGCTGCTGCGCGCGACCGGCGCCGTCGAATGGGTCGACGACGAAGCGCTTATGGATGCCGTCACTGCCGTCTCGGGCTCAGGCCCGGCCTACATCTTCCTACTGGCGGAAACGCTTGCGCAGGCCGGGATCGACGCCGGCCTGCCCGCCGAGCTCGCAGTCAAGATCGCACGCGAGACAGTGGCCGGCTCGGGCGAGCTGCTGCATCAGTCCGACCTCGATTCGGCGATGTTGCGCAAGAACGTCACCTCTCCCGGCGGCACGACCGCTGCGGCCCTCGACGTGCTGATGGGCAAGAACGGCATGCAGGAGTTGATGACAAAGGCTATCGCGGCGGCCACGAAGCGCTCGAAGGAATTGGCAAAGTAAACGTCAAGCGCGGCGAGGCAGGCAAACATGTCCGACGGCTTTGTGCAGACCTACCGCGCCTTTGCCTACAACAACGCCTGGGCCAATCATCGCCTGCTCACGGCGTGCGGCAACCTCAGCCAGCAGGATTTCGAAGTTGAACGGACAAGCTTCTTTCCAAGTCTTCAACTGACATTGAACCACATCTACATCGTCGACCTGTTCTACGTCGATGCGCTGGAAGGTGGATGGCTTGGACCAAGGGCGTTTGAGAACGATGTGCCGCACCCATCGGTTGCGGAGTTATCGCAAGCGCAGGCCGCCATCGACAATCGCCTGATTGCAGTCTGCAACGCGCTGACACCGGAGCGGCTGGGCGAGATCGTGCGCGTCAATCGCGACACGCGCGTGCAGACGGAGCGCCGTGACCGCCTGCTCATGCATCTGTTCCAGCATCAGATCCATCATCGCGGACAGGCGCACGCCATGCTTTCAGGCACGACCGTCGCGCCGCCACAGCTCGACGAGTTCTTCTCGATTGCAGAAGCGCCGCTGCGGGCAGAGGAATTCGCGAACCTCGGCTGGACCGAAGAAACGGTATGGAAGCCGTGAGCGACCGCGACCTCGCGCGAGGCGTGAAAAGCTAAACCGGGACGCGCACCGTCGCGCGCAGGCCGCCGAGCGGGCTGTCGCCGAGGTAAATATCACCGCCATGCGAGCGGGCGATGTCGCGGGCGATGGCGAGGCCAAGGCCGCTGCCGCCCTCGTCAACGTTGGGGGCGTCGTCCAGCCGCAGGAACGGCTTTAACCCCCCTTCGCGCATGTCTTGCGGAATACCCGGGCCGTCGTCGTCGATCGTAATCGTCAGCCAGCGATGGTCGCGGTGACCGCTGATCGCAATCGAATCCGCGTGCCGTGCGGCGTTCGACACGAGGTTGCCGACACAGCGCTTAAAGGCGGCGGGCTTGACGATCACCACAGGCTGACCGGTGAAGCTGACGGTCGCCTTGTGATCCTGCCGCTCGGCCTCGCTGCGCAACTCCTCGAGCAACGCTGCGATATGAGTCGGAGCCGCCTGCTCGGCGCTGTCGCCGCGCGCGAAGGCCAGATAGCCCTCGAGCATGCCGTTCATCTCGTCGACGTCCTTGCGCATCGCCTCGACTTCCGGACTGTCGCCGATCAGCGCCAACTCGAGTTTGAAGCGCGTCAGAATGGTGCGCAGGTCATGCGACACGCCGGCCAGCATCGCCGTGCGCTGCTCGATCGAGCGTTCGATACGCGTCTTCATCTCCAGGAACGATTGCGCCGCCTGCCGCACCTCGCGCGCGCCACGCGGGCGATAGTCGGGCACCTCGCGCCCCTTGCCGAAGCTCTCCGCAGCATCCGCGAGCCGCAGGATCGGCCTGATCTGGTTGCGCAGGAACAGCACCGCCACAGTGAGCAGCACCAAAGACGTGCCGATCATCCAGAACAGGAAGATCTCCGAGTTTGACGCATAAGCCGCGCTGCGCTGGGCGAATATCCGCATCACCGCATCGTCGAGCTGAATCCTGATTTCCACCACCGACGACTTGCCGACCGTATCGATCCAGAACGGCCGTGCGACGATCTGGCTCAGGCGCACCGAGAGCGACTGGTCGAGCAACGAGAAGAACGGCTTCGGTCCCGGCGCCGGCATGTCCGACGCGGGCAGGAAATCGACCACCAGACCCATGCGGTTCTGGGCGATGCCGCGCAGGATCGCCCGGTCCTTGTCCTGCGGATACATCTTGTAGACGTCGATCAGCGAGGCGATGTCCTGCACGACCGCCGTGGACAGGCGGCGCGTCACCGTATTCCAGTGACGCTCCATGAACACGAACGCGATCACCGACTGCAGGATCACCATCGGCACGATGATGATGAGCAAGGCGCGAGCATACAGCCCCTTCGGCATCCAGTCCTTGAACGCCTGACCGAGCCGATCGTTGATATCCGCAACACGCCGCGAGGCGGTGCGGATCAGCGTCAGTCCGGTGTCGAGCGTGCTCATGATGACGAATTCAGTGGCGGCCGGCGCGCATCACGGCGAAGCGACCAGACGATAGCCGATGCCGCGCACGGCCTGAATGAACAACGGATTGGCCGGATCGCGTTCGATCTTGCGCCGCAGGCGATTGACCTGCACGTCGACCGCGCGCTCGTTGACCGACGCTCCGCCCGCCAGCGCCAGCCGCGGCACCGTTTCGCCGGGCGACGCACTGAGAATCCGCAGCATCTCGCGCTCACGATCGGTCAGCCGCACGACCTCATCGCCCTGCCGCAGTTCACCGCGCTCGACATGAAACACGTACGGACCGAAGCTGATTTGATCCGCGACCGGGGTGGGCGCCGGCGCCGCGCGCTTGAGGATATTGCCGATGCGCAGCACCAGTTCGCGCGGCTCGAACGGTTTCGCGACATAGTCGTCGGCGCCGATCTGCAGACCGGCGATACGGCTTTCCGCTTCCGCACGCGCCGTCAGCATGATGATCGGCACGCTGGGGGTTTCGCGGATCGAACGCGCTAGAGCGAGACCCCGTTCGCCCGGCATCATCCACTCGAGGATCAGCAGGTCGAAGTTCAACCTGGTCAGCTTTGCGCGGACCTCTCTGGCGCTCATCCCCGTCGCC
>JACXTT010013965.1_pt1 | contig 10538 bp, 10 predicted proteins | sample 9270951 | NCBI WGS metagenome assembly JACXTT01 (sample SAMN15532306, study PRJNA645909) | rock metagenome | isolation source: weathered quartz diorite | place: Puerto Rico | collected 2017-06-21
GCGGTCGCCGCGGCGATCGTCGACGAGGCGTGCCGCGCGCTCGGCGCGATGATGGGAACGATCGTGAACGGACTGAACCCGGAGGTCTTGATCGTGACCGGCGGCGTCGTGGAGTCGTTCGCGCGGCTCGAGGCGAAGATCCTCGGTGCCGCCGGCGACTACGCGTTCCCGCGGGCGCTGGCCGCGACCCGCATCGAGATCGTGCCGGGCGACAAGCGGGCCGGCGTGCGCGGCGCGGCCGCGCTCGCGCTGTACCACCAGACGCTCGAGGCGAGGAGGACACGATGAAAGCCATCACGTTCCATGGTGTCGGCGACGTGCGCGCGCAGGACGTGGCCGAGCCGAAGGTCGTCGACCCGACCGACGTCGTCCTGAAGATCACGACCAGCGCGGTCTGCGGCTCGGACCTGCATCAATTCCACGGGCGCGGCGGCGCGCTCGTCCAGACGGGTGCCGTCATGGGCCACGAGTTCATGGGCACGGTGGAGGACCTGGGCCCCGCGGTCCGTCAGGTGCGCCGCGGCGATCGGGTGATCGTGCCCTTCTCCGTCTCCTGCGGCCAGTGAGAGTGGTGCCGGCGCCGCCTGCCCACGCAGTGCGCGACGACCGGCCGCGCCGTCTTCGGCGGCCGCTTCGGTCACGTGTGGGGCGGCGGGCAGGCCCAGTGGATTCGCGTGCCGTTCGCCGACCACCTCTGCGAGCGCGTGCCCGACGAGATGACCGACCACGACGCGATCTTCCTCGGCGACATCCTCTCGACCGGCTACTTCTGCGCCGAGAACGGCGGGATCCGTCCGGGCGACGCGGTGGCCGTTTTCGGCGCCGGGCCGGTCGGGCTGCTCGCGATGCAATCGGCGCAGCTCTTCGGGCCAGCGCGGCTCTTCGCGGTCGACCGCGTCGACTATCGGCTGAAGCTGGCCGGGGAGTTCGGCGCCGAGCCGGTGAGCCTCGACCGCAGCGACCCCGCCGAGCAGCTCCGCGGGCTGACCGGCGGGCGCGGCCCCGACGTCGTGCTCGAGTGCGTCGGCCACGAGACGCCGTTCACGCAGGCGATCCAGGCCGTGCGGGCGGGCGGAACGGTCGCGTCGGTCGGCGTGTACGTCGAGCCGAGCCTGGGCTTCCCGGCGCGCGAGGCGTTCTTCAAGGACCTCACCCTGAAGATGGGGATCTGCAACGCGCGCAACTACATGACGCCGCTCCTGCCGCTGGTGCGCGTGGGCAAGCTCAAGCCGTCGCGCATCATCACCCACACGATGGCGCTCGCCGACGCGCCGAAGGGCTACGCGATCTTCGACCGCAAGGAGGATCGCGCGATCAAGGTGATGCTGCGGCCTTGAGCAGGTCGTCGAGGATGCGCGGCAGCTTGGACATCGCGGACGCGCCGTGGAGCTGGGCCACCATCTCGCCCTTCTGATCGATCACGACCGTGTAGGGCGTGCCCTTGAAGCCGAAGGAGTTACCGATCGTGAGCCTGGGGTCGAGCGCGATCGGATAGGTCGCCTTGGACTTCTTCACGAAGCTCCGGACGTCGGCCGCGGTGTCTTGCACGTGCAGCGCAAGGAACTCGACGTCGCGGTCCTTGTACTTATCGACGAGACGGACGAGGGCGGGGGATTCCTTCACGCAGGGCTTGCAGTAGGAGGCCTGAAATCTCAGCACGAGGATCTTCTTGCCGATCAGATCGCGCGAGTCGACCGAGGTCTTGCCGTCGAGCAGCCGCACCTTGAAGCCCGGCGCGGCGGGCGCCGCGCTGCTGCTGCCGGCCAGGGCGAGGAGGGCGAGCGCGGCGAGGACGCGGATCACCCGACTATAGTACCCGTAGCCTTTGCCTCGCGACCACCGAGTATAATGACCTGACGTGAACGACCTCGAACGCGAGCTCCGGAAGGCGATCGGCGGCGACGTCCGCTTCGACGCCGGCTCGCGCCTCCTCTACTCGACCGACGCCTCGATGTACCAGATGGAGCCGGTCGGCGTCGTCATCCCGCGCGATGCCGACGACGTCCGCGCGGCGATCGAAACCGCCGCCAAGCACAAGGTCGCGATCCTGCCGCGCGGCGGCGGCACCTCGCTGACCGGCCAGACCGTCAACCACGCCCTCGTCCTGGATTTCTCGCGCTACATGGACCGCGTGCTCGAGGTCAACGCCGAGGAGCTATGGGTGCGCGTGCAGCCCGGCCTGGTCCAGGACAACCTGAACCACCACGTGCGCCCGCTCGGGCTCGGCTTCGGCCCGGACACCTCGACGTCGAGCCGCGCCACCCTGGGCGGCATGCTCGGCAACAACTCCGGCGGCTCGCACTCGATCGCGTACGGCCTCACGGTCGAGCACGTGATCGAGCTGACGACCGTGCTCGCCGACGGCTCGCGCGCCGTCTTCGGCGAGATCACGCCGGCCGAGTTCGAGGCCAAGTGCCGCGTGCCCGGGCTCGAGGGACAGATCTACCGCGAGATCGCCCGCATCCGCGACGCGTACGCCGACGACATCCGGTCGAAGTACCCGCCCCACTGGCGGCGGGTGATGGGCTACAACCTCAACGAGCTCGTGCCCGAGATTGGCCGGCGCCATGCGACGAACGGCACGCTCAACGTGGCGCGGCTGATCGTCGGCTCCGAGGGCACCTTCGTCAGCGTCGTCGAGGCGAAGATGCGCCTGATCCGCCGCCCGAAGAAGACGGCGGTCGAGGTGATCCACTACCGGGAGGTCCAGGAAGCCCTCGAGTCCTCGTCGTCTCTGCTCGAGACCGGTCCCTACGCGGTCGAGCTGACCGACAAGATGATCCTCGACCTGGCCCGGAACAACATCGAGCAGTCGCAGCGGATGGGGTTCGTCCACGGCGACCCGGGCGCGATCATGATCGTCGAGTACGCGGGCGAGACCGACGCCGAGGTGCGCGCGAAAATCGAAGCGCTCGATGCGCGGCGCCAGCGCGAGCGGTTCGGCTACGAGGCGCACATCGCGTACGACACGGCCGAGCAGCAGTCGATCTGGAAGCTGCGCAAGGCCGGGCTCGGGCTCCTGCTCGGGATGAAGGGCGACAAGAAGCCGATCGCCTTCGTCGAGGACACCGCGGTCGCGCCGCAGCACCTGGCCGAGTTCGTGAGCCGCTTCCGCGAGATCTTCGCGAAGCACGACACCGAGGGCGCCTACTACGGCCACTGCTCGGTCGGCTGCCTGCACATCCGTCCGGTCATCGATCTCAAGACCCCGCGCGGCCTCGAGCAAGTGCGGGCGATCGCCGACGAGATCACCGACCTGGTGGTGCGCTTCAACGGCACGATCTCGAGCGAGCACGGCGACGGTCGGGCGCGCAGTCCGTTCCTCGAGCGCATGTACGGGCCGCGCATCATGCAGGCGTTCCGCGAGCTCAAGCGTGCGTTCGACCCGGACAACCGGATGAACCCCGGCAACATCGTCGCGCCGGCGGGCGTCACCGAGCACCTGCGCTACGGCACGCAGTACACGACGTGGGAGCCCAAGACGCTGCTCGACTTCGGGGAGCAGGGCGGCTTCGCGGCCTCGATCGAGATGTGCAACGGCGTCGGCGCCTGCCGCAAGACGCTCGAGGGCACGATGTGTCCCTCGTACATGGCCACGAAAGATGAAGAGCACTCGACCCGTGGGCGGGCCAACGCGCTGCGCGCGGTGCTCTCGGGCCGCCTGCCGGCGAAGGAGTTCACGGGCCGGCGGCTCTACGAGGTGATGGACCTCTGCCTGGAGTGCAAGGGCTGCAAGGCCGAGTGCCCGTCGAACGTGGACATGGCGAAGCTCAAGTACGAGTTCCTTCACCACTACTACGAAGCGAACGGGCTACCGCTCCGCAACCGCCTCTTCGGTCGCATCGCGCGGATGAATCGCCTGGGCGCCCGGATGCCGGGCCTGGTCAACTGGCTCTCGAATCTCGGTCCGAGCCGCTGGGCCCTCGAGAAGCTCGCGGGCATCGACCGGCGCCGCCCGCTGCCAGCCCTCGCGCCCGAGACGTTCACCGACTGGTTCGCGCGGCGCACGCCGCCCGCGACGGCGCCGCGGGGCGAGGTCGTGCTGTTCAACGACACGTTCACGACCTACAACGTGCCCGAGATCGCGCGCGCGGCGGTCGGCGTCCTGGAGGCGGCGGGCTACCGGGTCGTGCTCGTCGATCGCAAGTGCTGCGGCCGGCCGCTCATCTCCAAAGGCATGCTCGCCGAGGCGCGTGAGCACGCGAGGTGGAACGTCGAGCGCCTGGCGCCCTACGCCCGCCGCGGCGTCCCGATCGTCGGCCTCGAGCCCTCGTGTCTCCTGACCCTGCGCGACGAGACCGTCGATCTGGTCCGCACCGACGACGCCCGGGCGGTGGCGAAGCACTCGCTCCTGTTCGAGGAGCTCCTCGTTCGCGAGCGCGGTCGCGGGCTCAGCCTCTCTTTCGAGGCGAAGGGCAAGAAGGCTCTCCTGCACGGCCACTGCCACCAGAAGGCGCTCGTCGGCACGGCGCCGACGGTGGCGGCGCTGCGCTGGGCCGGGTTCGAGGTCGAAGAGGTCGATTCGGGCTGCTGCGGGATGGCCGGCTCGTTCGGGTTCGAGCGCGAGCACTACGACATCTCGGTCGCGCTCGGCAACCGGCGGCTGGCGCCCGCGGTGAAAGCCGCCGCGGCCGAGACGGAGATCGTCGCGCCGGGTATCTCCTGCCGGCAGCAGATCCAGCACCTGGCCGGACGCCGCGCCAAGCACCCGGCCGAAGTCCTCCACGAGTCGCTCTCGCGCTAGCCCTCGCCTCGATCGCCGCCGTCCTGCTGGCCGCCCTCGTCAAGGGCGCGATCGGCTTCGGGTTCCCGACCGTCGGCACGCCGCTGCTCGCGCTGGCCGTCGACGTGAAGACCGCCGTCGCGCTGCTGGTCATCCCGAACATGGTGATGGACAGCCTCCAACTGCGCCGCAGCGGTCCTCTCGGCGCCGCACCGCGCCGGCTGGCCCTGCTGCTGGTCTTTACGATGATCGGCACGGTCATCGGCACCAGGCTCCTCGTGGCGCTCTCGCCCCGAACCGCCACCCTGGTGCTGGGCGCATGCATCGTGGGCTATGTGCTGCTCGACCTGGCGCGGTTCTCGCCGCGCGTGCCGGCGAGCTGGGAGCCCAGGCTCGCGGCGCCGGTCGGCCTCGCGGTCGGGATCATGGGAGGCGTCACCAACGCGCCGGGCACGGCGATCGCGCTTTACTTCGTGGCGCTCGGGATGGAGAAGAAAGAATTCGTCCGGTCGATCGCCTTCACGTTCCTGGTGGTGAAGGGCGTGCAGCTTGTCTCGCTCGTGTGGTACGGGCTCATGACCTGGCGCCTGGTGGCCGCCTCGCTCGGGCTCGCCGCGACCGGGCTGGGCGGCTTCTGGCTCGGTCTGAAGCTCCAGGACCGGCTGGACCAGCGCTCCTTCAGGTGGGCGGTCCTCGGATTCCTGGGGCTGCTGGGGTCGTGGCTGGTGGTGTGGGCGCTCTAGGCGACGATCAGGGCTGGGCGCCGGTCAGCAGCGAGAAGATCCGACGGATCAACTCCTCGTGGTCCTCGATGTTGTGCTGGAAGATGCGCAGCTCCTTCAGCTCGACGAGGTCCACGGTGCGGAAAGCCTCGCCCGGCCGCATGGCGCCGAAGGCGATGGCCTGGAAGCACGAGCGCCCGGCCTCGGGACGGTCGGTCACGAGGATGAAGTAGAGATTCGGCCACTGCCGGCGAGCCATGTAGAAGATGGAGCGTTCGCCGCGCTGGTTCTCGACCGAGACGAACTGATACGCCGACGGCCGATACTTCACCTCCACGAGGAACTCGCCGCCGCCGTTGTCGGCGTCCGCCTCCGAGGTAACCCGGAAGTCCGGGGAAAAATCCTCGCGGCCGAACCGGAGCGGGGAGGTGTTGTTGCGGAAGGGACGGATCTGATAGCGGGCGCGGCGGAAGATAGACTCCACCAGGGCTTCAGCTATACGGCTCTTGACCTCGAGCAGATCCATGATTCACCCCGGACCGGGAAGAAGCGCTGAAACCCGCGCCGATGTGGCGCAGTTACATAGTATCATCCGCCGGGGTACCGCCCCGAAGCCCCAATTCAGCCCAATCAGGGAGGTAAAAAATGCTCACTCGCCGCCAGATGATCGCCACCACCTCCACGTTCGCCGGGTATGCCGTGGCCGTCGACAAGGTGCTGGCCCAGGCGATCAAGACCGACACGGACGGGATCGTCGCGGGCGACCAGGTGGTCAAGATCGGCTCGTACGAGATGCCCGTTTACGAGGCGCGCCCGGCGTCCGGCAAGGACTCGCCGATCGTGCTCGTGATCTCGGAGATCTGGGGGGTTCACGAGTACATCCGCGACTGCACCCGGCGGTTCGCCAAGGCCGGCTACTACGCCGTGGCGCCGGAGCTCTTCAAGCGCGAGGGCGGGGTGGCCCAAATCCCCAACGTCCAGGACATCTTGAAGATCGTCCTGGCCCAGAAGCGCGAGCAGACCCTGGGCGATCTCAAGGCTACGGTGGACTGGGCGAAGACGCGGCCGAACGTGAAGGCGGCGAGCGTGGGCGTGACGGGCTGGTGCTGGGGCGGCTCGACCGTCTACCAGGTCGCGGCCACGAACCACGACATCAAGGGAGCGGTCGCGTGGTACGGGCCGCCGGCGCGGCCCTACCAGGGCGCCTCGGGCCCGGTGACCGGGTTCGACCTCGCCAAGGACATCCACTGCCCGTTCCTCGGGCTCTACGGCGAGAGCGACCAGAACCCGAAGCCCGAAGACGCCAAGCGAATGGAAGAGCTCCTGAAGCAGCACGACAAGAACGTCGAGGTGGTCATCTATCCGGGGGCGGGCCACGGCTTCCACGCCGACTACCGGCCGTCGTACAACGCGGCCGCGGCGCAGGACGGCTGGAAACGCTGCACCGAGTTCTTCGCGAAGAGCCTGCGCGCCTAGCGCGGCGACTTTTCGAGGATCGCGGCCAGGGTCGCGACCGTCCGGCGTCCGGCTCCGAGCCACATGGGCCGGACCGGTAGGGCGGTCGCGACCCCAACCACACGCCGGGGCGTCCCGAGATCCGACCACGTCAGAGCCGGTAGCCGTGAGACACCGAGCCACGCCGGGCAGCGCTCGAGGATCCGCCGCGAGAAGTCGCTGGTGGGCGTCAGCGAGTAGGCCTGGCGAACGGCCCAGCTCTCGTGCCGGCTTCCCGAGAACGCCGCGATCAGGCTGAGCCGATCGTCGACCTCGCGAAGGAATTCGTGGCCGGCGGCGGCCAAGGTCGGCAAGGTCGTCACGAACGCGAAGGTGTTCCAGAGCCAGCCGGTCGCCATGCATCGCTGCGCGATCTCGGGCTCGGGCTTCTCGAGGAATCCCTGGACCCGACAGATCGGCCCGTCGCTCGTCTCACCGATCGCCGTTCCAGGCCGCACCCAGCCGTACTCGGGCTCCGGCGAGGTCGGCCGCGCGCCCAGCAGGACGAGGCGCTCGGGGTGATGCGTGACGAACCCGCACACCTCGGCCACGTGGGCCAGGAAGGCGTCTTCCTCGCGGATATAGTGGTCCGAGGGAAAGACGGTGACGACCGCGTCGGGGTCCGTCCGCCGAATCGTGTGCGCGGCGTACAGCACGGCCGTGCCGGTCCCGCGATTCTCTGGCTGCAGGAGGACGCGCGGCGCCGCCGAGTCGCAGAGCTCGCGGTCGAGGAAGCGGGCGTGGTCGTACTGGCTGACGACGACGGTCCGCTCGGCGGGAATCAGACGGCCGACGCGGTCCAGGGTCTGGCGCAGCAGCGAGGTCGCCCCGAGGAACGGCACGTACTGCTTGGGCCGGTCCTCGCCAAAGAGGCGCCGGACGAGCGGCCTCAGTCGGCATCCCTCTCCGCCCGCGAGCACCACCGCCCAGATCCGGGACGCGGGCTCGGGTCGAGCCGGGCGACGATTCGACAGCTGCGGGTCGGGCAGGTACTGGACGGCCATCACGTATTCTCCCTCGTGAACCGCGGTCGCTTCGACGGAGCGTCGGCGCACGAGCCCGGCGCCCGCGCATCCAGCTGTGAGGATTGGCCGCGGGGCCGGAGCGAGCAATCGGGGAAACACCCGAATGGCCGGTCGGCGAGACCTCAGACGACCGCGAAGAAACGAGCCGGCGCCCCCTCTGTCCCGGCGATCTTGTAGAAGGGCGCCGCGAAGTCGACGCGGCGGCGCGGCAGGGCCGCCAGGTTCGTGAGACCCTCCATGATGACGACGCCCGCGCCGAGGATCACGCGGTGCATCGGGAAGTCCTCCGACGAGAAGTCCGGCAGGCGCGCGCAGTATTCCTCGAAGAAGTCGAAGCCGATGTTCTTGGGCCCGCGCGCCACGAGCCACTCCGCCGACTCGGGCGGGAAGTAGGGCGACTGCGTGAAGTAGTCGGGCCACCGGCCGTACATCGCGTCGGTCCAGTCCGTGCGCAGGAGCACGATGTCGCCCGGCTTCACGTCGTCGGCGCCGCCGCGCTTGAGGTCGTCGATCGTGATCGCGTGGTTGGCGCCGGCAAACGACAGATCGACCACGACCGCTTCGCCCATCACCTGATCGAGCGAGATCTCGGCGGTCGTGATGCCGTCCTTGAAGACGTGCAGCGGCGAGTCGATGTGCGCGCCGGTGTGAAGGCTCTGGTGCACGCTCGAGACCTGCCAGAAGCCCGGGCCGCGGCGATGGGGCGTAATCTCCAGGCGCATGTTGGTCGAGGGGGGCGAGAGCGTGGCGTCGTCGACGGTGACCGACAGATCGATGTAGCGCTTCACGGGCGCGCCTCCTGTCCGCGGCTCAGGCGGTCCACGAGGGTCCGCGCCCAGGCCATCTTGTCGGGCGGCATCACGAGCTTCTCGGCGAACGGCTGGCCGAAGGGACGGGTGGCGTCGATGCCGAGCTTTGCGGTGAGACCGCGCTCGTCGGCGCTCGGGTCCAGCATCGCGCCGAGGCTGCCGGAGATGACGACCAGGTCGCGGTCGGCCTGCATGCGCGTCGCGATCGCCCAGAGCACTTCCGACTCGTCGAACACGTCGATGTCGTCGTCGACCACGACCACCAGCTTCAGGTAGTGGTCGACGCCGAGCACGATCGGGATGACGTGCTTGGCCTCGCCGGGGCGGCTCTGGGCGATCGCGACGTACGCGGTGAAGGACGAGGTGCCCGAGAGCGGCACGTGGACGCCGCGCACGTTGGGGATGACGCGGCCGAGCGCGTTGGCGATCTCGGCCTCGCGGATCAGACCGAGCGTCGTGATGTGGTCGCCGGCGCGCCCCGAGCCGATCGACTGGAACCACGGCCGCTCGCGCAGCGCCACGGCCTTCGCCACGAACACGTGCTCGGTCGAGCGCCGCGACATGTAGCCGGTGAACTCGCCGAAGGGGCCCTCGGGCTCGCGCACGCCCGGCAGGATCTCGCCCTCGATCACGATCTCGGCCGAGGCCGGCACGTGCAGGTCGACGGCCGTGCACGGAGCGACCTGGAGCGGCTCGCCGAGGAGCCCGCCGACGACCTCGAACTTGCCGACGTCGATCGGCGGGTAGGCGAGCGAGCCCATCGAGACGAGCGGATGCAGCCCGAGCACGACCGCGCACGGCAGCGCCCGGCCCTTGGCCTCGGCCCGCCGCTGGTACTCGAACATGCGGCGCCGGGAGTGGAGACTCACGCCCATGCGGTCGCGGCCTTTCAGCTGGAACCGGTGGTAGCCCTCGGTCTCGACGCCGGTGTCCGGATCGCGCGCGACCAGCATGCCCGCCGTCAGATAGCGTCCGGCATCGCCCGGGAAGTAGCGCGGGATCGGCAGCCACGCGATGTCGAGGGCCGGCCCGGTGAGCACCCGGTGCCGGAAGGGAGCGTCGGCGACGACGATCGGCTTCACGTAGTCCTTGATGCGGCGCGCGTACTCGCGGGCGAGCCCGCGCTCGTCGACGCCGAGCGCGAAGGCGAGGGCGCCCCGGCTCGCCACGACGTTGCAGACGATCGGGATGTCGCCGTCGCCGGGCTTCTCGAACACGATGATCGGATAGCGGCGGCGGCGCTCGTATTCGAGGACGAGCGCCATGACGTCCTGCTCGAGCGAGACCCGATCGGGGACGCGGACCACCTCGCCGGGATGGGCGGCCTCGTAGGCGGCGACGAAGCTGCGGAGGTCCTGGTCGGCCATGGCAGTCGATCCTACCCCGAGACGAGACACGTGGGACGGATCGTCATTGTGAACCTCCGCGCAAGCCCCCGAGGGGGCGGCGTGCCCGCCGCCGTGATTTCGGTTTGACAGCCGAGCGGGGCGGCTGCTATGAAGCATTCGCTGCCGCGGAATGGCGTTCCTTGCCGCGGAACAGTGCCGAGGTGGACGGGATGGCGCGTGTGCTTCGATCGGTCAACAACGCCCTCGCTGTTCTCGAGTCCTTCAGCGTCGAGCGCCCGGAGATCGGCGTGACCGAGCTCGCCCAGACGCTCGGGCTCGGCAAGAGCACGGTGCACCGGCTGCTCACGTCGCTGGCGTCGCGTGGCTACGTGCGCAAGAATCCCGAGACCGAGCGGTACTGCCTCGGGTTCAAGGCC
>JACXTT010013966.1_pt1 | contig 10538 bp, 6 predicted proteins | sample 9270951 | NCBI WGS metagenome assembly JACXTT01 (sample SAMN15532306, study PRJNA645909) | rock metagenome | isolation source: weathered quartz diorite | place: Puerto Rico | collected 2017-06-21
AAGGAGCAAAACCACACGGGAGGGCAGCAGGGGGGGACACCTCTGTGGGTGGTTGGAAAAGGAAACCAACCCCCCGCCCGGATCCGGTAAGCGAGCTGGGCGCCTTGCGGTGGACCAGTCGGCGGGCTTTGGGGTGGGGGCTCGAGGCGCGCGCCGCTTGGTGGGCGAAATATCACACCTCGGAATTCCTCAGCGCCGGTGAAACCGATCCGCGGCGGCCCAACGCCGTCGATGCCACCGTGAAGATCGATTTTGCCAGCCGATGGAAAGCCGATCACGACCAACAGCGCATCGAGCCCTAACGCCAGATGCTTTACAAGGAACTGCAATTCTTAAAAACCGAATGACGAATCACGAAATCCAAAGGAATACCGAAGTCCGAATAACGAAAACCGTTGATCGCACTTCTGAGCGACGTTCGGCATTCGAATCCAGGAATTCTCTCATCATTTGTCATTTGGCTATTCGGCATTCGACCGCTTTTAGGATAGTTGGAGAGGCCTTGAAAGTCCCTCGTGCGCTGATTGCCAATCCCGTTCTCACGCGAACCGATCGATTTCTCGCCGGCGCCGTAACACGAATTGCAGGTTCCCTGATCTGCGCGTCGCTCTTCGGGATCACGGCTTTCGCCGAGATTGAACGGCCTGCTCTGACAAACCTGATCGGAATGGCTGCCGCCAATGCCGCGGAGCAATGGGAGCTGGAAAGGAAATTCGACGCCGGGCTCGATCCGGCCGATCAGCGAGCCTGGCTTGAGCGGATGTCAGCAGAACCGAACCACGTCGGGTCGGCGCACAACAAGGCTAATGCCGAGTTCATGTTGGAAAAGTTTCGCGAGTGGGGTTGGGACGCGCAGATTGAAACCTTTTATGTGCTGTACCCCACGCCCAAAACACAGGCCCTGGAGCTGGTCGCGCCGACGCCGTTCACCGCGCGCCTCCACGAACCCGCGGTGGAGGGCGATCGCACCTCCAGCAAGACTCAGGATGCGCTTCCTCCCTACGTTGCGTATGGCGCGGACGGCGACGTGACCGGCGAACTGGTTTATGCCAACCAGGGCATGCCCGACGACTATAAAGAACTCGACCAGCAGGGCATCAGTGTGAAGGGCCGGATCGTCATCACGCGTTATGGCGGCGGCTGGCGCGGCCTCAAACCCAAGCTGGCTCACGAACGCGGCGCCGCCGGCTGCATCATTTATTCCGACCCGCGCGACGACGGCTATGCGGCGGGAGACGTTTATCCGAAAGGCGGTTACCGCCCGCCCGAAGGCGTCCAGCGTGGATCAGTCGAAGACCTGCCGGTCTCTTCGGGCGATCCGTTGACGCCGAACGTTGGGGCGACCCAGGCCGCGACGCGGTTATCGATCGAGGAAGCGAAAACAGTGATGAAGATCCCGGTGATGCCGATTTCGTACGCGGACGCGCAGCCGCTGCTGGCGGCCCTGAACGGTCCGGTCGCGCCGGCGGCGTGGCGTGGCGCTTTGCCGATCACTTATCATCTCGGCCCGGGCCCGGCAAAGGTGCGGCTCATGATTTCTTCCGACTGGGGCCAGAAGCCGATCTACAACGTCATTGCTCGGATGAAGGGGCGTGAGTACCCCGACGAGTGGGTGATCCGCGGCAATCACCATGACGGCTGGGTGTTTGGCGCATGGGACCCCCTCTCGGCCAATGTGGCGTTGATGGCCGAAGCCAAGGCGATTGGCGCTTTGGCCAAAACGGGATGGAAACCGAAACGAACGCTGGTTTATGCGAGTTGGGACGGCGAAGAAGCCGGATTGATCGGTTCGACGGAATGGGTTGAAACCCACGCCGACGAACTGCGGCAAAAGGCGGTGTTGTACGTGAATTCGGATACCAATGGGCGCGGCTTCCTCAGAGCAGGTGGGAGCCATTCGTTTCAGGCTCGGATCAACCAAGGCACGGCTGGAGTGCGTGAACCTCAAACGGGCGTCCCGGTCCTCGATCGCTTGCGGGCCCGAGTCCTGGTCGACGGAACCAAGAAAGGGGCGGAGGAAGAGGACCGGAAGACCGCCAAGCGAGTCGAGGCGGGTGCGCCAGTGCCGCTTCAGGCGCTCGGCTCCGGATCGGACTACACGCCTTTCTTGCAGCACCTCGGCATCGCCTCCCTGGACATCCGCTACGGGGGTGAAGACAAAGACATCGGCATCTATCACTCGGTTTATGACTCGTTCGATCACTACCTGCGGTTCGGTGATCCGGATTTCGCTTACGGCGTTGCCCTGGCAAAAACCATCGGCCACGTCATCCTGCGCGTTGCCGAAGCCGACCTGCTGCCGATGCGCTTCGGCGAGTTCGCGGACACCGTGGGGCAGTACGTCGAGGAGATCCACAAGCTCGCAGACGATTTGCGCGAACGCACCGACCGCCAAAATCGCCTGCTCGATGAACATGCCTTTCAGTTGGCAGCAGATCCAACCGAGCATCGAGTCCCGCCGGCGCGCGAATCGCCTGTGCCGCACTTCAATTTCGCGCCGCTCGACAATGCCCTGTTGAAACTCAAGAAGAGTGCGCGGAACTGCGATGAAGCCTGCGCGCGGGCAGTCCGATCCGATTCCGGCTTGAACGAAGCACAACGGACCCGCTTGAACGGGCTGGTTCGAGGCCTGGAGCAAACCCTCATCTATCCGCATGGCCTGCCCGGCCGCGGATGGTATCGGCACATGATTTACGCGCCCGGACTCCACACCGGCTACGGGGTAAAGACCCTGCCCGGGCTGCGCGAAGCCATCGAACAACGGCTGTGGGCTGAAGCGGACCAGTATATGACGATCATTGCGGACGCGCTCAGCGCCTACAGCGACCGATTGGACCAGGCCACGGCTGCCCTGACACAGTGATTTGATTAGGACAGTTTGGAGCGCCGAGCATCGCTCGGCCTCGTCGCGCTGCGACGAGTAGCGCCCGCGCAGCCGGGAGTATCAAAGCGTTCGGAAGTCGAGGGGTGTATGAACTGTTTCCGCCGCAGCGCGCGGCGGGGTTGTCGCAGCGCGACAACCGCTACCCTTGTACCAGGCGCGCGTGGCGTGTGCAATGAAAGGGCTGTTAATAACCGCCAGCAGAATTGTCGCTGGCCTGGCAGAGTTGCCCGCCAATCTTTGAGCCGACTCAACGGCTACGGAAAACCGGCCTGTGTCTCCGCTTGGTAAGGTTTTTAGCGACGTAACGACGAATTGATTGTGGTTTGGTTTGAATGTGCGACGATTAGAATCCGCTCGTCGAACCGTACTTATTCAGCATCCGATGAACTGGCCGGCGTTATTGGCAGGATTGACAGGCGCGTGCCTGCTGGCAGGGTGCGGGCAGGCGCCTGTCGCCGATCACAACGCCCTTAAAACATCGCAAATCGCGTCCACGAATATGACCGTCGATAAAATCGTCAAAAGCGACGCCGAATGGCAGAAGCTGCTCACGCCCGAGCAATACCGCATTACGCGCAAGAAAGGCACCGAACGCGCGTTCAGCGGCCAATACTGGAACAATCACGAACGGGGGCTGTACCGGTGTGTCGCCTGTGATCTCGACCTGTTCGGCTCCGAAACGAAGTTCGAGTCCGGCACGGGCTGGCCGAGCTTCTTCCAACCCATCGTCGACAATCACGTCGGCACAGAAGAAGACAACAGCTTGTTCGCGCGCCGCACGGAAGTGCACTGCGCCCGCTGTGGCGCGCACCTCGGACATGTTTTCGAGGATGGTCCCAAACCCACGGGCCTGCGGTATTGCATCAATTCCGCCGCGCTGAAGTTCGAGAAGAAATAGGAAGCGCGGCGCCCGAACCAGCGCCTAGCTTTGTGACATTAACTGATGCGACCGCGTCATTTAATGTCACTCGAGTTGGTCCCGGCATTCACGGCTATCGCATCAGGGCGCGAGCGTGGCAGGAGAGTCTCGACGCCTACTTTTTGTCTTCTTTCTTCTCCGCCTGTTCGAGTTTCTTCTTTCTTTCGGCTTCGAGCTTTTGCTCCCGCTCGACATCCTCGGGCTTGAGGATTTGGACCTTGGCGCCTTTTTCGAGTTCTTCCTTGGAGGGCACTTTGATGATGTCACTGGTGACCGGTTGGGCGGGCGGGGCCGGCGGCTTGAAGGAAACCAGTTCCATTTCAAAAATCAGCGTGGCGTTCGGTCCGATCTGGGCGCCTGCGCCGCTTTCGCCATAGGCGAGGGCAGGAGGAATGAACAATTGCCACTTGGCCCCCGGCTTCATCAGTTGCAGGGCCTCGGTCCAGCCTTTGATCAGCCTGTTCGCCGGACGGACCAGAGGTTGGCCGCTCTTGGCGGAGCTGTCGAACTCGGTGCCATCGATCAGTGTGCCGCGATAATTCGCCGTGACCACGTCATTGGACTTGGGCGATTCGCCGCTGCCTTCGGTCAGGATTTTATATTGCAATCCGCTGGGCAAGGTGATGACGCCGAGTTTGGTCTTGTTCTCCGCCAGAAATTTCTCGCCCTCCAGTTTGTTCTTCTCGCCCTGGGCCTTTCGCTTTTCCTCCATCTTGGCGCGGAGCTCCTGGTTCAATGCATTGAGGGCTTCGCGTATCTCTTGCTCGTTCAAAACCGACTTTCCTCCCAGGCCATCTTTCAGGCCGCGGATCATTGCCTCCAGGTCCACCTCCACGTCCTGCCGCTTCAGGCCGGTCCCCCAATTGGCGCCGATGCTGTAGCTGGACTTTTCCTTGGAATCTTTGAAGGGCGGCTTGTCCTCTGCGCGGAGCAGGCCGGCCAGCAATCCTACCGCGCAAAGAGTCATCAATCGTGTTTTCATTTTCGTCTCTTTCATCGTGCGGCATTATTCAGGACAAACCGCGGAAGTTTCAATGGAATTATCGCTTCATTGACTCCCGCTCCGGCCAATGGTTCAAATCTCTGTCGAACACCAGTTTGATTCGCGATGAAAGTCCTTGTTCAAGACCTACATGGTTTTTGCGTCGAAGCATTGACCAAGATCGGCGTCGGCGAAACCGATGCCCACACCACGGCGGACGTGCTGGTCACGACCGACACCTGGGGCACGTTCACGCACGGCACCAAAGCCCTGCGCGCTTACATCCGGCGGCTCCGCGGGGGCGGCCTGCGAAAGAATGGGACGCCTCGCGTGGTGGACGAAGGTCCGGCCTGGGCGCTTGTGGACGGCGATTCCTCCCTCGGCATGGTCTCATCCGTGTTCGCGATGAACACCGCGATGACCAAGGCCGCGGCTGCGGGCATCGCGTTTGTTGGGTTGCGAAACAACTGCCATTACGGCGCGGCGGGGTATTACGCGGCGATGGCCATTGAAAAGAACATGATCGGTCTTTCGATGGCCAACGACATCCCGACGGTGAATGCTCCGGGCGCGCGCGGTCCGGTCATGGGCAGCAACCCGTTCGGGTTCGCCGCGCCGGCGGGCCGGGAAAGGCCCATCCTGCTCGATATGGCCACGAGCACCGTGGCGGGCGGAAAGGTCTTCGCTGCCGCAGCGTTGGGCAAAACGATTCCCAGCCAGTGGCTGCTCGACGCCAACGCGGAGCCCACGACAGATCCGGCTCTGTTCTCGCACGCGGCCTCGCTGACGCCCTTGGGCGGCTACAAAGGCTACGGACTCGCCTTTCTGATCGAGGTGTTATCCGCCGTCCTCACGGGTGCGTCGATACGCTGGGAGGTGTTGAGCTGGTCGTTCTCCGATCCCTCGAAACCGACCGGCCATGGCGCCGCGTTCATCGCCATCAACATCGCGCGGTTCATGCCCATCGAGCAGTTCAAGCAACGGATGGACGAAACCACTCGCGACATTCGCGCTTCGGAAAAAGCCGGCGGCGCCGAGCGCATCTACCTGCCCGGAGAAATGGAATGGGAACGACGCGAGCGAGCCCTGGCGGAAGGGATTGATTTGCCGGCGGACGTGGCCGCGAGTCTGCGCGATTTAGCGCAGGACTTGAATCTCGATCTGAGCCGATTGTGGCGGTGACGCTGGCCAACCGATTGGTTAGTGGACTCTGCTGCCTCCGAGACAACCCGCTGACTCCCCAGCGGTCGTCAGCGCCTTAATTAAACCTGTGGCCGAAAAGCAGGAGCGGAGTTTAGAGCGATGCGAAAAATCGCTGTGGGTAGCATAGGCGACTCGCCTGTGGCGTCCGGCGACTCGCCGGACGGAACGGGAGCAACGGGTTCGAGCCAACGAGGGCGGTCTTTTTCCGAGCTTTGTTCTTCGTCGTTCCGCTCGGCGGGTCGCCGAGCGGAGCAGGCCCGTGGCCCGCACTACCCATTTTCGGACACGCTCAATAAGCCGCGCTCAATCCGAAGAAAGGAAGGCCACATTTTTTCGGCCAGACTTCCTTGCTCGCTCCTTACAGATCCACTTCGGATATGCTCGGCGCTCGCGCCTCGTCTGGCCGAAAAATCCATTGCCGCGAACGCCATCGTATTTATGCCTCAGACCACTAAGGCCCCAGCCAAAACTTGCTTGTTGCCGCGCCCAGCCATCCGGCCGCCAGTGTTCCGGCCAAAATCAAGAAAGCTGTCCACTCGCCGTAGTCCCAATAGCCTTTGATACCCAGTGCGAGGAAAATACCGCCTGCCGTCGCGTTCAGGATCGTCAAACCCACCCGCGTCCGCAGGCCGGGCGGCAGAAATCGCCAATCGGTCCAGGCCGCGATCAGGCAAATCAGTCCACAAGCGAGCACGCCAGTGAAAAGATTCGCTGGCGTCAGCAACGCGATCAGGCCCGGCGGATTTTCCGCGCCGCGCGCGAGGTGGTAGAGAAGCGTCCAAGCCAACACGATGAACCCGCCAAAGCCCGACCAGCCTACCGCGATTGTCCGCAACCGGGTGGCATGGCGCAGGGCATATTCCGGGCTAAACGCGCAGACCAGTTCGCGCAGCACGGTCGGCGCCACTTCGATCGTGCCGTAAAGCGTGCCAAAGATCGTGAGAAAAGCGCCGACGAAATAAACGTGTTTCAGCCAGGGATAAATCGGGGTGACGAATTCGGCTTGAAGCGCCAACAAATTGCTGCCGGCGGGAATCCGATGTTGTGGACCAAGGATGACCGCGCCGCATGCCACAAAAACGCCGCTGAACAGAAGCACTGCGGCGAAGCTCAAAGCCGAATCCACCGCCACCGCACGCAGCCAGCGGCGATTGACGTGCGAGCGGTCATGGGCGGCGGCAGCAAGTTCCGGTGCTTGGGCGATCCCACGGCCGGCCTGTCCCCAGTGTTTGTCGCGCAAGTAGGATACATAAGCCAGGTAGTCATAACCCGAACCGCCGATAACGCCGACGTACGTGATTGTTTCGACCCACACCGGCCGGTTCGCCAGTTCCGGCTGCGCAAACGCCCAGTCCGGATAGGCGAGCGGTTCCGGAATGAAGAATCCTTTGAAGAACTCCACCCAGTCCGGTTTCACGGCGAAAAGCGAAACGACCACACAGGCCAGCATCAAGAGCACGATGATGAGTTGGATCCGTTCCAACGCCGCGTAACCGCCGCGGAACACGAGCACGAGAACCACCGCGAGCGTCGCCAGGCCCCAGACCAGATGCGCGCCACCGTGCAGCGATTCTGTCGTTCCCGTCAGCCACGAGAGCAGCGTGCCGACGGTCCCGGAGTGAAAGCAAACCCAGATGGGAAAGCAGAGCAACGCGAGCAGGAAAAAAACCAGCGGCAACCAGCCGCGCGGGCCGGGCAAATCCATCCAGCGTTGAAAGGGATGCGCGCCGGTCAACACCATGTGCCTTGCAGTGACGAAGACCAGCGCCCACTTGAACAGCAGAACAAGCAGGAAGAACCATAACAGGCGGTAACCGAACAGCGCGCCGCCACGCGAGGAAAAGATCAATTCACCGGAACCGATGGTGAGCGAGGCGATGACCGCTCCCGGGCCGAAGAGGGTCATCCACGCAGCCGGGTTGCGCGATTCCAACGCGGGCGGGACCGGCGGCGGGCTGTCGTCTGGATTGTCGCTCGAAGGAGAAGTCAATTCTGGCTTCCGGTTTTGCCGGAGGTTGTCGAATGAATCAGCATGGCCGGCTTCAACGTCCACGCTTGCAGCCGCGCGATCTCGAGGATCTTCGGCGCGCGAAATCCTTCCTTATGAATAATCCAGCCGCCGAACAGCCCCGGTGTGTCCTTCGCCACGCGCTGCGCCGGCACCAACTCGACGTTCTTCCCCATCCTTACCCCTTCCTGCAGGGGCAACGTTCCCTGTCTCCGGCGAAAATCGCAGGTTGCAGCCAACGCGATCAGAAAGTCGGCTGGCGGCACGGCGTCGGCGCCGATGAAGACCTGTGAAGGCAGGCGGTGATGGGTCTTGATGAAATCGATGGTGTCACGAGCCGCGTCGCGAAAGGCGAACCAATCGAGATGCCCGTTTGGCTGCGCTGCCGGAGGCGGCGAGTCGGGTCCCAATAGCCCTTTCGCCTTCGTCGGGAAACCCGGTTTTCTACCCGCAATCAACTCGTCGACAGCCCACGCGACCAACTCGAACTGGTCGGCAACGGAATAGGCGTGGCCGCCGATGACTTGAAAATCGACTGAGCTGGTTTTGGGATCAGCCAGTCGGCGGACGATCTCATTGAAATCCTCTTCGCTCGCGCCGCGCGTTCGAATTGGATCGGGATACAATTCGGGCAAGTCGCTCGCGGTCACGAACCGGACGTCGGGGATCGACCGGATGTGGTCGATATATTCGGCAAACCGTCCAAAGGCGGCGTCGGTTTCTTCGGCCGGCCGCTGGGGCGGCGGTTTCCACTGCTCGCGCGGCGGATTGGCGCCCCGGCGAAAATTCACGCCATCCCAGAATTCTTTGTGCACCCACTCGCACGGGTGATAGTAGATGCTGATGAGTCCGCCGCCGCCGTTGCGAAGCCGATCGGCAATCGCCGACACCTTTTGCTGGGCCGGCGCCACGGCGGCTGGATCGTGCAGATCCATGCGCGTGTAGTTCTGCCCCATATGATAGACCACCAGGGCGCCTGCATACCAAAACGGCTTTTCATCCAGCCCGATGTGCGTCCCTTCATCCACGTAACAGGGCACGCCGCGTGGCGCGACGCCGATCTCTTTCAACGCGGCAATGGTTTGCGACCCCCACGACGAACCGGGCTGACCGTAGCATGCCAGCGTTTTGACGCCGAGAATCCGGCGCACGTCGGCCGCACCGCCGCCTTCGCGTCGCACGAATTCAGCCATGCCATCGAGCAAGCCGGCTTCGGCGAGATATTCCGAAGGGGCCGGATGGACCGAATGAAAATTGGCGTGATACCCGATGTCGTGGTGCTTGAGCGCGGCGATGACATCGCGCCGCTTGCGTTGTTCGAGCACGCGCGCCTTTTCGCCCACGAGCTTGAACGTGGCGCGAATGCCGCGTTGCGTCAGCATTTCGGCCAGACGCTTCGTCGCGTCGTCGTCGGCGGGCAGAAGATAATCCTCCGTGTCGAACCAGAGGATAACATTAACCGTGGGCTTGTCGGCTGCGGTTGCCGGGCGGAGCGAAATCAACACGAGCGAGAAGCAGAGAACGAACAATCGTTGGAAGAGGGATTTCATGAAGAAAACCTTTAGCGCTATTCGCCAGACCAGACAAGCGCCCAGAGCGTTTAATTGGCTAGCGCGGGCGACTCGCCCGCCCCGTTCGGCGACCCGCCGAACGGAACTCGGAGAGCCGTCTCTGGAAAAAAATCGTCCTCATTGGCTGGGACTGTCGCTGTCATTCCGTCCGGCGAGTCGCCGGACGGAACAGGCGAGTCGCTGCGGGTCGCCCGCGCTAGCCTGCCAGCTTCACTTCCACAGGCGCCCGCTCAAAATCATTCGCCGCCATCAACGGTTGCGGTTTCAATCTGGCGAGCGCGGCGACAAACCGGTCGGGCACGACCTCCAGCCGAGTGTTGTAGAACGTGGCGATTTCGTTGAAATAACCGCGCGCCAGCGCAATCCGCTGTTCGGTGTCGATCAGGTTTTTCTGGAGATGGGCGAAGGACGTTTGGGCCGTGAGTTCCGGGTAGCGCTCTTGAATGGCCACCAAGATCGCGCCGCAGGCGCGGTAGTCCGGGCCCTCCACGCCGGGCGGCGTCGCTTGCAACTGGCTCCGCAGGCCCGCCAGTTCTGTTTGCAGGTTTTGTTCATAATCGCGAATGCCTTTCACCGTTTCGACCAGGTTCGGGATCAAATCGTGGCGTCGCTTGAGTTGCACGTCCACTTGCGACCAGCCCTGGCGCACCCGCTGCCGCAAATCAATCAGGCTGTTATAGACCATCCAGATCCAACTCAGACCGGACGCGAAAAGATAAGCGACCGACGCCAGCCCATAAATCGGGACATTTGCGGCCGGATCAGCGTCCGCCATCTTGTCCTTCACGATAAATCCCGCGACGAACAACAGCAGCCCCAGGGAACCCAATCCCCAGAAACCCCAGCGAAAGCCCGAACTGATCTGTTGCTCGGTCCGCGTTGAAATCAGAAACATGGGCGCCGTCTTGTCTTGCGCAATTTCCGGAGCAACGACGTCCTGGCGTTCGCGTGCCTGGCCCATTACGTAGCGT
>JACXTT010013967.1_pt1 | contig 10538 bp, 11 predicted proteins | sample 9270951 | NCBI WGS metagenome assembly JACXTT01 (sample SAMN15532306, study PRJNA645909) | rock metagenome | isolation source: weathered quartz diorite | place: Puerto Rico | collected 2017-06-21
GGGGCACAGCGGCCGCGAGAACCGGACGCCGGGGGGAGGCAACTGCCAGGGGGAGGAAGTTCGACACCCGGAACTCCCCCGTGGTCGGGATGGGCATGTCGGGGCCGGGTATCCCGGCCGTGTCGAGCAGCGCACTGACATCCGCCTCCGAGATCGCCTCCGGCGCCACCTCGCCGGCCGCCACCCGGCCGGCGAGGCCCCGGATCGCCCGCACGAGCTCTCGCCGGCCGCCATAGTTCAGGGCGATCAGGAGCGTGAGCCCGGTGTTCCCCGCGGTGGCGCCGATCACCCGCTCGATGGCGGCCCGGACCCCCGCATCGAGCCCCGCCGGCTCGCCGAGTACCCGCAGGCGCACGTTGTTTCGCATCAGCTCGGGCAGCTCCTGGTCCACCGAGCTCTCCAGGAGCCGCATGAGGAAATCGACTTCGGCCACCGGCCGCGTCCAGTTCTCCGACGAGAACGCGTAGAGCGTGAGGTACTCGATCCCGAGCCCCGACGCGGTCCGCACGGCGGCCCGCGCCGCCTTGACGCCCTCCCGGTGCCCGGCGACACGCGGCAGATTGCGGGCGCCCGCCCACCGGCCGTTCCCGTCCATGATGATGGCGACGTGGCGGGGGACGGGCTGGGTGCGGAGCGCGTCGAGGAGCGGCTTCTCCGGCTCGGTGGGCGCCGGGGCCTCGGCGCTGGTCCCGGAGGGTGGTCCGCTCAAAACTCCAGGATCTCCTGCTCCTTTTTCCTGAGGAGCTCGTCGACGCGCTGGATGAAGCGGTCGGTGAGCTTCTGCAGCTCGGTCTCGCCCCGCTTCTCGTCGTCCTCGGAGATCTTCCTGTCCTTGGCCAGCGCCCGCAGCTTCTCCTTCGCTTCCCGGCGGATGTTGCGCACCGCGACGCGCGACTCCTCGGCCAGCTTGCCGACCGCCTTGGCGAGCTGCTTGCGCCGCTCCTCGTTGAGGGGCGGCATGCTGAGTCGGATCAGCTTGCCGTCGTTGGACGGGGTCAGGCCGAGATCCGACTTCTGGATCGCCTTCTCGATCTTCCCGAGCAGGCTCGCGTCCCATGGCTGGATCAGCAGGGTCCGGGGGTCGGGGACGGACAGGCTCGCGACCTGCGTGAGGGGCGTCGGCGTGTTGTAGTAGTCCACCCGGACCCCCTCGAGGAGCGCCGTGCTGGCCCGCCCGGTGCGGACGCCGGCGAACTCTCGGACGAGCGTGTCGATGGAGCCCTGCATGCGGGTCTCGGCGTCCTTCTGGACTTGCGTCGTCGTGGCCATGATCACACCTCGTTTCGGGGTCAGTCGCCGACGAGGGAGCCCACCCCGGGCTCGCCCGTCACCACCCGGCGGAGGTTGCCCGGCGTGTTGAGGTTGAAGACCACGATGGGAAGCTTGTTCTCCATGCAGAGCGAGATCGCGGTCGTGTCCATCACCCGCAGCCCCCGGTTCAGCACCTCGATGTACGTCAGCCGGGCGAGCCGCACCGCGCCGGGATCGAGCAGCGGATCCGACGAATAGACCCCATCGACTTTGGTGGCCTTCAGGATCACCTCGCCGCCGATCTCGACCGCGCGGAGGGCGGCGGCGGTGTCGGTCGTGAAGAACGGGTTGCCCGTCCCCGCCGCGAAGATGACGATCCGACCCTTCTCGAGGTGCCGGATGGCGCGCCGGCGGATGTACGGCTCGGCGACGGCCGGCATGTCGATGGCCGATTGGCACCGGGTCTTGAGTCCGGCCTTCTCGAGCGTGTTCTGGAGAGCCAGGCCGTTGATGACGGTCGCCAGCATGCCCATGTAGTCGGCCGATGCCCGGTCCATCCCGGACGCCGAGGCCTGGAGACCGCGGAAGATGTTACCGCCGCCGATCACGATCGCGACCTGCACGCCGAGGGACTGGACGCTCCGGACCTCCTCGGCGATCCGCTCCAGCACGGCGGGATCGAGCCCGTAGCCCTGCTCGCCGGCGAGCGCCTCGCCCGACAGCTTGAGCAGGATGCGCCGGTACTTCGACCCGCCTCCGGTGCCTTCGCCTACCACGGCCTCCTCCGGAGCCGGGTCCGTGACCGAACCCGCTCCCGTCCGGGCGCTACTCGCTGCCGACCTGATACCGGACGAACCGCCGCACGGCGATCTTCTCGCCCGTCTTGGCGCTGACCTCGTTCACGAGGTCCCGGACCTTCGTCTTCCCGGTCGGGTCCCGCTGGTACACCTGCTCGAGCAGGCAGGTATCCTCGAAGAACTTGCCGAGCTTCCCCTCGATGATCTTGTCGAGCACCTGCGGCGGCTTCTTCTGATCGGCGAGCTGCTGCCGATAGATCTCCTTCTCACGCTCGATCGTCTCGGGCGGCACGTCCTCCCGGGAGACGTACGCCGGGTTCGCCGACGCCACCTGCATGGCCAGGTTGCGCACCAGCCCCTGGAACTGTTCGGTGCGCGCCACGAAGTCGGATTCGCAGTTCACCTCGAGCATGACCCCGAGCTTGCCGGTGTGGTGAACGTAGCTACCGATGACACCCTCGCGGGCCTCGCGGTGGGCGCGCTTCGCCGCCGATGCGAGGCCCTTCTTCCGCAGATAGTCGACCGCCTTGTCGAGGTCGTCCTGGCTGGCGGCCAGGGCTTCCTTGCAGTCCATCACGCCGGCCCCGGTCTTGTCCCGGAGCTCGCGTACACGCTCCGCCGTCGTCGCCATGCTGCCTGAACTCCTCCTGGAGTGGCCGGGGCGGCCGGCCGGATCTACGGACTGGCGGGCGAAGCCCCGCCGACGCCTCCGTCCGGCGACTCGACCGACGCCGCCACCAGCTCGGGCCCGGGCTCGCCGGGCGCGGCCGGCGCTTCCTCGGCGGTCATCTTGCTCACGACTCCCCGCCCCTCGACGACCGCGTCCGCCACCCGGGAGGTGATGAGACGGATGGCCCGGATCGCGTCGTCGTTGCCGGGCACCGGGTAGTCGATCCCGGTCGGGTCGCAGTTGGTGTCGACGATGGCGATGATCGGGATCCCCAGCTTCTGGGCCTCGGCGACGGCGATCCGTTCTTTCCGCGGGTCGATGATGTACACCGCCGACGGCAGCCGGTCCATCTGCTTGATGCCGACGAGCGCTTTCTCCAGCTTGGCCCGCTCCCGGTCGAGCCCGAGCGCCTCCTTCTTCGGCAGGCGGTCGAACTCACCGGTCTCTTGCATCTCGTCGAGGCGCTTGAGGTGGCTGATGGACTTCCGGATCGTGGTGAAGTTCGTCAGCGTGCCACCGAGCCACCGCTGGTTCACGTAGAACATGCCGCAGCGGGTGGCCTCCTCGGCGATCGTCTCCTGGGCCTGCTTCTTGGTGCCGACGAACAAGAGCGTGCCGCCCTCGGCCGCCAGGTTCCGCGTGAACAGGTACGCCTCCCGGAACTTTTTGAGCGTCTTCTGCAGGTCGATGATGTAGATGCCGTTCCGCTCCCCGAAGATGTACTTCGCCATCTTGGGGTTCCAGCGCTTGGTCTGGTGGCCGAAGTGGACTCCGGCTTCCAGCAGCTCCTTCATCGTGATCTGGGACATCGAGCCTCCTTGCTCGGTTTTCGCCTCCGCGCTCCGGGCGGCCCCTCCCGTTCGAGGGCGCCCGCCACCGATGCTGGAACGCGTGCGGATTGGGTCAGCTAGTACCCGTGTTTATCTTAACGTAGTCCTGGGTCAGGTCGCAGGTCCACACGTGATCGTGGCCGCTGCCGAGCCCCAGGTCGACCGTCAGCGTGACGTCGGGCTTGGCCAGCTCCGCCTTGACCCGGTCCCACCGGACGTTCTCTCTCGGCTTGCCGTTGACCGCCACCTGCTCGTCGCCGTACCAGATCCCGACCCGCTCCTCCTGGACCGCAGCGCCGGAAGCCCCGAGCGCGGACATCACGCGGCCCCAGTTCGGGTCCCGGCCGGCCATGGCGGTCTTGAACAGGGGCGAGTTCGCGATCTCCCGCGCGGCCACCTCGGCGTCCCCCCGCGTCTTCGCCCCTCGGACTTGGACGTCGATCACGAGCGTGGCGCCCTCGCCATCCCTCACCAGCATGACGGCGAGGCGCTGGGTCAAGGCGTCGAGCGCCTGCTGGAAGACCCGTAGCCGCCGGTCGCCGCGGGTGAGCGGCCGGTTCTCGGCCAGCCCGTTGGCGAGCAGCAGCACGGTGTCGCTCGTGCTCCGGTCGCCATCCACGCTGATCCGGTTGAAGGAACCGGTCACCGCCCGCCGGAGCGCAGCCTGGACGGCGTCGCGCGCGATCGCCAGGTCCGTGGCCACGAAGCAGAACATCGTGGCCATCAGCGGGTGGATCATCCCGGTTCCCTTGGCGATGGCGCCCATCGTGATCGGGCGGCCGCCGATCTCGACCCGGAGCGCCGCCTCCTTCGGGTGGGTGTCGGTCGTCATGATCCCTTCCGCCGCGTGCCGGCTCCCCTGAGGCTGGGGCGAGAGCGCCTTGACGAGCTTGGGCAGCGCCGGCCGGATCTTCTCCATCGGCAGATACCGGCCGATGATCCCGGTCGAAGTGACCAGGACCCGCGCCTCCGGGATCCGCAGCTCGCGCGCCACGACCTCGGTCATCTCGCGGGCGTCCCGGATCCCCTGCTCGCCGGTGGCGACGTTGGAGCAGCCGCTGGAGGCCACGATAGCCTGCGCCACCCCGGCCTTCACCCGCTCCTTCGTCACCTTGACCGGCGCGCCCTGGATCCGGCTGGTGGTGAAGACGCCGGCGACGGTGGCAGGCGCCGACGAGTAGACGAGCGCCAGATCGCGGGCCGACGTCGGCTTGATGCCGCAGTGCAGGCCGGCCCCGAAGAAGCCGGGGACGGCGGTGATACCGCCCTCCAGCCACTCGATCGCGTCCATGGCGCCGCTCATGGGTAGACCGGGGGGGCCTCGAGACCGAGGCGCTCGTCCCATCCGTGCATGATGTTCAGGTTCTGGATCGCGTTGGCCGCCCCGCCCTTGCCGAGGTTGTCGATCGCCGACAGGCAGATCGCCCGCTGGTTCCGCGCGTCGACCACGACCGCGACGTCGCAGAGGTTCGAGCCGAGCACCGCGCGGGTCCGCGGGAGCTCCCCCTCGTCGAGGACGCGGACGAACGGCTCTTCGGCGTACGCCTCCCGGTAGACGCCGAGGCAGTCGGCGGTCGAGGCGGGACGGGCCAGCGACACGTAGGCCGTCGTGAAGATGCCGCGGTTCATCGGCACCAGGTGCGGGGTGAAGGTCACCGGGATCGGCCGACCCACGATCCCGGCCAGCGCCTGCTCGATCTCCGGCGTGTGCCGGTGCTTGGCGACGTTGTACGTGGTCAGGTTCTCGTTCTGCTCCGAATAGAGGTACATGGGATCGGGCTTCTGGCTCATGGAGCCCGCGCCGGTCACGCCCGACTTGCCGTCGATGATGATCCCATCCGGCCGGCCGATCCCCGCCTCGATCAACGGCACGATCGCCAGCAGCGCGCCGACCGGGTAGCAGCCCGGGTTCGCGACGAGTCGGGTGGTGCCGATCTCCTTGCGGTACAGCTCGGGAAGGCCATAGACCGCCTCGGCGAGCCCCTCGGGATCGCTGTGCACGGTCTTGTACCAGGCCTCGAACGCGGCGGCGCTGCGCAGCCGGTAGTCCGACGAGAGGTCGATCACCCGCCGGCCGTGACGCCGGAGCACGGAGACGACCCGATGCGTCTCGCCGTACGGGAGCGCGAGCAGCACGCAGTCGGCTTCGGCCGCGAGGCGCTCGGCGTCCACCTTCTCGACGGTGAGCGGCAGCCGACCCCTGAGGCTCGGGATGAGCCGGCCGACCGGCACCCCGGCCGAGCGCTCGGATGCCATCACGAGGGTGAGGCGCACCTTCGGGTGCACCAGCAGGAGCCGCAGCAGCTCGGCCCCCATGTACCCCGTCGCCCCCGCCACCGCGACCTTCAACTCTGGCAACTCCGGCAACTCTGGCAACTCCGGCAGCTTGTCGGCCATTGCGCACCTCGCATACAAAAATGGGGAAGGTCGCGTCGACCTTCCCCCGTAGTGTCCGGATCGATCTCGGCTACCGCTTCGAGAACTGGAAGCGCTTGCGCGCGCCCGGCTGCCCGTACTTCTTGCGCTCCTTCATGCGGGGGTCGCGGGTCAGGAACCCTGCCCGCTTGAGCTGGGGCCTGAGGTTCCCGTCGTAGACGAGCAGGGCGCGGGCGATCCCGTGGCGGACGGCGCCGGCCTGGCCCGACAGGCCGCCACCGGCGACGTTCACGCTGACGTCGACCTGGGTGACAGTGCCCGTCAGCTCGAGGGGCTGGGCCACCATGAGGCGGAGCGCCTCCCGCGGGAAGTACTCCTCGAACGTGCGCTTGTTGACCGTGATCTGGCCCTGCCCCGGGCGCAGGAACACTCGGGCCACCGAGGTCTTGCGCCGGCCGGTGCCGTAGAACTGCTGAAGCGTCGCCATCACGACTCCTTCGACCGCTTCGGTGTCCGCGACAGGTCGAGTGCCTCGGGCTGTTGCGAGGCGTGCGGGTGCTCGGGTCCCGCGTAGACCTTGAGCTTCTTCGCCATGGCCCGGCCGAGCTTCGTCTTGGGCAGCATGCCGGTGACCGCCCACTCGATGACCCGTTCGGGGTGCGTCTTCAGCATCGTCTCCGCCGTCACCTCGCGCAGGCTGCCGATGTACCCGCTGTGCGAGCGGTAGAGCTTGTCAGTGAGCTTCTGGCCCGTCAGGTGCACCTTGCGCGCGTTGACCACCACCACGTGGTCGCCGACGTCGAGGTGGGGCGCCCAGATCGTCTTGTGCTTTCCGGTCAGCAGCGTCGCCACCCGGGACGCCAGCCGGCCGAGGACCTTGCCCTCGGCGTCGACCACGTACCACTTGCGGGTGACGCTCTCCTTCTTCGGCATGGGCGTGGGCATGTCGAACCCTATTCTCCGATCGCCAGGATTCCGCAGGCCGGACGGGGGCATCGATCCGGCAACGTACAAGCAACACGCTACCTTATCCGACGTGCCGGGGCGTGTCAACCCCGCGCCCGCTGCTGGGACCTCCCTGCGCTCGCCTTGTGGGGCCACGGGCAGAGCTCCCGGACCGGGCAGACCGGGCACTCCGGGGTCGGCGCCCGGCAGACCCGCCGCCCGTGGGCCTGGAGGAGGTGGCAGAACCGGGTCCACTGCGGCCGGGGGATGACCTCGGCGAGCTGGGCTTCCACCTGGTCGGGATCGTCCGCCTTCGCCAGTCCCAGCCGCTGCGAGACCCGGAAGACGTGGGTGTCGACCGCGATGCCGGGGACGCCGAACACGTTTCCCAGCACCACGTTGGCCGTCTTCCGACCCACGCCGGGCAGCGCGGTCAGCTCTTCCAGCGTCCGGGGCACCTCGCCTCGGTGGCGCTCGACGAGAGCCCGGGCCATCCCGATGACCGCCCGGGTCTTGGCCCGGAAGAAGCCGGTCGAGCGGATCTCTCCCTCGAAGGTCGCGGGGTCGGCCCGCGCGTAGTCGCCCGGGGTGGTGTAGGTACGAAAGAGGGTCGTGGTGACCTGGTTCACCCGCTCGTCGGTGCACTGGGCAGCCAGGATGGTGGCGACCAGCAGCTCGAGCGGGGTCGTGAAGCGGAGCGCGATCGTGGCATCGGGGTACGCCTGCTCCAACTGGCGGATAAGCCGGCGAGCCCGCGCGCGCTTGGCCGCGTTGCTCTCGCGCGCCAGCGTCGCCCGACGCCTCATCGTCGGGGCAAGGCGAGATAGACCCGGACGCCCACCACGGTGAGGTAAGCGAAGAACGCGCCCGCCAGCAGCATGGCGGCCAGGGGGCCGAGGATCGGGACCACGTTCAGAATCAGCGAGGCGATCCACAGCACCACCATCCCGACGATCGCGCCGATGACGAGCCCGAGGGCAGGACCGAGGTTGTCCTTGACCAGACGGGCGCTTCGGCTGATCGCGTCCACCGCTCCCAGCCCGTCGAGGAGGACGGCCGGCATCGTGAACATGAGGAAGAACGCCGCGACGAGCCCGGGAATCACGAAGAACAGGGACGCGATGCCCACGATGACGGAGAAGATGACCGCCGCGATCACCACGGCGCCCAGCCGCGACGTGACGGCATCGACGGCCGCTCCGATCGACGGTTCCCGGGACGTGTTCGCATCCCGCGCCATCACGACGACCGCGGCGGAGGCGACCAGGTTCAGCAGCATGACCAGGACGATGAACACGAGGAAGAGCATGAGGCCACCCGCCACGGCGCCGGCGACCCCCGCGGCGCCGCCGACCGCCCCACCCACCAGGAACATCCCCGCCCCGGCACCCAGGAACACCCATTTCAACAGGAACCCGATCACCATGGCGATCAGCGGGGGCGCCGCGATCACCGGATACCGTTTGATCGTGTCGAACCCCGTCCGAAAGTCCGCGACGACGTCTGGCCTCGGACCGTTGGTCATGGCTCCCTCCCTCTTCGGCTTGTCAAGTGCGCGACTGCAGGAACTCCCCGATGCGGCGTAGCCCCTCCCCGATGCGCTCCAGGCCGTTGGCGTACGAAAACCGGAGATAGCCCTCGGCGGCCTCGCCGAAATCGATGCCGGGAGTCACCGCCACGTGCGCCGAGGCCAGGAGCTCGAAGGCGAAGTCGTACGACCGCGTGCAGTGCCGCCGGGCATCGGCGAGCACGTAGAAGGCCCCGGTCGGCTCTGGCCCCACGCCGAGGCCCACCGCCCGGAGCCCGTCGACCATGACGCGGCGACGCTGGTTGAACACGGCCCGGAAGCGGCGGACCTCATCCCCTCCCTCGCGCAGCGCGGCCAGGCCCGCCCACTGGGAGACTTCCTGGGAGGAGATGAAGAAGTTCTGGTGGAGCTTCTGCAGGGTGCGGATGTAGACCTTGGGCGCGATCAGGTAGCCGAGCCGCCAGCCCGTCATGGCATAGGCTTTCGAGAAACCGTTCAGGACGAACGCCCGGTCGGTGAACTCGAGCGCTGTGTGCTCGCGTCCCTCGTACGTTAGCCCGTGGTAGATCTCGTCGGAAACGAGCCAGGCGCCCCCGGGAGAGCGCTCGGCGACCTCGGCCAGGGCGCCCAGGCGCTCCGACGTGAGCGTGGCGCCGGTGGGGTTGGCCGGGGAGTTCAGCATGATGGCCTTGGTCCGGGGGCCGAGCCGGGCCCGCACCGCGTCGGGATGGAGCGTCCAACCGTCGGCCTCGGACGTCGGGACGTAGACCGCCGCCGCCTCGGCGTAGCGGACGAAGTTCGGGTAGCAGGCGTAGTGCGGATCGGCCAGCACGACCTCGTCGCCGGCCGTTAGGAGCGCGGTGAAGAGGAGCAGCATGGCGGGCGAGGTGCCGGCCGTGACCAGCACCTGATCGGGGGAGACGGCGACGCCGTAGGTGTCGAGGTAGTGCCGGGCGATCGCCTCCCGGAGCGGCAGGATGCCGAGGCTGTGGGTGTACTTGGTCCGGCCCTCGCGGATCGCCCGGATGGCCGCCTCCCGGATGACCGCCGGGGTCTCGAAGTCCGGCTCCCCGAACTCGAGGTGCACGACGTCGTGCCCCTGGCGCTCCAGCTCCTCGGCCCGCTCGAAGACCTCCACGGCGAGGAACGGGGTGATCTCTTCGACCCGCTTGGCGACCTCGGCGAACGGGGTCACCATGTCAGGGCCGCGCAGTCCGGCGCCGGCGTCGCGCGACGCCGCCCTTCTGGGCGGCCTTGATCACCTCGCGAGCGACGGCGGGCGCCACCTTCTTGTTGAAGACGCTCGGAATGATGTACTCCTCGTGCAGCTCGCTTCGCCCGACGATCGACGCGATCGCCTGGGCGGCCGCGATCTTCATTTCGTCGGTCACCCGCTTTGCCCGGCAGTCGAGCAGGCCGCGGAAGAAGCCGGGGAAGCAGAGCACGTTGTTGATCTGGTTCGGGTAGTCGGAGCGCCCGGTCGCCATCACGCGGACGTACGGCGCCGCCTCCTCCGGCATGATCTCGGGGACCGGGTTGGCCATGGCGAAGACGATGGGATCGCGGGCCATCTTCTGGACATCCTTCGCCCCCAGCACCCCCGGCACCGAGACCCCGATGAAGACGTCGGCCCCCTCCAGGGCGTCGCCCAGTTTACCCTGCTGGCCGGCGGCGTTCGTCTCGTGGGCCACCCAGCTCTTCATGGGATCCATGGGCGCCGACCGACCCGGCGCCAGGATTCCGTGCTCGTCCACCGCCAGGATGCGCGCGACGCCGGCCCCGCGGAGGATCCTGATCGCCGCGGTGCCAGCCGCCCCCACGCCACACACCACCACCTTGATCTGGCCCGGCTCCTTTCCGACGAGGCGCAGGGCGTTGAGGAGGGCGGCCAGCACGACGACCGCCGTCCCGTGCTGGTCGTCGTGAAAGACCGGGATGTCCAGCTCGGTCCGCAGCCGCTCCTCGATCTCGAAGCAGCGCGGGGCCGCAATGTCTTCCAGGTTGATGCCCCCGAACACCGGCGCGACCAGCTTGACGGTTTCCACGATCCGGTCGACGTCGGTGGTCGCCAGGCAGATGGGAAAGGCGTCGACGCCGGCGAATTCCTTGAACAGGAGCGCCTTGCCCTCCATGACCGGCAG
>JACXTT010013968.1_pt1 | contig 10538 bp, 8 predicted proteins | sample 9270951 | NCBI WGS metagenome assembly JACXTT01 (sample SAMN15532306, study PRJNA645909) | rock metagenome | isolation source: weathered quartz diorite | place: Puerto Rico | collected 2017-06-21
ATGCTGGAAATCAGCTGGAACGGAAAGCGGATTGGTTATTGCCGCTGGGTCGCCAATGTGGGCGAGGAACTGGCCACGGGAAAAGTCGCGAGCGAAGATTATGCGCCCGAAGGGATGATCCGGCGACTGGGCCGCTACACCATCGACTTGGAAGGCAACGTCCTGGTGGGCGATCCCGCCTCGCGCTTGCGATTCAATCTACACCTCCAGTTCGCAACCAACCACGTGTGGCGCCGGCTCACGCTCCGGGTGGCCTCGCGCCCCAGTGCCTGGGAGATCCGGACGGCGGCGGACGAAGAAACCCTCAGCCTGAGACATGAAGATCCGAACGGCCAATGGTCCCGCACGTTCACGTACGACGAGCTCCGGCACCCGCGGCAGTTGCTGGAAGAATTTGCCGGACCGCTGCCGCTGGCATTGCTGGGGCCGGCCGCCGCCTTGGAGCAGAAGAACCAGCTTTCCCTCGGCCTGCAATGGGCGGCGCGGAATGACTGGTTGAAGATCGGCCATGCGCAGGTGCGCGTGTATCGGCTCCAAGCCCGGCTGCTGGACCACTACCAGATCGCGGTCGTTGTCAGTCGGGTCGGGGAAATCCTGCGCGTGGAACTGCCCAACGGCCTGCTGCTCGTGAATGAAGCGCTGTCCAATTTGTGACGAGGCATTGCCATGATCGAATTGGTGCACCTGGTGAAGCGCTTCGGAGACCTCGTCGCCGTCAACGACCTCAATCTCACCGTGCCGCGCGGTGAATTCTTCGCTGTGCTCGGTCCCAACGCCGCCGGCAAAACCACCACCATCCGCATCCTGGCCGGCCTCGTCAAACCCACCTCCGGCTCCGCCCGCCTGGCCGGCTTCGACGTGCAGCAGGAACCAATGGAGGCGCGCCGCCGCCTGGCGTATGTGCCGGATTTTCCGTTCCTCTACGACAAGCTCACGCCCTGGGAGTTTTTCCGGTTCACCGGCCAGCTCTTCCAGATGAGCGAATCGCAAATTCAATCGGCCGCCCGCGAGTGGATTCTCCGCTTCAACCTCGAACCGTTCCTCGGCAAGCTGATCGAAGGGCTTTCCCACGGCACGCGGCAGCGAGTCGCGATCGTCTCGGCGCTGCTGCATGCCCCGGAGGTGTTCGTGCTCGATGAACCGATGGTCGGTCTCGATCCGCACCACTCACGCGTGCTCAAGGATGTCCTCAAGGAACAATCGCGCCGGGGTGTCACGATTTTCATCTCGACTCATCAATTGAGCGTGGCCGAAGAAATGGCCGACCGCATCGGCATCATCCATCAGGGTCGCCTCGTCGCTGTCGGCACGCGCGAGGACTTGCGACGGCAGAGCGGCCAGGACGGAGCGCTCGAGCAGACGTTCCTCGCGTTGACGGCGCAGGAAGCCAATTTCGCGGATACCAGCGTCGGGGCGACGCCCTAGCCGATCTATGCCACGACTCGCCGAGCTCTCACACCCGGTGCCTCCGGCGGAGGCTGCGTCGCGCTCGCCGTCGCCTCTTGCCCTGCTGTTTCGCGTCAACGCCCTGCAGGCGTGGCGGCGGGTCAAAGCCATTCGCGAACGGTCGCGCCTGCTTTCCTCCTTGATCGGCTTTTTTGTCGTCGGTTACGTGGGCCTGGCGTTCTGGCTGTTTCGCTTCGGCCTGGAGTTCGTCATCACCCATTTCCCCGGTCTGGGTTCGTTGCTGGTGGAACGACTGCTGTTCCTGCTCTTCGCTTTTCTGTTCGTGCTCCTGTTGTTCAGCAACCTGGTGATCAGCTACACGAACCTGTTCCGCAACCGCGAGACCACTTTTCTGTTGTCGCTGCCCGTGCTGCCGCAGGTCATTTTCCGTTGGAAACTGGTCGAATCCGCGCTGCTCGCGTCGTGGGCGTTTCTGTTTTTGATTGCACCGCTAGTCGCCGCCTATGGCCTCACCAACCATGTGGCGTGGCACTTTTATCCGGCCACCGTGCTGTTGATCGCGCTGTTCATCGTGTTGCCGGCGGTCGCCGGCGCCTGGCTGGCCGTCAATATCGCCCGCTATCTGGATCGTCGCGCGTTCCAGGTCGCCGCCGTCAGCGTCGCGGGGCTGCTGCTCATCGGCGCGGCTTTCTGGTTGAAGGCGGAGCGGATCACCGATGAGGTGTTCGAGACCCGAGTGCTGGCGGTGCTGGACAAGCTGCTGCTCAAGACGAGCTTCGCGCAATTCGCCTTGCTGCCGAGTTACTGGCTGTCCGCCGGCGTCCTGCAATGGTCTGAAGGCGCGCTGGAAGCCGCGGGTTTTTTCGGGTTGGTGCTTCTGAGTCACTCGCTCTTTTTCGGCTGCCTTGCCTTTACGCGGATGGGCGGCCTGTTCTATGAGGCCGTTTCAACCGTGCAAAGCCGCGGCAGCGTATTCGGCCAATGGACCTGGTTCCGCCAATGGCAGCAGCGACAGCACCCCTTCGGTTATGCCCGCGGCGCGGTCGAGCGCGCCGCCAGCCTGCTGCCCGGAGTGCCGGTCGACGTCCGGGCGCTGCTGGTCAAGGACGTTCGCGTGTTCTGGCGCGATACGACGCAGTGGGGGCAGACTCTGGTGCTGTTCGGCCTCCTGGCCGCTTACATCATCAACCTGCGCCATTTCTCCCAACAGCTCACTAATCCATTTTGGGTGCATTTGGTTTCTTATCTGAACCTCGGCGCCTGCTCGCTCAATCTCGCCACGCTGACGACGCGGTTTGTCTACTCGCAGTTTTCCCTCGAAGGCAAGCGCCTCTGGATTGTCGGGCTGGCGCCGCTGGGCCTGGTGCGCGTCGTGAAAACGAAATACTGGCTGGCCAGCCTTTCGTCGCTGGCCGTGACGCTCGGTTTGATCTGGCTCTCCTGCCACATGCTCAAACTGCCATTGGAACGGATGGCCTACTATATCCTCGCGGTATCGATCATGACGTTTACGCTCAACGGCCTGGCCGTCGGATTGGGCGCGCTGTATCCCAATTTCAAAGAAGACAATCCCGGCAAGATCGTCAGCGGGTTCGGCGGGACGTTTTGTCTGGTGCTGAGTTTTCTATACATTGTCGCTTCGGTGACGTTGCTTGCCGTCGGTTCACCGTGGTCCTGGTCCCGGCTCAACGAATCGTCGTTCGGCTGGGTGCTGGGCAGCTGGGCTGGCTTTGTCCTTCTGTCGCTGCTCCTGGGCTGGCTGCCGTTGAGGCTCGGGTTGAGAAGAGTGGCGGAGTTTGAAGTCTGACATGACCCGCCAATGATGAACCCACCCCCAGCCCCTCCAAGGAGGGGAGCGGCACACCTTGGCGAGTTCCCCTCCTGGGAGGGGTCAGGGGTGGGTTGGGCAGGCTTATGAATCTGCTCGGGAAAATCGCCCTGGTTACCGGCGGCACGCGAGGGATCGGAGCGGCGACGGCCGTTGCTTTGGCCAGGGAAGGCGCCGATGTCGCCATCGTCGGCCGGCATCTGGACGGCGATGCGCAGGCAACTTGCCAATCCATCCTCGCTCTGGGGCGGCGCTGTGAGATCATTCTGGCTGATTGCGGACGGCCCGACGACAACGCCCGCTGTGTTCGCGAAACCGAGTCCAGACTCGGCCCGGTCGGCGTGCTCGTGCATTCAGCCGGCGGGCCGGTGAACGGCGGCCTGTTTGACTTGACCGCGGAGACGTGGCAGGCGGCGTTCGACGTCCACGTGCACGCGATCTTCCACCTCTGCCGCGCGGCGGTTCCGTCCATGCGCGCCCGGAACGAAGGCGCCATCATTCTGGTCTCCTCCACGGCGGGGATTCGCGGCGTCGTGACGAATGTCGCCTATCAGGTTGCCAAGGGCGCTCTACCGCAATTCGCCCGCGCCCTGGCCCGCGAATTCGCCAATGACAACATCCGCGTCAACTGCGTGGCGCCCGGCGTCGTGCGCACGGCCTTTCACTCCTCCATGACCGATGCCCAGCGCCGACTGAACCTCGAACAGCGGATTCCCTTGCATCGCGAGGGCACACCGGAACAGGTCGCGGAACTGGTGCTGACGCTGGTGAAAAACGATTACATCACCGGCGAGACGATGACAATCGATGGCGGTCTGACGATGCGGATCGCCTAAGCCCGCACCCGACGAATTGGGAGTGGCGTCTGTGAGAGGGACGCCAATCAGCGAAACAAGTTGCGGCGCTCGGACGAGGCCCCGCCACAAAACCGCCGGCCTGGGAAGCCCCGACGACCTTTCTTCCGGGCATTGGAGGCATGCACCGGAGCGGTCGATACGGCACCGCCAAGGTGCTGCCGGCATCTTACCGTCAGCGCTTTTTCTCTGTCTGCCGGCAGCACTCTGAATCAACCTCGCGTCAGTTTCACATAGCCTTCCGGCGGAATGGGTGGTGGCCGGTGCAGAGTTGCGCGCCGGCGCATTTTGGAGAAGATCAGCAGGTTGAAGAAGTGCATCACGCCCAACACGACCAGAACCAACCCGACCTTGGTGCTGAGGATTTCCAACGCCGTCCGGGTGTCCGTGGGCTTGTCCCCGTACTTCAGGGCGAGGGTGACGTACCCGATGTTGATGAGGTAAAAGCCGACGACCAGGAGATGGTTGACCGAATCGGCCAGCGGTTCGTTGCCCAGGAAGCTGTCCACGAGAAAAATGCGGCCGTTTTTGTGAAGCGTGCGGGCGACCCAGACCGTCAGCGCAACGCTGATGAGCAGGTAAGCCAGGTAAGTCCAAACAGCCGCCGTCGAGCCCGTTTCATCCGCCAGACCGGCAATCATGATCGGTTTCATATCAGGTCCCTTTCTGTTTTTATAGTCTGCTTAGTGTGATTCTGACATTTCTGTCACTTCCGAAATTAATGTATCACAGAAAGCGGATGGCGCAAGGGGGCGCAGCCCCGGGTTAAGGCTTTCGGCGGGAAGGGTCCCGGACGGCAGCGGGACGCCGGGACGGGTGCGTCATTGGGGCGACTTCGGCGGCGTATTCGTCGATAGCGACGACCACGAGTATGGCACAGCCCGGGGTCGTTTCGCCTCCTTCGCCTGCGCCTCGGCGACCTCTTGCGGCGTTGCCGGCATCGGCCAGACCAGGTCGCGGCCGGTGGCAAAGGAATAATTCTGAGACTCAGGTGAGAGCGGCCGCGGGTCGCCGCCGTCGTCTTGGCCATCCTCGTTCACGGAATAGAGCAGGAAATTCCCGCCGGGCAGGAGTCGATAACGGAGCGGCTGCCCGTCGATCAGATCCCTCGGAGTTCGCGGGAGGAATTCCGGAACGAGGGCGGCGAGGGTGGGCGCTTGTTGGCCGTGGCGGAGCGAGTAGCGTTTCAAGGCAATCGCGGTGACGGTCATCTCGCGCTGGACCTCCAGACGCGCGGCTTTCGCCGAAGCGCGCTCCATCGGCGGCGCGAGCATATCCGACAGGAAATAACGGACAAAACCCAAGTCGCCGGCGCGTCGGAGACGCGAGAGGGCATTTGTGCCGCGGGACAGCGCGGCCACAAAGGATCCGGTGAGCCGGGCATGGCGCGGGACTTCGAGCATGATCTGGAGCGTCTGCACATAGCTCAACTCGTCATCGTACGACCAGAGCCAGCGCCAGGCGTGCTCTTTCGCGAACGAATTGAGCGTCGACAGACGCTCCTTGGACCACTCCAGCGCAAAGTCGGGCAGGTCGAGGATATTGGTGGGCGCCGGGTTCCGCGGCGGCGCAGGAGTCGCCCCAAAAGCGTTTCCGCTGAACCATTGCCTCCGCTCCGCGCTGGAGTTGCGCAACCGCTCGAACAGTTGAATTCCCATCGCGCGTTGCATCGCCGAGGCCTGCTCCAGGGGTTCCAGAAACTCCAGCGCCGCCCAGTTTTGCTGAAAACCCGCCAATTGCGCATCGGTCCAACCCTCGGCCTGGAGCGCTTCCCAGGTGGGCGGCACGCCGATGGCAGCGATGGCGATACGGACCAGTTGGCAAATGATCAACCGCTGATCGCGCGAAGCGTTGACCAGTGAAATCAAGGCGTTCAAATCCGCCTCGGCTTCGCTCAACCGGCCGGCATGGAGCTCGCTCAGCGTCGCCGCCGACAACCATTGAGCGGCGGTTTTGTGTTGGACGAGGTTCCCGAGCGGAGCGTTGAATCCCATTTTGTAATTGAGGTTGATGTCGAACAATGGACTTCTCAGCGCCTGGCGAACCTGCTCCAGAACTGAGGCGTTAAGCTTCAGGTCCTCGTCCAGTTCGTCCCAGGTATTGGTTTTACGGGCTTCGCCAATCCAGTTTTGTTTCCAGCCGACACTCGCCTTGCCGGGCACTACCGGGCCCATGGCTCTGGGCAAATTGTTGGGAACGACCAATCCCGCCCGGAGTTGCCACTCGGCTTGCAACAGATCGCTCGCCGCGCGCTGCGCTTCCAGCTGGGCCGGGGGAATCAATTGTTCAACGGACAATTTTTCGCCCCGGGCAATCAGCTCGGCTTTGAAAGCGCGCAGGGACCGTTTCGCGCGGAGCTTGTGCAATGGAGCGAGCAGCACGGCGATCCCGGCCAGGGCAAGAGCGGACAACAAAGCGCGGCGTTTCAGCCTGCTCATGGGAGATGGTTGAATGATGACGGATACTGGGCCGCACAGTCAAAGCCGGCAATCCTGGAGTTACGGGTCGGTCCGCCTACGGACGATCACGCGTTCAGGAAATAGCCCCGCTGTTTTTCAGAGATGGGCTGGCCCAGCCGTTCGAGCACCTGCAACATGTCCTCCCAGACCTTGCGCTTCTCGCCCAGCGCCTGGTTGCGCAGCAGGTAAGCCGGGTGGTAGGTCGGCATGACGGGCACGGCGCGAAACTCCTGCCAATGACCGCGCAACCGAGTAATCCCCGCGGTCTGGCCCAGCAATCCTTCCACGGCCGTCGCCCCGAGGGCGACGATCACCTTGGGTTGAATCGAATCCACTTGCGCGAGCAAATACGGGAGGCAGGTCTTCATCTCCTCCGAGGTCGGTTTGCGATTGCCGGCCGCCTGGCCAGGCGTGTCCGGGCGGCATTTCAAAATGTTCGCGATGTAAACCGTGTCGCGAGTAAACCCCATCGTTTGAATGATTTTCGTCAGCAATTGCCCGGCCTTCCCGACGAACGGTTCGCCTTGCTGATCTTCATCCGCGCCCGGCGCTTCGCCGACAAACATCAATGGCGAACGAATGTCGCCCACGCCGAACACGACGTTCTTCCGCGACGCGGCAAGATGCGGGCATTTTTGGCAGACCAAAGCACGCGCCCTCAGGTCGGCCATGGCGGCCTGTTTGGCTGGGAGATCCATCGACTCGGCCACGGGCGCGCCGGGCGCCGACGACTCGGCGCGGGTGAGTGGCGGCGCGCCTGCGGCGTCGACCGCGGGCAGCGCCGGCGGAGGTGCTGCGTTGGACTGGGGTACGCAAGGAGAGGCCAACGCGTCCAAAGTCTCCCGGGACACCGGGATAAATTTGACGCCGAGTGCCTTTTGATTCTCCAGGTGTTGGATCGTGGCCTGGAGCAATTCCTGGAAACGGTCGGGCATGAGGCGAATCGTACTCATCCAACCGCGTGGCGCACGGAAAAGTTATGCGTCACTGTTCGCAGGTTGTTCACAAGACTCTGCACCGTGCGTATCGGATGGAAGACAAGGGATCGAGCGTGCCCGACTGTCCCGTCTGCCCAGACACGCTGCGGCTCGTAGAGCCGCGGTCCGGAACGCGAGTCTATGACTCGCAGCAGCTTCGCCATTCAAAGTCTCTTGGAAATGAATTGATGTCTCGAACCGCCCACATTGTCGCGGCTCGTAGAGCCGCGGTCCGGAGCGCGACGTTAGATCGCAACCCGTTTTTTCCAAGGGGATTGCCAGAGGCATCTCGAGGCGCTACTTTCCAAACGTGACGCGGCATTGCTGGATGTGCGGATGGGAATGGACCTTGTCGGGTCAACCGGGACGCAGCGAAAGCTGTCCCCAGTGTCGCTCGGATCTGCGCGTCTGCCTCAATTGCGTGAGCTACGACCTTCGCGCGGCGCACCAGTGCCGCGACCGGCGCGCCGAGCCCGTGTATGAAAAACACGTCGGCACCTTCTGTGAATATTTTGAGTTCATGCGCCGGACTTTTGTCCCGCCTTCGGAGGAAAAATCGCGCGAGTCGGAAGCGCGCGACCGGTTGAAGAAACTTTTCGGTGATTGAGCGCGCCGTTTCATTAATAGGAATGCAAACCGGGTTGTATTGACCCAATCGGGTGCTGAGCGAGCATTTGCCCTTGTCAGTCTGAAACCGCAAACCTAAATTTTCGTCTGTGACGACGACCAAGCCGTTTACCAACGAACACTTCTTGCGCCACGTCCGTGATTACCTGCCCATGGACGCGTCCGTTTGGAACCTCGACGCAAGGGGAAAACCCAGCACCTGCGCGCAGACAGGCGGGTTGACCGAAAACCGTGTTTACCACTTCGATGGCGAATCCGTTCTGGCCGCGAGCCATGCCATTGAAGAGATCGCGCTCGAGGAGGCCAATGGCACGTTGCTGGCCACGATGCAGGAGTTCAATCATTTCGAACCTCATCGCGAGCGGTATTGGCAGTTGGCGGCTACGCTGGCCGAAGTCCGCGTGATCGCCCGCGGGAAACGCCCACCGCGCCACGGCCATTTGAAATTTCTGGCGACGAACCACAAAGGGCTCGCGCCGTTCTGGACCGTGCTCTACCAGGGGCATCGGCGGCAGGCCATGCTGGTTTGCCGGCAGGCCAACCCGGCGAAGGTCTTTGAGCAAAGGCGTTTCGATGGCTTCTACACTTTTTCACCCGGGCTGATCGCGAAGGTGCGGCAGGACCTCGAGGGCATGCTTGACGGTTCCGCCGACGGGATGACGGAGTTCGACCGGTTGCTCGCCATTGACCGGGCCATCCAGCGGTTGGCCGACGAGTTCACGCGTGAACATAGAGCGGTGGAAAGCGCGCTGCGCAAGTTGCAAACCGCCGGGGTGCGTTATCAGGCCCGCCATTTCGCGGAAGACGTGCGGAAATCCTTGAACCGGTTGAAAGTATTGACCGACCGATTGCCCAGCCATGTTGGCGCCGCCAACACGCGGCTCGTCACATGATCGAACTGGTTCAATTTCCCTGGAGTCCTTTTTGCATTGTCCAGCGGCGCATCCTGGAATACGCCCGCGCCCGCTTCACGCTCGTCAATATCCCCAACGGCGACCGCTCGTTGGTCTGGCGCCTGACCCGCGGACGCTACTACGGCGTCCCCATTGTCCGCGACGGCAAAACCGTCGTGTTCGAGACCGATGAGCATTCGCAGGTGATCGCGAAATACGTCGACGACAAATTCCAACTCGGTCTTTTCCCGCGCTGGCTGGAAGGCGTCCAGTCGGTGCTCTGGCGGTATATCGAAAACGACGTGGAAGGTTTCGGTTTCAAGTTGAACGACGTTTACTGGCGCGAAATGGTGCCCAAGGCTGACGAAGTCCGTTTCCTTCGGCACAAGGAACGGAAATTCGGCCGCGGTTGCCTGGAGCAATGGCGGGCGCAGCAGAAGGAACTGCTGGCCAGCCTTGGCCGCGTGTTGCTGCCTTGCGAACAAATGCTGGTGGGCAAGCCGTTTCTGTTGGGCGAGCGCCCCTACTTCGTCGATTTCGATCTCTACGGCATGCTCGCGAATTTTCTCTATTCGGGCCACTACAGATTGCCCGCCGCGCACAGCCGCTTGAAGGAATGGTATGCGCGGATGACCCCGTTGAAATCCGCCCGTGTGCAGTGAAAAACTACATCCTCGACACCAACGTTCTCCTGCATGACCCCAACTCGCTCCTCAGTTTTCAGGAGCATCACGTCCTGATTCCCATCGAAGTCATCGAGGAGATCGACCGGTTCAAACGGGAATCCACCGAGCGGGGCGCCAACGCCCGCACGGTCTCGCGCATGCTCGACGCTTTGCGCGCGCAGGGGCATTTGAGCGAGGGGGTCAATCTGTCCAACGGCGGCCGGCTCCGGATCATTTTCCAACACAAACCCGGAAGCAACGGCAACGTCACCGTGGGCGACAACACGGTGGACAGCCGCATCGTCGCCCTAGCCCTTGGGATCCAAAAGGCGCACCCGAAAACGCGCACGGTTCTCATCACCAAAGACATCAACCTCCGCATCAAAGCGGACGCGCTCGGTTTGCAAGCCGAGGATTACGAAAGCGACCGCGTGCTGATCCAGGACCTTTACACCGGCACCTTCGAACTTTCGATCAGCGCCTCGGCCATGGCGGAGTTCCGACGCGAGGAGACCTTCGCCTTGAACGGGGCCGGCGCGCATTTCCCCAATGAATATTGCACGCTGTGTGAGGAAGCGAATCCCAAGCGCACTGCGTTGACGCGGGTGGATGCGTCCGGACAGAAGCTCGTCCCGATCTCCGATGCCCGCGAAGGGGTCTGGGGCATCAAACCGCGCAACCGCGAGCAGCACTTCGCGTTCGATGCGTTGTTGGACGAGCGCATCAAGCTCGTCACGCTCATGGGCAAGGCCGGCACCGGCAAGACCTTGATAGCCATGGCGGCCGGGCTCCGGAAAACGGTCCAGGACCGCGAGTACCGCCGGCTGG
>JACXTT010013969.1_pt1 | contig 10537 bp, 12 predicted proteins | sample 9270951 | NCBI WGS metagenome assembly JACXTT01 (sample SAMN15532306, study PRJNA645909) | rock metagenome | isolation source: weathered quartz diorite | place: Puerto Rico | collected 2017-06-21
CTACACAAGCTCTGCGGGGCCTAGCGAGGGTGCAGTTGGAGCGCATGAGACGGTCACTCCGGAATGACTTGTGCCCGATCTCCTCGCACAGGCAGAGCACGATGACAGGGCGGGCGTGTGGCTCGTGTGTTGGTCAAGAGACTTGGCCGCCTCTGTTGTCGTCGAAGTTCAGGTACACCTCGAGTCGCTCGACCGCGGTGCTATTGCTCGCGTGGCCGTGGTGAATAAAGGAATCACATTCATTGTCGGCAGCCAGGACGATGCGATCGATCTTGTCAATCACATCGCTCCTGAACACGTGGAAGTACTGATGGCCGAACCAGACCGCGTAGCCGACAACGTCAAGAATGCCGGTGCGCTATTTATTGGCCGTTACGCGCCAACTGTCGTAGGCGACTACTTTGCAGGACCAAGCCATGTGTTACCCACGAACCGGACAGCACGATTTTTTTCGCCATTGGGAGTGCCGGATTTTCTGAAACGCACAAACATCATTCGTTATTCGGGGCGGGCAATCGAACGTTTCGGGGAAATGATCGAAAAATTCGCGATTGCCGAAGGACTGACTGGACATGCGAAATCCATCACCATTCGACGTCATAAAGCCTGAGGTCCGCGGTCTCTCCGCATACACTCTCAAGCACTTTGACGCCGAGATCAAACTGGATCAAAACGAGAATCCGTACGAGCTCCCCGCGGATCTCAAGCAAGAGGTCGTCGATCGCGTGCTTCGCCGCCCGTGGGGACGATACCCGGAATTCGTCCCGGCTGCGATGATCCGTACAATTGCGAAATTTGCCGGTTGGCATGAAGAGGGAATCCTGGTCGGTAATGGCTCGAATGAACTGATACAGGCTTCGCTTACTGTAACGCTCGGGCCCGGCCGCAGGTTGGCCGTACCGCAGCCTACATTCACGCTGTACAAATTGATGGCAACGGCACTGCAGGCGGAAGTGGCGCAGATTTTCCTCGATGCGGAACGATTCACATTCGACGTCGATAAGCTGGTAGAAGCATCGCGGAATTCGGATGTCGTTGTCGTCTGCACTCCCAACAATCCTACAGGCAATTTATTGGAACGTGATGCTCTCGTCGCGGTACTGAAGAATGCAAAAGGGCTGGTACTCGTCGACGAGGCTTATCACGAGTTCAGCGGGCAGACTGCATTTTCATTGTTGCCGGACTATCGTAATCTGGTCGTCCTACGAACCTTTTCAAAAGCAATGGCGATGGCCGGATTGCGATTCGGCTATATGATGGCGCATCCGGAAATCACTAAGGAAGTTTACAAATCGAAGCTGCCATACAACGTCAACATTTTCACGCTGACGGCGGCGGAGATCGTCATCGAAAGACGCTCCGTTCTGGATCAGGGCATCGCCAATCTGGTCCGAGAACGCGATCGCGTGTTCGCAGAACTCCAGAAGAGGAAAGCCGTTCGCGCATTTCCATCCAAAGCCAACTTTATTTTGATGAAGGCCGCAAGACCGGCCCGGCAACTGTTCGACGAGCTCTACAAACAAGGTGTGCTGGTCCGAGATGTGAGTTCATACCCGTTGCTCGACCGGTGCTTGAGAATATCGATCGGAACCCCGGAAGAAAACAATAGACTCCTCGCAGCCCTCGACCACGCGTTGGAGGACAGGTCATGAATCCACGCAAAGCAACAAAGTCCCGGAAGACCAATGAAACCGATATTCGGGTGAGCCTGAATCTTGACGGCACGGGCGAGTATCAGATCGGCACCGGCATTCCATTTTTTGATCACATGCTGGCGCAATTGGCGCGACACGGCCATTTCGATCTGCAAATTGCCGCGCAAGGTGATCTTGAAATCGACGGCCATCATACTGTTGAAGATGTGGGCTGGGTGCTTGGGCAAGCGCTATACGAAGCCGGTGGTGACCGCCGCGGCATTGCGCGATTCGGGCACGCGTACGTGCCTCTAGATGATGCTCTCACACGCGCGGTGATCGACCTTTCAGGACGGCCCTACCTTGTTTATAAAGTGGATTTCAAGGCGGTGCGAATCGGTGATCTTCAAACGGAATTGATTGAGGAGTTTTTCAAGGCATTCGTACAGGAAGGCCGCTTCAATCTCCACATCGAAAACTTGTACGGCCGCAATCAGCACCACATTGCGGAAACGATTTTCAAGGCGACGGCGCGCGCTCTGCACTTAGCCACTCGCGTGGAACACTCCGGAATTCCCTCCACGAAAGGCGTCTTGTGATCACAATCGTTGATTACAAATTGAACAATCTTCGAAGCCTGGAGAACACGCTGCGCAGACTGGGGCACGATGTCCGCGTCACTTCCAACCCGCAAGATATTCGAACAGCGGAGAGGCTCATTCTCCCCGGCGTGGGCGCATTTGGCGACGGGATGCGAAATTTGCGCGAGCTTGGACTGGCCGACCCTTTCATAGAGAAGGTCAAATCCGGAACGCCTACGCTCGGAATCTGCCTAGGCATGCATCTTCTCTTTACCGAAAGCGAAGAGTTTGGCTTGCACCGCGGACTCGATCTGCTGCAAGGGCGTGCAGTGAAACTTCCACCGAATTTGCGTGTACCGCATATGGGCTGGAATCAGCTCCACCAAAAACGGGCTAACGGCTTGACGGAAGGCGTAACGGAATCGAGCTTCGTCTACTTCGTGCATTCGTATTACGTCCAGCCGGTATCAGTCGCGATTGTGTTGGCCACGACCGACTACGATATCGATTTCCCGTCTATTGTTCACGCAGGCAATATCTGGGCGACGCAATTCCACCCCGAAAAGAGCCAGCACGTCGGCGAACGCATTCTCGACAACTTTGCGCGCCTCCACAGGGAACGGGTGCTATGAAGATCTATCCCGCCATCGACATCCTCGGCGGAAAAGCCGTGCGTCTAAAGCAGGGACGCAAGGCGGAAGCAACCGTCTATGGCGATCCTCTGGAGATGGCAGTGAGGTGGGTCAGCAAGGGTGCGGAATGGTTGCACGTCGTCGATCTGGATGGAGCGTTCTTGGGCAAATTGGAGCATCTCGATCTCCTGCGTCAAATGGCGGCGGCGGTTCCTCACGCGAGAATTCAAGTCGGCGGTGGTATTCGAAACATGATGGCCGTAAACAACCTTCTTGATGCTGGAATCCAACGCGTTGTTATCGGAACAGCCGCCGTACAAGATCCGGAGTTCGTTAAGCAAGCACTAAGGGAGCAGCCCGGTAACGTCGCAATCGGGATAGACGCTCGTGCAGGAAGTGTCCAGGTGTCGGGCTGGGTCGAGGATTCGCGTATCACCTCGATCGATCTTGCGACAAGACTTCAGGGTCTTGGCGCGCGTCTGGTCATCTACACCGATATTTCTCGTGACGGCATTCTCGAAGGTCATAATGTCCAGGCCACAAAGGAAATGCTCGAAAAGACCGACTTGTCGGTGATTGCGTCGGGCGGCGTTTCTACCATTGAGGATGTACGGCGCCTTGCAGAGCTCGACCATGCACGCCTCAACGGCGTGATTATCGGCAAGGCTCTATACGAAGGCCTAATCCACATCGAGGAGGCATTAGCAAATGCTCGCTAAGCGAATTATTCCCTGCCTCGACGTGAAGGATGCGCGAGTTGTGAAGGGCGTTCATTTCGTGAATCTGAGGGATGCGGGCGATCCCGTCGAGTGCGGTTTGCGTTATTCGGAAGAAGGCGCCGACGAATTGGTGTTTCTTGATATTACGGCTTCCTCGGATCGGCGAAACATCGTGGCGGAAATGGTTCGGCGTGTCGCCGACAGTATCAATATCCCATTCACCGTGGGTGGCGGCTTGCGCAACGTAGATGATATCCAGGAAATACTCCGGTGCGGCGCCGACAAGGTATCGCTGAATACATCGGCCGTGGATGATCCCACTCTCGTGCGGAAAGCGGCCGAACGCTTCGGCAGTCAATGCATTGTCGTAGCGATTGACGCGCGACGTGAGGCCGGCGGAGCCAAAGTGTACACGCATGGCGGACGTGTCCGCACGGATCGCGATGCTGTCGAATGGGCAAAGACTGTGGCTGCGCTTGGAGCCGGCGAGATTTTGCTCACCAGCATGGATTCGGATGGAACGAAGCACGGCTACGATCTTGAACTGACCCGGCACATCGCCGATGCAGTCCCTATCCCTGTGATTGCATCCGGCGGAGCGGGTTCACTGGAACATCTGTATCAAGGTGTAACACAAGGGGCAGCCAGCGCAGTACTGGCGGCATCGATATTTCATTTTCGTGAAACAACGATTGCGCAAGCGAAGTCGTACCTGCGAGAACGCGGAGTTGTTGTTCGATGAACGATGTCCTCGACAATGCGAAATTTGGCGCAGACGGTCTTATTCCTGCCGTCGTCCAGGATGCACAAACCCGCGAGGTGTTGACCGTTGCCTACATGAATAAGGAAGCGCTCCAACTGACACTCGAACGGAAGGAAACGTATTTTTGGAGCCGCAGCCGCCAGCAGCTTTGGCATAAAGGCGAGACGTCGGGAAACTCACAGAGGGTTTTGAAGCTGAGCCTGGATTGTGACCAGGATGCCGTGCTCATCGAAGTCGAACCTCGTGGACCGGCCTGTCACACAGGAGCGTATTCCTGCTTTGGTATCGAACCAGAACTCGAGGGAATTCTGCAGCAGCTATATAGCCTTATCGAAGAACGGAAAGAACGACGCCCAGAAGGAAGTTACACGACATACCTGTTCAACAGCGGGCTTGACAAGATTTTGAAGAAGGTCGGAGAAGAGGCCACAGAGACTATCGTCGCCGCGAAGAACCCGGACTCGAAACGGTTGATCTCTGAAACCGGCGATCTGATTTATCACTTGTTGGTGTTGCTTGTTGAGAGGGGTATCAGTCTAGAAGAAATATCCGCTGAACTGAGGACACGAAGAAAGTCAGGGACGACAAAATGACTTACTTGTAGGGCGCTAATAGAGCGCCCCTACAGTTAAAGAAGGTATGCAACCAAGTTTAGAAGAAGTTAAAAAGCTTCAATCGCAGGGCAATGTGATTCCGGTTTACAAATCGGTAATCGCCGATTTCTTAACGCCGGTGTCCGCGTTCTTGAAGCTGGAAAAAGACCGCTCATACGCCTTCCTTCTCGAGAGCATCGAGGGAGGCGAGAGAATCGCGCGGTACTCCTTTCTCGGCGGAGATCCTTTTCTCATCAAGCGATATCGCAACGGCCAGCCCGCCGACTTCATGGACAATTTGCGAGCAACGATGTCCCGCTTCAAGTCGGTCAAGCTCCCGAACCTTCCTCCGTTCACGGGAGGCGCGGTTGGTTACTTCGGCTATGACATGGTTCGGACCATCGAAGATATTCCGAAAACCGGCGTCGATGATCTCGGAGTGGATGATGCGGTCTTGATGTTCTACAAGACCGTGCTTGCCTTCGATCATTTGCGACACCAGATCCACATTATCTCGAACCTTATTATCGACGAATCCCAAGCATCGATCGAAGATCAGTACCAGAAGGCGGTGGAGGAAATCGGGCATATCGAGGCACTCTTGCGTGCGCCGCTCGAAATCCCGCCTGTTACACATAACGACCGTGATGTTGCTGTCCATTCGAACTTTGACAAGAAGGATTACCTAGCGGCAGTCGACAAGGCCAAGGAATACATCGCGGCCGGCGATATCTTTCAGGTTGTACTGTCGCAAAGGTTCGAGGTGGATCTCCCTACGCCGGCTTTCGAGGTTTATCGCGCCCTACGGATCGTGAATCCGTCGCCTTACATGTACTTTCTCAAGATGCTGGATACCACGATCGTCGGATCTTCGCCGGAAATGCTCGTACGGGTGCGCGACCGCCAACTCGAGTACCGTCCCATTGCGGGAACTCTCCCGCGTGGAGCCACGGATGCGGAAGACGAAGCAAATGCGGAAAAGCTCCGGAACGACCAGAAGGAACGGGCGGAGCACATCATGCTCGTCGATCTCGGCCGGAACGACTTGGGACGTGTATCCAAATATGGGACCGTTCGGGCTGAAGATTTGATGTTCCTCGAACGATACTCGCACGTGATGCATCTGGTTTCGTCACTTCGCGGCGAATTGAGGGACGGCTTGGATCGATGGGACACGCTCATGGCGTGCTTCCCAGCAGGTACGGTATCCGGCGCGCCGAAGGTTCGCGCGATGGAAATCATCGACGAACTCGAACCGACTAAGCGGGGCGTCTATGCGGGAGCGGTGATGTACGTGGACTTCAGCAACAACCTCGATTCTTGCATCGCCATACGCACATTGGTTGTCCGAGGTAACAAGGGATATATCCAGGCCGGCGGCGGCATTGTCGCCGATTCCGTGCCGGAAAGCGAATACATGGAAACGGTTAATAAATCGCGCGCTTTGATACGCGCGATCAATCTTGCCCAACGCGGGTTTGAAACTTAGAGGCGCGATGGGGCTGAAAGTATGATTCTTGTCATTGATAATTACGATTCTTTTACCTACAACCTCGTGCAGTACCTCGGCGAGCTGGGCGAAGAACTGCGTGTGTTTCGGAATAACAAGATCACGCTCAACGAAATTGAGCGTCTGAAACCCGCTCGTATTGTGATTTCCCCCGGACCTGGTACGCCCAAGGACGCCGGAATTACAGAGGATGTTGTCCGGCATTTTTATAAATCAATTCCGATCCTGGGCGTTTGTCTCGGACATCAGGCCATTGGCGAAGTTTTCGGAGGTAAGATTGTTCGCGCCCCAACGCTGATGCACGGCAAGACGAGTGAGATTTTTCACGACGCCAAACGCTTGTTTGAAGGATTGCCCCAAGGCTTTACGGCCACCCGATACCATTCTTTAATCGTCTCCGACGTGCCGCCGTGCCTCGAGGTCAGTGCTAAGACGAAGGATGGAATCGTCATGGGGCTGCGGCATCGTGAATTTCCGACCGAAGGCATTCAATTTCACTGCGAGTCGATCATGACGGCTGTCGGAAAAAATCTGCTCTGGAATTTTCTCCATTCGTAGCGAGGGGACTTGATTACCGATTTCATCCAAAAGTTGATTGATCGCGTCGATCTGACGGAACAGGAAGCGCGCGCCGCCATGAACGAGATTATGGCTGGCCAAGCCAGCGATGCGCAGATTGCGGGTTTCGTTACTGCGCTTCGGATGAAAGGTGAGACGGCACAGGAGTTGGTCGGCTTTGCCCAAGTGATGCGCGAGAAGGCAGAGCCGGTCTGGGACGGCGAGGTTTTATCTGTACTCGACACTTGCGGAACCGGCGGCGACCGCTCCGGCACATTCAATATCTCGACGGCAACTGCCTTCGTTGTATCCGCCGCAGGCGTGCGCGTCGCCAAGCACGGCAATCGATCGGCGAGCAGCCGGTGTGGAAGTGCGGATGTTCTCGAAGCGCTTGGCATCGATATTCAGATGCCCATAGAGCGGTTGCGGCGCGCGATTACTGAAGCAGGTTTGGGATTTTTGTTTGCGCCGCGATTCCATACATCGATGAAACACGTCATGCCGGCGCGCTCACAACTCAAAGTGCGGACGGTGTTCAACATTCTTGGCCCACTGGCCAACCCGGCAGGTGCGCGTTTCCAGGTGGTAGGTGTTTACGCGGCGGATATCATGGAGCTGATGGCCAATGCTCTGCACGGCTTGAATGTAGATCACGCATTTGTCGTCCACGGTGCGAACGGGATGGACGAAATTTCCATCTCTAGCCGGACGTATGTTGTGGAAATCCATCGCGGTGAGGTGCGGCAGTTCGCAATCAGCCCCGAAGATCTCGGCCTCTCGCCCGCGAAGATTGAAGCGATCGCGGGTGGGAACGCCGCCGAAAATGCGCAGATCATTGAATCGATCTTTCGAGGCGAGCACGGACCGCGGCGCGATGTCGTATTGTTGAACTCGGCGCCCGCGCTGGTGGCGTGGGGCGTCGCAAAAACTTGGAAAGAAGGACTGCAGGTGGCCGCGGAAGCGATTGATAGCGGGGCTGCGTTAAAGAAAGTACAAGAACTGAGGGAATTTGCGTGAGATTTACTGTAGCGGCGGTCATACACCGCCGCTACAGTTGCCAATATGAAGCATCTGGAGCCAAACCACATACTGACGCGAATCATCGAGGCCAAAAAGAAGCGGCTGCAGGTCTCCCGGATGCGTGTGCCTGAAGCGATTGTCAAGCGCATGGCAGAAACTGCAAAGCCGGTTCCGTCACTTCGAGAGGCGCTTCTACAGCCTCGCCGCGTACGCATCATCGCCGAATTGAAAAAGACTTCACCCTCGAAGGGTGTGCTCCGCGAAGTTCTGGATCCTGCACAACTCGCCGACACCTACACGCAGGCTGGAGCAGCCGCAATATCTGTTGTGACCGAAGAAGATTTCTTTCAAGGCGATCTCGGCTGGATCTCCAGAATCCGATCCGTATCGGAATTGCCGGTACTCCGAAAGGACTTCATTTGGGAACCCTTCCAAATCTATGAAACCCGTGCGGCCGGCGCCAGCGCCGTGTTGTTGATTGTGGCGATGTTACAGCCCGCTGAATTGAAAGAATTCGTACAGCTTTCGCAGCAGCTCAAGCTCGATGCTTTAGTGGAAGTTCACGATGAAGCCGAGTTGGGCGAGGCGTTAGAAGCAGGAGCGTCGATCATCGGTGTCAACAACCGAAACCTGAAAACATTCGACGTCACGCTGCAAACATCGATCCGCCTGGCCAAATTGATTCCCGAGGACCGCCTTTTCGTCGTTGAAAGCGGCATTCACACAAAAACCGATATCGATCTTCTGATCGATGCCGGCGCAGACGCTTTCCTCATTGGAGAACATTTTCTGACTTCGGCTGACCCGGCCGCAGCGATTCGAGGTCTGTTGTGACGCGCGTCAAGATCTGCGGTATCACTGAACTTGAAGATGCGCGGGACGCGGCACTGCTGGGCGCGGATGCGATCGGCCTCAACTTTTACCCCAACAGTCCGCGTTGTATCGACCCGGCCCGAGCAGCGAAAATCGTGGAGAAGCTTCCACCTTTCGTAACCGTTGTCGGCGTTTTTGTAAATCACCCGGATCCACAGAATCTCGAAGATTTTGCGGTTTCGCTTGGTCTTCATGCGGTCCAGCTTCACGGAAACGAGACGCCCGACTACTGCTCGATGATCCAACGCGTGAAGGTGATCAAAACTTTTCGCGTCGACGCCGGTTTTCGTGTCGACACGCTACGCAGTTACGGAAGCGGGACGTTTCTCTTGGATGGATGTTCCCCGGGCATGGGAACAAGCTTCGATTGGGAACTCGCTTGTGGCGCGAATGCTTTCGGATCCGTGATTATTGCCGGCGGCTTGAACGCTGACAATGTAGCTCGAGTGATCGCAACGTTGCATCCGTTTGCGGTCGATGTTGCCAGCGGCGTCGAATCGCGGCCGGGCAAGAAGGATTATGAAAAAATGAGGCTATTCATCGAGGCGGTCGGCCGCGCCGACGTCGCCGGTATTGGTGCACTATGAAAGGTCATTACGGAAATTACGGTGGGCAATTCGTTCCTGAAACACTGATGCACCCGCTGGAAGAACTCGAGGCCGCCTACGCGGACGCCCAGCGTGACTCGGCGTTTCACGCGGAACTCGATCAGCTACTCCACAACTACTCAGGACGTCCGACTCCTCTTTATTTCGCCGAGCGGCTGACCACGGCATGGGGCCGCGGCAAGGTTTACCTCAAGCGCGAAGACCTGAACCATACCGGGGCGCACAAGATCAATAACTGTCTCGGACAGGGTTTGCTCGCCCGCCGCATGGGTAAGAAACGAATCATCGCGGAGACAGGCGCGGGGCAGCATGGCGTAGCAACAGCAACCGTTTGCGCTCTCCTTGATCTCGAATGCGATGTCTACATGGGCGACGAAGACATCCGCCGGCAGGAGCTGAATGTTTTCCGGATGAAACTCTTGGGCGCGCGAGTGATTCCAGTATCCGCAGGAAGCAAGACGCTGAAGGATGCCATCAATGAATCGATGCGGGATTGGGTGACGAACGTTCGCACGACCTATTACATGCTTGGGTCTGTTCTTGGACCGCATCCGTATCCATTGATGGTTCGAGATTTTCAGTCCGTTATCGGCCGCGAGGTTCGCGCTCAGATTTTGGAAAAGGAAGGCCGTCTGCCCGATGTTCTTGTCGCCTGTGTCGGCGGCGGCAGCAACGCGATCGGTTTGTTCTACGACTTCGTCGCCGACAAGCAAATCCAAATGATCGGTGTCGAAGCCGGCGGGCGCAGCGCCCGTCTGGGGGATCACGCGGCACGCTTTTCCGGGGGACGGCCTGGCGTGCTGCACGGAACGTTTTCTTACATCTTGCAGGATTCGGATGGGCAGGTCGTGCCGACACATTCGGTATCGGCAGGTCTGGACTATCCGGCTGGCGGACCGGAACACGCCAAACTACATGATGAAGGCCGGGCCACGTACACAAAAATCCGCGAAGCGGAAGCGCTTGACTCTGTCTATTCACTAACGCGCCTTGCAGGAACAATTCCCGCGTTTGACAGTTCCCACACCTTTACCGCGGCGAAAAAA
>JACXTT010013970.1_pt1 | contig 10537 bp, 6 predicted proteins | sample 9270951 | NCBI WGS metagenome assembly JACXTT01 (sample SAMN15532306, study PRJNA645909) | rock metagenome | isolation source: weathered quartz diorite | place: Puerto Rico | collected 2017-06-21
TCCTCGATCAGGCGTTTACTTTCCGCCAGCTCTTCCGATTGCTGTTGGATTTGGGCGTTCTGCTCCTCCAGGGCTTTATTCTTTTCCTCCATCTCCTCATTGGCAGCCTCGATTTCCTCGTTGGACGCCTTGAGTTCCTCCTGCTGCTGCTTCAGCTCCTCTTCGCTACGCTCCAGCTCCCGCGTATAGCCCAGCATCTCCACCCGCGCCCGTTCCCGGCTGCGTTGGTAGAGCCAGATCGAGAGCGTGATGGTGAGGTAGAACACGATCATGGCGATCAGCGTCAGCCGATTGCTCTGCTGCAGGTTCGTATCAGCCACTTCGCGGCGTAAGCTCAGCAGATGATGTTCTTCCGCTTCCATAATACGCACCAAGCTGCGCACATGATCCATCATCGTTTTTCCACGCTGGAAATCCTGCTTGACTCCTGCCAGCTTGGCATCTGCCTGTTCCTTGCGTTCCTGAATGGAAGTCGCCAGATACACGAGAAGTTGTTTGACCGTCTCATCCATCTCGTCCAGATTGCCCTGCTGGGCCGGATTGTCCGCGGTCAAGGTGCGAAGCAGGGCCAGTTCCTGGTGAATGGACCGATGCTGCTGCAAGGACCGAGGGCCGGTCTCGGGATTGACGGCATCTTTGAGGGCCTTCGTGTACGGATCCAGATAGTCATCATTGCCGGTCAGGATAAACCCGCGCTGCCCGACCTCGGCATCTTTGAGCTTACCGAACAACAACTCGATATGCCCGATCACGTCATAGGTATGCGAGACCCACCTCTTGGCTTCCTCACTGGCTTCGTTCTGCTTCCAGAAGACGAACGCCATCAGCAGCATCAAGAAGGTCACGGTACCGATGGCGATGGTCGTCGCCTGGCGGACAAGGACATTGTCTGCGGTAGGGGAATTCGTCTCCATTGCACACTCCTCCGATAGGGCGGCTCAGGGCCACGCCTTGTAAGTGTATACGATCTATAAGGATGCACAACTATAGAGTGATTTGGTGACACGATCCTTCGGTCGCCGGCGCCATTTCTGGAAAACCCTTTAGTAGGAATTGGCCGCTTGCCCGTGCCGTCAAGCCTAGGCCTCCGACCGGGGCGAGGCGTAAATTGTAACCGGGAAATTGCGGTTCAGGTGGGAAGTGCGCAACCGATTGATTCGGTTGTACGCCCGTAAGGACTTGAACCTGTACCCCTCAAGTCCGCGGTTTGAAGGCCGCCGCTGGCATTCATGGCCCTGTAAGAGGACGATGGTTCTATTCTAGCCGAGTGGGATGATCGGATTTGGTTCGTCTTCGGGCGACTCCGGTGGCACGCGCTGCCGCGGCGACGGCACGTGCCACACGAGGAACGACTTCTTTGTCAAAGACACTCGGAATAATATAATCCTCGCTCAAGGTCCCCTCCGGAATCACACGAGCAATGGCTTCCGCTGCAGCCAGCTTCATAGCTTCGTTGATTTCACTGGCTTGACTATCGAGCGCACCGCGGAAGATTCCTGGAAACGCAAGGGCATTGTTGATCTGATTCGGATAATCCGATCGTCCGGTGGCAAAGATTGTGCTGTGGGAGACTCCCACCTCCGGGAGAATTTCCGGATCCGGGTTGGCCAACGCAAAGACGATTCGGTCCGGAGCCATCAGATCGAGATCTTCGGCGGTCATAACATTACCGACCGAAAGCCCGATAAAGACATCGGCTCCTTTCAACGCATCCCTCAACGTCCCTTTCGGCCTGTCTCGAGTCAAACAAGCACGAAGGTCGGTGCGCCACGCGCGGAGCTGCTCGGCTTCTCCGTACAAGATGATGCCCTCCTTGTCGCAGCCCAACAGATGAGCCGCTCCCGCAGCCAGCAGTATTCGGCAGCACGCCGTACCTGCGGCCCCAAGACCATTGACGACGATACGAACGTCCTCGAGACGCTTTCCTATGACTCTCAGTGCATTCGTCAACGCTGCCAAGAGAACGACCGCCGTGCCATGCTGGTCGTCATGCATCACCGGAATATCAAGCGACTGTTTCAGCCTCTTCTCGATCTCGAAGCAACGGGGCGCGCTAATGTCCTCCAAATTGATACCACCGAATCCAGGCGCGATGCCCTGTACGATCCGCACGATCTCATCCGGGTCTTGCGTATTCACACACATGGGCCACGCGTCGATACCGGCCAGCTCTCTCAAGAGCATCACTTTGCCCTCCATGACGGGAAGAGCCGCTTCCGGACCGAGATTGCCCAACCCCAACACCGCCGATCCATCCGACACAATGGCGACACTGTTGCTCTTGCTTGTAAAGGTATAGACTTTGGATTTGTCCTTCGCGATCGCCTGAGCCACACGACCGACGCCCGGGGTGTACACCATCGACAGCACGTTTCTGGTACTGATCGGAAACTTACTCCCTACCCGAATTTTTCCTCCAAGATGGAGAAGAAAGATCCGATCGGAGGCCGACAGCACCGTCACATCGGGCAACTCGCCCAAACGAGCGACAACTTTCTCGCCGTGTTCCTCATTCTGAACATCGAAGGTGATATCTCGAACCATGCGGGTTTTCGTTGCCGAGACGAGATCGACGGCTCCGAGATTCGCCTGTTCTTCCGCCAAGAGCGCCGCCACCCCGGCAAAGATGCCGGGTTTGTTCGCGAGTTCCAGGCGAACCGTCAACCGATAGTTGGAGTAGGGACCTATCTCTCTCATCCGAGGCCTGCTCCCTCTAGACTATCACAACCTGCATGCACGGCAAGACTTGGGTTCTCGGCATAGACTAAGCTGGACCGCGACTTTTCCCTCGGCGCCGTTGACGCTGTTCCAGTCACGATGCTAGGTTGGCCGAATGTCGCTCTCTTCCGACAAACGATCTCCCAACCGACTCGTCCACGAAACCAGCCCCTACCTGCTGCAACATGCCTACAATCCCGTTCACTGGTATCCCTGGGGACCCGAAGCACTGCTGCTGGCTAAGGAAAAGCATCGCCCCATCTTGCTGTCGATCGGCTATTCCGCCTGCCACTGGTGCCATGTCATGGAACGGGAGTCCTTCGAGAATGAGGCGATCGCCGAGCTCATGAATCGGTGGTTTATCTGCATTAAGGTGGATCGGGAAGAGCGGCCTGATCTCGATGAAATCTACATGGCGGCCACGGTCACGATCAATCGCGGTCAGGGTGGATGGCCGATGACGGTCTTCCTGACACCGGATCAAGAGCCATTTTTTGCGGGAACATATTTTCCTCCCGAAGATCGATGGGGCAGACCGGGGTTCGGCACTGTCCTGAAGAAGATTGCCGACTACTGGGAGACACGGCCATCGGAAGTCCTGACTCAGGCCAAGGAGCTGACAGAACAACTGCAGGGAACGCGACAGGCCCCCTCCCCCATCTCTATCAGCGAATCGGTGATTGAAGAAGCCGTCGCCCAATTTAAGGAGGATTTCGACGGTGCCCATGGCGGCTTCGGAACTGCGCCGAAATTTCCCCCGGCAATGGGATTGTCCTTCTTACTCCGGAGTCACCGACGCTCACGCGATCCCCACACGCTCACCATGGTGACCAAGACCCTGGACATGATGGCGGCCGGCGGAATCTATGACCATATCGGCGGCGGCTTTGCGCGCTACTCGACCGACGCGCGATGGTTGGTGCCTCATTTTGAAAAGATGCTCTATGACAATGCGCTCCTGGCCCGCGTATATGTCGAAGCGTATCAAGTCACCAAGAAGCCGCTCTATCGGCAAGTGGTGACCGAGGTCCTGAACTACATACACCGGGAAATGACCGGACCTGAAGGCGGCATCTATTCATCGACGGACGCCGATTCCGAGGGGGTCGAGGGAAAGTTCTTTGTCTGGACGCCTGCAGAGGTACAGGATGTACTCAAGCACGACGAGGACACGCGACGGTTTTGCGAGCTGTATGACATTACCGCATCGGGCAATTGGGAACATACGAACATTCCCAACCGCCTGCGGCCGATCGAGGATGTGGCCAGGCAGCTGAATCTGCCGACCGATGAATTGATAGACACCGCATCCCGCGTGAAGCCGCTCCTGTATGAGGCGCGACGACATCGAGTCCCGCCCGGTTTGGATGACAAGGTAATCACGGCGTGGAATGGGATGATGCTGTCGGCCATGGCCGAGGCGGCGCGAGTCTTCGGGGAACCGGACTATCTCGAACGCGCCAAACGCACGGCCGATTTTCTGCTGCGAAGTCATACCAAGCCGGACGGACGGTTATGGCGCACATCACGGGCCAATCGCGCCCATCTCGATGCCTACCTTGAGGACTACGCATACCTGGCCGAAGGACTGCTCGACCTCTATGAAGCCGGAGGCGTGGAATCATACCTTCTGGCAGCAGCACGGTTGGCAGAGTACCTGATCACGGATTTTATGGATCAGGAGCAAGGCGGCTTCTTCACGACCGCCACACACCATGAATCCCTTATTCTCAGACACCGGGAGGGTACGGACGGGGCCATTCCCAGTGCCAATGCCGTCGCCGCCTCGGCCCTAGCCCGACTGTCGTTCCATTTCGATCGTGACGATTGGCGCCGCGCCGCGATCACGGCTGTACGGGCCTATGGCCGCCAAATGACCCGTTACCCTCGAGCCTTTGCCAAGAGTCTGGCCGTTGTGGATTTTCTGACGGAGGGACCGGTGGAGCTGGCCTTCGTAGGCTCCGAGTCCCAGGATGAGCTTCGCGCACTCCGTGAAGCGGTGGCACACTCTTATCTTCCCAATCGCATCGTGGCGGCGACATCTCCTCGAATGCCTTCCGCGCTCCCGCTCTTGCGGGGCAAGGAGCCGGTTTCGGGAAAACCAACTTTGTACATTTGTCGAAACTTCTCCTGTCAACAACCGATCACAGATCATCACGCCGTCGCCGGCGCGTTACAGACCGACCAGACGACGTCGATGGATCGTCGAGAGGAGCCACGGCTGCTGCGGGGCGCCAGCCTCTCAGGCTGTGCAACAGTTCACGGCACGGCGGCCTATGCGTCCCGCATCATGGCGCAGGACGGCGAACCTCGCTTGGCCAACGGCTTTACAACACTCGGGACGACCGGGTTGACGACGACCCGGCTAGGGTTCGGCACATACCGCGTCGATATGCAGAATGCTGAATTCCGAGCGGCGCTCAAAACGGCCTTGCGGACATCCTGCAATCTCATCGACACCTCGACGAACTACATGGATGGCGACAGCGAGCGGTTAGTGGGATCCGTGCTGACGGAACTCGTTTCGACAGGAGATGTTCGGCGAGACGAAATCATCATCATCTCCAAAATCGGCTACGTGCAGGGACAGAATCTCAAACTTGCCGAGGCCAAAGAAAAGGCCGGCCGCCCCTACCCTGAAGTCGTCAAGTATGGGGATGGGATCTGGCACTGCATCCATCCGGAATTCTTGGCAGACCAATTGACGCTGTCACTGGATCGTCTGGGACTGACAACCCTGGATATGTGCCTGCTGCACAATCCCGAATATTTCTTTTCAGAAGCGGCGCATCGTGGCACAACAGACCTGGAGAAACTTCGCGCAGATTTCTATGCTCGACTCGAACGTGCGTTTGTCTATTTTGAAACCCAAGTCTCGGCAGGGCGGATTCGATATTACGGCGTGTCCTCCAACACCGTCGCCTCTCCCGCAGAAGATCCGGAAGCGACCTCGCTTGCACGCATGGTCCACGCAGCTGAAGCCGCCGCCCAATCCGTCGGGGTGTCGACCCATCACTTTCAGGTTCTTCAGTGTCCAATGAATCTCTTCGAATCAGGAGCCGCCGTCACCGCCAATACCGGGCCGTCACATTCCCAGACTGTCCTTGAGTATGCGCGGCAGAACAACATCTCGATTTTGGTGAATCGGCCCTTGAATGCCATGGTGGCTGAGAACAAGATGCAGCGCCTCGCTGACCTCGCGCTTGAAGACACCCCGATCGATATCGATCATCAGCTCGTCACGGTAGGCAATCTTGAGCAGGAATACCGGAATTCCATCGCGCCGAGTGTCCAATCGGCCGGACAGGGAATGGAGCCGGCCGAATTTTTCAATTGGTCAGTGGAACTGCGACGCATTCGTCCGCAGATTCAAGGCCTGGAACATTGGGAACAAATTGAACACCGCACGATCGCGCCACACGTCAACCAAGTCTTCCAATTACTCTCGCACCAGGTTTCCGGAGCTTCGGCGGAACAATGGGGAGACTGGCGTCAACGGTATGTTCCGGAGCTGCTGACTCTGCTGCGCGGTCTCCGGCACGAAGCCACCGTGCGAAGCCGAGCCCAAGCCGAGCGGGTCGCACAAACGATCGATCCTCTCCTGCCCGCATCCCACCGTTCCGCTTCGCTTTCACAAAAGATGTTCTGGATCCTCAGCAGTACACCGGGAGTGACCTGTGTGTTGAACGGCATGCGGACGACGAAATACATTGAGGATACACTCGCAGTCCTGAAGTGGGAACCGATCAAGGATACTCGACCGATCTACGAAGGAGCCGCGACGCTTCTTCAGTGACGAATCAATTGTACGTCTCTCAAAGGAGGATCTATGAGGCAGGTGCGTAGCGTCATTCTATTAGGCATGTCCGTCCTCGCCGTGCTCCTTGCGCAGGGTTGCGCGACCAAGTCCGGATCGGGGGCCGGTCAAACAGGGCGCGCGCAGGAAGAACGGATCAACGGCCCGACAATCAAGGAGATTCCTCCCAGCGAGAGTCAACTGACCGACTCGCAGGTAAGCCCTGTCATGCAATCAGAGCTCGCATCCCGCAACGCGACCGGCCTGGCTCCCGGGATGCTCATCGACATCTTGTTTGATTTTGACCGAGACTCGATCCGCATGGAATCGATGCGCGTCGTGGAAGCTAATGCGAAATACCTGCAGAATGGCAGAGCGACACGCCTCTTGCTGGAAGGACGCGGCGATGAAATCGGCACCTCGGCTTACAATCTCGTCCTCGGTGAGCGTCGGGCTCGGAACGTGAAGGCTTATCTTCAACAGCTCGGCCTGTCCCTCGACGTGAACACGACGAGTTACGGGAAAGATCGGCCGCTCTGTTTTGAGCATAACGGCGAGTGCAGGCAAAAAAATCGAAGCGTTCATTTTACCGTCAAATGATTCAATGATACATGGAGTTCGCTTCATCGCCGCTCGCTTGCCGTGTATTTGTAACACATAGTTAACAATCTGCTCCTTGACACGCCCCCCACTCGTTCATTAAGGTCCATAAACTCTCGATTCGTAGGGTGTTTCCGTGTCTAAACTCGCCGTTATCGATATCGGAACCAACTCCATTCACATGGTGCTGGCTGAGATTCTGCCGGATGCCAGTTTCAAAATACTCGACCGCTTCAAAGACATCACCAGACTGGGTAACGGCGTCTTTGCCACAAGACGGCTTTCTGACGAAGCCATGGCTCGTGCGCTGGATGTCCTCAAGACGCTGGTCACACTCGCCCGAAACAAAGGGTTCGATCGTATTGTCGCGGTTGCGACCAGCGCTGTCCGCGAGGCCCAAAACGGCGGTGATTTCGTCGCCTTGATCATGGAACAGACCGGGCTGAAGGTGCGGGTGATCAGCGGGACGGAAGAAGCCCGACTGATTTTCGTGGGCGTCAAGAATAGCATCGCCCTCCCGGAGGGGCCGACATTGGTCGTCGACATCGGCGGCGGCTCCGTGGAATTGATTGTGGGCAACCGAGAAGGACTGATCCACGGCAAGAGCCTCAAACTCGGAGCGATTCGTTTAGCCGAGCAATTTCTTCCCAAGACTCCACCATCGGAATCGATGATGCAGGCTCTGGTACAGATCGTCCACACGCACCTTCGCGATGTCCTCGGATCATTCAAGACAAAAAAGTTTCATTCGCTGGTTGCCACCTCCGGCATGGCCGGGAACGTCGGCGAGGTCGTCCATCTACGGCAGACCGGACGACCGTTGCCGCAGCACAATCTTGCGACGGTCCAGTTGAAAGATATCCGCACCCTTGAAACAGAATTGGCTCAATCATCGGTAAAAGCACGGTTGGCCATTCCCGGCCTGGACCCCAAGCGCGTTGATACCCTGCTGCCGACCACTGTCGTACTCCGATGTCTTGCCGAGCTATCGGGTCTCAACGAAGTCACGCTCTGCGACAAGGCTATTCGCGAGGGTGTGATCTATGATTTTGTTGTGCGACATCGTGAGGGTCTGAAGGCCGAAAATGACATCCCCGACGTTCGCCGTCGCAACGTGATCGGTCTGGCCCGCCGCTGTCACGCGCCAGAGACCCATTCCCTGCACGTGGCCAACCTGGCGCTACGTCTGTTTGATCAAACCAAGCGCGAACACCACTTAGGGCAGCAGGAGCGCACCTGGCTTGAATACGCGGCCATCTTGCACGATGTGGGCTATCTCATCAATCCGCGACAACACCACAAGCACGCATACTACCTCATTAAGCATAGTGACTTGGGCGGATTGACAGCCGAGGAAATCGATGTGGTCGCCAACATTGCCCGCTATCACCGACGAGCCCTGCCGGCGCTGAAGCATGAGGAATTCGACTGCCTGATACCCCGATTACAACGTGTGGTCAAGGTTCTCGCGTCGTTGTTACGGATCGCCGACGGGCTCGATCGAACCCATTTTTCTCTTGTCCAAGCCGTGAACGTCAAGTTTGGAAAGCAGGTCACGATCGAAGTCCATTTGACGGGTGACGCGGAGATGGAGTTGTGGGCGGCAAAAAGCCGAGCTGACCTGTTCGAACAGGTGTTTCGTCGACGCGTCCAGTTTTCCGGCGTGCTAGTGGAACCCGACAAGTCATGACCGAATCCCAAGCCGTCAAGACTACACCTCACCCTCACCCAGGGAAGCTGATCATCGTCGAGGGCATCGATGGGTCAGGCAAGAGTACTCAACTGCAACTGCTACACAAGTGGCTTGAATCCAAGGGGCATAAGGTGTTCTTTACCGAGTGGAATTCCTCGGAGCTTGTGAAGGAGACCACGAAACGAGGGAAAAAATCGAAGAGCCTCACCCCAACGACGTTCAGCTTGCTGCACGCCACGGACTTCGCCAGCCGGCTCTACCATCAGATTCTCCCTCCCCTGAAGGCCGGCATGATCGTCCTAGCCGATCGCTACATGTACACGGCATTTGCGCGCGATGTCGTGCGGGGCGTGGCCAACGAGTGGGTTCGCAAACTCTACGCGTTTGCGATCAAGCCCGATATGGCGTTTTATTTCAGTGTCCCGATTGAAGTGGCCATGTCCCGACTCCTGGGAGGAACTCGCGGCCAGTTCAAATATTATGAAGCCGGCATGGACATGAATCTGAGCACCGACGTCACCGAAAGTTTCCGAATCTTTCAATCACGAATCCTCACGGAGTACGACAAGATTGTCGATGAGTTCAGTCTCTTGACGATGGATGCGACTCAGGACATCGAGACGCAGCAGGAACACATGCGGGCATTGGTGGCGGACGCACTCCATGGCTATAAACCAAGACGAGGCATCTATGGCCGACGTACGCTTTTTTGGCGACGGTTTGAAGTACATAAATCCGAGTGAGCTCAAAGGGAAACTGATTGCCGTCGAAGGGACCGATGGGGTCGGACGGTCGACTCACATTGAGATGTTGCAGGAATGGCTGGAGGTACAGGGCTATGGGGTGATCACGACCGGATGGACTCGCTCCAACCTCATGTCCAAGACGATTGAAATGGCCAAGGCCGGCAATATCCTCGACCGTTGGTCGCTCAGTCTCCTCTATGCAACGGATTTCGCCGACCGACTTGAGCATCAGATCATTCCGGCTCTCCGATCCGGATTCGTCGTATTGGCAGATCGCTATATCTATACGGCGTTGGCCAGGGACTTTGTGCGTAGCGCCGACCGAAAATGGATCCGCGACGCGTTTGGGTTCGCGCTGATTCCTGACCTCGTGTGCTATCTGAGGATCGATGTCGAAACGCTGGCGCTTCGGGTCATCGAGACCACCGGAATGAACTACTGGGAATCCGGCATGGATCTCCGGCTCGGAGCCGATCTCTATGACAGTTTCAAAAAATACCAATCGTTGTTGATCGAAGAGTTTGACAAGATGGCCATGGAGTTTCAGTTTAACGTCGTCGACGCAAGGAAATCCCCAGAAGACATCCAGGATGAACTACGTGGATACATTCTCCCCGTTTTACAAAACCACAAGTCCGTGATCCGTACCGAAACAGCCCCTGCTTAAGGTTGTTGAACCCGTTTCTTGGTGTCAGATCGCTTCCCTAAGGCCCGCAGTTGGGCCGGTTGAAGCCACCAGCACAAGTGTCCCTGGCCTGATTTCATCACGCCATCTACCTCAATCCAGGCAGCTCCGGCCTTCTTGAGATGAAACCCGGGAAGGGCTTTTCCGCAGACCAGGAGGCCCGCGACGTCGCCGAGCAGAGGCTCATGTCCCACACACACCACCACCGAATCCGGTGGGAGTGTCCGTAAAAAAGCAAAAAGTTTCTCGGGTTTGGCCCCGACACCCCAATCTTCCCGTTTCTCGAACTTTCACCAGGG
>JACXTT010013971.1_pt1 | contig 10535 bp, 8 predicted proteins | sample 9270951 | NCBI WGS metagenome assembly JACXTT01 (sample SAMN15532306, study PRJNA645909) | rock metagenome | isolation source: weathered quartz diorite | place: Puerto Rico | collected 2017-06-21
GAGGAGGTGCTCGCGCGGCACGCGATCGGCCTCGATGCGGCGCGGCCCGAGGCCGTCGCGCGCCGGCGGCGGACGGGGCAGCGCACCGCGCGCGAGAACGTCGACGACCTCTGCGATCCGGGCTCGTTCGTCGAGTACGGCGCGCTCGCGATCGCGGCGCAGCGCCGGCGACGGCCGGTCGAGGAGCTGATCGAGAAGACGCCGGCCGACGGCCTCATCGCCGGCGTCGGAACGGTCAACGCCGACCGCTTCGGCGCCGACACGGCGCGCACGATGGTCATGGCGTACGACTACACCGTGCTCGCCGGCACGCAGGGCATCCAGAACCACCGGAAGAAGGACCGCATGTTCGAGCTGGCCGAGCGGTGGCGGCTGCCGATCGTCTTCTTCACCGAGGGCGGCGGCGGCCGTCCCGGCGACACCGACGGCGTCGGCGTCGCGGGGCTCGACTGCCTCGCGTTCCAGTACTTCGGCCGGCTCTCGGGGCTCGCGCCGCTCGTGGCGATCAACTCGGGCCGCTGCTTCGCCGGCAACGCGGCGCTGCTCGGCTGCTGCGACGTCGTGATCGCGACGGCCGGCTCGAACATCGGGATGGGCGGGCCGGCGATGATCGAGGGCGGCGGGCTCGGCGTCTTCCGGCCCGACGAGGTCGGACCGCTCGACGTGCAGGTGCGAAACGGCGTCGTCGACGTCCCCGTCGCCGACGAGGCCGAGGCGGTGCGCGTCGCGCGGCGGTACCTCGCGTTCTTCCAAGGGCGGCTCTCCGACTGGACGTGCGTCGACCAGCGCGTGCTGCGGACGCTCGTGCCCGAGAACCGGCTCCGCGTCTACGACGTGCGCCGCGTCGTCGAGGCGTTCGCCGACACGGGCTCCGTGCTCGAGCTCCGCCGGGCCTTCGGGCGCGGCATGGTGACGGCGCTCGCGCGGCTGGAAGGACGGCCGATCGGCATCGTCGCGAACAACCCGACGCACCTCTCGGGCGCGATCGACGCCGAGGGCGCCGACAAGGCGGCGCGCTTCCTCCAGCTGTGCGACGCGTTCGACCTGCCGATCGTGTTGCTGTGCGACACGCCCGGCATCATGGTCGGCCCCGAAGCCGAGAAGACGGCGCTCGTCCGGCACGCGGCGCGCATGTTCGTCGTCGGCGCGAGCCTGACCGTGCCGTTCGTGACGATCGTGCTCCGCAAGGGCTACGGCCTCGGCGCGCAGGCAATGGCCGGCGGCAGCTTCAAGGCCGCGGCGCTCACGGTCGCCTGGCCGACGGGCGAGTTCGGCGGCATGGGGCTCGAGGGCGCCGTGAAGCTCGGGTTCCGGAACGAGCTCGCCGCGATCGACGACCCGGCCGCGCGCCGCGCGACGTTCCAGCAGATGGTCGATCGCATGTACGAGCACGGGAAGGCCGTGAACATGGCGTCGCACTTCGAGATCGACGACGTCATCGATCCCGCCGACTCGCGCCGGGTGGTCGCCCGCGCGCTCGCGGCCGCCCCCGCGCCGCCGCCACGCACCGGGAAGAAGCGGCCGTGCGTCGATCCGTGGTGACGTTGAAGTCGGGCACCATTCGGGCGTAGTGACGCCCCGTGTCCCCGACCCACAAGGCGACCGACGACCGCTTCGAAGGCTTCGCCGATCGCGACGCCCGCTTCTTCCGCGCGCTCGCGAAGAACCAGCGTCGCGACTGGTTCGCGGCCCATCACGACGAATACGAGGCGGGCTGGCAGTCGCCCATGAAGGCGCTGCTCGAGGAGGTGCGCGAGCGGCTCGACCCGCTCTTCCCGCACCATCCGCTCGCCGACCCGAAGGTGTTCCGCATCCACCGCGACGTCCGCTTCTCGAAGGACAAGTCGCCGTACAAGACGCACATCGGCGGCTACGTCGCGCTCGCCGGCGGCGGGAACGGACCGTCGGCGATCGCGCCCCTCTACCTCCACGTCGGCACGACCGAACGCTTCGCGGCCGCCGGACACTACATGATGGACGGCCCGCAGCTCGCGCGCTTTCGCGCCGCCGTCCTGGACGAGCGGTCGGGCGCGCGTCTCGGCGCGATGCTGAAGCGGCTACGTCGCGCCGGCTACGAGCCCGGCGCGCACGACACACTGAAGAACGTCCCGCGCGGAATCGATCCGTCGCACCCGCGCGCCGAGATCCTGAAGCGCAAGGGACTGATCGTGTCGTTTCCCGAGATCCCGCGCGATCTCCTCGTCCGCCGCGAGCTCCTCGATTGGCTCGTGAAGCAGGCCAGACGCGCGGTGCCGCTCGTCGAGTGGCTCGCGGCGCTCGGCGAGTAGCGGGGGCTCGCGCGACCCGAGAAGGGCGAGCGGACCGCGCCCTACCTCGTGGAGGGCGGTGCCCCGGCCGCAGGCGATGCTGCGCATTTTCAGCATCCTGCTGATCGCCCGCTGGCTTAGACGGCGGTCGCGACCGGTCCGCTTGGAAGGCCGCTCGGATCGAAGGTGTGACCCTGGAACGTTCCGCACAGGACGACGCTGCCGGTGTTCACGAGGTAGACCACCGTCGCGAGCAGTTCGGCTTCGGAGGTCACGAACTCGTTGACGCTGGTCACGAGCTCCAGGAGCGTCGTCTCGGGCGTGATCGTCATTCCTACCATCGCTCTCTGCAGCAACGTCCATGCCAGTGCGCTGCGGCCCACGTTCGACGGCCCGTTCGACGTCGCGCCCGGTACAGGGATGAACGAACCGCCACCGCGGCGACCGCTCGGGCACGCCGCCCGCGGTCGAGCGTCACGAATCCAGACGCTCCTCGCCACGAACGACCTCACGCGGGTTCGCTATCCGGTCCGGCGACGTGATGGGCGCCGTGACGAAAAAGCCCGACGTCCCGGGAATCGGCGAACGCCATCGTGCTCGACCGTTGGCGGCGATGACGTCGTCGAGGTCGGCGTCGCGTCACATGGCACGACGTGCGACGACGTTCCGCCAAGCACCCGAGCAGGCGGGAGAACGCCTCGTTTGCCAACGTGCCCTCCGCCGGTGTCTATGCCTCGTGGGGCTTGCGTATTGGGAGGGGCCGCGGATGAAGGCAGAGAGGAAGGCACCGAGGAGGCTACACGGCCTGATCGTTCTCCTTGGACTCGTCGTCGCGACAGCGAGACGAGCAGCAGCCGAGGACGCGGGCGACGACCGCTTCCGTTTGCTCGAGCGGCAATTGAAGGAGGCGCAGCGACAGATCTCCGAGCTGCAGGCCGCTCAAAAGCACGGGCGTTCCGGACGAGCCGTTGGCCGCCGATCCGACAGCACCGCCAACGGAACACATGACTCGGCACCGGAGTCAGGTGAACGTTCGCGATCCGATCAGACGGTGCTCCTGCTGCTCGATGTCTTGCATGAGCGCGGTGCCATTTCGGAATCGGACTACTCGACGTTGAGGCAGGCGTTCATCGCAAAGACGCCACGAGCAGGTGCCGGAGTCACAGAGGGGAAAGTTCCCTCCGTGACCCCGTCGAGCGATGAGACGCCTGGATCGCCGATTGCCAAGGCGACCAAGAACAAGAAGCGCGGCGTCCCCGTCTCCGCGAGTTACGCGATCGGGAAGGGGCTCACCCTTCGCAGCGACGGTGGATGGTTCGAGGCGTCCATCAGCAACCAGATCCAGGTCGGGTATGAGTACGTCAGTCAGGGTAATCCTGCCGTGGACGACACCAGCAGCTTCGACGTCAGCAGGATGAAGACGCGCATTCGGGGCTACGCCTTCGACCCCAGCCTGCGGTACCAACTCTCTGTGAGCTACGCCGGGAGGCCGACGTTGCAGGACGCGTTCCTCAGATGGAGGCCGCGTCCATACTTTGGCCTTCAGGGTGGCCAGTACATCGTTCCGTTCGACCGTGAGCGCATGACGTCTTCTCGCTATCTGCAATTCATCAGTCGAACATCGGCCGACGAGTTCTTCGCATTTGGTTACGACCAGGGCGTCAACGTGAACGGTCACTGGTTTGGGCCGAAGAGCAATCGGCTCGCCTGGAGCCTCGGGATCTACAACGGCAACGGATCCAATCAATCTCACAACGAGAATACCGGACACCTTGGCGTGGCGCGGCTGCTCTACATGCCGTTGGGAAGATTCAACTACTACTCGGAGTCGGACGTCGAGTATACGCGGACGCCCCGATTCGGGATCGGCGTTGCCTATGCCTTCAATTCGCAGGCGGCCGGCATACCAAAAACCAAGACGCGCATTTTGCAGGACAACCGTCTCGGTCAGTACTTCGGAACGGAATACGTCGATCAGTTCGACGTCTCGCAAGCCGAGGCCGATGTGGTCGTCAAGTATCGCGGCTTCTCGCTGTTCGGCGACTACTATTGGGCGGAAGCGTCCCCGAATGCAGTGACGGTCTCGTCGATCGCCGCACAAGGCTACGATGTCCAGGCCGGCTACTTCTTGATTCCGCGGCGGCTCGAGGCGGCTTTCCGGTACGCCTTCACGGATCGAGACATGGACGTCCCGCAGAGTGGACTTCGAGAAATCGGGGGCGCGCTCGGCTACTTCGTTCTTGCACACAAGTTGAAGTTGCAGATGGAGGTCCGGGATCTCCTCGACGAGGCACCGCATGGCAAGACACAGGACAGCATGGAGTACCGAATGCAGCTGCAAGCGATCTTCTGAAGGCGTGACGAGGTACGGCCGACGTCGGCTGCCGGGGGCCGTCACCCTCCTCGACGACGAGAGCATGCCGAAGACGGTGATCTACGAGGTGGATCGAGTCGGACGAACACGGTCGCGCGGCTCCCGGAAATTCCGTTGATTCGAGACATGCGCGAGAGAGCCGACGCGAGCATGGGCGCGCGACGCTCGCTTGACGGGTGGCGGATTTGGGACCCCTGGTCCATCGCGACGCGTATGGTCACGTTTGCGGTCGTGCTCGTCGGGTTCGCGGCGAGTGTGATCGGCGGTCTGTCGTACCGTGAGATCGGACGCGCGATCGAAGCGCAATCGCGAGCGCAGCTCACTGTCCTCGCGCGCGATGTCGCAGAGCATCTGCATCGGGAGCTTCGCGAACGTGTCGAAGAAGTGCGGGGATGGACGCACCTGCCGGTGATGGCGGCTCTGGACCACAGAGCGCCCGCGGAGTTGATGCAACTCGCGACGTTTCTCGGTCAGACCCTGCGCGGTCGAAAGGTGTATCGAGCCATACTCTGCATCGGTTTGGATAACACCCGATTGGCAGGGGCGGGCGAGGTGGAGAAGATCTCGTCGACCTCGCATCCAGTCACCAAGCGAGTCTCGACGATTGGCGCGGGTGGCGGTCTGCCGAATGGGATGTTTCAGATCGAGGTACCGGTGTTCAGGACGCAGAATCCGGAAACTACGTCGGGAACGATGGTCGTCCTACTCGATCCACATCGCTTGATGGACACGATCGATGCCTACCTCCCGGGAACTCGACATATGTACGTGGCACTTCGCAGCGAGGTGGGAGACGTTCGTCTCGAGCGCTATGTCAGCCCCGTCGCACGCTCACTACTCCCGGCGGGTTCGGCGACAAGGGCTCCACTGCAAGGTGTGGCACCGGTGCGTACTCTCCGGAAGACGGAAATGCCGCAGCTCCGGGTGCTGGTCTCCCAGCCGCGGGTGCAGGCACTCGCGCGTGTGCGCGCGCTACGGGCGAAGCTCCTCCGGATCGGCGTTTTCGTCATGGTAGCCGGATCGCTGTTCGGGGCGATCGTCGCGTGGTGGATCTGCATCCCCATTCGTCGGCTGACGAACGTGGTCCGCGACGTCACCGACAAGAGGCAGTTGGAGTCCGTCGACCGGTTTCCCCGTGCGCGCGGCGAGGTGGGGGTGCTCGCCTCGTCATTCAGAGAAATGATGTGGACGGTCGCGGCCGCCCAAGAAGAGGTGCTTGCGCAGTCCCGGCGAGCATTGCTCGGAGAAGTCGCGGCCAACATCGCCCACGAGGTGCGTACCCCGCTCTCCGTTCTGAAGATGTCGACGCAGTTGATCGCATACGGTGACTTACCTGCCGAGGAGCAACGGGACTTGGCGACGACGGCAGCGGCGGAAGTCGATCGGCTCAACAGCGTGGTGACGGGCTTGGTCGACTTGGCACGACCCCAGTCGGCGCACCGACGGGACACGTCGATTGACGACGTCGTCGATCGAGCCGTCGTGTTCTTTCGTATAGCGGCCGAGCGAGCTGGCGTCATCGTGATTCGTACCCCGCAGACTCAGAACGTTCGCGTCCTTTGCAATGCCGACCAGCTCCATCAGGTCTTCCTCAACCTCATCAGCAACGCCTTGCGGGCCATGGACGGTCCAGGAACCCTGACGATTCGCTGGGGGCGGGATGACGGGCGGCTCGTGATCGTCGTCGACGATACCGGCCCTGGCTTCTCGGATGAGATGTTGCGGAAAGTCTTCTCGCCATTCTGCACCACGAAACCGGACGGAGCGGGCCTTGGCCTCACGATTTCGAAGAGAATCGTCGAGGAGCACGGAGGACGAATTGCAGCGGCGAATCGACCAACGGGTGGTGCCAGCGTGACGGTGGTGTTGCCGATCCAGGAGACGCGCATTGAGGCAAGCGACGAGACTCCTCGTCGATGACTACGACCGCCTCCGACACACGCTCGGCATTGCGGTGAGACGCCTCGGCCACGAGACCATCGCGGCACCGGACGTGGCGCAGGCGGCAGCCATCCTGAAGGACCGAGAAGTGGACCTCGTCATCAGCGATCTGCGCATGCCAGGAGGCAGCGGCCTCGACCTCGTCGACATCATACGCCGGGACGCGTCCGGTACTCCCGTCATCCTGTTGACAGCATACGGCACCGTGGAGACTGCCGTTCAGGCGATGAAGCAAGGAGCGTTCGATTACCTTCTGAAGCCGTTCGACATGAGCGAACTCGTGCAGCGTATCGAGCACGCCCTGGAACTACGCTGGCGCAGGCTCGAGAACGACTATCTGCACGAGCAGGTCGACCAGCACGGCGCGTTCGAGGAGTTGGTCGGAGTCTCGCCCGCGCTGCGCGAGGTGTTCGAGCTCGTTCGGCAGGTGGCACCGACGACGGCATCGGTCGTGATCACGGGCGAGACGGGCACGGGAAAGGAACTCGTCGCGCGGGCGATTCACCGACGCAGTCCTCGCGCTGACCAGCTGCTCGTGCCGGTGAACCTGGCGGCTGTGCCGATCGACCTCCTCGAAAGCGAGCTGTTCGGGCACGTCCGCGGCGCCTTCACTGGAGCTATTGCGGACCGCGTCGGACGATTCGAGGTCGCACACGGCGGTACCCTGTTCCTCGACGAGATCGCCGACGCTCCGACATCCTTGCAGGTCAAGCTACTGCGGGTGCTCCAGGACGGGGTCATCGAGCGCGTCGGTAGCAACCAACGGCGCGAAGTGGACGTCCGACTCATCTCGGCGACCAATCGCGATCTCGAGGAGGCGGTGTCCGCCGGCGTGCTGCGTTCGGATCTCTACTACCGTCTTCGTGTCGTCGAGATCACGCTTCCACCGCTTCGCGAGCGTCGCGAGGACATCCCATATCTCGCGGCCCACTTCATGCGGAAGTTCGGTCGGGCGCGACCGGACGGCATGCCCCGGATCACCGAGGAGGCGGTTGGGCTCCTCGCCGACTATCACTGGCCGGGCAATGTTCGGGAGCTCGAGAATGTCATCGAGCGGGCGGTCGTGCTCTGTGAAGGTGGCCTCATCGAAGCCGACCACCTAGGCCTGGGAACGCGGCGTGCTGCTGTGCGCTCACATCACGAGACTGGTGTACGTCTCGACGAGGCTCTCGATCGTGTCGAACGGGAGATCATCGTTCGCACGCTGGAAGAGACCAAGAACGTCAAGGCCAAGGCGGCCCGGATACTCGGCGTGAGCGAGCGGACTCTCTGGTACCGGCTTCGGAAGCACGGGCTCTCTTGAACTTGGGAACCGCGCAAGAACTTGCGGGCCATACCACTACGGTCTGGCTGGGAACACCCGACGCATTGAATGCGCGTTGAACAAGGGGCCGGCACGACCCGTGCTGAAGGCGGCATGGGGAACCTCCAGGCGACCGTTACCAGTCACGAGCAGCTGATGCCGGAGGTTCGGGCAAGCATCAGAATGCCATATGGGTTGCGCCGCGTTCCGGAAGCTGCCCTCGCCTCGCTCGTGCCGTTCACCGAAGCGCCGCGTGTGGGCGACATCGCCCTCGCTCGCCTGGAAGAGATCGGCAAGAACACGACCCTGGAACTCGCCAGTGGGCGCCGGTGTGCGCTGCGCGAGGGCGATCTACTCGCCGTCGTCTTTGGCAACCGCTACGCCACCAGGCAGTTTGAGGGCTACGCTCGCACCAACGGCGATCGCTGCGATCTGCTCTCCATGGGTGGCCTGTGTGGGCTCGTCGAAAGCAAGTACGAAACGACGCCCGAGCCCAGCAAGCTCCGGCTACTCGGCGCACTGGCGGACTCCACGGGGAGGAACCTCCGACTACAGGAGTTTGCGCTTCGCCCAGTACCGGCTTCGAGTCGGCCCAAGGTGATCGTGGTGTGCGGAAGCTCGATGGACGCGGGGAAGACGTATGCCGCCGCGAGCGTGATCAGCGCACTACGCCACGAAGGACACCGTGTGGCTGGCATCAAGCTGACCGGAACGGCGGCCGGGCGCGACACGTGGAACCTCCTCGATGCGGGCGCTAGCGTTGCATTGGACTTCATCGACGGCGGGCTCCCGTCGACGTACCTGTGCGGGCTCGATGAACTCCTCGACTTGCACGCGCTGCTGACGAACCACGCGACGTCGCTGGGTGCCGACTGGGCCGTGGTCGAGATCGCGGACGGGTTGCTCCAGCGGGAGACCGCGGCCTTGCTGCAGTCGCGCCGTTTCCGGGCCACCGTCGACTTCTGGTTGCTGGCCGCCGGCGAGGCGCTCGCAGCGGTGGGCTCCGTGTCCGTCTTGAAGGCGTGGGGCATCAAGCCGATCGCCATCTCTGGCCGCCTCTCTCTCAGTTCTCTCGAGCTGCAAGAGGCCCAGGCCGCGACGGGAGTGAAATGTCTGACGGCCAGAGACCTCCGGTCTGGCGGGTTGCGGGCGCGCTTGATCACCCGGCCTACCCGCCGACCCGGGCCAGCGCATGAATCACATTACGCAACCGCATGAGAGGGCGAGTCTACCTCTGGACTCCCGATCCCTGCTCGCCATTCGGCGGCTACGTGACCAAGGCCATCGTTCACCTGCCGAATCTCGTTTGCGATGGCGTTGGCGGCGAACGCCTGTGTGGCCGATACGTACGCGTACACAACGGTGGGGCGATCAACGAGCGCGACCCGGTAACCGGCGGCCTGCGGCCGGTCCGGGTGGGGGACGCCCGCGCGAATAGCGAAGGAGATTTCCTTTTCGAGCCTGGACGAGGCGGCGGGAGGATAGACAAGGTCGACCTCGCCGCGCCCGATTTCAGATGGCGATACGTGCAGGCGTCCCACTTCGGGGAGGTTAACACCTACTTCCATCTCGACCGGATCGCTGCGTACGTCGATGGTCTACTTCGCGAGCTGGGAGCGTCCTCGCTGCCCCCTGTGACGGCGATCGTGAACGCTCATCACGCCGCGGCAGAAATTGACGGAGTGCGTGACGGCGTTCGTGGAACCTCGCGTTGGCTGCCGTTTCAAGGAGCGCACTACCGCTTGCCCGCTCGACGCTACGACATTCCCGAAGCGACGACTCTCTCCCCGGATGGCGAGATTCACATCGGGCCCGGGTGGCAGCTCGTCGAGCACGGCGCCCTGCCCGCGGTGGTCGGCGGGCGCTACCGGGCAAACGCCTCCCACAACGCAGGCATCCTGTATCACGAGTACGGTCACCACGTTACGAGACACACCGCCGACTTCTCGGCGAACGGGCTGCGGCGCCTCGACGGGCAGAGCAACCGGAAGACTGCAATCGACGAGGGGACTTCGGACTATTGGGCTGCGACGATGCTCGGGACACCTCACATCTGGGCGCTCCACAAGCGTCACGACGGCGGCACGGTGCACCCGCGCAGCCTGGTGTCCAGGAAGACCATGGCCGACTATGCTCTGGGTCCAGGCGCGGATGCTCATACCAATGGGACCATCTGGGCTGCCGGGCTGTGCGATCTTCGTGAGCAGCTGTCCGACAGGGCACCCGAAGGTGCACGGGCCACCGACTTGCTCGTTCTGAAGAGCCTGCTTCTTGTGGGAACCCGATCGGAACTCCAGAGGGCGCCGACCGTGGGGCGCACGCGCCGGATCAGGCAGTCGTTTGGTTTGGCGCTGGCCGCCCTCGTCGAAGCGGACGAACTGCTGAACCGGGGACGGCACCGAGAGACGATCAACGCAGTGTCCGCCGCGCGCGGCATAGTGCCGATGCCGAATCCTTGGAAGGCAAGCTCGGATCTCGAGTTGACGGGCTGACCGACGATCAAGCCTGAAGGGCCGTGACGCGCGACTTGGATACGACGCCAGCCGACGACCTGCCTCGGCTCGCGGCATCATGGCCACCCATGCGTGCGCTCCTGAGTCGTGTGCCGACGTCCGAGATCCCCCGTTCCGCCGACATTCTCTCCCGGGAG
>JACXTT010013972.1_pt1 | contig 10535 bp, 8 predicted proteins | sample 9270951 | NCBI WGS metagenome assembly JACXTT01 (sample SAMN15532306, study PRJNA645909) | rock metagenome | isolation source: weathered quartz diorite | place: Puerto Rico | collected 2017-06-21
AGGTTCCGGCGCGCCGCCTCCTCAATCACTTCCAGCGTGCGGGGTTCATCGAGCGGACGTCCCGCGACATTCGAATAGATCTGCACGCCCACGAAGGCCGGATGGGCGGCGAGCCGGTCCAGTTCCCGGAGGCTGGCGTCGGGATTGTTGAGCGGCAGGGCTCCCAGCGCCCCGGCGAAGCGATCGGGGTGGGCGGCAACGAGCCCGGCGAGCTCGTCGTTGGCCAGGCGGGCCAACTCGGGTGTGGCCTGCGGGGCGCCCAGGCGATCGACCGGCGGGGCCGCGAGCGACAGCACCTGCTGGTAGTCGCCGAACGCGTCCATGACACGAAACCGCACCTGGAGATCGAAGAGGCAGGGGATGCCCTTGACCCGTTTGGCCATGTAGAATCCGGGGATCTGCTGGAGCCGGGCGAAGTAACCCGCCGGCAGAATGTGGGCCGCGATATCGACGCGCATGCCCATGATCTACGTGTCCTCCGTCGCGGCTTCCTGCCCCCCGGCGACCGCGCTGTGACGCCCGCCGACGAATCCGCGACGCGATGCGCGGCGGGGCTCCCGCCTCAACGTTTCAGCCACCATTCGTTCGAGTTCCAGCTGGATTCGACGACGTTCAAGTTCGGCACGTAGCCCTGGAGGCTGGGCTTCAGCCCGGTGATGCCAATGTAATGGTAGATCGGAAGATGCGGGAGGTCGACAACGAGCACATCCTGTAACTTTTGGTAGATCTGCTTTCGTTTCTGCTGGTCGATCTCCCTGACGCCGGCATCGAGGAGGCGGTCCACCTGCGGGTTCTCATAGGCGATCGCGTTTCGACCCTTCCCGCCCTTGACGGGGATGTACTTGCTGTGCAGCCGGAACGTGTGGTCGGGATCGGGCCCCATGGCGATGCCGATGAGCACGGTCTGAAACTTCGAGAGCCGGTAGAAGTCGCCGAACAGCACGGAGGCCGGCATGTTGTTGATCTTCATCTCCACGCCGATCTGCCGCCACTGCTGCTGGAGCACCTGTTGGATCTGCTCGCGGACTTTGTTCCCTGAGGTCGTGGAGTTGTCGAAGGAGAGCCGTAGTCCACCCTTGACGCGAATGCCGTCCCCGCCGGCTTTCCACCCGGCCCGTTCCAGCAGTTCTTTGGCCCGCTCAGGATCGTATTTGTGCGCTCCCCTCACCCTTGGGTTGTAGGCCCAGGATTCCGGCGGGACATAGGTTTCCGCTTCCTGCACCAGGTTGAGGAAGATCTTCTCCAAGATCGGTTTCTTGTCCATCCCGAAGTAGAGGGCCTGACGGACCCGCCGGTCCTGGAACAGCGGATTCAGGAAGTTCAGGGCGACCGACTCGTACGTGGTACCGGACGATACGAGCACCCTGGCGTTGGAGAGTTTCTTGGCCTCAGGATAGAGGTCCACGGGGATCCCCTGAATGCCGGTGACATCGATCTCTCCCGTCTTGAATTGGGTGAACATCACCGTGAGGTCGGGGATGTACTTGTACACGAGGCGGTCGAGGTAGGGGCCCGGCCCATGGTACGCACGGTTGGCCTCTACCGTGATGTGGTCCCCCGCCACCCACTCCGCGAACTTGAATGCGCCGCTGCCGATCGGTTTCTTGGTGTTGAACTCGTCCTTGTTGATGTCCGCGCTCTTCGCCAGGATGTGCTCGGGCACGATGTACATGTCCGACAGCACGGCCATGATGGGCGCGTACGGCTCCTTGAGGCTGAATTTGACCGTGTAATCGTCCGGAGCTTCCATGGCGGCGATTTGATCGTATCCGACCGTGGAATACGCCGTCACCTTGGGATTCATGAGTGTTTGCCAGGTGAAGACGACGTCCTTGGCCAGCACCGGCTGCCCGTCGTGCCATTTGGCGTCGCGGCGCAGCTTGATCGTGAAAGCCAAGCCACCGCCGGAGATGCCCCCGTTCGCGACGGTGGGGGTCTCCGCGGCGAGGTTGGGCACGGTCTTTCCCTTCGGATCGAGGCGCCACAGCGCGTCGTACAGGTCCATGTGAACGCCCCGCTGCACCTCGATCCAGGGCATGATCGGGTTGAAGTTTTGCGGTTCTTGGGAGAACCCGACGATGACCTGGCCGCCGCGTTGGGGTGGGGGAGCGGCCGGGGCTCCCTCGGCCCGCTCCACAGCGCTGTCGCGATCGGCGGTCAGGCCGGCGGCGGTCACCCCTCCGGCCACCAGGGCGGCGTGCTGGAGCAGCTGTCTGCGCGTCAGGCGCGTCACCATCGTTCGACCCCCTTCCCTTTCTCCGAGTGTCCCATCGCCCGCCCCGGTTGCCTCATGCGAGCGTCAGGCGGGGATCCAGGGCATCGCGGAGCGCATCTCCCGCAAAGTTGAAGCTGAGCACGGTCACCGTAATCATCAGACCGGGGAAGACCGCCACCCAGGGTGCGTAAAACACGTAGGTCTGCGCGTTATTGAGCATGTTGCCCCAACTGGCGGTGGGTGGCTGGATCCCGTAGCCGAGATAGCTGAGCGAGGATTCGAGCAGGATGGCCGTGGCCACCGTGAGGGTGGCGGCCACCAGGACGGGGGCCACCGCGTTCGGGAGGAGTTCGCGGAAGATCACCCGGCGATCGGTCGAGCCGATGGCCTTCGCCGCAGCGATGAACTCCTGTTGCTTGATCGAGAGGACCTGTCCGCGAACCAGGCGGGCGACGGGCATCCACGAGTTCAGGCCGATGATGAGCGTGATCGCGAACATGTTGGGCCTGAGGAACGCGGAGAGCCCGAGCAGCAAGAAGATGGTCGGCATGGCGAGCAGCACGTCGGCCGCGCGCATGATCACGACGTCCCAGACGCCCCCATAGTGTCCGGCGATGGCGCCGAGCATGGAGCCGACCAGGACCGCGACCAGCGCCGTGATCAGTCCCACAGCGAGCGACACGCGCCCCGCGTGGAGCAAGCGGCTCAGCACGTCCCGGCCGAGCTCATCGGCGCCCAGCAGGAACCCGTGCTGGCCGGGCAGCGCGAACTTGTAGGCCATGTCGATGTAGAGGGGGTTGCGTGGGGACACGACGGGCGCACACGCCGCCAGCAGGACGAGACAGGCGACGGTCGCGGCGCCCAGCGCCCCGAGCTTGTGGCGGCGGAACCGGGTCCACACGAGGGACGCCTGCGTCCGGGGCGCGCGGATCGGTGGGCGGGGTGGGACGGCGCTCCCTCCGGTGCTCGCGGATCCTTCCTCTCGGATGGGTGCCGCGTCCCTCGCTGTGGGCACGGCCCGCTACGCCAGCCGGATCCGCGGGTCCGCAACCGCATAGCAGACATCGGCGAGCAGGCTGCCCACCAGGACTGCGACCGAGGTCATGAGGAGCAGCCCGAGGATCACCGAGTAGTCCTGGGCGTTCAGGGAATCCAGGTACAGCCGGCCGATGCCGGGCCATGAGAAGACGGTTTCGGTGACCAGCGCGCCCCCAAAGAGATTGCGGAACTCCAACCCGGCCAGCGTGACCAACGGAACCAGTGCGTTGCGCAGGGTGTGTCGCAGCAGGACCGCCCTTGGGCGCAGGCCTTTCGCGCGCGCGGTGCGGACGTAGTCCTGGCCGAGGGTCTCCAGCACGCTGGAGCGGGTGTAGCGGCTCCACGTCGCGGTCATCCAGAGTCCGAGGACCGCCGCCGGTCCGGCGAGGTGAACGAGCCGATCGTGAAGCGAGAATGGCGCGCCCAAGGTGGCGATCCCGCCGGACGGGATCCAGTGCAGCCCGGCCGCAAAGAAAATGATCACGAGCAGGCCAAACCAAAAGATCGGCAACGAGAGCCCGATCATGGCCGCCGGCGTGAGCACGTAGTCGAAGAGGCTGTAGCGGCGGACGGCGCTCACGGCGCCCGTCGTGATGCCGAAGAGGATCGCGATGGCGTAGGCGGCGCCCATCAACTCAAGGGTGGCGGGGACCCGCTCCAGGATCACGCCGCCGACGGCGCGCCCGGTGCGATATGAGAAGCCCAGGTGGCCGCTGAACATCCCGGCAGCCCACCGCACATATTGAACGTGAACGGGCTGGTCCAGTCCCAGCAGGTGCTCGATGCGCCGCATGTCGGCTTCGGTCATGCTGGGGTTCTGAGCATACACGGCCATGGGGCCGCCGGGAGCCAGGCGGAGGATGACGAACGCGACGAATGAGATCCCGATCAGCAGCGGGACCGCTTGGAACGCTCGCCGGAAAATGTACGCCGCCATGCCACCGTCTGGCAGTTCCTCGTCGTTGCCGTGGGTTCCCCCATTGTTGTAAAATCGCACCATGCCCAATTTCTCCGTCGTGATGCTCTTCGTCATTGCCGCGCTGGCCCTGCTGCTGTTTCCAGGGCCCGCCGTGCTGAACATCGTCACGTGCAGCATGGCGCACGGGAGGCGGGCGGGGCTGCTCTGCGTGGTGGGGACCGAGCTGGCTGGCCTGATTCATGCGGGGGCGGCCGCCCTCGGGCTCTCCGCGCTCCTCCATTCGTCGATCCTCGCCTTCAGCACGGTGAAGTACCTTGGCGCCGCGTACCTGCTCTTTCTGGGGGCGCGCACGCTGCTGACGCGCGACGACCACCCGCCAGCCGGCGCGGCGGCCTCAACGACCACCGTCCGGCTGCTCGCGCAGGGGTTCCTCGTCAACCTGCTGAACCCCAAGACCGCACTCTTCTTCTTCGCCTTTCTCCCCCAGTTCGTGGACCCCGCCCGCGGAGCGGCGGCCGTCCAGATCCTCGGCTTCGGCGTGCTGTTCGTGGCGCTGGCGTCCTGTACGGACGGCGCCTACGCGCTGGCGGCCGGCACGGCTGGGCGCTGGCTCAAGGGGAACCCGCGATTCCAGCGAGCGCAGCGCCTCGTCTCCGGGAGCGTCTACCTCGGCCTGGGGCTGACCGCGGCGTTCGCGGCACCGGGGAGGAAACCCTGACCACGGACGCGTAGGACGCGTTTCTCCGTCCCCCTCTCACGGCGCTCCTGTCCGGCCGGCAGGTCGAACGGGGCGCCGCGCGGATTTCGACGCTATCTTTGCCACCCCCGAATGCCTATTTGCCAAGGGGTCCGGAGGGTCGAATCGTGCCCTGAGCGAAATGGAGTACCACTTCAATCGGGGGGTCTGCATGGACCGTAACGAGGTCAGCGAACTGACGAACCGGCTGCAACGAGTTGAGCGTCGCGTCTTCATCATGGGGGCGGGGTGGCTGCTGAGTGTCGTGATGCTGGTCGTGCTGTGGACCGGCGCGCAGCACGCATCGTCTCAAACATCCGCCACTTCGGCCCGGGTGCGCAGTCTTACCGTCGTCGATCAAAACGACCACCAACGGCTCTGGCTCGGCGTCTCCGACAAGGGGGCAGGGATTTTCCAGCTGTACGACGCCAGCGGCAAACAGCGCGTCCAGTTGGGCCTCAGTACCGTTGGGAACGCCGGGGCTTGGTTTTACGATGCCACCGAGAAAACGCGGATTCACGTGGGGGTCGATTTTGGCAAGGCTCCGGAGATCTGGTTCGCGGACGAGAACGGAAACGAGCGCCTGCATGTCGGTGTTGCCGACGCCGATGCGCGGTCGCAGTTTTCGAACCAGACGAACCCGCCCTCGATTTGGCTCCTGTACGATCCCGCGGGGCCGACCAGGCTCGGCTTTTACGCGGCGGGCAAAGAGCGGGTCGCCCTCGGCGGCAATGGTCGCGGGGATCAGGGGATCTGGGTGTTTGACCCAAGCGGGAAGGCCGTGTGGTCCGCGCCGCACGGACTCTTCGGAGGCGTGAAACCCTAAGTTCCCGGGTTCGCGAGGGGGGGTTGCTGCGATGGCTCACGATGTGTTCATCAGCTACTCGATGAAGGACAAGGCGGTCGCGGACGCCGTGTGCGCCACCCTCGAGGGCAGAAAAATTCGATGCTGGATCGCCCCACGGGACGCGCAGGGCGGCGTGTTCTATGCCGAGTCCATCGTCGACGCGATCAGCGAGAGCCGGCTCATGGTCCTGGTCTTGTCCTCGAACTCGAACGATTCGGCGCACGTCACCCGCGAGGTGGAACGCGCCGCCAGCGGCGGCACCGTTGTCATCCCCTTTCGAATCGAGGATGTGTCCCTCTCGAAGTCGCTCCAATATTTCATCGGCCCGGTCCACTGGCTGGACGCGCTGACCCCACCGCTGGAGAATCACGTGAATCAGCTCGCCGACAACATCGAGATGCTTCTCAAGCGGGTCGGCGGGCCGCAGCAACCCAAGCCGGTCCCGCAACCGGGCCCTGCGGTCCCCCAGCCGGCTCCACAACCCGGCCCCGCCCCTCAGTCTCAACCCGCGCCGGCTCCACAACCCAGCCCGCCGCCGGCCCCGCAGCCCTGGGTGGCTCCTCAGCCACAGCCCGCCCCGGGCCCGCAGCCTTGGGTGGCCCCTCAGCCACAGCCCGCCCCCAGTCCGCAGCCTTGGGTGGGGCCGCAAGCGCCCCCCGCACCCTCACCGGCGGTGCGAGCCGCCGCCCAACTCACGCGCCGGGTCTTCGACGTACGGAGTCGCGTGGGACGCGCCGTGTGGTTCGCGGGCCTCGGCGCAGCGGCCGGAGGGTTGGTGTCGATGGCGGCGCTCCTCGTGCGCCAGACTATCGATTCCCCCGGTGCTCTCGCCGCGTTCTGGGTGTCCGGGCCGATCATCGCCGGCGCCGTGACCTGGGCTTGGCTGTACGGCTCGCGGCGGCGTCCGCCCGGCGCGGCGCTGTTCGGTACGCTGGGCGGCCTGATCATCGGCGGCCTCATCGAGTGGGGCACGACCTATGCATTCGCTATTTCCTCCGGCGATACCGGGTTGTGGGTCGCGGGGAGTGCCATCATGTGGGGCGCGTACGGATGGGCCGGGGCGAGGAGCATAGAGCGTGGTGAAGGTGCCCGGCTCGGGTTCAACGCCGTCCGGACTTTGGTCGGGCTGTCCATGATCCGGTTCCTGGCCGTCGGTCTCTTCCGGTCGGAATGGATTTGGGTGCTCTGGCTTCACGATGCGTTGCAGGCGATCGGTTGGAGATTCGGCCTGGCGGCCTCCGGCTCCATGCAGCCGGCGCCAAGACCGTCCATCCCCGGGGAACCGGCGCCGGTTCACGGAGGCGCGGCGTGACCACCCAGACGGCATCCGCGCCGCTGAGCGTGGATGCCGGCCGTGGGGAGTCTATGCCCGCAGTGGCCCGGTTGCCGGTCGTCATCGGCGTCACCGGGCACCGCGACCTCCGGGAGTCTGACCGCCCGGCGATTGAGGCGCTGGTCCGGCGGGTCTTTTCCGATGTTCGGGCGCAGCACCCGCACACGCCGCTCGTGCTACTCTCGCCGCTGGCGGAGGGCGCCGACCGGTTGGTGGCCCGGATCGCCCTCGAGTATCAGGCGATCTTGATTGTGCCCATGCCGTTGCCCCAGGACCTCTATGAGCAGGACTTCACGACGCCTGAGTTGCTGACCGAATTTCGCGCCCTGCTCGCGAAGGCGGAGCACTTCGCGATGCCGCTGGCGAGCGGCAGCACGCGGGGCGAGGTCGAGGAACGTGGCGTACACCGCGACCTGCAGTACGCCCTGGTGGGCGCGTACGTGGCCCGTCACTGCCAGCTCTTGATCGCGCTGTGGGACGGCGAGGTATCCGCCAAGCCCGGCGGGACCGCGCAGGTCGTCAAGTACAAGCTGTCGGGGCGGCCGGGCCTCGGCGCCGAACTCGGCGTTCGTCTCGAGGACATCCCAGAACCCTACAGCCTCACGGTCAACTGGCTCGACCTGCCCGAGACCGGCATCGTGTATCATATCCTGACACCGCGCAGCCATGATCGGGACACCGTAAAGGTTCCCGTATTGCGCACCTTGCTCCCGGAAGGGAACGAAGCCCCGGCCCAGGCCGTGCTCTATCTCGAGCGGGCCCGGGACGTGGGCCGGCATATCGACGCGTTCAATCGGGAAGCGGCCGCACGCGCCTCGGAAGATCCGGGCGCCGTGGTAAAGAGCCAGGGATACCTGCTGCCCGAGGAACACGCCGGCGCGCTGCACCCCGCGCTGCAGGAGATGCGCACGGTGTATGCCCTCGCTGACACCCTGGCCGGGTCATACCAGAAACAAACGAAGCACAGCCTGATCCTGTTGTGCTGCTTTGCGTTCGCCGCGGCGCTCTCGTTTACGCTCTATGCGCGTTCCGTGGCCGGTGACCAGGCGATCGTGTTCCTGGCGATCTATCTCTCCATCATCGCACTGGCCATCGCCGCGTACCTGCGTGCCAAGCAGCTCGAGATCCAGCCCAGGTACCTCGACTACCGCGCGCTGGCAGAGGGACTGCGGGTCCAGTTCTTCTGGCGTCTGGCCGGGTTGGGCAACTCAGCCGCCGACTACTACCTCCGCAAGCAAAAGGGCGCCATCGATTGGATACGCCATGGCATTCGCTTTTGGAGCGTTCGGGCCCGCCCGGACGTCACCGGAGCGGGCAGCCTGCGACTGGTCTCGCGCTACTGGCTCGAGGAGGAGTCGCGATACTTCGAGCGCGCTCGACGGCTGAATCACCGCGCCGACGTGGCCTTTCATTCGGTCGGTCACGGCGTGCTGTTGCTGTCCTTCATCCAGGGCTGGGTGCTGACGGCCTACCGTTCCACGGCGATCTTCGTCGTCCCCCTCCTGCTGACGGCCGGGGCGCTGGCCTGGTGGGGCGTCCAGGAGCGCGAGGCGCGAATACGGGCGTTTCGCCAGGCCCACATCAGTGGCGTGTGGACCTCGCTGACCGTATTCGGCGGAGTCGCGGTGCTCGTGCTGCTCTTGATCTTCTGGCGTGTGCTCACGCGGTCGCTGCATTGGCCCGCGCCGACGTGGGTCTTCGTCACGATGGGCCTGGCCGGGTTGGTCTCGGGCGTCCTGCACCTGTATGCGGACAAGATGGCGTTCGCCCAGCATGCGAAGGAATACGAGCGCCTGCACGTGGTGTTCACGCTCGCGCAGCAGCGGTTTGCCGAATTGGCCAGCGCGGACGAGCCGTCTGCCGCACAACGCCGGCGGGCCCGCGAATTGCTCCTGGATCTGGGGAAAGAGGCGCTGGCCGAGAATGGCGATTGGACGCTGCTCCATCGGGAGCGCCCTCTCGAGGTCCCAAAGGCCTAGCGGGCGTCCGCCGACCTAGCCCGAACCTCGCAGGGCTTCGAACTCCGCAGGGCCCATCTCCACGCGCGCGGCGGCGACGTTTTCCTCGAGATGCGAGACAGACGCCGTCCCCGGGATCGGCAGGATCGCTGGCGACCGTTTGAGCAGCCAGGCCAGTGCGACCTGCGCGGCGGTGGCTCCCGAACGACCCGCAACGCGCTGGAGGCCGCGCGCCGGCCGCCGGGCGAGTGCGCCCGCGCCGAGCGGATCCCAGGGGAGGAAGGCGAGTCCCTCCCGCTCGCAGATCTCCACGACGTCGTCGGATGCGCGGTCCGCAAGGTTGTATCGATTCTGGACCGAAACGACGCGCGCCGCCCGCCGCGCGCGCGCGAGCTCTCCGGCGCTGACGTTCGAGACGCCGATGTGCCGGATCTTGCCCTGCGCTTGGAGATCGGCCAGCACGCCCACGGACTCCTCGATCGGGACATGCGGGTCGACGGTGTGCAGCTGGTACAGGTCGATCCGATTGAGGCGAAGACGCCGCAGGCTGCCTTCTGCCGAGTCCCGCAGATGCTCGGGCCGGCCGTTTGGAATCCAGCCGCCTCCACGGCGGACAAACCCGCCTTTCGTCGCGATGACCAGCCCGGGCGGATACGGGTAGAGCGCCTCGGCCAGTAGCTCCTCGGACACGCCGGGGCCATACGAGTCGGCCGTGTCGATCAGCGTGATGCCGAGACGCGGCGCGCGCCGAATCACCGACAGGGACCGCTCGCGATCGGCGGGCGCGCCGAGCGCGCGCGGGCCGATCGTCCGCATCGCCCCGAACCCAAGCCGGTTGACGGTGAGATCGCCGCCGATCGCAAACGTGCCGGCTGCGCCGGCGTTTGCGGTGAGTACGCGGTCACCGTCCATAGCGTCCGGTGATCGTTCCCGTCGCCAGGGTCACCCCGCGTGCCAGGAACCGGAACGCCGCAGCCGTGGTGGTCGGGCCGCCGTCGATCTTTGAGGAGAGCGCGTAGACCGTGAAATTGTAGCGATGCGGGCGATCACCGGGCGGCGGGCACGGACCGCCGTACTGGCTGAATCCGAACTCGGTCAACCCGAGCACCGCGCCCGCCGGAAGGTCGGGGGATCCCTGGGCGCCGGCGCCTTCTTTCAGCTCATGCACGGTGGGGGGGATGTTGAAGACCACCCAGTGGTACCAGCCCGTGCCGGTTGGCGCATCGGGGTCGTGCAAGATCACGGCAAACGACGCCGTTCCCGCCGGCTGGCCGTTCCAGGCGAGGTGCGGCGAGCGGTTGGCGCCGGTGCACCCAAAGCTATTGAACACCGCCGACATCGGGAGCGTCGCCCCGCCGGCGAAGGTGCTGCTTCGGACGCTCAATTTTGCCATCGCGGCCTCACCCAGGCGCGGCAGGGTGAGCGGCGCGGACACGCACAGGATCATCGCAACCACTGCCAGCATGCCGGCGACTACACGACGCATTGG
>JACXTT010013973.1_pt1 | contig 10535 bp, 8 predicted proteins | sample 9270951 | NCBI WGS metagenome assembly JACXTT01 (sample SAMN15532306, study PRJNA645909) | rock metagenome | isolation source: weathered quartz diorite | place: Puerto Rico | collected 2017-06-21
GTGTGCGGCGCAGCGCATCAGCCACTGGCGCAGTGCAGACTTTTCGGGCAGTTGGCTTGCAGCGTCCACAGCCGCCAAAACGCCTTGCGCCGTGGGCGCATCCGTCGCCAAGGCCAGGCCGATCTGCCTGCGCTCCTTTGCATCCAATGCTTCCAGCATCGCTAGGGCATGCTTGGCCAGCCAGGCCCTGAACCCTGGTATGGGCGACAGCGTGGCAAAGGTCTTGAGTTTGGGGAATTCCTCCTTCAGCGACTCCACGACCCGCTTGATCAGCGAGTCACCAAAACTCACGCCGCGCAGACCGGTCTGCGTATTGCTGATGGAATAGAAGATGGCGGTAGTGGCTCGGTTCAGGTCAGCATCGGCGGCCAGCTCATCCAATAAGGGCGTGATGTTGCTGGCCATCTCGTCGACCAAGGCCACCTCGACAAAGATCAATGGCACCTCGGGCAGCCGGGGGTGGAAGAAGCCGTAGCAGCGCCGGTCACTGTCCAGCCGGTTTTTGACATCGGCCCAACTCTTGATGTCGTGCACCGCCTCGTACTGGATCAGTTTTTCGATCAACGAGGCGGGCGAGTCCCAGCTGATACGGCGCAGGTCCAGAAAACCCACGTCAAACCAGGTGGAAAACATGTATTCCATTTCCACATCCAGCGCCATCAGCCGCTTGTCCTGCCGCAGGCTGGGCTGCATCTCGGCCCGCATGTCCACCAGAAACTGGATGCCACCGGGGTATACGCTAAAACGCTGCAACAGCCGCCGCCGGGGCGACACCGTGGCGCGGCGAAAGTTGACTTCGGCCACCGCCTGCTCCGCCGTACCCACGGCCGCGGCCAGCTGCTCTTGCGCGGTTTTGACCTTTGCCGGATCCGCCACGAACTGCTCGCTCATCAACAACCACAGGTCGCGCCGGCGCTCGGGGGCGGCTAGCTGGTACCACTCCGCCAGAGCCTGGGCGCGGCGGCCGCCTTCGACCTCGCTGACCCGCTCATCGATGATGGCTTGCAACTCCTGCAGGCTGCGGCGCAGCATGCGGGGCGACAGGCCTTCGTCGGCGCGGCGCAAGGTGGCTTGCAAGCGGTCATGGGTGGAGCGAATGCGCGGCGCGGCTTCGTTCGCGGCCGTGGTCTCGCGCGCCGGCTTGGCCGCGCTACGGTGGAGCCATTCGGGTGTTTTCATGCCAGCAACCTGCTCTTCTGTGCCCGTGCCAATGCACGCAGGGCCTCGCGCTGCTGCGTCAGGTGCTGGCGCATGGCGGCATCGGCGCCCTCGCAATCCCGCGCGCGCAGCGCGGCGTAGATGGCCAGATGCTCGGCCAGGCTTTGCTCCAAACGGCCGGGTGCGTACAGCTGCTGCTGGCGCGCGAGCTTGAGAATCTTGCGCAGATCGGCAATGGCCTGCGCCAGCCAGCGGTTATTGGCCAGCGTAATGATGGCCTCGTGAATCACGTAGTTGGTGGCGTAGTAATCGGTGATGCGCTTGGCCTTCGCATGCTGGGTCAGGCGCTCATGCAGCTCATCCAGCGCCGCAATGTCGGCATCACTGGCATTGCGCGTGGCTTCAAAGGCACAGCGCCCCTCCAGCAAGGCGATCACCGGAAAGATCTCGTCCAGATCTTGTTCGGTTACCTGGTTGACAAAGCTGCCACGCCGCGGCTCGTGCCGCACCAGACCTTCGGCTGCCAGCACCTTCAGCGCCTCGCGCAGGGGGGTGCGCGAGATTTTCAGGCTATCGCACAGCGCGGCTTCGTCAATGAAACTGCCCGGCGCCAGCGTGCCGGCAAAAATTTGCTCGCGCAGCATGGCGGCGGCTTCTTCGTGCAACGAGTTGTGGACCAGGCGCATAGTGGGCAGAGTTTTGGTCACGGTTTTACATCACAATGGGCAATCAAGCACTGGCATTATTTTCAATAATTATCGGTAATTATTGACGCGAGCACATTCAAAAGCAAGCCCCACCCACCGCGTACAAACCCGTAGACCCGTTGAACACCTGCGCGAGACGATGGCGGCAGCCCCGAAATGCTCTGCGCTTGACGAGTGCTGGGATTTGTTGGAAACTAGTTACCTAGATAACTATTTTAATCAACATGACCTCCCAAGCAATATTCAATGGTTTCGACAAGAATCGCTCGGCCCTCGTTTTCATCGAGTTTCAAGCCGAGTGGCTGTCTCAGGAAAGCCCCCTGTTTCAAAACCTTGTACTCGACAAAGAGCCATTTCTAAGCGCCGTGTCCCAAGCCGCCGTGCTGCTGGCCGCAGCGCGACAGCACGCTTGCCACATTGCCCATGCTGGGCTGGACTTGCGCCCCGACCCCCACTACCGCCTGTTCAGTGGCGGGCATGGTGTCATGGGCTTGCGTGCCGCCATACCCAAGGCAGGCACATGGATCGGACGAGGAGCCGATTTCGTGGCACCCTTTGTACCCATGCGGCAAGAGTTCATTGTTCAGGGCCGCTCGGGCGCCAGTGTGTTGAAGAACTCCACACTGGATCCCTACCTGCGCAACAACCGGATCGACACGATCTTCCTATCCGGCTTTGCCACCCATGTGTGTGTGGAATCCACGTTGCGGGATGCGCATGACAGTGGGCTCAACGTCGTCGTGGTGAGAGATGCCTGTGCTGCGTTCACACGTGCACAAGACGCGTATTTTCACCAAAACATCCTGCACCACTTCGGCGCAAGCATGGATGTTGCGACCATTGTGAAACAGCTATCAGCCTAGCGCGGAGGTTCACATGTTCCTCTTGAAAGAACTGCCAACGCGCCACATGCTAGAGGCCTACCAGCAACGCTTTCCCGACATGAAGATCGACGCGGTAGCGTCTGCGTTGCACATGCTGCGGCAAGCCAGCCTGCTGATGCGTGCACTGGACGCGTATTTTGCACAACACGATTTGTCGCAACTGCGCTTTCTGATACTGGTCGTGCTGGACCGCGAGACAGATTGCGACGGACTCATGGCCAGTGCGGTGGCCGAGCGCCTTGATGTGTCGCGCCCGGTCATGACCCGAACCTTGAAGGCACTTGCCAGTGATGGCATGCTGGACTTTGACGAGCACGACACCGACGGCCGCGCCAAGATCATCCGACTAACCACCCAGGGGCGGCACACTCTGCACAAGGTGCTGCCTGGTTATTACCGGGAGATTGAACAGTTCATGCGCGCCTGACCTCTTCGGGTAATAACAAAGCACGCACGCCTGGTCATTCAAACGCTTGCGCTCAATCCACAGGTCCGACCGATCCAGCTCGGCAACGAGCGTCAGCTCTGGGAAACATTGTCCCTGCCCCGCATCCACACCCACAGCGCCGCGCCGCCGAGAATCATGGGCACGCACAGCCACTGCCCCATGCTCATGCCCAGTGACAGCAAACCCAGATGCGCATCAGGCTCACGGAAGAACTCGGCCGTGAAGCGCATCACGCCATAGCCGAACAAAAAGGCCGATGCGACCTGGCCTTGTTTGGGTGCCTTGCGGGCATACCACCACAGCAACACAAACAGCAGCAGGCCTTCCAGCAAGAACTGGTAAATCTGCGAGGGGTGGCGCGGCAAATCGCCAGCCCCGGGGCCGTGGAACACCATGCCCCAAGGCAGTGACGGATCCGCCAGGCGGCCCCACAACTCACCGTTGATGAAATTGCCGACCCGCCCAGCCGCCAAGCCGGTTGGCACGCAGGGGGCTACAAAGTCAGCCACCTGCCAAAACGGCTTCTTGCGCGAGTGCGCATACCAGACCATGGCCGCGATAACGCCCAACATTCCGCCATGAAAGCTCATGCCGCCCTGCCAGACGTACAAGATTTCCAGCGGATGCGTAAAGTAGTACACCGGCTTGTAGAACAGGCAGTAGCCAAGGCGCCCGCCCAGCACTACGCCCATTACGCCCATGAACAAAATGTCTTCTACGTCACGGTAAGCCCAGGCGCCAGGGCCCTGCATGGATGCATAGGGCTGGTGGCGCAAGCGTCGGCTGCCCAGAAACATGAATAGCGCGAAAGCAGCGAGGTAGGTCAATCCATACCAATGGATGGCAACAGGGCCGATTTGTAAAGCGACCGGATCAATGTGGGGATGTGTCAGCATGGGCTGTATTGTGCCTTTGGTTCAGCAGCGGGCGCTTCAGGCAGGATTTCCATCAGGCGCAACAAAGCCGGGTTGTCCGACGCAGCACGCCAGACCAGACTGGTTTCGCTGCGCGGCAGCTCGGCGCCTGCAAGGTCGCTCACGGCGCGGTAGACCACACCCTCACGCTGGAACTGTTGCACGCTGGCCGGCACCCAAGCCAGGCCCAGCCCGGCAGACACCAGGTTGACAATGGTTTGCATTTGAATGGCTTCCTGCGCAATGGCTGGCAAGCGGCCGGCGTGGTGGTACAGCGCAAAAATGCCGTCATGCAACGAGGGAGCAATGCGCCGCGGAAAAATAACCAAGGGTTCTGACAGCACGTCCTGCAAACGCAGGTGTGCTGCGCGGGCCAGCGCATGCTGCTGCGGCACAGCCAGCACCAGCGGCTCACGCGTGACCAGACGGCTGTGCAAATCGACCGGCGCAAAACCGGGTGCATGCAGCATAAAGCCGGCATCCATGTCACCGCGCTGCAGTGCCTGCAACTGCACGTCGCCCGTTGCCTCCACCAGCTCCAGATGCACACCCGTATAGCGCTCGCGCAGGGAGCGCACCCACTGCGGCAGCAAGGAAAAGCCCACGGTGGACACAAAACCCAGGCGCAAGCGCCCGATTTCTCCTGACGCAGCGGACCGCGCGAGGCCCGGCAGGGCGGCGGCCCGCTCCAACAGGGCACGCACCTCGGGTAGCAGTGCGACCCCGGCTGCGGTCAGCGCCACATAGCGCTTGGTCCGCTCAAACAGTTTCACTTGCAGGCGCTGCTCCAACAAGGCAATGGCCTGGGTCAACGGCGGCTGCGACATGTGCAGGCGCAGTGCCGCCCGGCCAAAGTGCAGCTCCTCGGCAACCGCTACGAATTGGCGCCACACCCGCACATCGATCAGGGAATCAGTCATATGCACAGCATATTAATACATAACTTTAAATATATTTGATGAAATACAAGCTGCGATGCATACTGCGAACTCGCAAGCCCCTTCCACCACTACAAGGCCAGACTCCCATGGACAGCAAACCCATCGTTATGAATCCACGCAGCAAGAACATCACCGAGGGCAAATCCCGCGCGCCCAACCGGTCCATGTACTACGGCATGGGCTACACCGAAGGTGACTTCAAGAAGCCCATGATTGGTGTTGCCAATGGCCACAGCACGATCACGCCCTGCAACAGCGGCTTGCAAAAGCTGGCCGATGCAGCGGTTGCCGGTATTGAAGAGGCTGGCGGCAATGCGCAGATTTTTGGCACACCCACCATTTCAGACGGCATGGCCATGGGCACCGAAGGCATGAAATACAGTCTGGTCAGCCGCGAGGTGATTGCCGACTGCGTGGAAACCTGTGTGCAAGGCCAATGGATGGACGGCGTGCTGGTGCTCGGTGGCTGCGACAAGAACATGCCCGGTGGCCTGATGGGCATGCTGCGCGCCAACGTGCCGGCCATCTACGTGTACGGCGGCACCATTTTGCCGGGTCACTACAAGGGCAAAGACCTGAACATCGTCAGCGTCTTCGAAGCCGTGGGTGAAAACGCCGCCGGCCGCATGACCGACGAAGACCTTCACCAGATCGAACTGCGCGCCATTCCCGGCACGGGCTCCTGCGGCGGCATGTACACGGCCAATACCATGTCATCGGCCTTTGAGGCGCTGGGCGTTTCACTGCCCTACTCGTCGACCATGGCCAATCCGCACGACGAGAAATTGAACTCGGCCAAGGAGTCGGCCAAGGTCTTGGTAGAGGCTATCAAGAAAGACATCAAGCCGCGCGACATCGTCACGCGCAAGTCCATTGAAAACGCGGTGGCCGTCATCATGGCCACCGGTGGCTCAACCAATGCCGTGCTGCACTTCCTGGCCATTGCCCATGCGGCTGGCGTGGAGTGGACCATTGACGATTTTGAACGGATACGCGTCAAGACCCCGGTGCTGTGCGACCTGAAGCCCAGCGGTAAGTACCTGGCTGTGGACCTGCACCGCGCCGGTGGCATTCCCCAGGTCATGAAGACCTTGCTGGCGGCCGGCCTGCTGCATGGCGACTGCATTACCGTTTCCGGTCAAACCATCGCCGAAGTACTGGCCGACGTTGCGGCAGTACCCCGTGCCGACCAGGATGTGATACGCCCCATTGACAAACCTGTCTACGCGCAAGGCCACTTGGCGATTCTCAAAGGCAATCTGTCACCCGAAGGCGCGGTTGCAAAAATCACCGGTCTGAAGAACCCGGTCATGACCGGCCCGGCGCGCGTGTTTGAAGACGAGCAATCCGCCTTGCAGGCCATTTTGGCCGGCAAGATTGTGGCCGGCGACGTCATGGTCTTGCGCTACCTAGGCCCCAAGGGCGGCCCCGGCATGCCGGAAATGCTGGCCCCCACTGGCGCCCTGATCGGCGCCGGCCTGGGTGAAAGCGTGGGTCTGATCACCGACGGCCGCTTCTCGGGCGGCACCTGGGGCATGGTGGTTGGGCACGTAGCACCCGAAGCAGCGGCTGGCGGTACCATTGCCTTTGTGCAAGAGGGCGACTCCATCACCATCGACTCGCGCCGGTTGCTGCTGGAACTGCATGTCAGCGACGAGGTGATTGCGGCGCGCCGCGCCGCCTGGACCGCACCAGCGCCCCGCTACACGCGCGGGGTGCAGGCCAAATTTGCGTTCAATGCGTCTACTGCCAGCAAAGGCGCGGTGCTGGACAATTTCTAACCGGCCGCTGAAACCTGAACAACGCCGCGTCAGCGGCGTTTCTTTTTGCTGCTGAGCATGCCCATGGCGTCGCGGTTGCGCTCAATGCGCTCCTTGCGCCGGGCGTCTTCTTCTTCCATGGCTTTTCGCTTGGTGTAGCCCGACGCATCGGCCCAACTCCACCAGGCCACGGCCAGACCGAAAGGTACAAAGATAATCCACCAGTCCCAGGTTGCGACCATACCGATTTCCAGATACTTCAAGGCCAACAACAACACACCGATACCGAGGAACACCATGGCTTTCTCCTGATTGGCTGCCACACATAGACCACAACCGTGCCATCTGCGCCGCAGCTTGCGTCACCTTCTCACTGTAACCCAAGCCGGGGCAATGGGCGCAGATCGTATCAGTAGGCCTGCCCCAACTGGTCCAGAATGGCGGGGTTCTCCAGCGTGGAGGTGTCTTGCGTGATGGCCTCGCCCTTGGCCAGCGAACGCAACAGGCGCCGCATGATCTTGCCCGAGCGGGTCTTGGGCAGATTCTCACCAAAGCGAATGTCCTTGGGCTTGGCAATGGGGCCAATCTCCTTGGCCACCCAGTCGCGCAGTTCCTTGGCAATGGCCTTGGCCTCGTCGCCACTGGGGCGTGCGCGTTTGAGCACGACAAAGGCGCAAATGGCTTCGCCCGTCAGGTCGTCGGGGCGCCCCACCACGGCGGCTTCGGCTACCAGGTCGGTCTTGGCAACCAGCGCGGATTCAATTTCCATGGTGCCCATGCGGTGGCCCGACACATTCAACACATCGTCAATGCGCCCGGTAATGCGGAAGTAACCCCGGTCGGCGCTGCGCACCGCACCATCGCCGGCCAGGTACAGCTTGCCCCCCATTTCCTCCGGGAAGTAGCTCTTTTTGAAGCGCTCCGGGTCGTTCCAGATGGTGCGAATCATCGATGGCCAAGGCCGTTTGACAACCAGTATGCCGCCGGTGCCATTGGGAATATCCTTGCCCGACTCGTCCACGATCGCCGCCATGATGCCCGGCAACGGCAAGGTGCAGCTACCCGGCACCAATGGCGTGGCACCCGGCAGCGGCGTCATCATGTGGCCGCCGGTTTCGGTCTGCCAGAAGGTGTCCACAATCGGGCAATTTTCGTGGCCGATGTTTTTGTAGTACCACATCCAGGCTTCGGGGTTGATGGGCTCGCCCACCGAACCCAGTATGCGCAGGCTGCTCAGGTTTGAGCGGTCCGGGTGCACCGCGGGGTCACTTTCGGCCGCTTTGATCAACGAGCGAATGGCCGTGGGCGCGGTGTAGAAAATGCTGCACTGGTGGCGTTCAATCATCTGCCAGAAGCGCCCGGCATTGGGGAATGTGGGAATGCCTTCAAAAATGATCTGGGTGGCGCCCGCCGCCAGCGGGCCATAGGCCACGTAGGTGTGGCCGGTGATCCAGCCAATGTCAGCCGTGCACCAGAACACGTCGGATGGCTTCAAATCGAAGGTCCAGTCCATGGTCAGCTTGGCCCACAGCAGGTAGCCGCCGGTGGCGTGCTGCACTCCCTTGGGTTTGCCGGTGGAGCCCGATGTGTACAGAATGAACAGTGGGTGCTCGGCGCCCACCGCAACCGGTGCACACTCAGTGCTCTTGCCATTCAGGGCTTCGGTAAATGTCTTGTCGCGTCCGGCCACCATATTGCAGGCGGTGGCAGTGCGTTGGTAGACGTACACGGTCTTGATGGACTCGCAACCACCCATGGCCAGGCCTTCATCCACAATGGCTTTCAACGGCAGCTCTTTGCCGCCGCGCATCTGGTAGTTGCTGGTGATGACGGCCACGGCACCGGCGTCAATAATGCGCTCTTGCAGGGCTTTGGCCGAGAAGCCGCCAAACACCACACTGTGCGTGGCGCCAATGCGCGCGCAAGCCTGCATGGCGATCACGCCCTCCAGCGTCATGGGCATGTACACCAGCACCCGATCACCTTTTTGAATGCCATCGGCCTTCAGCGCATTGGCAAACTGGCTGACGCGCGCCAGCAGTTCCTTGTACGTCGTTTTGGTAACCGTGCCGTCATCGGCCTCAAAAATCACAGCCGTCTTGTTTTCGACCGGCGTACCCATGTGTTTGTCCAGGCAGTTGGCCGATGCGTTGAGTTCGCCATCGTCAAACCATTTGTAGAACGGTGCGTTGGACTCGTCCAGCGTGCGGGTAAAGGGTTTGCTCCATTGCACGTTGTCACGCGCCAACTGCGCCCAGAATCCTTCGAAGTCATTTTCAGCCTGCGCACACAGGGCGTTGTAGCCAGCCATGCCGGAAATACGGGCATTCTTGACCATGCTGTCACTGGGCATAAAGACCCGGTTTTCGACCAACACGGACTCGATGGTCGACGGCTGCGTGCTCATGAAAAATCTCCTCTTTGTCAATATGAATTGGCGCGTATGGTCTGCGATGGCACTTACAAGTCACTGACTTGACAGCGCCACTGCGCACTGTACTCCCCCGCGTGGTACAGCGTGCTAAGCGGCATCCGGCGCAGGCTTTTACAATGTCGCAATGCTTTACGCACCCGCCACTTCCGGAACACTCCCATGAGCACTACCATACGCCAAGCCGACCTGATCGAATCCGTTTCTGCAGCGCTGCAGTTCATCAGCTACTACCACCCCACCGACTACATTGCGCACCTTGCCCGCGCCTATGAACGGGAACAAAGCCCGGCCGCCAAAGACGCCATCGCGCAAATCTTGACCAATAGCAAGATGAGCGCCACGGGCCACCGCCCGATCTGCCAGGACACTGGCATCGTCAACGTGTTCCTGAAAGTGGGCATGGATGTGCGCTGGGAGGGCTTTACCGGCTCGCTGGAAGACGCCGTCAACGAGGGCGTGCGCCAAGGGTACAACCACCCCGACAACACGCTGCGCGCCAGCGTGGTGGCCGACCCGGAGTTCCTGCGCAAAAACACCAAGGACAATACACCGGCCGTGATCTTTACCGAACTGGTACCCGGCAACACCGTGGACGTGACGGTTGCTGCAAAAGGCGGTGGCAGCGAGAACAAGAGCAAGATGATCATGCTCAACCCCGGCGACTCGGTGGTGGACTGGGTACTCAAAACCGTACCCACCATGGGGGCAGGCTGGTGCCCACCGGGCATGCTGGGCATAGGCATTGGCGGGACCGCCGAGAAAGCTGTGCTGATGGCCAAGGAAAGCCTGATGGACGACCTCGACATGTATGAGCTGCAAGCCAAGTCATCGTCCGGCGCCGCATTGAGCAAGGTCGAAGAACTGCGTCTGGAATTGTTTGACAAGGTCAACGCACTGGGCATTGGCGCCCAAGGCCTTGGCGGCCTGACCACGGTGCTGGACATCAAGATCAAGATGTACCCCACCCACGCAGCCAGCAAGCCCGTGGCCATGATCCCCAACTGCGCAGCCACGCGCCATGCGCATTTTGTGCTGGACGGCAGCGGCCCGGTGTATCTGGAGCCACCATCGCTGGACCTGTGGCCCAACGTCAACTGGACGCCGGACTATGTGAACAGCAAGAAGGTGGACCTGAACACCTTGACCAAGGAAGAAGTGGCCAGTTGGACACCGGGTCAGACCCTGCTACTCAACGGCAAGATGCTGACCGGCCGGGACGCCGCGCACAAGCGCATCAAGGACATGCTGGCCAAGGGCGAAAAACTGCCGGTGGACTTTAGCAACCGCAT
>JACXTT010013974.1_pt1 | contig 10534 bp, 9 predicted proteins | sample 9270951 | NCBI WGS metagenome assembly JACXTT01 (sample SAMN15532306, study PRJNA645909) | rock metagenome | isolation source: weathered quartz diorite | place: Puerto Rico | collected 2017-06-21
CGCGCGGGCGTCTCGGACTCGCCGCCGCCTGCGACCGCCCGGCCGTCCGGGCCCGCGCCGACTTGGCCCGGGGAGTCTCGCGCTTCGGGCGCGAGCGGGGGAGGCCGGACATGATCTGCTCGGGGGCGCCGGTCGGCTCATTGGCCTCAGGCACGGAGGCCTCGGCCTCGTCCGGACCGTGGGCCTCGCCGGAGCCCTCGCCGAATTCTCCTCCGCTGCCGAGGCTAGACTCGTGAGCGTCCACTGGGCGTCCTTTCGCTTTCGGTCATCGCTTTGCCGCCGCCAATAAGCGGTTGCGCAGTCTATTGGTACGGCGTTAACGTAGGACTAGACGCGTCCAGCCGAAATCGGGCAGCGTCCAGGCGGCCCGCTAGTGGGTCCAGGCACCTAATTGTGCGGTTGCAGGAACTTTTTGGTTAGAAAGCTGTATTAGAAGTGAAAACTGACTCAGAAGGCCATGGTGGGGCGCTCGGGCGGGAGCCCCGCGAGGTTCGGGTACGACCTTGACTAAAAGCGGTGTGGCGATAGCATCCGAGCGCGTCTGCGGGGCGGGTGTGAGCCTGCGGCATAGGCGTGCGCAGGGGGTAAAGCGGCAATACAACGGGGAACGTGGGACGCGTCCGACCCAATCCCCCTCGGCTAGAAGGAACGAGACTATCTAGATGCTTCAAAGCGAACTTCACGAACTCGAAGAGATAAAAGGCCTCGTCGTAAGGGGCCAGCAGCAGGGGGTCCTGTCGTACAACGAGGTCGCCGACGCGGTCTCGGAGATCGACTTGGACGAGGCCGACGTCGAAGAGCTGTACGGCTTCCTCGAGAAGTCCGAGATCGAGCTGGTGGAGGACAGCGAGGCGGGGGCTCCGAAGCCGGAGATCGAGCCGGACACGGGCAAGCGGCGGCGCAAGCAGAAGGGCCAGATCGATCTGCGGCCCGACATGACGACCGACTCGCTCCAGCTCTTCCTCAAGGACATCGGCAAGGTTCGCCTGCTCACCGCCCAGGAAGAGGTGGACCTCGCGAAGCGGATCGAGCGCGGTGATCTCGACGCGAAGCAGAAGATGGTCGAATCCAACCTGCGCCTCGTGGTCTCGATCGCGAAGAACTACCGCAACCAGGGCCTGCCGTTCCTCGACCTGATCCAGGAGGGGACTCTCGGGCTCGTCCGCGCGGCCGAGAAGTTCGACTACCGCAAGGGATTCAAGTTCTCGACGTACGCGACCTGGTGGATCCGCCAGGCGATCGCCCGTGCGCTTGCCGACAAGGCCCGCACGATCAGGATCCCGGTGCACGTGGTGGAGAAGCTAAACAAGATCGGTCGCGCCGAGCGGAAGCTCGTCACCGAGCTGGGCCGGGAGCCCACCGCCGACGAGATCGCGATGGTCACGGGCATCGACCCGGACGAGGTCGGTGCGATCAAGCGCTCCGCACAGGCTCCGATCTCGCTGGAGAAGCCCGTGGGCGACGAGGAGGAGTCGGAGTTCGGGCAGTTCATCGCCGACGAGCGCGCCGAGTCACCGTACGACCGCGCGGTCGACAACCTCACGAAGGAAGCGCTCCGCGAGGCGCTGGAGAACCTCTCGTACCGTGAGCGGCGCGTACTGGAGCTGCGCTACGGCCTCGGGGGCGAGCACCCCCGCACGCTCGACGAGGTCGGTCGCACGTTCAACGTGACGCGAGAGCGCATCCGCCAGATCGAGAACCAGTCGCTGAAGAAACTTCAAAGCCTCGCTGAGGCCCAGAAGCTTCGCGAAGTCGCCTAACGGCGCGACACCGCACCTCAGCGGCTACTAAGGACCTATCCCACTAGGCCGAGCACTCCCGGATACAGCCGGCAACGCGTCGCGGGCGCGGCACCGCCGCCACTCCCACATGGCTTCTGCCGTGCGGAAGCCGCGTCGCCACCGCTCCGCTCGGTTGCCGACTGCCCCGGAAGTACTCTGCCTACCGGGATAGGTCCTAAGGGCTTCCAGGCCGGCGCCGGCGTCTACCCCCGCGCCGGCGTCGCGATCCCTGCTGGGTCTCTGGGCGGCCCTCGTAGACCTCGTCGAGCAGGTCGATGAAGCGGCCGCCGTCCTCGATGCGGCCGAGCATGCGCTCGGCCTCGACCCGAGGCTCACCGGCTAGGAACAGGTCGAGGATCCGTCGGCGGACACCCTCCCGCTCGTCCTCCGTGGTGCCCACCTCCGGTGCGGATGTGGTCGTCTCCGCGGCGGGGGCGGCCCCATCGGCAGCAGCAGCCGCGGGCGAAGCCGATGAGGCGTCGACAGAGGGGCCCTCGGACGGAGGGGCCGCGGCGCCGGGATCCTCGGATGGAGCACCGTCGCCGGCCGGCTCTTCGACCGCCGGCTGCCCGGGCGCCTCCGCCCCAAGCTCCGAGGCGAGGCTCTCGGCCTTTGCCCGGAGGGCCCGAAGCGCCTCTCGAACCTCATGCTCAAAGGCTCCGATCGCAGCCTCGATCTGATCGGCCCGCTCGGAAGCGCGCTGGAATCGCTCGCGCGCCTTCTGCTCGGAATCCTGCTCTATCTCGAGCGCGTTCGCCAGCGCGCGGTCCTCGATCTCGTGTGCGCGCGCTTCGGCTGACTCGACGATCTCCCGCAGCTTGTCCTCGAGCGTCGTGCGAAGGTCCTGGGTGGCGGTGCCGATGGAGGCCGGAACGCCTCCCATCGTGTCTTCTCGATCGAACCGGCCCAAGCTAATCCGTCGCCTTTCGCCGTCGTAAGAGCCCGCGCCGACTCGGTGTTGCCTCGGGATAGATCTCGTCCAGCAGGTCGAAGTACTGCTCGCCTTGCCTGAACCGGAGCAGCATGCGCTCTGCGTCCGATCGCGTCCGGCCGCTCTCAGCGAGCGCGACGAGCTGCTGGCGGATCAGCTCGCGGACCTCGGGGTCGGGGAGCTCGTCCGGCGGGGCCGATCCGGGCTCAAACGCCGGGCCCAGGTCGTCCGGCGCCACTTCCGAGTGACCGGCCGAAGCGCCGTCAAGCGGCTCTGCAGGCGGCGATGGGGCCGCCGGGGGAGGCGCTTCCTCGACCGCGAAGGGCTCGGTACCCGCCGTGTTGAGCTCTCCCTTGAGAGCCAGGGCTTCAGCACGAAGAGAGCGGACTGCCTGGTCCAGCGAGTGCTCGACGGTCTCGATCTCCAGGAGCATCCGTGAGAGGCGCTGCCGGGAGTCCTCGAACGCGGCCTCCAGCCGGCGCTCGGAGCCCTGCTCGACGCGGTTGGCCTTCTCGAGCGCCTCGTCTTCGATCTCGGTGGCGCGGGCCTCGGCGCTCTGAACGATCCTGGCGACTTCCTGCTCGATCGTGGTCCGGAGTCCCTCGGTCGCGATTCCGAGGTTCTCCGGCAGGCTTGCGTCGCTGTCCTGTCTTTCGAATCGTCCCATGCCCGCCATCCGGTAGCGCACCGCAGGGTAGCGAGGCTCGGCCGCTTACTCAAGCCTGAACGCAAAATTCCCTATTTGCGAACTTATGAGCGGCGGCGGAGGAGCCCGCGCCGGCGCGGTTTCGCGGATTCACCGGGGGGCTCGGCGACCACGACGAGATCGTCGACGAGCGAGCCGGATGCGGAGTTCTCATCCTTGGAGGGCGCGTCCGTCTCCGCGGCCGGCGACTCCGCCTCGGCTTCCGGGTGGGGCTCGGCCTCTGCCTTTGGCTCGTCCTCCGCCTCTGCCTTTGGCTCGGAATCGTCCTCTGCCTTTGGCTCGTCCTCTGCCTTTGGCTCGTCCTCTGCCTTTGGCTCGGACTGGTCTGGTTCAGCGGGTTCGTGTTCGGGCACGGGGTCTTGCGCATGGGCCGGCTCCGATGGGGCCGGAGGCGGCGGCCCGAGCGGCGGCATTACTTCCGTGGCGGCCTCTGGCGGCGCGACCGGCGCCGCAGGCGCGGAAGCCTCGGGCTGCGGGGGCGGTTCAGGCGGCGACGCAGCCTCAGGCGGAGGCGCAGCCTCGGGCGCCGGAGGTACGACAGGCGCCGCTTCGGGCACGTAGACCCCCAGCTCGTCGGGACCCGTGGGGCCCGGCGGGCCCCCAACCCTCTCTCTCGCGGTCTCCAGCTCGGAAATCAGGCTCTCGACCTCGCTCCTGAATGTGGCGACCACCTTCGTCAGCTCCGCTTCGAGTTGCTCCGTTGCCTCCCGCATCGCACCGGCACGGTCGATCGCGGCGTTCAAAACGTTTCTTGCCATCTCCTGTGACTCCTTGAGGATCTCGTCTGCCCTGCGCTGAGACTCCTGCTCCAGTTCGCTCGCCCTCGCGGACGCCCGATCTTCGATCGCGAGCGCCCGTGCCATCGCCTTCTCCACCACTTCTCGGACACGTTGCTCCGCCGTCTCGCGCAGCTTCTGGGCTGCGAGATCGAACGCGTCAGAGCCGCCGTTCGCGTTGGCGTCTTCCCCGGTGCTCTTGGAGCTGCTGTGTTCTCTCCCGAATCGACCCACGTCTGCCGTCCAATAGCAGACAGGCAGCGTAGCGCGGCTCGCCCTCGTGCCGCAACCTGGGCGTGGATTTCCAGAATTTGCGGACTCCCGAGCTGCCGGCTGCGACGTGATCGACAACGATGCGGGCGGCGACCGTGTTCTCGGAGGATGATGCGCGACAACGAGTTCGACCAACTCTACGAGCAGCACGCACAGGGATTGTTCGGCTTCCTGGTCTATCGCACGGGCAACCGTCTGCTTGCCGAAGACGTGCTCGCGGACACGTTCGAACGCGCGCTTCGTGGGCGCCGGCTCTTCAATCGCAGGAAGGCAAGCGAGAAGACCTGGCTTTATGCGATCGCGCTCAATCTTCTGAGAGACCACACTCGTCGGCGAGCGGCCGAGGAGCGCGCCCTCGATCGGGTCCCCGCGGCGGCCCAGATCGCCGACCCACCGGAGCTTGAACGGATCGAGGAAAGCGACGAGCTCGGGCGTGCGCTTGCGTCTCTCAGCACCGCCGAACAGGAGGCGATCGCCCTTCGGTTCGGCGCCGATCTGACCGTCCCTGAGATCGCCCGATTGACCAAGGAGCCGCTCACGACCGTGGAGGGACGCGTGTACAGGGCCCTGAGAAAGCTCCGCGAAGAGCTTGCCTAGCTTGTCGCGCGAATTGGATACTCGTCCGGCGACGATCGCGCTGCTTCTGCTCCCCGGCGCCCTGACGGTCTATCTCAGCTTCAACGCCGGAGGCTTTTTCCCGAAAACGGTGGCCTTCATCGCAATGATCGTCACGGCCGCTGTGGCGCTTCGTGTCGCCGGCGCGAGGAAGCCGTTCTTGGGTCTCAGCAAAAAGGCCCTGGTCGCGGGCGCGGCCCTGCTGCTGTTCGCAGGTTGGACTCTGCTGTCATGCACTTGGTCGCATTCGACCTCGCGGTCGCTGATCGAATTCGACCGCGCGATGCTCTACGCCCTCGTGCTGCTGCTCTTCGGCTCGATCGGCTGGAGCCCCGGGCGGGTCCAGTGGCTGGTTCGCGGCATGGCGCTGGCGATCTTCGTGGTGGGCGCGATCGCTCTCACGACCCGGATCCTGCCCAACGTCTGGCCCACCTCGGCGGACGTCGTCAAAGACCGGCTTGGCTACCCGCTGACGTATTGGAACGCGCTGGGGTTGCTCGTCGGGCTGGGGCTGATCTTCTGCACCTACCTCACGACCAGCCTGCGGGAGCCTCGCGTCGTCCGGGTGCTGGCGGCGGCTCCGATCCCGGTGCTGGCGTCGACGCTTCTCTTCACGTTCTCGCGTGGCGCGATCGCCGCGGCGATCCTGGGCATCCTCACGTACGTCGTAATCGGGCGGCCCCGTGGTCTTCTCTCGGGCACCCTGGCCGTCGCCCCGCCCACGGCGGCCGCCCTGATCGCCTCCTACGACGCCGACCTCCTGGCCAGCACGAATCCGACGACGCCTGCGGCGGTATCGCAGGGGCACCACGTCGCCGCGATCATCGGCGCGTGCGTTCTGGGCGCGCTCGCGCTGCGCTCGCTCGGGCTCGTTTTGGACGCCTGGCTCGCGGACCTGCGCTTGCCGCGAATCGGGCGCCCCGTCCTCGCCGGCGTCGGCCTCGGGGTCTGCATCGCCCTGGTCGGGGTCGGCGTGGCGGCCGGCGTGCCGAGCCGCCTCGATCGCCAGTACCACCAGTTCGTGCATGGGAAAAGGACCGGCAACGTGTTGGATTTCCGGACCCGCCTCACGAGTCCGGCCAACAACGGCCGGCTCGACCAGTGGGACGTCGCCCTCGACTCCTTCGAGCGAAGGAAGATCGACGGCACTGGCGCGGGGACCTACGCGCTGCTTTGGGCACGGAATCGACCGGTGGCTCGTGCCGTCCTCGACGCACATTCGCTCTATGCCGAGGTGCTCGGGGAGCTCGGAATCGTGGGGTTGACGTTGCTGTTGGTCGCACTCGGGACGATCATCGTCGGGATTGCGGCGCGCGCGCGAGGCCGCTATCGAAGCGTGCACGCAGCGGTTCTGGCTGCTGCGCTGGCGTGGGCGGTGCATGCCGGCGTCGACTGGGACTGGGAGATGCCGGCCGTGACCCTCTGGGTCTTTGCGGCCGGTGGCCTCGCGCTGGCGACCCCGGTTGGCTCGGGGCGCGGTGTCGTCGAAGCCGTGCCGGCCGCGCGCGCGGCTACGGCGCTGGCGCTGCTTGCCGTCGCGGTCATCCCCGCGCTCCTCATGCTCTCGGAATCACGGATCGCCAAGAGCACGGACCGCTACGACGCCGGCAACTGTCCGGGCGCGATCTCGAGCGCCGGCTCGGCCGTCTCCATCCTCTCCGTCCGGCCCGAGCCCTACTGGATCCGCGCCTTCTGCGAGGCCAAGCTCGGCCGGGGAGCCCCGAGCGTCGAGGACATGCAGCGCGCGATCGACCGGGACCCGAAGAACTGGCGATACCGCTACGGCCTTGCGCTTGTCAGAGGCGCTGCGGGACTGGATCCCCGGCCGGCCGTCGCGGACGCGGCCCGCCTGAATCCGCTCGAACCGGTGATCGAGGACGCCAAGGTGCGCTTTGCCACGAGAAGCGCGCGGGCTTGGAGGCGCCAGGCGCGCCTGATCCTGACCGATCGCCAGCTGGTCAGGCAGCTCGGCTAGTCGCGCTAGTCGCCTGAGTTCGACTTGCAGTCGTCGCCGTCGTTGCCGTTCTCGTTGCCGTTTTGATTGTCGTTCTCGTTGCGGGTGTTTTCGTTGTTGCCGGTGGTGGGGCCGTTTCGCTTCGAGAAGGAATCGTTGGAGCCGGCCTCGTCCTGGCCGCAGTCCTCTTCCGGGTACTCCGTCTTCGAGGCGCTGTGCTTGGTCGAGCCCGAGCTGGGGCCACCCGACGAGGCGAGGACAGCCCCGCTGCCGACCATGAGCACGAGGGCGAGGGCGACGGTTAGAAGCCGGCCCGATCGAAGGAGCTGGCCGATGCCGGGACCCGACCTGCCCACCGCCCGGGAGGCGGCGCTCATCGCCTTGAGCTTGATCCGGTCGAGCTCGAGGTCGCTCGCCTGCGGGCGCTCGGCCTCGAGGCGCCTTGCGACGTCTTGCAGCTCAGGCGGGATCGAATGCTCGTCGTGCCTGCTCATCAACGTCTTATACGAATCAGCCCCGCGATTCCTGACCGCGATCCGGAAAAGCCCGGAGGACATCCTCGTATGCCCCGAGCATCGCTTCGACGTGGCCGGCGACTCCGAACCTCGCGGCTTTCTGGCGGGCCCGGCGGCCGATCTCCACCAGCCGCTCGGGCTGGGCGATCAGGTCTCGGACGGCCCGCGCCCAGAGCTCGTGGCGGCGGGGTGGAAGGAGCAGCCCGTCGTCTCCGTCGCTGATGATCTCGGACGGGCCGCCCACCGCGGTCGCGATAACCGGCACGCCCATCGCCATGGCCTCGATCACTGCAAGGCCGAACGGCTCCTCCCAGGAAGGGACGAGCACGATGTCGCTCGCGGCGAGGATCTCGGGGATGTCCTCACGCTCTCCGAGGAACTCGACGGTGTGCCGCAGGCCAAGAGCGTCGACGAGCCGGTGGAGCGCGGCCAGATAGGCGGAGTTGTCCAGCCGCGTCGCACTGCTCGTGAACTTCGGGGATCCGACGATCAAAAGTCGAACGGCCGGTCGAACGGCCGGCCCGGTTCCCGACAGCTCACCCGCGACCCGGATCGCGAGGTCCTGGCCTTTCCACGGCGTGATCTGCCCGATCACGGACAGGACGCAATCGGCCTCGTCGATGTCGAGCTCTGCTCGCGCCCGGTCAGGGTCGACGGCGTCCGGTGCGAACCGCTCTAGGTTCACGGAGTTCGGCACCACCCGCACGTCGGCGCGACCTCTGGGTAAGCGCGCCGCGGTGTAGCGAGAGTTCGCGATCAGCAAGCGGGAACGGGCCGAAAGCGTTCTCAGCGTCGCGTCGGAGAGCATCCCGGGCGGAAGCCGGTCGCGCACGTGAACGATCGACGGCGGGCCGCTGATCGCGGCGAGCCCGGCGCGGGTGCTGTTCGCGTGAACGAGATCCGCGCCGACGCGCCGCGCCGCGCGTCTCGCCTCCACCGCCGTCCGGCCGAGGTCGAAGATCGCGCGGGGTGTATGGACGGGATGCAATCGCAGGCTGCCCTCGGTTCCCGAGACCTTGATCACCGGTACGCCCAGATGGCGCGCAGCCGCCGACAGCGGGCCCCGGGGGCAGGCGAGCACCGGCTCGACATCGGGCGGCAGGCCCTCGAGCAGGGTGAGCAGCGAGCGCTCGGCGCCGCTCATCAGCGCCGTATGGCTCAAATAGAGAACCTTCACGCCCTGCCGGCCGCGGCCTCGGCCAGGACCTGCTCGACACGCCCCGCAACGAGCGGCCAGGCGAACTCCCGGGCGCGCTCCGCCCCCGCCCGGCCGAGCGCGGTCGCACGCGCGGGATTCCGCAACAGCGAGCTGATCGCCTCGCCGACGGCGACGTGGTCGGTGGGATCGACGAGCAGCCCGGTCTTCTGATCCACGACCGCGTCAAGCGCGCCCCCCACGTTGCCGGCCACGACCGGGACGCCGTTCGCACCGGCCTCGAGGTACACGATGCCGAAACCCTCCCCGCTCAGCGGATTAGCCGGCAGCCGGCTCGGCATCGCGAATACGTGGGCGCGCTGGAGCCATCGATCTCGCTCTCCGTCGGAGACCTCGCCCACGAACCGAGCCGTCCCCTCGATTCCGTGCACCGCCGCGAGCTGCTCGATCTCGGCTCGCAAGGGACCATCTCCGACGATCACCCATTCCACCTCCGGAACCTGTGCCCGAACGAGCGGCATCGCCCTCACCATCACGTCGAATCCCTTGTAGCGGTTCTCGAGCCGCGCGACGGTCACAACGGTCGGCCGCGTCGGTCCCTCGTCGTCCTGGTTCGTCGGTAGCTCGACTCCGGGAGGTATCCGTCGAATTCGCGCTGGCGGCGCGCCGACCTCGAGCGCGAGCTGCTCGGTGTGCCCGCTGATTGCGATCGACACCGTCGCGTTCCGAGCCGCGAACCCGGCGAGCCGCGGCCGGGCGCCGACCTCGGCTGCATAGAGATATTGCACGACGGGTACCCCCAACGCGCGTCGCAGTACGGCGGCTGCCGGGCTCGTCACGATGTGCGCGCTCAGGACCACATGGGGCCGGAACCGGATGGCGGATGGCACCGCTTTCGCGTTGAGCAGGGCCACCGCCGCCGCACGCGATGGCGCCCGGCGAGTCCGCTCGACGGGGAACGACTTCGATCGGTCGAACTCGGCGGACCGGGGCTGGTCGATCGTCACGACCAGGGGGTCGACGCCGCTGAAGTACTCGAGGAGCCGGTCGACGAGATGCTGGATACCGCCGAACGCCGGGGGAAAGTCAGGGGTCAGAACGGCAACTCGCAAGCTCGCCTCACTCACGGGGCTTCTCCCCGCAGCCGGTCTAGCCACAGCCCGAAGGCCAGAATCGGCCAGAGCACCCGGCTTTCGTCTTTTCGTCCGGCGACATGGTCGTCGACCATCGCTTCGACCGCGTCGCCGTTGAACCAGCCCTCGCGGCAGATCGCCCCGTGATCTGCCTGCCGGCGCACCTCCTCAGCGAGCGAGCCGCGGAGCCAGTCCGCGACGGGGACGCGGAATGCGATCTTGGCTCGACCGGCGTCTCCCTCGGGAAGCGCTCGCCGCAGCAGCTCTCGCACAAGCGCCTTGCCACCGCCGGCGACGTGCTCTGTGACCGGGGCCGTGGCGGCGAGCTCGGCAAGCTCTCGATGAAGATAGGGCGTTCGCATCTCGAGCGAGACCTGCATAGTCGCCCGGTCGGCCTTTGCCAGCACGTCGTCCGGAAGCCAATGTTGCAGGTCGAGGCGCATGAAGCGCTCGGCGATTCCCATTCGGTCGCCGCCCCCGATCGGATGCATGTCGCGAACCACGCTTCGCTGATCGACTCGCGTCCTCAGCGCCGGCCCATAGAGGCGGTCGCGCAGGTGGCGGCGACGGTCGGTGACCCAGTCGATGTGCCGCTCGAACGCAGGCTGCGGGTCGGTGAAGGGCGCCAGCCGAACCACCGGTTGGTTCCCGTCCAAACCCACGGACCCCGCGGCCCCGGCGGGAACAGAACCAG
>JACXTT010013975.1_pt1 | contig 10534 bp, 7 predicted proteins | sample 9270951 | NCBI WGS metagenome assembly JACXTT01 (sample SAMN15532306, study PRJNA645909) | rock metagenome | isolation source: weathered quartz diorite | place: Puerto Rico | collected 2017-06-21
TTCTCGGCGATTTGACGGAAGCGCTCTTCGCTTTCCAGCAGGTCCGCTTCGGCGCGTTTGCGCTCTGTGATATCCCGGATATAGGCGCTGAAGAGCGTTTGGTCCGGGAGTCGGATGGGCACCACGGTGAGTTCGACCGGAAACTCGCTCCCGTCCTTTCGCATCGCAGAAACCTCGATGCGTTTGCCCAGCATCGGCCCCTCTCCGGTGGCGTGGTAATGCTTGATCCCCCGCCGATGGCTTGCGCGCATGCCGGCCGGAATGACGAGCTCGGCAAGTTCCTTCCCCAGCACTTCTTCGCGCGCGTACCCGAAGGTGCGCTCCGCCGCCGGATTGAATTCGATCACACGACCTTGTGCGTCGACGGTGATGAAGCAATCGAGCGCGGCTTCGATAATCGCTCTCTTGCGCAATTCGCTGGCCTCGAGGGCGCTTTCCGTGTCTCTTCGCGCACTGCGTTCCTGCCGCTCCCGAATCGCCCGCTCCACGGCCGTGGGCAGCCGCGCGAGATTCGTCTTCATCACATAGTCGGCGGCACCGTTCTTGAGGGCCTGAATGGCAAATTCCTCGCCGATTGTTCCGGAAACGAAAATGAACGGCGTGTCGGGGCATATTTCATGCGCCAGCGCGAGCGCCGCCTCGCCGTCGAAGTCCGGCATTGAAAAGTCCGACAGGATCACGTCCGGCGCGAACGAGTGGAGCGCATCGGTGAACGATTCCTCGCTGTCCACGACGCGATGGGCGAAACGCAGCTCCGCGCGCTTGAGCTCGCGCACCACGAGTTCGGCGTCGGCTGCGTTATCTTCAGTAAGAAGTACTCGGATGATCGGCGTAGTCATGACCCTACAGCTGTACGCGGCCTGGTCAACGCCCGATGCGTCCATGTCTTTAACACTGACGGGATGTTGAACTCTGCCGGCTCAATGACGAAGGGGGCGCCGCAATGCGTTCGACTGCGTCATGCCCCTGATGGGACGAGCTCTCGACTACCAGGACACTGGCACGTCACTCACACATTAATCACGATCTACGCTTACAACCGCGCGTTCCTGTGCACCGTGGCATTGCTCCCGTCCACGATGGCAAGCGAATATCGCCGTGTCGTTGCCCGCACGCAACGCGGTCGTTGTTCGACGGGGCGACCGATATACCAAGCTGGCAGTGACGGCGTCCGACTGGGCAGCCATCTACGTTGACGCATACGCACATCCTAGGGACTGCGCGCGGGACTGAGTATCGTAGAGCCACGATATGAGTGGTAGGGGTTTCACTACAGCGGGTCCCGCGTTCACAATGCTACTCGGTGGTCGTGATCCCGTGACGAATCGCAAATTTCACAAGCGTTGGCAGATCCGCAATCTGCAATTTCTGCATGAGCCGGCTGCGATAGGTTTCGACCGTCCTCGGCGAGAGGCGCAGTATTAACCCGGCCTGGGCGTTGGATTTTCCTTCGGTGATCAACCTCAGGAGCCCCCGCTCGCGGGATGTCAGCGACTCGAACGCCTTGTCCGAGTAGGCAATATTGCGATCCGCCGGAAAAATTCTTTCTGCGACACCTTCGCCAAGGTATTGCCTTCCCGCCGCCACGGCCCGGATCGCGGCCACGACTTCGTCGCTCGCCGACTCCTTGAGCACATAGCCGCGTGCCCCTATGGCGAGTGACTGACCGATCATCTCCGCAGACGTGTGTATCGAAAGCATGAGGACTCTCGATTGGGGAGCCCTCTCCAGAATGTCCCGGGTTGCAGAGATCCCGCCCATCACGGGCATCGAAATGTCCATGACGATGACGTCAGGGTTCACGCGTAACGCTTCCGCGACCGCCTCCTTACCGTCTCCAGCGAGGGAGACCACCCGGATGTCCTCGGTATCCTCAAACAGGCGGCGCAGGCCATCGCGCACCACCCCATGATCGTCCGCAAGAAGCACGCGGATCATCGCTGGCGCATTCGATACTGACTTGCGATGCCGAGGGACTTGGAGGCCTGGGGGGGCCCTTTTTTCGGACCCGAAGGTCTTCTTTGGCCGATGCTTGAGTCGTCGCATATCGTTTTCGACTCATGGCGAGATGAACAGAATCTCGTCTGGTGCAATATTGCGTTGGCCCATCGAGGAACGATGCCTCGCCCTCCATGATGCGATGCGCAATACTCTTACGATATCGATGAGGTGACGTGCGCACCAGCAGATTCTAGGGGTCGCTCGCACAACTGGATATCGTGGAACCACGATAGGATCAGTCGGGCTCGCTCGGCGCCGGGCCACCTCGCCCGAGGCACTACTCGACGGTCGTGACCCCGTGACGAATCGCAAATTTCACAAGCGTCGGCAGGTCAGTAATCTGCAGTTTCTGCATGAGGCGGCTACGATAGGTTTCGACCGTTCTCGGCGAGAGATGCAGTATCGCCCCGGCTTCGGCGCTGGACTTGCCCTCGCTGATCACTTGCAGCACCTGGCGATCACGTGCATTCAATCGGGAAAGCAGATCATCGGGAACGTCGGACGCAAATCTGTCAATCAAGCCGTCGGCAAGCGGATTGCTGAGAAAGCGCCGTCCCGCGTGGACGGCGCGGATGGCGTCTATGAGTTCGCTCCCGACAGAATTCTTGAGGACATAGCCGCTCGCCCCGGCTTCAAAAGCGCGGCGGACATGCACGGAGTCCGAATGCATCGACAGCATGACGACGCGTATTTGCGCGCGCCGTTTCCTGATCAGCCGCGTTGCCTCGGTCCCATTCAGCATGGGCATTGCGTTATCCATGACCACCACGTCGGGGTTCGTCTCCAGGGAGCGGCGCATGGCGTCCTGGCCGTTGCTTGCCAGGGCAACCACAACCATGTCGCGTTGCGCTTCGATGAGGGAACGCAAGCCTTCGGCAACGACCCCATGGTCGTCGGCGATGAGGACCCTGATGTTCATACTGGAACCCGTACCGTAAGCCGTGTGCCGTTCCCTGGAAGCGCCATGACCTCGAAACGCCCGCCGACTGCCTGCGCACGTTCCCTCATCGTCACCATGCCCAGACCGGGCCGTGAAGATTGCACGCCCGGACCGGCAGCGCGGAAACCGACCCCATCGTCCGTCACCGACATCTCATATTCGGACCCAGAGCGCCTCAGCGCGATCGCCACAGTCGTTGCGCGCGCATGCTTGGCCACGTTGTTAAGTGCTTCCTGCACGATGCGATAGAGCGCGATCTCGATGTCGGCAGGGATTCGTGCACTCGGCTCTTTGCCGCCCACCGATACGGCCAGGCCGGTGCGCAGCGAGAATTCCTTCGCGTACCAATGGAGCGCCGCCATTAATCCGAAATCCTCGAGCATTGGCGGACGAAGGTCAGACACGACGTTTTCGATCGCCCGTACCGTCGTTTTGACGAGCGCCGCCGAATCCGCCAGACGAGAGCCGGCTTCGGCGCTGTAGTGGGAGGAAACCAACCCCTTGAGTATGCCGAGATTGATGTTCAGTGCCGTCAAGCTCTGGCCGACCCGATCATGCAGTTCGCGTGCAAGCTCCCTGCGTTCGGCCTCCTGGAGCTCCACCACCCGCCGCGACAGCGCCTGGAGTTCTTCCGCCAATTGCCGCAACGCGTCCCCCGCGTGCCTGCGCTCGGTGATGTCCTCTGCGATACCTGCGACACGGTAGACCTTTCCGGATTGATCTTTTACGGGAAATCCGCGGTCACGGATCCACCGTACAGACCCGTCCGGTCTCACGATGCGATATTCCACCTCGAATCCCTGTTGCCGCTGCCCCTCAAGGATGCCGACCACGCGCTCGCGATCCTCGCTGTGTATCGCGTCCATGAATGATTGCGGTCGTTGCCGTACGCTTTCCAGAGATCGTCCCCAGACGCGCTCGTAAGCGGGACTCACGTAGAGCACCTCCTCCAAGTGGGGAGTGGTCATCCAAAAGACCTCCTGGATGTTTTCGGCGAGCTGTCGGAACTTTTCCTCGCTCTCGCGCAGCGCCTCCTCGGCCTCGATGCGTTCGGTGATGTCCACGCCGGCTCCGCCCACCAGGGCAACGGCGCCGGTCTTGTCGAAGATCGGGAATTTACTCCCCACCATATAGCGCTGTTTGCCTTCGTGCAGGTAATGCTCAACCGTATGGAGCGGCTTTTTCGCGGCGATCGCCTGCTGATCGTTCGCTCGATACTCGGCTGCGAGATCGGCCGGCCAAATCTGGGCATCCGTTTTTCCGAGGGACTGAAATCCGGACAACCTTCTGACCATCTGATTGATATACACATAGCGGCCTTGGAGGTCCTTCATCCATGCATAGCCAGGCAGATTATCCATGAACGCCGCGAAGCGTTCCTCGCTCGCGCGCAGCGCGTCCTCGGCCCGTTTTCGGTCCTCGATATCGGTACTCGTTCCGTACCACTTGACGATATTTCCCTGGCCATCGCGTAGTGGCACTGTGCGTACCAGGAAGCAGCGATATTCCCCGTCGGCGCGGCGCAAACGCATCTCGTACTCGCTCGCATTCCCGGCAGCCTTGTCGACAAGCCATCTTTCCATGACGCTTGGAAGGTCTTCTGGATGAACTATTTGAATCGCCTCTTCAAGTGCCTCCGCAAAAGAAAGGCCCGTGTAGTCCAGCCAGCGCTGATTGACGAAATCAACCGCACCGTCGGGTAGAAGGCTCCAGGCCATCGTCGGAATCGTGTCGATGACGAGCCGGAGACGATCTTCATTTTGACGCGACAAGCCTTCTATCTTCTCCTCGTTGCCCTTTGCCTCGATCGCCACGCGTGCCATCTGCGTCGCCATGTCGATGAGATGGATGTGCTCGGGCGAGGGCAGTCGCGGCTCCCCGTAATACATGGCAAACGTTCCCAGCACGGCGTTGTCGTCCGAGAGAATGGGGGTCGACCAGATCGCGCGCAGCCCGTTGCGGACCGCGACCTCGCGATAGTCCTTCGAAAGCGGGTCCGTCTCGGTGTCTCGCGTGTACACGGGCCTGCGCAGGAACGCAGCGGTCCCGCACGAGCTCATTTCGAGGGCGATGCGCAGGAACGGATCGATACCCGCCTTGTAATCCTCGGGGAGGCTCGGCGCTGCGGCGAACCTCAGGCGCTGCTGGTGCGTATCCGCGAGCAGCACGGCGCAGCGCATTCCTTCCGCCTGCTCCTCGAGCAGGCCGACCAGCGTTTCAAGAATCTCTCCCAGCGGCGCGCCGTTCGCGATCCGCTCGAGCACCCGGCGCTGGCTGTCAAGAAGCGCGAGACGAGTCTGTTGCTGGTTCGTGTATGTAGTCATGCACGAACCGTCCTGCCAATCGGGACACCCTCGCGGGCGAGCAGCAACGTCCCCACTTCCCTGGCTCGCTTCGCCGCATCCAGATCACCCGCGTAGGCAACGATGATCGCCCCCGTCATCAGGATTAGCCACTGTCTCGCGATGCGATCCGAGTCGCGCGCTCTAGCGTCCTCACCCCATTGTCTTAGGAGTGCCTGGACCGTTTCGATGTGGCGGGCCGCCGCATGTCGAACGGGGTGCCGTGGGTCACTCTGTTCGAGCAACGCTTTCGCGAACGAACAGGCCTCGAAATCGGGCCGACGGAACCACTTGTCGAAAGCATCGAACACCATAAGCAGGCGTTCTCCAGGGTTTCGGGCCCGACGTTCCACCTCCTCCTGCAGCCAGGCCCGCGTCCACAATGCCTCACGGCGGCGGAGGAAAGCGAGTGCGAGCCTGTCTTTGGAGGGATAGTGCCGGTACAAAGTCATTTTCGCCACACCAGAGTGCGCAACGACGGCATCGATCCCTACCGCACGGATACCGTGGCGGGAAAAGAGCTCGTAGGCGGTTTGATCTATGCGCTCGCGCGCGCTGGCCGGACGAGATGAGATTGGTTTGCGATGTTTGGATCGAGCTACTTTCATTCCAGAGAAGTCTATTCGATTCGACAGGCCAAACCGGCATATTGCGGAGTTAGACGAAGGAAATACTCTAATATCTATACAGCTCTGTCTCGCCAATCTCTATCTATGCACGATCCTCGTCCTACGCCAATTAGTATACAGCTCGGTATCTCACATCTCGATCGCATTGTCAAGGTCGCCTGAGCTGGCGCTTGATGATTTTTACTGCCCATTGACCCTGTTTTTCATTTCGAGAAGATCCACTCATTCACTGGTCCTCCGTTGTAAATTCAAGCGGTTGGTATCTTCCAATGGGGGTGAATTGCCGACGAAATGCCGAGTCGGCTGAGCCCGGCAACCAACTGGCGGACCAACTGTGTCTCATGATGCCGGCCAACAGCTCTGGCAGAGGTTAGCGAATCATTAACCCTCTTTCATATTGTGGCCTGGAGCGTCCGCCGGCCGCCGACCGTTGGGGCATCGCGTTAACTTGTTGGTGTGCTTTTGGAATCAGATCAAGTGCCCCCTTCCGAAGGTTAACGGACCTTAATGATCCGCCAATGCCCGGCCAATCCCGCGGCACGCATAGTGTTGCCTCCAATACCGCTGCCCAAACGCGGATGGAATGAGGACAAAGCACGCGGTGCAGCAGCATCGCCCTTCTAACAGCATCACATCACGAGACAGAACCATGGAAACCATTCAACTCGGCCTCACAGATATCGTCGCCTCCCGCATCGGCCTGGGCACCTGGGCCATCGGCGGCTGGATGTGGGGCGGAAGCGACGAGCAGCAGGCGATCGCTACGATCCAGGCTGCCATCGATCGCGGTATCACACTGATCGACACCGCGCCGGTCTACGGATTCGGCCGTTCGGAAGAGATTGTAGGCAAGGCGTTGGCCGTAGGTGGCCGGCGAAGGCAGGCGGTTATCGCCACCAAAGTGGCGCTGGAGTGGCGCGGCGGGAAGGTGTTCCGCAATTCGAGCCGCGCGCGCATCCGCGAGGAAGTGGAGGATTCGCTGCGCCGTCTTCGCACCGACTACATCGATCTCTATCAGGTGCACTGGCCTGATCCCAGAGTGCCTGTCGAGGAGACCGCCGCAACTCTGGACGAGCTGCGCGCACAGGGCAAGATTCGGGCGATCGGGGTAAGCAACTACAGCCCGGCGCAGATGGAGGCTTTTCGGAAAGTTGCACCGCTGCACACGGTGCAGCCTCCTTACAACCTGTTCGAGCGCGGCATCGAAAAGGACGTGCTGCCTTACACCCGCGATTCCGGCATCACCGTGCTGGCGTACGGGGCGCTGTGCCGTGGGCTCCTTAGCGGCAAGATTACAGACAACACCCGGTTCGAGGGCGATGATCTACGCAAGCTGGATCCGAAGTTCCGGCAACCACGACTGAGTCAGTATCTGGCTGCAGTACGGGACCTGCAGCAATTGGCACAGGGGCGCTACGGCAAAACGGTGTTGGCGCTTGCGGTGCGTTGGATTCTCGACCAAGGCGGCACCGTCGCGCTGTGGGGCGCGCGGAAACCCGAACAGCTCGCAGCGGTCGACGACGTGCTCGGCTGGTCCCTGGATAAGCCGGCCATGAAACTGATCGATCACGTCCTGAACGACCGGATCCACGACCCGATAGGCCCGGAGTTCATGGCACCGCCGTTGCGGGCAGTTGCCGGAGCCAGCTCGCTGGAGTCAGCGTCTCAGCAAACGGCTTGAAAAGAGAGCAATCGAGATCTGTATCGAATTGCGATGCTGTGTACGGATCGAATGCATCGCCGCCATCAGCCCTGTTTCGTTTCGGTGCGGCTGATCCACCAGGCGGGATACTGGGTTGCGTCAATGTCCCCGAAGTCGGCGAGAGAAGTTTCGTCGAAGCACTTCAGCGTGCGTGCCGCCACCGGCAACGACGTCCCCAGCACCTTGGCTTCTTCCAGCATGTCGCGCAGATCCTTACGCATGAAGTCGATGTCGAAGCTCGCCGCCCCGGTATGCTTGCCTTCGAGCGCGGCGGCCACCATGGCACCGCGGGTCTTGAGAATGCCGGCGCCGATGTTGGAGTCCGAGAACAGATCGATCAGTCGTTCAGGCTCGATCGGAACGGACTGCATCAGACTGCACGCTTCCGCCAGTGCCTGCCAGAACACCGCGAGCAGGAGGTTGGCCGCGAGCTTCATGTTGGCGCCCGCGCCCATAGCGCCGATCAACTCGACTCGCCGGCATAGTTGCTCGAGCAACGGCTGCGCGTCCGCGAACGCCTCGGGTGTGCCCCCGGCAAACCCGACCAGGTTTCCTTCGCGGGCCGGCTTGACCGTGCCGCTTACCGGGCATTCGATCAGCACCGCCCCCTTGCCTGCCACCTTGGGCGCGAGCGTGCGATGGTCGTCTCCGCGCACGGTGCTCATCTCGATCAGCAGCTTGCCCCGCACGTTGCCCGACAGCAACCCGTCCTTTCCCGTATAGACGGCCTCCATGGCCGCGGCGTTGGTCAAAATGGTGATGATCCTGTTGCAGGCCGAAGCCAAAACTGCAGGAGTCGTTGCGACGGCGGCTCCCGCGGCTGCAGCCAACGCGGTTTTCTCCGGCGTTCTGTTCCAGACTGTGATCTCGTGGTCCAGCTCCAGCAGCCGCAGCGCGATTGCAGTTCCCATCCGGCCCGTGCCGGCGATACCGATCTTCATTTCACTCTCCGGATTGAATCGCGCGCCGTCTCAGACTGTACGCGCGTCAACGACCGCTGCTGTCAACGCGCAGTGTCGTCTCGAAATCTTGCCAAGCGATCATGGCCTGAACACTCCCGGTGATACGGCCAATAAGGCCGGAGCAACTGTGTCTCATGATGCCGGTCAACGGTTCCACCAGAGGTTGGCGGATCATTAACTGTCCTTCATGTTTGAGATTAACGGAACTTAATCATCCGACAATCCCTGGCCAACCACCCGGCGTGCATAGTGCTGCCTGAGCGATTCGGATGTCGTTGCCTTGTAGAGCACGGAATTCGACATGACGGCGGTATCTCTAGCGACTCAATTGGGATCGCAAAATTCATTCACCAGGGAGCATCGTAATGAACAGCATTTCGACTCTTCGTCAGAGAAGAATTGGCAGGCATATTGGCCCGCACGGCAGTCTGCGCTTCGCTCTTGTGTGCGGGCGCCTACGCAGGCATCGCATCGCTTGCACACGCTGATGGAAGCGGCTGGTTTACCCAGGCGCAGGCGGATCGGGGCGGGGTCGCGTATGGGCCCAACTGCGGCACCTGCCATGGCGACGCACTGCAGGGCACCGGCGCGCCCGCGCTCAAGGGCGCATCCTTCCTCGCGCAGTGGAACGGCAAGGCGTTGACGGAGCTGTACACCTATGTTCATAAGCAGATGCCGCTGGGCAAGCCCGATTCACTACCGAGACAGCAGTACGCCGATATCGTGGCATTCATAGTGGCGCAGAACGGAATTCCGGCCGGTACCGCGACGCTCACGCCGCAGTCTCCAATGGACGGTGCCTTGACGTTTGCCGCCACTCCACCAGCATCGGCCCCGCAAGCCGCCGCTCGAACGGCTGCCAAGATCGGCCAACTGACGGGACCGGTCAGGCAGCCGAGCAGCGCCGGACCTACGCAAGCCGAGTTGAACGCAGCTGACATCGCAGAAACTCACTGGGTCATGTACAACAAGGGTTATAGCGGTGAGCGTTACTCCTCGCTGCGCCAAATCACGGCGGGCAACGCGCGTGGCTTGCATCCTGTATGCCTGTTTCAGCTCGGTGAGACCGGGACCTTCCAAACCGGACCAGTCGTCTATGGCGGACTCATGTACGTCACGACTCACTTGAGCACGTACGCCATCGACGCGAAGACTTGCGAGAAGGTGTGGGTTCACCGGCACGCGGTGCAGGGTGCGGAAATGAATGCGACCAACAAGGGTGTGGCGATCGCCGCGGGCCGTGTGATCCGCGGCACGCAGGACGGGTTCCTGTATGCCCTGGACGCGAAGACAGGGGCCGTTCTGTGGGAACGCCAGACCGTGGACCCGAACATCGGCGAGGGAATCGGGGCGGCGCCCATCGTTTGGAACGACCTCGTCTTCATCGGCAAGGCCGGCGGCGACTGGGGCATTCGCGGCGGCATCATGGCTTTCCATGTCGCAGACGGATCGCTCGCTTGGCGCTTCGATCTCACTCCTACCGGCAATGAGACGGGTGCCGACACCTGGGAGAAGCCGGGCAGCGCGCTGCACGGTGGCGGAGCCGCATGGACCACGTACGCACTCGATCGGGAAACCGAGACGCTGTTCGTCCCGGTCGGTAACCCCGGGCCGGACTACTACAAGGCGGCAGGGCCAGGAAAGAACCTTTTCACCAACTCCGTCGTGGCCTTGCATGCGCGCACAGGCGAGCTGAAGTGGTGGTATCAGCTCGTCGCCGACGACGACAAGGATTGGGATACTACCGTCGTCTCGTTGTTCGAATCGCACGGCAGGAAGCTGGTGGCCGCGGCGGGCAAGGATGGCGTGCTGCATGTTCTGGATCGCAACGATGGCAAGCGCGTGTTCACCCTGCCGGTGACCACGGTGGTCAATGACGACAAACCCGTCACCCCCGAAGGGCTTCACGTTTGCCCGGTAACCGGGCTGCAATGGAAAGTGCCCAGCTGCACCCCTCC
>JACXTT010013976.1_pt1 | contig 10533 bp, 7 predicted proteins | sample 9270951 | NCBI WGS metagenome assembly JACXTT01 (sample SAMN15532306, study PRJNA645909) | rock metagenome | isolation source: weathered quartz diorite | place: Puerto Rico | collected 2017-06-21
GTACGGGCACGTGCTGGGGCTCCCCGACCTCTACGACACCTCGGGGCTCCCCACCTCGAGCGAAGGGGTCGGCGAATGGGACCTCATGGCGGCGGGGAACTTCACGCACGCTCCGGGAGAAACCCTGGGCACCAGCCCCTCGCACATGTCCGCCTGGTCCAAGCAGAAGCTCGGCTGGCTCCAGCCCACGAACCTCGCGGGAGATCAGATGGGCGTCTCGATCCCACCCGTCGAATCGGGGGGACCGGTCTACCGGCTCTGGACCAATGGCGGCGTCTCCAGCGAGTACTTCCTGATCGAGAACCGGCAGCCCGTAGGATTCGACGTCGGCCTGGTTCGAAAATCCGTCGAGGAGGAAGGAATCCGTTCGCACGGGCTTCTCATCTATCACATCGACGATTCGGTCCAGGACAACAACAACACGGCCCACAAGCTCGTGGACGTGATGGAGGGAGGCGGCGCGGAGTCGGTCACCGGCCCTCCGGGCGTGCAGAACCTGGACCTGAACCGGAGCCAGACCGCGACGCAGAAGGTCTGCTCGGGCTCGGTATCCGTGAGGGGGAACCGCGGAGACAAGTACGATCCCTGGCCGGGCGCCCTGCTCCTGCAGAACTTCAGCTCCGGTACCTGCCCTTCCAGCATGACCTACTGCGGCGCGTTCACGCAGATCTCCGTCCGGAACATCAACGAGAGCAACGTCGGCGCGATCACGGCGGATCTCTATGTCCACGGCGCCTCCGTTCGAACGCTTCGGGAGGTGGTCGCGGATCCTCCTTCTCTGGGACCACCCAACAACGGGAACGGCTTCGCCGAGCCCGGAGAGAAAATCAAGCTTCAGGTGCCGCTCTTCAACACCGCCGGCTCCCCCACCCCTTCCCTCTACGCCAAGGTGCAGTCGCTCGACGCGTTCACCACGATCACGGGCACCGATTCCATCGACTATGGATCGATCGGAGTGGCCCAGGCGGATTCCGGGACGGCGCTCGACCTCAAGGTGAATCTCGCTCCGGATCCCATCGCCGGGTGGCTCCGGTACTCGCTCCATTCGGCCTCGGGGATGGTCCAGGTGGACACGCTTCAATTGCTGATCGGGGTGCGGACCGGCTTCTGCGACAATTTCGAGGGCACGTCGCAACGCTGGTACAGCACCGCGAACGCGTGCGGAAGCGCCAACGAATGGCATCGTGAGTCCGGAAGCAACCACACTCCGGGGGGATCCTGGTCGTGGAAGCTGGGGCCGGTGGGCACCATGGTTGGAAGCTATGCCACTTCCCAGGACGCGAGGCTGGTCAGCCAGCCCATACATCTCTCCGGCTCCGGCGACACGCTCACCTTCTTTCAGCGCTACGGCACCACGATGGGGGACGGTCTCTCGGTCGAGATCAGCAACGACGGCGGTGCCACCTGGACGCTGCTCCATCCCGTTCCGGACTACAACCTCACCGACAGGTGGAGCGGAACGCAGGCCGCATACGCCTCGACCCCCACGAAGGTCCCTCTCACCGGCTACTCGGGCATCGTGCAGCTCGGATTCCGATTCCGCTCGCAGGCGCTCGGCGGCGGCCAGGGATGGTGGATCGATGACGTGGTGGTGAACGGAGACGCGACGTGCACGACCACGGGAACGGGTGTCATTCCGCTCACGGCGCGATCCGACGCCGCGCTCTCGCGCGTGGTGCTCGGCTGGGACCTCGGGTCGGCCGGCGTCCCCCTGGTCGGGATCGACCGCGCGATTGACCTCGGGCCGCGTGCGCGCGTCGCCACCTCCACGGGGAATTTCGGCGGCGGAAGCTGGGAGGACCACGACCTCCACCCGGGGAGGACCCAATCCTACTGGGTCCTGGTCCCTCGTGACGGCGCTCCGGAAACGGAATACGGGCCGGTCGAGGTCGCCATCCCCACGAACCTCCACGCTCCGAGCGTTCTCGAGCTGGGCTCGGTCCGTCCCAACCCCTTCAATCCCGAGGCATCGATTCCGGTTTCGCTGGATCGGGACGGCCGATTCACGCTGCGCGTGTTTCGCGTGGACGGAACCCTCGTTCGAACGTTACATGATGGACCCGGCCTCAGGGGGGTGTACGCTTTTCCCTGGAACGGGAGGGACGCCCAGGGCCGCGAAGCCGCCGCGGGCGTGTATCTGATCGAGCTCAAGTCCTGGGGAAGAACCCGGCTTGAGAAAGCCGCCCTGATCCGATGAACCCCGGCGCGAACACGCGAACCGAGACCCGATGAGCACCAGCACGAACACACGAATCGACGGGCCACAGGTTTATCTGGAATCACCGGGACCCGAGCATCTCCCAGCGATCTGGAAGGTGTACCTCGACGCACCCGATTATTTCGAGGCCCTGACCGGCACTTCCGATTTCGATCCCACGGCGGTCGAGATGATGTACGAGGAGGCCCTTTCCGAGGAGAGCCGCTACTACCTGGCGATCCGGCGCACCGACACGAAGAGCCTGATCGGGACGATCGAGTTCGAGGCCGGGGCCGATGACGTGCCCGCGACCCTTCGGGGGCTGGTGGTTGCGCAGGGGGAGCGCGGGAAAGGATACGGGCGCGCCGCGCTGGAGCTTGCGGAAGGCTTTCTCTTGAACGAGCTGGGCGTCTCCACGATCGCGGCTGAAGTGCCGATGGGCTACGACGAGGGAGAGCGGTTTCTCGAGGCGCTGGGCTACCGGCGGCGCCGGCTCAAGTCGGGCGAGTTCCGCTGGGTGAAGCGGATCGCCGAGTCCTGACGCTCCGGGAGGCGGACGCAGCGCCTCCCCGTGCGCGAGACCGTTCCGTGACTCGCGCCGTTTCGGCGCTCCGAGGTGGAGAGTCGCTCGTCTCCGCGCGCGACGCCAGCGCTTCGTTCACGCGCATGGTGAGGGTCCCGACTTCGAAGGGTTTCCCGATCACGAAATCGATCGCGTGAGCCTCCATCACCTCGTCGCTCACGGTCGCTCCCCACCCCGTGACGAGGCCCAGGATCACCTTCGTCCCACCTTCGCGGCGCACGGTCCGGGCAACCTCCCAGCCGCTCACGTCCGGCATGCCGAGGTCGGTGAGCACCGCGTCGAACTTGCTTCCCCGGAATTTCTGGATCCCCTCGCTCCCGCCGGCCGCGGTCACGACCACATGCCCTTCGCGCTCCAGCGCGTCGCGCATGATCGACACGAGATCGACCTCGTCGTCCACGACGAGGATGCGCCCCTGGCAGGGCGTGGGGGTACGCGCGGGCGGCGAAAGCTCCGGACTCCGCGGATCCACGGCGGGGAACCGCATGCGAACCACCGTTCCCACCTGCTCTTTCGACTCCACCTCGATCGAGCCGCGGTGCCGGCTCACGATCCCGTACACCATCGAGAGCCCGAGCCCGTTACCGGAGAGCCCCTTCGTGGTGAAGAAGGGCTCGAAGATCCGGCTCTTCACGTGCTCCGCCATGCCGATGCCGTTGTCCTCGACCTCGAGGACCGTCTCCTTGCCCGCGGAGATCACCCGGATGATGATCGACCCCCCCATCGGGAGCGCGTCCACGGCGTTGAAAATGAGGTTGGTGAGCGCCTCGCGGACCTCGGCGCGCGTGCCGAGGATGGGCGCGGGATCCTTCGCCTCGATCCGGATGTCGATCTTCACGCCGCGGCGCTGAGCTTCGTTCTTCCATTTGCCCTTCGTGATCTCGATCACCTCGGCGGCGACGGACGGGAGGTGGAGCACCTCGTGCTGATCCTCCTCGCGGACGCGGGTGTACTGCTGGATCCGGCGTACCGTCTGCCCGCCGTCCATGGCGGCCTGCTTGATGACCTCGAGCCCCGCCTTCACGTCGGGATCCGTGACGCGCAGCTGCAGCAGTTGCGTCCGACCCAGGATGATGCCGAGATTGTTGTTGAAGTCATGCGCCACTCCCGCGGCCAGCTCGCCCAGCGCCCGGAGCTTCTCGCCCCGGATGAGCCGTTCTTGCAAGTCGCGCTGCTCCGAGACGTCGGTCGCGAGGATCATGGTCGCCGGCGCGTTCTGGAAGAGGAGCCTCGCGGTGTGCACCTCGACGAAGATCTGCTTCCCCGAGGGCCGGCAGATCTGCACCTCCACCTGGGTGTCCGGAGTCTCCTCGAGCGCTTTCCGCAAGCGGTGCTCGGATTCGGGATCGAACATCTGGAAGGGGTCGGCGCTCTGGAGGAGGGTCTCGGCGCTTTGTCCCGTCATCCGCTCGAAGGCGCGGTTCACGAACACAGCCCGCCCCGCCTGCACGATGAGGATCCCCATAGGCGAGCTCTCGACCAGGATGCGGTACTTGGCTTCCGATTCCGCAAGCGCGTGGGTCCGCGCCTCCACGGTTGCTTCCAGGCTCTCGTTCAGGCGCTTGAGGTCCTCGCGGCTCGCGAGGATCTCTCCCTGCTGCCGGTGGACCTCGTCCGACATCCGGTCGAAGTGGTAGGACAGCGTCTCCAGCTCGTCCCCGCTTCGGAGGTCCAGCTTCTGGGAGTAGTCGCCGCGCGCGATGGCTCGGGTCGCCACCACGAGGCGCTCGATCGGTCGCGTGATGGCGCGCGCCGCAAAGCGCGCGCCGATGATGCAAAGAATCGCGGCCACGAGCCCGGCAAGCACGAGGTGATGCGTGGTGCGCTGGATGTCCGCGTTCACCTCGCCCAGCGAGATCCCCACGCGCACCGTGCCCCACTTGACGACGCGGTCCTCCACGTAGACGGGAACGAGGAACTCGATGATCGGCGCGTCGCCGGACTTGGGCGGAGGCACGATCATCCACTCGTCCTCCCGCGCCCGGGCCGCCTTCACATCGGCGCCCTCGTGCGGCGGATGACCGAAGGAGTTCCGCTCGCGGCTGTCGGCCGCGATCTGACCCTCCTTGTCGTAGATCACCACGTACGCAAGCTCGGCGCCTCCGCGGGAGCGCGCTGCAGCCTGGCTCAAGGCGACGTAGTTGTAGGAGAGGAGCGAGGGGGTCGAGAGCCAGGCGATGCTGTGGGCGAGCGCGAATCCTTTTTCGCGCGTCTGGGCGAGCAGCGATTCGGTCTGGTTCCGCACCACGTAGACGAGCGAAACGGTGACCAGCCCGACGACGATCAGACCGAACGTCAGGACGATTCGCGTCTGGAGCCCGAAGCGCCGGGCCGACGACGGGTCAATGTAGCGCTTGTCTTGGTTCGCGGGCGACGGGCTTCCCAATGCGAAGCTTCTCCATGGCGAGGGTCGAGATTCCGAGCGGGTTCACTTCCAGCCCCGAGACGTCGTCCCGGAGCCCCACGAAGGTCGAGGAATGGAAGAGCGGCACCAGCGGCGCCGCCTTCACCACACGCGACTCCACGTCGCGGTAGGCGTTCATCCGCACCTCGGGATCGGCCGTGCGCTGCGCGACGTCGAGGAGGGAATCCACGGTGCGGTCCGCGTACCTGAAATAGTTCGTTCCGCTCGAGGAATAGAAGAGCGAGCGGAGGAAGGTGTCCGGGTCGGGAATATCCGCCACCCAGGCGAGCCCGAAGAGCTGCGCGTTCCGCGCGGTGATGATCGCGTCGAGCTCGTGCCAGGGCAGGTACCGGAGCCTCACGTGGATTCCGGCCTCGGCCAGCGTCTTCACCATCAGCGTATCCACCTGGCGCACGCTTTGGTTCGCCATGGCCTTGCAGAGCGTCATCGCTGGAAGCGGGTGCTGGGGACCATATCCCGCCATCGCGAGCAGCCGGCGGGCGGCGCCGAGATCGTGAGGGTAGGTCCTCTGCCCGGGGGAATAGCCGGGCAGCCCGGGCGGAAGGATCCCCTGCGAGAGCACCTTCCCGGCGGGCCAGAGGTTCAGCATCTCCTCACGCCCCATCGCGAGGGCGATCGCCTGGCGGACTCTCCTGTCGTCCAGGGGCGGCTTCTTCAGGTTCATTCCGATGAAGGAAAGGCTCAGGTCCTGCCACCGCACGATTCGGATGCCGGGATGCCCGCTCACTTCGGCGAGCAGGTTCAGAGGAAGGTTCGCCATGGCTGCGGTGCCGCGCAGGAGAGCGCGGGCGCCGTCCGTGTCCACACCCTCGACGGTCTTCTTCGGGGTGTAGAAGACGATCGAATCGAGGGCGGGCGGCCCGACGAAATACCGCGGATTGGCGGCGAGGACGAGCGCCTCGTTCCGTTGATACGCGAATCGAAAGGGGCCGCACCCCACCGGGTGCTGTCCGAAGGGGCGCTTCCGGTTCTCGACGCACTCCCGGGGGACGACCGCGGCCTGATCCAGCGCGAGCGCGCTCAGGAGGGCACTGTAGGGACGGCTCAGCCTGATTTCGAGGCGGTAGTGGTCCACCGCCCGAATTCCGCAAATGGCGCTCGCGCGCCCCGACACGAACTCCGGCACTCCGACGATCGCGTCGAGGTACCCCGCGGCGAGACCCTGAGAGCGAAACGGCTCCTTGAAGAGCCGGGTCAGGCTGTACACGAAATCGCGCGCTTCCACTTCGCGCCCGTTGTGGAAGCGGACGCCTCGGTGCAGATGAAAGAGGTACACGAGTCCGTCCCGGGAGATGGTCCAGCTCTCGGCAACTTGGGGCACCGGTTCGAGATCCGAGGTGAGACCCACAAGCGGGCTGAAGATCTGGGCGATGACGATCGAGGCGTAGGCGTCCGAAGCCAGCGCCGGATCCATCGAGGTGATCGGCTCGCTGTAGTAGCGGAAGACCTGTGGCGCTCCACCCCGCGCGCCCTGGGAGTCTTCGTCACCGCCGCCGGACATGTCTCCGGAATGCGAGGGAAGCCCGAGGAAGCGTGGGGCGGCCATGGCGCCGAGGATGATCAGGACCAGGGCCGCCGTGACGATGACGGGGCCCTGCTGGGGATTGAGCCAGTGCTTTCTACGAGGCAACCTGGGTCTCCTCCCATGCTACGCGCCGCCGGGGGGATCGTGGATCTCAAGGCGGGCAAATCAGATAGACCTCTCCCATCGCGACAATCGAGCGTACGCGCAATCTATCGACGCCCTGAAGTCCCTACTTGAGGCTAAGTTGCGGCGGGTGGGAGATGCGAAGCCTACGGCTCAGTCCTCGTCGTCGAGGCTCGTGACCGGACCGGTTCGGAGCTCCTTGATGCGTCCTCGGCGCTTCTTCTCGGCGACACGCGCGCCCTTGGAGCCGGCTGTGGGCATCGTGGCCTTGCGTTCCTTCTTTGGCAGGAGCGCCTGGGCCACCAGCGCGCGAAGGCGCAGGAGCGCTGCTTCCTTGTTCCGCATCTGGCTTCGATGCCGCTGGCTGGTCACGCGCAAGACGCCGCCGGGACCGATCCGCGACTGAAGCGCGGCGCGAATCCGCGCGATCTCCTCCGGCCTGAACGCCATGGATTCATCGACGTGCCATCGAGCCTCGACCTTCGTTTCGACCTTGTTGACGTTCTGGCCGCCGGGGCCGCCGGCGCGCGAGGTGTGGAATTCGATCTCGTGGAGAGGAATTACGGGTGACGCGTGGCCGCGCCGGGCGGCATGACCGCGTCCGGGAGCCGGTTCGTCATGGCTCAAGGAGGAAGATTTCCATCTGGGCAGGCTCGGGGGTGACGACGGCGTCGCACAGCGCGCGGATTCTCGAAGCTTCGTGCAGAGGAGACGTCTGGGCGCGGATCGCGCCAGCGCCGGTCATGTCCCGGATTCGAAGGAGGGCGTCCCGGGGTTCCGCCCGTTCCCGTTCTCGAGCAGATGACGCATCACCGCTTCGCGGAGCTCCGGCAAGCCTTCCCTCGTCAGCGCCGAGGCGAAGACCGCGCCCGGGTACTGCGCCCGCAGGCCCAGCAGCGACACCTCGTCCGTCACCGAGTCGATCTTGTTGAAGACCAGAAGCCGGGGACGCGGGAGCGCGCCGATCGACTCGAGCACGTACTCCACGGCGTGGATGTGCCCCTCGATGTCCGGCTCGGTCGCGTCCACGACGTGAAGCAGGAGATCCGCCTCGGCAACCTCTTCCAGTGTGGCGCGGAAGGAGGCGACGAGATGCGGGGGGAGCTTCCGGATGAACCCCACGGTGTCGGTGAGGAGCGCGCGCGCGTTGCGCTCCACGGAGAAGACCCGCGTCGTGGGATCGAGCGTGGCGAAGGGCTGATCTTCGACGTAGACCCTGGAGCGGGTCAGGGTGTTGAACAGCGTCGATTTCCCCGCGTTCGTGTATCCCACCAGCGAGACCTTGTAGCTGTCGCGGCGACCCTTGCGCTGCACGCGCCGCTCCTTCACCACGGCTTCCAGCTCGCGCTTCAGCTTCCCGATCCGCTCGCGGATCCGCCGGCGGTCCACCTCGAGCTGCGTCTCCCCGGGTCCCCGGGTCCCGATCCCGCCTCCGAGGCGCGAGAGGTGCTCCCACATGCGCGTGAGGCGCGGGAGCAGGTACTGGAGCTGCGCCAGCTCGACCTGGATGCACGCCTCGCGCGTCCGGGCGCGCCTGCTGAAGATATCAAGGATCAGCCCGGTGCGATCCACGACCTTCATGTTGAGCTGGTCGCCGAGATTCCGGCTCTGCGCCGGGGAGAGATCGTCGTCGAGGAGGAGAAGCGTCGCGTGCTCCTCGTCGGAGAGCACGCGCACTTCGTCGATCTTGCCTTTGCTGAGGAAGGTCGCGGCGCGGATCGATCCGCGACGCTGCAGCACTTCGCCGCGCACCTGGGCGCCCGCGGTCTCCGCGAGGAGACGGAGCTCCGTCAGGAATTCGCCGTTCTGGCCCTGCCGCTGCCGCGTCTCGCGGCCGGCCAGGATCGCGCGCTCCCTAAGCGGGCGCGATCTCCAGGTCGTAGGGGACATGCGTGAGGTTTTCGAAGCTCCCATCGTGTCGCGCGTAGATGACGTCCTCGATCCGCACACCCAAGCCACGAGAAGGATAATAGAGTCCCGGCTCGACCGTGAAGAGCGATCCGGGGAGAATGAGGTCGGGATTCGAGGCGGCGCTCAAGCGCGGGCGCTCGTGGACCTCGAGCCCGATTCCATGCCCCAGGCCGTGCACGTAGCCCTCCTCGACCCGCTCGTCCTGGCGGATCGTGCGGTGACCGTGCGATTCGAAGAGGTCGCAAACCGACTCCTGGTAGACGCGCCCCGGGGTCCCGACCGCGAGCCGGTCCACCGTCTTCACCACCGCGTCGTGCACCAGCGCGTGGAGCTCCTTCAGCTCCTTGGGAGCGCGGCCGACGCAGTAGGTACGCGTCACGTCGAAGTAGTAGCCGCCGTTCTCCTGCGCGGGATAGAGATCCACCACGATGGGACGACCCTCTTCGACCACGTCCTTGTCGTTCCCCTCGTTGTGCGGCACGCCCGCGTCCCGACCCATCGCGATGATGTTTCCGTGAGGCTCGACCAGGCCCGCCTCGAAGAAGACCCGCCGGACCTCCCTGCGAAGCCTCCCGATCGTGACCGGGCCCTCCGAATCCCGAAGTCTCTTCCCCTCGAGCTTCCCCCCCTGGAGGATCTCCCGAATCCGCGCGTACGCGCGCTCGCAGACCGAGGCCACGGTGCGGACCGTCTTCACCTCGTCCGGATCCTTCGTGCTCCGCGCCAGCTCGAAGAGGCCGGGATCCTGGTCCTCCACGATCTCCACGTCGCGCTTCATCTCCCGGAGATGGTTCAGCACGTGGTAGTACCAGCCCACCTGGACGACGCCGTCCACCAGCACGCGGCCGCGCACGCCCAGCGAATCCAGGACCCTCTGGAGGAGGCGCGCGGTGGCCTTGAGCTGGTTTCCTTCCTCTTCGAGGAGCTTCATCCAGCCGAGCGAGCCGTAGTCTCCCAGCGTGAATCCGGTGGCGGCCGCGCTGTCGCGCTCCATCGCGTGATGGACGAGGTAGGGCTTCTGCCCCGGGCGCCAGACCACGATGCCCTTGAGGTGCGCGCGCGGTCCGGTGAGATAGCGGAAGGTCGGGCTCATGTGCTCGCCCTGGAGCACGATCGCGGCGTCCAGGCCGCGCTCGTTCATGAGATGGTCGATGTCTCGTTTCATGTCGGCCCCTTCACGTCCGGAAGAGAACGGACTCGTTGGAGAAGAGCCGGGTCGCCATGACGAACACGATCGCGGCGACGCACGCGCTCGTGCCCAGGGTGACTGCGGCATGCATCGGCACGACGGTATCGGTCAGGATCTCGCGCTGGAGGAGCGCGGTGTTCAGGATCGGAATCGCGAACCGCCCGATGGGTGGGGTTCCGAGCTGCCGGAAGCTTCCCAGCCCCAGGAACACGGAAGCCATGTACACGTAGGTGGCGTACGTCTGCCCCTCGCGCATGCTCCTCGCGAAGCAGCCGATCGCCACCAGCAGAGCGCTGAGCAAGATCGCCGTTGGCAGGACCGTGACCAGGATGAAGAGCGCCTGCTCGGGCCGGATCGTGAGCTGCACGGACTGGCTCGCCAGCGCGGGCATCAGGGCGGCGACCACCGTGAAGTTGAACCAGAGGCCGAAGATCCCCACGACACCGGCCGCGAGCGCCGTGGCGATCACCGCCATCATCTTCCCCAGCACCAGCTCGTGGCGCGGCGTGCAGGTTGCGACCAGGGTCTCCAGCGTGCTCCGCTCCTTCGCGCCCGTCGTGGTTTCCACGGCGCTGTGCAT
>JACXTT010013977.1_pt1 | contig 10533 bp, 10 predicted proteins | sample 9270951 | NCBI WGS metagenome assembly JACXTT01 (sample SAMN15532306, study PRJNA645909) | rock metagenome | isolation source: weathered quartz diorite | place: Puerto Rico | collected 2017-06-21
CTTGTGGGGGGAGGCCCCACCAACTCGACCGGTCCCCGGCAGCGTCCACAGGAAATCGATTCGGTCGAGACCTTCTCCACCAAGCAGAACCCGAAGATCGTGAATCAAGCAAATGGCGTAATCGCGGCTGATTGCGCGTAAGTGTCCACCAGGGCGAACAGATCTGCCTGGACCTTGCGCGTCACGTAGACAACCTTGGTCAAAGTTGCAGATTCACTGGCTGAACGAGCATAGGTTGCGGTCAATTGCTACTCCTCTTCCGAAAGCGTGCGGAATGCCGGACCGAACACCTCACACCAGTGCTCGACGGCCTCATCTTCGTCACCATCGCGCTCCGCACTCCAGGCAGCGACGGTGGCGTCGTACGCGTCTTGGACACGTTCGAGAAACTCCTCCCGGGTCTGGTTAGTCCAGAGCGCCGTGACATTGTTTTTCGGATTGACCGAGTCGATCACCACAGCGGTGCCCGTCGCGGTCTGGACCTTCTTTGGATCATAATAATCGTTGAAGACAATCGGCTCCTTCAGCCCGTGCTTACGAAGAAAGGTGAAAACCTGCCGAAGGCTGGTTTGCCATTCGGGCGTTACCCCTGTGTCGCGCACTGCGGCGGCGGTGATCAATTCGCAAAAAATGGCCGGCTGAAGCAGTGGGCCTTGCAGGTTATTCCACCACTTCACCAGGCGCACCAGCCGGTTGAACCTCACAGGTCCGGAGACTTTCTTGCTCTCCTCCGTGCGCTTCGCGATGAAGTCGTTGTGCGCCGTTACCGAGGTTAGACGCCAGCCGTCGTCGCGCGGAATGTGGCCGCCGTTGGTGATTCCAAGCGAATCGTCTCGTACGATAGGCGCCACGTCCACCCAGAGCTTGATCCCGCTGGTGAACCTTACGCGCACCGCGCTTTGCAGCTTGATGAAGTCCTCTTTTTCCTTCTGAGGGTAGATTTCGATGAGTTTGGCGCGGGTGAAATCCAACAGCGTGTCCAGCCTCTCTTTGGTAGCCCCTTCACCCGAATAGTACGCGCCGAGATCCACATCAAACCGGTTCTCCGCCGTTTTCCGAAGCGACGTGAATTTCGCGTTGGACCCGGCCCGGAGGGTTTTCTCCAAGACGAAGCTGCCGTCTTCGGCCACCTTGTCGTGGAGCCGCTCAATCATGTATTTGACCTGGCGGTTTGCCTCGTCAATGTGATCCTCGGTCGGCCGGATCTGCCGCGTGAAGCGGTCAAAACGCCCTTTGATGGTCATGACGACTCCCATTCGCGTGCGAAGGTGGTGTGGTTGGACCAGGTTAGATTCGCCCAGATGGGTAAGTACGGCGGGTTATTCTGCGGTTCATTGCTGGCGAGGTCTTAGCTCGTCAACTTGACAGCGTCGGCCGGTAGGCGTACAAAACCGATGGGTCTAACAACTATATCCTTATAGTAAGTATACTCATTTTGTGTCTGGGAGGCAAGCTGGGTGGCCAGGCAAAGAAAAAAAGCTCGGTGGAGCGTCGAGCGGCGCCTTGAATTCATCGACTTCAAGTTGTTCTGGGAGGGCCGCGTCAACCGCAGCGATCTTGTCGATTTTTTCGCGGTCAGCATGCCGCAGGCATCGGCAGACCTGACTCTATACCAGGAGTACGCGAAGGGCAACGCGGTCTACGATAAGACTCGAAAGACCTACGTGGCCGGGGATAGGTTCAAGCCGATATTCTTCGAGCCGTCAGCTGACCGTTATCTTGCCCAGCTGCGGATGATCGAATCGGGCCTTCTCCCTGAGGAGGAGGCTTGGGCGGTCCGCCGACCTGCCTATTCCATCGTGCCGATATTGCGCCGATACATCGAACCGCAGATTCTCCGCGCTATCCTCGACGTGATCCGCAATCGCGCGTCCGTTCACATCAAGTACCAGTCGATTTCTCGACCCGAACCAAAGAGTCGCTGGATCTCGCCGCACGCCCTTGGCTTTGACGGATTCCGTTGGCACGCTCGTGCATGGTGCCACTCGCGCGGCAGTTTCGTCGACTTCGTTCTGGCACGCATTCTTGAAGTTGGCGCCGTTAAACCGTCCGCCATCAACCCCGCTGACGACATCGGTTGGACACGCGAGATCACGCTCCGGTTCGCGCCCCACCCGGATCTAAAGGGCGGACAGCGAAAGGCCATCGAACTCGACTTTGGCATGCAGGATGGCGTCGCCGAAATCACGGTTCGCGTTTGCCTGTCCTATTACCTGGAGCGACAGTTCGGGCTGGACGCCGAATCCCCAAAGGGGAAGGCGGATCGCCAACAGGTCGTGCTGATTAATCGTGACGAACTGGAAGCTGCCCGCAAGGAAGTCTCAGACTCATGCGGTAAGGGTGAGCAGACTGACGATTATTAGTCCTGATCTCCCGTTCTCCAGCCAACCCATTTCTTCGCCGCCACGGCACTCCTCGTGAACAATTACCAGCCCCGTCTTGGAATTGCTCGCGTCCATTCGTAGCGTTGCCCTATCCTCCAGGCGGCTCCGGGCAAGGTTATTACCTCGGTACGCTAGTTCAAGCCGGTGCCGCCGGTCGTTGTGGGCAACGAACGCTCCTCGGTTTAGCGCTTTGCGGGACCATGCGGATGGGGGATTTTGAGTATTCTTCGCGTCTGTGGTATTTTCGGGCCGTCGGTCTCGAAGAAGTTCTTTCGATCCACCGTTGTGTAGAAGCGATCATCACCATCTCAGCCGGCAGTGCGGGCTGAGAAGCTGGTGATGCCGCAAGGTTCGGTCCTCTGGTTGAGAGCGAAGCCGGTCGGTGTCTGCCGTGTGCAGATGCCGGCCGGTTTCGTTTTCACCATCCCACGAAGGAGGACCCATGAACGCAACGTCTCAGCCGCAGCCTGCGGCGACCGCGGAAGTATCGCTCACCCGTGCCCAAAAGGAAAAATTGCTCTTGCAGATGTATCGTCTGGCCCACTGGATCGAGCTAATTCGGCTCTTCGGCTACCGCACGATCCCAATGGAAGAGGCACGGCAAGCAATCAAACCACTTGCCGAGAAATTCGGGAAGGAGCCCGTGGCCGAAGCATGCGAGCTCATGGTCGAGATTTCGACGCCGGGCAAGGAACCGGTCGCTCGGCTCAAGCCGCACATCCGCCGCATGGCATTTCAGATTCTGGGGCCCGAGCCGACGGCGAACGCTGGCGTCGCCACGACGGTGCAGCCGGCGCCGCCGGATCCACCGTTATCGAAAGAGCCGCGCACACGGAAGGAGTCGAAGAAGACGCGGAAGCCGACGAGTTCGCCGGCACCGCCAAAGTCGGAGGACGCCAGTGCAGAGTCCAGGAATGGCCACGTAAGCATCATGGACCAGTACCGTGCGGCCAAGGAGAAGCACCCCGGCATGCTGATGCTTTTCCGCAGGGGGGATTTCTTCGAGCTGTTCGGCGAGGATGCCGAGACCGCTCACAAGCTGCTCGGTCTGACGTTGACTACGCGGGACCGCACGGTGTCGATGGCTGGATTTCCGCACCATCAGCTCGAAGTCTATCTTCACAAGCTGCTCCATGAAGGGCAGCGTGTGGCGATTTGCGAGCCGGTGGAAGAATCGCTCGCTCGCGGTCCGATCCGACGCGAGGTAACGCGCGTCGTCTCCCCCGGCAACATCATTGAGGAGAAGTCGCCGCCAGCTGATGCCGGGGACCAGCAGACGCCCGAGGCCGGTCCCGTCCGGCAATCACGCTATTTCGTGCTGAAGAAGTATGAAGCGTGGCTGAAGGACGAGGGCCTGGCGTTTGTTGCGGTGGAGGATGTCCAACGCACGACGCCGGCCGTTGCTCCGCACATCATCGGCCTCGACTTCATCGTCTTACGCGGCGAAGAAAAGCTCCTCGTGACCGTGCGACCACATCTCCAGGCCAAGCACATCCAGGCAATCCACGAGCTGCACGAGCTATTCGGTGCCGAGTACAAGCCCCTCCGCGTTTGGCCCACCGAGGGGCCGGCCGGCTGGGTTTGGCAAGACAACCCCGTTGACACGTCAAGCACCGAGCCGGCACCGAAAGCAAAGTCGCCGCGCCGGCCGAGTCGCCCAAGTTCCAAGCAATCCAAGTAACCCTCTTGTTCACGAAAGGAAACCTATGGATCCCCAGGCTTGCTGGGACCAGTTGCTTGCTGCCTACGCGGCTGGCGAATGGGACCAAATCGAAGAACGGGCCACCGACTTGCTCGCGTGGCTCGATCGCGGCGGCTTCCCGCCGACGATCATCCGACAACCGGAGCTTGATGCCTATTGGAACCACGCCCTCGCCCGTGCCGGCTGCGTGCATGCATTGGAAGTCGTCCAGGCGCAATGGAGCATTCGGCCATGAAATGCCGCAAGCGGAATGCGACTCCTCACCGATGGAAAACGCCGCTCCAAAGGCTGCGCCACCCGCCGCGGAGTTCCCGATTGCACGATTTGCGCGGGCATCGCGCTCTGCACCAAATGCACGAACGGTTTCCGCCGCGTGGCGGGGACCGCAAAACCATGATCGCCCTCTTTATCGAAAGGCAGGTCCACAATGTCCACGAAGAATGGCTCGACAAAAGCGCCGCCGGCGCCGGAGGAACCGCCAAAGCAACGACCGGTCCACGAAATCCGTTTGGGCCGCATCCGGGCCGCGGTCTGGGCCAACCAGGGCGACAACGGCACCTGGTACAACGTCACGTTGTCGCGCAACTACAAGGACGGCGACGAGTGGCGCTCGTCAGCGAGCTTCGGTCGCGACGAGCTACTGACACTGGCGAAAGTCGCGGATCTGGCGAATAGCTGGATTCACGAACAGAGCCAGCCCAGCAACGGCCACGAAAGCGAGGAGCCGGCACAGGAGATCCCATATTGATCCGGGGCGCTCCATTGCAGGCCGATGGGACAGCTCTTTTTTCTAAGGAGTGGTCATGTCCTATGCACTTTCCTTTGCCCCGGATTTCCTTTGGGGCAACGTTCCCGTTGAAAAGATCAGACCGAGCGAGCGCCCGCGCTCGGTCTATCAGGCTATTCTGAGCCTCCCCGATGAACGATGGGCCGCCCTGGCCCGCGAGGAGTTCGGCGTCGAGCCGGATGACCTCGACGTGGAAACGGTGATGCAGCGCGTGATTGAGACCGACGCTTGCCGCAATCTCAATCCGCCTGTCGAAGTCTGGATTGACCAGGGCGGTTTCTTCTCCGTGCTGGTTTTCTGAAACTGAAATGCAGTTTGCCCTTTGAGAGCGGAGACTCAAGGGGCTTTTGGTTTGAAATCGCCAGTTTCTCCGAACTTCCAATGCAACTGCCCTACGTTGTGTCGCTGGGCAAATTCGATCGCATCAGTTAGAAGACAACTGTCTCGAAAGGAGATTCTTCCATGTCTCGATGGTTTGAAGCTGACAAAGATGGCCTGCGCCAGATCGCCGAACGTCTCGTGGAACGCCGCGGCTTTGGCATCCTTGGCGCCGAGCTTTATCAGAACGTCATGGACACCAGCGCGACCGTTTGCACGATCACGTTGGAAAAAGCGAAAGTACGCGGGTTGTACGAACTCTCGTGCGAAGACAACGACCCGACCGGTTTCGCCGATCTGTCCCACGCCTACACGGTGTTCGCTCCGTCGCTCAAAAAGCACGACGCCGAGAAGGCAGGACGATTCAACCTCGGCGAAAAGATCGTGCTGGCTTTTTGCCGCGAAGCGCGGATCGAAACGACGCGAGGCACCGTGGTGTTCAACGGCAAAGGCCGCGAGGACCAGCCACGCCGGCGTCGCGATGTCGGCACGAAGTTCTGGGCCCTCATTGAATGCAGGCCGGATCGGCACGATGAATTCCTAGCCTACCTTGGGCGCATTCTCGTCAAGTCTGGTTTGACGCTGTCGGTCAATGGCGTCTTGGTGCCGGAGCGACGGCCGATCGCGGTGTTCGAGGAGACGCTGTTCACCGAACATGGCGACGACCTGAAGTTGACGAAGCGGAAATGCACCGTCGAAGTATTCGAGCCGAGCGATGGCCAGACCGCGATGCTCTATGAGCTTGACATCCCGGTCGTCGAGACGGGGGACAAGTGGCACTACAGCGTGCGTCAGAAAGTGCCGCTCAACGCCGAGCGGGACAATGTGCCGGCCGCATACCTGCGTGATCTGCGTGCCTTCGTGTTCAACCACATGCACAAACTCGTCACATCGGAGGACACGGAGGAACCGTGGATCAGTGCCGCCACGAGCGACGACAAGGTCAGCGACGCGGCGCTCGCCGACTTCAAGGAAAAGAAGTTTGGCGCCAACGCCGTCGCCGAGGACCCGTTCAATATAGACGCGAACGCCGCCGCACTCACGGATGGACGCACCGTGATCCCCAGGCACGGACTGACCAAGGGGCAGCGGGAGAACCTGAAGGAGCGAGGGCTGCTCGTCTCGTCCACGCAGGAATTCCCCACGGCCGGCAAAGGAGCCTACAGCGACGATCCGAACGCGCCGCCGGTGGAAGTGGTTCCCGGATCGGAGTGGTCCGACGGCATGCGTGCGATCTTCGATTACACGCAAGGCGTCGCGAAGCGCCTGATCGGCAAGACGCTGATCATCCGTTTCGTCCACTGGCCACGCCGCGAGGGCGGCACCTGGCGAGCATGCTACGGCACGGGCCATGTGCTCGGCCGTTCGATGTTCGACTACAACATCGGAGTGCTCGGCCGGCAATGGTTCGAGAATTGCGTGACCGAGGACGTGGACGGCCTCATCCTCCACGAGCTCGGCCACGAGTTCTGCACGAACCACGCCGACGAGAACTACTACCGCGCGCTCACGAAGCTCGGCGCCCGGCTTAAGGCCGCCGCCCTTGCGGAGCCGGAATGGTTTCAGCACTTTCAAGTTTGAATGGTTTTCAAACCTCTGGGATTGGACGCCCAGGGGGGTTCTTTGAATGGTTCGGGCATCACCCTTCTCAGTCATACGACTCTGATACCGATCAGGCCGATCTTCCCGTCATAGCCTTTCAGCCTAATGCCAGAATAATCTCTCGCCGAGAGTGAACGCTTCCGTGACACACTCGTGCGTCCTCCCGCCGTCGCCTGCAAGCTGGCCTGTCACGACGCGTTCGGTAACTTATCTATTGGCGCCGACGCCGAAAGCGAAATCGTTCCGCGGCAGTGTTGAAGTCAATGCGACGCTGGCCAAGTCGCGGCTCATCACGATCGCCGACGAGGTGATCGCCCTTCTTGCTTCCGACCCCAACGCAACGGTCCGCATCACGTTGGAGATCGATGCTGAGTCTCCCCAGGGCGCAAGCGAGACCATCAAACGCGGTGTCAGCGAGAACGCGATGAGCCTTGGATTCAAGACGAAAGACTGGGAATAGCTGGATTCAGCAGCGAACGTCGCCCGATGGAGAACGAGTCATGTCCAGAGTGCCAGTTCGTGCCATATTCGTTGCGGTCGGCGTGTTGGCCGCCGCGTCAGTGACGGCGGGAGAGCCGGACGACTATCGGCTTCGGTATTTCGGGGCCGACATCGAGCGGGAAGGGGGGCGACCTGACGGACCGGTTATCAAGGTGAAATTCGGTAGCGGCTCCACGTTCACCTATCGGGCCATCGCCGAACTCAAAAACTTCACGGGCCTTCGCGAACTCACCCTATCTGGTGTATCGGTTCGTACGGGCCTTTTCGACGCCATACGCGGCATGAAGGATCTGGAAGTATTCAACATGCCAAACGCACCGAACGACGCCGAGTTTGCCGTCGTCGCCGGGATGCCGAAGTTGCGGGAACTGTCGGTAGTGGCAGTCGGCTTCGGCCCGGGCGTCACCGACGACGGCGTCAAGGCCCTGCGCGATCTCAAAGAAATGCGCAAGCTGCGGCTATGGTCGAAGAATGTGACGGACGCGGGGGTGAAGCACATAGCCGGGCTGACGAAACTGACGGAACTGGAATTGGTCAGTACGAAGGTCACGGATGCAAGTATCCCGCTGCTGGCCACTTTGACCGAACTGGAACGCTTGGACCTCACTTCCACTAGGGTCACGGTTGCGGGGCTGGGGCCACTGAAGGGCTTGAAGAAACTCAAGGAAGTGCGCGCGGGCGCTGGCACCAATAAGGAAATCGTTGCAGCGTATACCGACCTCGGATTGCAGCACCTGCTCCCAAAGCCGCCCGAGGGTAAACTCCCACCACGGATAATGGGCATCGAGTCGGACGACGTTGCCATGTTGCAGGCAAACTGGCGCGGTGTCGAAGTGTTTCGAGACACGCTAACAGTCGAAGGCAGTGCGCCGGGGAAGTTGGTGGGAGGATACTTCGGCGACCGCCAGATGGAGGTCGTCGCTCGCGTTCGTGGCATGAAGTCATTCACGCTTACTAATGCCCCGTTCGTCACCGAGAAAGGAATCGCATACCTCAAGTCGTGCAAGGAGTTGACGGCAATCCGGCTCCACGAGCGCCCGCTCAAAAAGACAATCCTGATTGAGCTGGCTGCATTGCCGGCACTCAAGATTCTTGAAGGCGTGTCCGTGAATGCCGCCGACATCCCCCTCCTGAAGGGCTTCAAGGCGCTTGAAGAATTGCGGCTATCAGACAATTCCAATCTGACCGACGACGCGCTCGCTGAGTACGAGAAGGCTGGCAAGATCCACTGCCTGGTCGTCCGGCTTGATTTCGAGGAGAAATCGCTCGTTAACCCTCTGCGTCCGCAGTCAGTTGCTCCGGGCATTTCATTCCAGGGAACCAAAGTGACAGACAAAGGGATGGCACTACTTGACGGGCACCCGAAGGTCGTTTGGGTACGGCTAGGCGCCGAGCAATCGACAGAAGCAAGCGCGAAGCACCTGGTCACTTTCCCCGCTCTCAAGCACGTGGATGCGCACCAGGTCGAATTTGGCGAGAAGCAGGCCGGCCACTTGGCAAAGATCAAATATTTGGAATCACTCTTCGGCAAGTTCACACCGGAGGGTATGCGCGCGTTGGCCGGATGTTCGCGCCTGCGAATCCTTGAACTGCACGATCCGACAGACGAGTGCCTGCATGAGGTTACGAAGCTGTCGCAAATTGCCGTGCTACGCATCAACGGACCGCGACTGACCGACGCCGGGATCAAGCATTTGAAATCGATGAGCCGATTGCTGTTTCTGCGGATCTCCAACGCCGACCGCGTGTCTGGGGCTGCCGTTCGCGAAGTGGGTGACGCTCTCAAAGGCTGCGAACTCCGGCGATATTGAAAACCGCGACGATTGGAGATGGCCTACTATGAAAATGGATTCCGCGTACGCCGCTGTGGGTCAATAGGCCAAAGCGTAAGCCGGGGACTTGTTCAGTCGATCGCGATTGCGAATATACGACAATGTCGTCTTAGGGTCGCTGTGCCCGGCAAACGTTTGAATGTCAATCAAATCGCAACCGCTTTCTCGCGCGGTCGTCAGTGCTGTGACGCGGAACGAATGAACCGTCACCGCGGAATCGAGCCCAAGGGTGCGGACATACTTGGCAACGAGGAGTTGCACCGAACGAGGGCTGAGGTGCCTGCGGTGAAAGCCGTCCTTCCCACGACCGCGCGCCGTGCGCGCAGGAGGAAAAAGTACGCTGTCGTGTTGATCGCGGAGACCGGCGAGTTCGAGCCAAGTATCGATTCGTTTGGACGCTTCCCAGTTCAATGGCACCCTTCGCTCCTTTCCACCTTTGCCCTGAATTTCCACTACCCTGTGGCCGCTTGTCATCTTGATATCGTCGACTCGCATCCGGCAGAGTTCCCCAACTCGGCAACCCGTGTAGGCCAGCACGGCAAATAATGCCTGATCACGGACGCCCACAAGCGTCGTCGCGTCGGGCGCATCGAGCATACGCCGGCACTCATGCGGTGTCAGACCGACAGTTTTTCCGTCACGTGGTACCGGCAGCGTTGCTACAAGGTGGGGGTGAGCCGGGTTAGTCCGCGCATGCTCGTGGACCAGAAGATATGCGAATAGTGAGCGAAGAACGGTAATCTTCCGCCCGATGGTCGCCGGCGCAAGACCACGGTTGCGAAGATGGTCACGCCACGCCGCCACGTTGAACGGGCGGACTTGGGTGAGCTGTTCCAACCGATCCGCCTCGATCCCGGCGAAGCGGAGAAAAAGCCCGACATCGCGTGCGTATGCTTTCCGAGTCTCCATTGAGGCAGACTTCGTAAGCCACGCAAGAAACGATTCTGCGAACGATAGCCCCCCGTCGTTGTCGCCTGGCAGCTCGATTGACCGCGGCAAAACGTCAAGAATGGTGAGCGATTTCTCAGCGATAGCTGCGGGAACCGGTGCTAATTCCGCAGGCGCCGCCAGCGGTTTTTCCTCGATTTCCATGCCCCCTTTCACTTCGTTAAGAGTGACTTTCGCGAAGCATAACCGTTCCAGGCACGTGAGCGCAAGAACTTGAAAGCCGCTGGTTCTTTGCGGTTTCTGTGAATCGTGAATCGACGGAAAACGACCTGCATCGAACCACGACAGCTTGATCGGTGACCGATGCTCAATGACAACACGCAAGTCGAATCTACGAACACTTCCACGGCATGGATGATACCCGCCTCGGTCGCTGTCGGGTCGATCCTCTTTCTGATA
>JACXTT010013978.1_pt1 | contig 10533 bp, 6 predicted proteins | sample 9270951 | NCBI WGS metagenome assembly JACXTT01 (sample SAMN15532306, study PRJNA645909) | rock metagenome | isolation source: weathered quartz diorite | place: Puerto Rico | collected 2017-06-21
CCGGTGAAAAAGTTCAATAGCGAGGAGCCTTTGCGCTGCTCCTTCTGCCACAAGACGCAGGAGCAGGTGGAAAAGCTCATCAGCTCGCCTTCGGATTATCCGCGCGCGTACATCTGCAACGAGTGCGTCACCGTCTGCCAGACGATTCTGGAAGATGAGAAGCGCGAGCAGTCTGCTGCGCCGACGCGCCGGCTGCCGCGCCCGCCGGAGATCAAATCGTTTCTCGACGGTTACGTCATCGGCCAGGACCGCACCAAGAAGAAGCTCGCCGTGGCGGTGTACAACCACTACAAGCGGATCTTCCTGAACAAGCAGCCCGGCGAGATCGAACTGACGAAATCGAACATCCTGCTGATCGGGCCGACCGGCACGGGGAAAACGCTTCTTGCGCAGACACTGTCCCGGATACTGGATGTCCCGTTTGCCATTGTGGACGCAACGACGCTCACCGAGGCGGGGTACGTCGGCGAAGACGTCGAGAACATCATTCTGAAGCTGCTGCAGAGCGCCGACGGAGACGTGCAGAAAACACAGCAAGGAATCATTTACATCGACGAAATCGACAAAATCTCGAAAAAAGACGAAAACCCGTCGATTACCCGCGACGTTTCCGGCGAAGGCGTGCAGCAGGCGCTGCTCAAGATTCTCGAGGGCACAACCGCCAACGTGCCGCCCCAAGGCGGTCGCAAGCACCCGCACCAGGAATTCACCCCGGTGGACACGACGAATATCCTGTTCCTCTGCGGCGGCGCCTTCGTGGGGCTCGAGAAGGTCATTGAGAAACGCGTGGGCCACCGCTCGCTAGGCTTCCACACCGATGCCGCTCCGGCCAGCGCGCAGAAGCGCAACGTCGAGCTGCTCGAGCAGGTGCAGCCCACTGACCTGATCCGCTACGGGCTGATCCCGGAGTTCGTGGGGCGCCTGCCCGTCGTCGGCGTGATGAACGACCTGGATCAGCAAGCTCTCGTACGCATCCTGATGGAGCCGAAGAACGCGCTGATCAAGCAGTACCAGCGCCTGTTTGAGTTTGAGAACGTCCGGCTTCGCTTCACCGACGATGCCATCGAGACGGTTGCCGAGCTGGCGCTCCAGCGCAAGGTCGGCGCGCGCGGCCTGCGGATGATTCTCGAAGACCTGATGCTCGAGCTGATGTACCACCTGCCGATGCAGCGGAAGATTCGCGAATTCATGGTTACGGCGGACATGGTCCGCACGCACGAGATCAATTGGAGCCTGCTCGAAAAGGCGGGCTAGCGGTGGGGAGTTCTGGGAGACAAACCAAGGGCCATGTTTAACCGGGAAAAACAGGAATTGAAGCGCGTGCCGATGATGCCGGTGCGCGATATGGTTATTTTTCCACAGCAGATGACGCCGTTCATCGTGGGCCGCGAGGCCTCGGTGCGGGCGCTCGAAGAGGCGCTGGCCGGAGACAAGAAGATCTTCCTCGCGACCCAGCACGATGCCTCGGTCGACGACCCGAAGCCCGAAGAGATTTACGCGGTCGGGACACTCGCCAACATCGTGCAGAGCGTCAAATTGCCGGACGGCAACATCAAGGTCCTGGTCGAGGGAGTGGAGCGCGCCAAGAGCACTCAGATTGTTGCCGAGGAAGGCTTCTTCCGGGCGACGGTACGCCTGCTGGCCGCCCGCGCCGAGCCCTCGCCGCAGCTCGATCAGCTGGTGCAGAAGGTCACGACACTGTACGAGCAGTACATCAAGCTTTCGCAGAGCCTGAACTACGACACGATGGTGGCGGCGGCGCGCGCGGACGACCCGGCGCGGCTTTCCGACACGATTGCCGCCAATCTCCAGATTCCCGTGGAGGAAAAACAGGAACTGCTCGAGATGGTCGATCCGCTCGAGAGGCTGCGCCGCGTCGGGGACATCCTCGAAGCCGAACTCGAGAAGCTCAACGTCGACCGCAACATCAACACGCGCGTCAAGCGCCAGATGGAACGCGCCCAGAAGGAGTACTACCTCAACGAAAAGCTCAAGGCCATCCAGAAAGAGCTCGGCCGCGGCGAGAAGAACGAAATCGACGAATTGAAAAAGAAGATCGACACCGCGGGGATGCCCAAGGACGTTCACGAAAAGGCCGTTCAGGAGCTGAAACGTCTCGAACTGATGCCGCCGATGTCGGCCGAGTCGACCGTCAGCCGCAACTATCTCGACTGGCTGCTGGCCGTGCCGTGGAAGAAGAAATCGAAAGAGATTCGCGACATCGGGCTCGCGGAAAAGATCCTCAATGACGAGCATTACGGGCTGGAGAAGGTCAAGGAGCGCATCCTGGAATACCTGGCGGTGCGCCAGTTGGTGAAGAACCCGAAGGGCTCGATCCTGTGCTTCGTGGGCCCGCCGGGTGTAGGCAAGACGTCGCTCGCCATGTCCATCGGGCACGCCACGGGACGCAAGTTCGTGCGGGTCTCTCTTGGCGGCGTGCGGGATGAAGCGGAGATCCGCGGCCACCGGCGCACCTACATCGGAGCGCTCCCCGGGCAGATCGTTCAGATGATGAAGAAGGCCGGGACGACGAACCCTGTCTTCGTGCTGGACGAAGTGGACAAGATGTCCATGGATTTCCGCGGTGACCCGTCGGCCGCGCTAATGGAAGTGCTCGACCCGGAGCTGAACCACTGCTTCGTGGACCACTACCTCGACGTTGAGTACGACCTCTCGAAGGTGATGTTCATCTGCACGGCAAATGTGCTGCACACGATCCCGCAACCTTTGCAGGACCGCATGGAAGTCCTGCGCCTACCCGGCTACACGGAGCAGGAAAAACTCGAAATCGCCAAGCGCTTCCTGGTGCGTAAGTCGCTCGAGGCGAACGGAGTCTCGGCGGAGAACCTGACGTTCACCGATCCCGGACTGGTGCATATCATCCGCCACTATACGCACGAGGCCGGCGTACGCAACCTCGAGCGGGAAATCCAGAACATTACGCGTAAGGTCGCGCGGCAAGTGGTGAAGGAAGGCAAGCAGGTGGGCGTCGAAATTACGCCCGCAAACGTCAGCGATTACCTCGGCGTGATGAAGTTCCGCGAAATCTGGGCCGAGAAACACAACGAAGTGGGGATGGCGACGGGGCTGGCCTGGACCGAAGTAGGCGGCCAGGTGCTGGCCACGGAATCCACCCTGATGGAAGGCAAGGGCCGGCTGACCCTGACCGGCAAGCTCGGCGACGTCATGCAAGAATCGGCGCAGGCGGCGATGAGCTACGTGCGCTCGCGTTCGGGACAGTTCGGGTTGCCCAAGGACTTCTATCGCCACATCGACATTCACGTGCACGTGCCCGAAGGCGCGATCCCGAAGGACGGCCCTTCGGCGGGAATCACGATTGCGACTTCGATTGTCAGCGCGCTGACCAGGATTCCGGTGCGCTGCGACCTGGCCATGACCGGGGAAATCACGCTTCGCGGCAAGGTGCTGCCCATCGGCGGCGTGAAGGAGAAGCTCCTGGCTGCCCATAGAATGGGCTTGCGCACGGTCATCCTTCCGAAGGATAATGAGAAGGACCTCGCGGACATCCCGCAGGAGATCCTCTCCGGCGTCACAATCAAGTTCGCTGAAATGATGGATGAGGTGCTGCAAGTCGCGCTCGAGCGGCCGATCGAGGCCGGGGCGCACGAGCCCGTTCCGCAGGTTGCGGCCAAGTTCACGGCCGAAGTGGAAGAAGACAAGGGCCTGACCAACTGACCCCGAGCGGTTCGGGGCGTTCTGGGCGCAGCCACGGGGGGAATCCGGCTCGCCAGAGACGCCCACACGGAATTTTTCGGGTTTGCCCATCCTGGCAGATAGCTCCGTCCGACCCCTCGTACGGGGCGCGACTCCAGACCAAGCCTGAGTGATCAGGTCAATCAAAAAGGAAAGAAAAAGCAGATGAGCATTAGCCTTGCAGAACTGAAAGAGAAGAACATCACCGACCTGGCGAAAATCGCCAAAGAACTGAACATTCCCGGCGCCAGCGGCATGCGCAAGCAGGAGCTGATCTTCCAGATTTTGCGCGCGCAAACGGAGAAGAACGGCCTCATTTTCTCCGAGGGCGTTCTGGAATGCCTGCCGGACGGCTTCGGGTTCCTCCGCGCACCGGAGTACAACTACCTTCCCGGCCCGGACGACATCTACGTTTCACCGTCGCAGATCCGCAAATTCGACTTGCGCACAGGCGACACCGTCTCGGGGCAGGTGCGGCCGCCCAAGGACGGCGAGCGCTACTTCGCATTGATTAAGGTGGAAGCGGTCAACTTCGAAGACCCCGAGGTTGCCCGGAACAAGATCTTCTTCGACAACCTCACCCCGCTCTATCCGCAGGGCCGGCTGAAAATGGAAACGGCGAAGGAGAATCTCACGGGCCGCGTCCTCGATCTTCTCTGTCCTGTCGGCAAGGGGCAGCGCGGGTTGATTGTCGCGCCACCGCGGACCGGCAAGACGATGATGCTGCAATCGATCGCCAATTCCGTGACGACGAATCACCCGGAAGTCGCGCTGATTGTGCTCCTGATTGACGAGCGGCCGGAAGAAGTCACCGACATGCAGCGGACCGTGAAAGGCGAAGTCATCAGCTCGACGTTCGATGAACCGCCGCAGCGCCACATCCAGGTGGCGGAGATGGTGCTCGAGAAAGCCAAGCGCCTGGTCGAACACAAGCGCGACGTTGTGATCCTGCTCGACTCGATCACGCGTCTCGCGCGGGCCTACAACGCAGTAACGCCGCCCTCGGGGAAGGTGCTTTCCGGCGGTATCGACGCCAACGCTCTACAGCGGCCGCGGCGCTTTTTTGCGGCCGCGCGCAACGTCGAGGAGGGTGGCTCGCTGACGATCATCGCCACGGCGCTTATCGACACCGGCAGCCGCATGGACGACGTTATCTTCGAAGAGTTCAAGGGCACCGGCAACATGGAGATCAACCTCGACCGGCGCCTAGTGGATAAGCGCATCTTCCCGGCGATCGACATCAATCGCTCGGGCACGCGAAAGGAAGAGCTGCTGCTTCCCGCCGATGAGCTGAACCGCGTGTGGGTGCTGCGCAAGGTGCTGAACCCGCTTTCCCCCGTCGAAGCGATGGAGTTGCTGCTCGGGCGCCTCTCGAAGACGAAGACGAACACGGAGTTTCTCGGCTCGATGTCGAGCCCGAGCTAGAGCAACCGCCTAGTTCCCACGAGCCGCGGCCTGTCTCGCGAACCAATCCTTTATGTGCGATTCGAGGATGCCCAGCGGCACGGCGCCCTGTTCGAGAACGGCGTCGTGGAAGGCGCGGATGTTGAATTTCGCGCCGAGCTTGGACTCGGCTTCGCGGCGCAGTTCGCGGATTTTCCTCTGCCCGATCTTGTAAGCCAGCGCCTGGCCGGGCCAAACGATGTAGCGGTCCACTTCGACGACGATGTCCTGGTCGGTCTTGCCGGTGTTGTCACGAAAGAATTGAATGGCCTGGTCGCGGCTCCAGCCCATTGCGTGAATGCCGGTGTCGACCACAAGCCGCACGGCGCGCCACATCTCGTAGGTCAATTGGCCGAACTTCGAGTAGGGATCCTTGTAGAAGCCCATCTCTTCGCCGAGGCTTTCGGCATAGAGCGCCCAACCCTCGACAAACGCCGAGTAGCCGACGTGCTTGCGAAACTCGGGCGCGCCCTCGATCTCCTGCGCCAGCGCGATTTGCAGGTGATGCCCGGGAACCGCCTCGTGCATGGTGAGCGCTTCCATCTCCCACTTCGGCCGCGCCTTCAGGTTGTAGGTGTTCACGAAGTAGAGGCCGGGCCGGCCCGCTTCGGGCGATCCGGGCTCGTAGTAGGCGGTCGTCTGCGACGGCGCCTTGAAAGCCGGAATAGGCGTGACGCCGTAGGTCAGCCGAGGCAGCTTCCCGAACAGACGCGCCAGTTGTGGGTCAATTTCTTTTGCGATGATGCGGTAGCCGTTCACAAGGTCTTCGGCATGGTCGTAATAGAAGCGCGGATCGGTGCGCAAGAACTCCGTGAAATCGCGGAAGCTGCCCTGGAAGCCGGTGGACGCGATGAGCTTGTCCATCTCAGCGCGGATCCGGTTCACCTCGGCAAGGCCGATTTCGTGAATCTGCTGCGGGGTGAGGTTCGTGGTCGTCTGCCAGCCCACGTGAAAGGCGTATGCCGCGGCGCCATCCGGCAGGGCGCTTGCGGCAATGGATTCGCGGCAAGAGGTGATGTAACGCTGCGCAAGATAATCGCGCAATTTGCGAAAGGCCGGCGCAACCTGGTCCACGTAGATCGTCTTTGCGCGATCCGTCAAGCGATCGCGCTCGGCCTGCGAAAGATTTGACGGGAATTCCCCAAAGGGTATGAGCAGGGCACTCGACATGGATTCGGCCGGGACCAGGTCGGCGAGCTGCTTGGGCAAGTCGCGCAGCGCTATCCGCGGTGGCGTGTAGCCGTGCTTCAGACCGGCTTCGAGCAGCGCCTGGACCTGCTCCACATGCTTCGGCAGAGCCTCGAGCCGCGCCAAGATGTCCTCGTAATCGGAAATCGTCTGGTGCGGCATAAGAGCGATGATGCTCGCGGCGCCCTGTTGAATCCCCTCCATCTGGTTGATCGGAATCCTCAGATTCCGCGGCACCACCTGGCGAAAGGGCAAAGGATCGTCGCCGTATTTCAACCCCTCCTGCGCCGTCTCCAGCAGCTCGCGGTACAGGTCGTAGTTCAACTGCTCGCTCGCCGGAAGTCTTTCCCTCGAAAAGGTCGCGAGTTGGGCCAGACTGTCGCGCAGATGTTGCGTGCGGCGCTCGATGCCTTCGGGTGAGTCATCCGTCCATCGGCGGTTTTGCCCCGGGAAGCCAACGGCAGTGGCCATTTCCGGATACTCCGCCATCCAGCGCTTCCAGTCCTCGTCCAGGTATGCGCGGAATCGCCGTGCCTCGTCCGTTTCGGCAAGCGCGCTTGCCCCGCGCGCCAGCACAGTGGCCGGCACAATGAGCGCCGCCAACCCAAGCATCGATACCGTCATCGCTGCCCACCTCATCCTCATTTCTTCACTGCCCCGCGGGAAAGTTCCTTCTCGCGCTCGCGCGCCAGCAAGACGATGGCTCGCGCGGTCTCTTCGATACCCATCGCCGTGTTGTCCACGAGCACGGCGTCTGCAGCGCGTACAAGCGGGGAAACTGCGCGTTCACGGTCGCGCCGGTCGCGTTGCCGCACTTCTTCCGCCACTCGCTCAAGCGTCAGGATGTCGCCCTTTTCCTCATGCTCCTTCCAGCGGCGTTCTGCGCGCACCTCCGGCGATGCGTCGAGAAAGATCTTCAGCTCTGCGTTCGGAAAGACGACCGTGCCGATGTCGCGGCCTTCCGTGACCACTCCGCCGCTGGCGCCGGCGCGCTGCTGCGCGGCGACAAGCACGGCGCGCACGCGCGGGAGCGTGGCGAGACGCGAAGCAGCCTGCGAAACCTCGGGGCTGCGGATCGCTGCCGTGACGTCACGACCATCCACGCTCACGCGATTTTTGAAGCCTGCGGCGGCATCCACCGCAGGGGGCGGCGCGAGATCGATCCGCGTCTCGCGCGCAAGAGTTTCGAGCCGCTTTTCATCGTCGAGCGGCACACCGCGCTCCAGCGCCTTCCAAGCCAGCGCGCGATACATCGCGCCGCTGTCGAGATAGGTGTACCCGAGCAGCTCCGCCACGCGCCGTGCGACGCTGCTCTTCCCCGAGCCCACCGGCCCGTCAATCGCTATGGTCAATTTTCGCATCGCCGCGCGCGAAGCGAACGTTCGTCAAAAGCCCATGATGTTGTAGCCGCAATCGACGTAGATGACTTCCCCGGTGATTCCCGAGCCGGCGTCGGAGAGGAGGAACGCCGCGGTCGCGCCGACTTCGTTCGGGTCCACGTTGCGCTTGAGCGGGGCGCGGTCGGCGTGCGCTTTGAGCATGTCGCCGAGACCGGAGATGCCCCGCGACGCCAGCGTCTTGATGGGCCCCGCGGAAATCGCGTTCACGCGGATGCTGCGTGGTCCCAGGTCGTTGGCGAGATAGCGCACGGTCGCCTCGAGCCCCGCTTTCGCTACGCCCATCACGTTGTAGTGCGGCACCACTTTTTCTGCTCCGTAGTACGTGAGGGTAAGAATGCCACCGCCTTCGGTCATGAGCGGCGCCGCAGCCCGCGCCAGCGCGATGAGTGAGTAGACGCTCACGTCGTGGGCGATGCGGAAGCCCTCGCGGGTCGTGTTCAAGAATTCGCCTTTCAGTTCATCCGCCGGAGCAAACGCGACGCTGTGGACGATTCCGTGCAGCAGGCCGTAGCGCGCCTTCAGCGCGTCGAACAGTTGCGCGATCTCGTCGTCGCGGCTGACGTCGCAACGGAAGCCCTCGGCGCCCGGCAGCTCTTTGACGAGATCACCGGCCTCCTGCTCCATGCGCTCGTTCTGGTAGGTAATGGCCAGCCGCCAGCCGTCTGCGTGCAGCTTCTGCGCGATGGCCCAAGCAATGCTGCGTTTGTTTGCCAGGCCGAACACGACTGCGGTGCGTTTGCCATCCGTCATCCGGGCTCTCCTTGTATGGCGGGACTAGATTCGCTTGAAGGCCTTCTCGATCTCGCGCACGGAATACCGCAGCACGATGGGGCGCCCGTGGGGGCAGCTCATCGGGCAGTCCGTCTTCGAGAGCGCGGCGAGGAGCCATTCCATCTTCGTCTGATCGAGCGGCATGTTCACCTTGATGGCCGCGTGGCACGCCGTCGAAGCCGCGATCTTCGATTGCAGGGTGTCAATGGAGATGGCGGCGTTCTCGCGCTCGATGCCGTCGAGGATCTCCGTCAGCAGCCTCTCTCCGTCGGCCGTCTCGATTCCCGCGGGCACCGCTTGAATCGCCACGCTGCGCGGCCCCATCGGCGCGACGTCGAATCCGTTTTCGCTAAGCTCCTCGGCGATGCGCTCGAAAATGACCAGCTGCCGCGGGGAAAGTTCCACGACAATCGGCATCAGCAGGCGTTGGCCTTCGACGCGGCCGGCGCGACGCGACGCGAGGTGCTGCTCGAAAAGAACGCGCTCGTGTGCCACGTGTTGGTCCACAATCCACAGGCCCTCGCCGTTCACGGCGACGATGAAGCTCGAGCTCACTTGCCCCAACGGCTTCAGGTCGCTGATTTCGTCAGCGCGGGGGAGCGTCGCGGGCACTTCGGTGGTGGCAGCGTTCATTTCCGAGCGCCAATCAGACGTTGGCACAGGCCCCGGTGCCGGTCCGTCGATCGCCGCCCCGGCTTCAAACGCAAAGCGCTGCTCGACGGGGCGCAGTGGAGCCGCGGTCAGGTCAAATCCGCCGTCCGAGCCCGGTGCAGTGAGTTCCTCGAGCGGAATCGCCGTGGGAATCACCGCGCGCGGCGGACCCGCGACACCAGAAGCGCCAGCGGCCTGCTGGGCAGACTGCGTGGCCGTGGCGAAGCTCGCAATCGGCCGCGCTTTGACAAGCGCCTGGCGAATCGCGTCGCGGGTGAAATCGTGAACGAATTGCGGGTGCCGAAAGCGAACTTCGATCTTTGCCGGGTGGACGTTGACGTCCACTTCCTGATACGGCAGATCGAGGAAAAGGAGAACAGCGGGAAACACATTCGCCGGCATGACGTTGCGATAGGCCTCATGTATCGCGTGCAGGAGCAGGCGGTCGCGCACGAGCCGCCGGTTCACGAAGATGAAGATGCCGTTGCGGTTCGGCCGCTGCACTTCTGGCCGAGACGTGAAGCCCGTGACGTTGAGTGAGGAGACTTCCTCGCCGGGCTCGAGCGCGGGCTCGGTAATCGCCGCGCGCACCGGCGCCTTCGCTTCGGGGATCTCGACCAGCTCATCGAGCGCTTGCCTGCCGAAGACTTGATACACGCGGTCTGCAAGCTTCTCTACCGGGGAGCAATTCAGGATCTCCAGCGTCGGCGTTTTCAGAAGGAATTGCTTGTCAGGATTGGCGAGCGCGTAGTGGGTGACGAGCGAAGCGATGTGGCCGAGTTCTGTCGTGTCGGATTTCAGGAACTTGCGCCGCGCGGGAACGCAATAAAACAAATCGGCGACGCTCACGGTCGTGCCGGCGGGCAGGCCTGCGGGCTTCACCCCGACGAGCTTGCCTCCGGCAAACTCGACGCGCGTGCCTTCGGCCTCTTCCTCGGTTCGCGTCTCGAGCAGCAGCCGCGCGACCGCGGCAATCGACGGCAGGGCTTCGCCGCGGAAGCCGAGGGTGGCGATCGACAGAAGATCTTCGGCGGTGCGCAGCTTGCTCGTGGCGTGGCGCTCGAAGGCCAGCAACGCGTCGTCGTGCGACATCCCGTGGCCGTCATCGGAGATGCGAATCATGCGGCGGCCGCCCGCTTCGGCCTCGACGCGGACGCTGCGCGCCCCAGCGTCGAGCGCGTTCTCGACAAGCTCCTTTACCACCGACGCTGGCCGTTCGACGACCTCGCCCGCGGCGATTTTGTTCGCGACTGCTTCCGGCAATATGCGGATTCGGCTCATACTCGGCTAGCGCATCTCATCGTACGGGCTGATCTTCTTTGGAAGAATCCTTGAGATGCATTCAGAAACCAGCACGCCTCCGATC
>JACXTT010013979.1_pt1 | contig 10533 bp, 11 predicted proteins | sample 9270951 | NCBI WGS metagenome assembly JACXTT01 (sample SAMN15532306, study PRJNA645909) | rock metagenome | isolation source: weathered quartz diorite | place: Puerto Rico | collected 2017-06-21
GTTCGGGATCCCGGGTAAACTCGGTGTCTACGCCGGGCTCGTCGATCGCGTCCGCGACCTGGCGTGGATCGCCCTCGGCCTTGTCCTGGTCTGGTTCGCCCGCCCCGAAGCCGTGCCGAGGCCCGCGGGAGCCGAAGAGCAGCAGGCATGACGACCGTCACACACGTGCTTGTCACCGCGCTCGGTGTGCGGGCGCTCGGGCTGCACGGCTCGGATGCGGCGCTGGCCTACGCCTTCGGCGTCGGCGTCGACATCGACCACGCCTTCAAAGCGCCGTTCTATCTGAAGGCGGTGGGGTGGAAGCGCCGGCTCGGCTACTACTGGCGCTCGTCGCTGCAGGAACCCGTCGCGTTGCTGTGGGTCGTGCCGCTCTCCTGGCTGCTCGGCACCATCGTTCCGGTGCTGTTCCTCACCGTCCACATCGCGATGGATTACAGCGTCAGTTTCGAGAAAATGCCGTTCTACCCGTACTCGAACTGGGTGACGCGCGGCTGGCTGTTGCAGTTCTCCGACAAGTCGAAGGAAATCGTCGCCTTTACCGTCTTCGCATGTTTGAGTCTCTACCTGTACTTGGCACGGCGTTAGACCGCGTGCTGCGGCCGCTGTTGCGGCTCTTGCATCGCGGGCTCGGCCTCACTCCCAACCAGATCACCTGGGCGGCGTTCGCCGCGAGTGTCGCCGCCGCGGCAGTGCTCGCCACGGGCCGGCTGGGGGCCGGGCTCGCGCTGCTCGCCTTCGGCCAGGTACTCGACGGGCTGGACGGGGGGATCGCGCGTGAGTTCAACCTCGTCTCGCCCGCCGGCAAGCAGCTCGACGACCGCCTCGATCGGGCCTCGGAAGCGGTAGTGTTCGCCGGACTCACGCTCGGCCGGTTCGTCGACTGGAAGCTTGCCACGCTCGCGATGATCGCGATTCTGCTCAACTGGACGATCACCGATCGCTCGAAGCTCGACCCCGGGGTGAAACGCTTCGCGCTGTACTTCGGTCTGTGGGTGCGCTATCGCACGGTGTTTCTCGTGATCTTCGGCGTCAACCTCGCGGCGTACGTCGTCGGGCTCCTGCTCATCGATTTCAAGTTTCAGCTGAAGATGGACGCGCTCGGCGGCGACCTGGACACGGTCGCCTCGCGCGCCGCGGCGCTCCCCGACAGATAGGCCTGAGATCGTGCTCCTGCTGCTCGCCGCGCTGGCCACCGATAGCGCGCAAAGCCTGACGATCCCCGTCGCCCCGAAGGAATCGCTGCACGTCGTCGCGGCGGGCCCGGAGGGCGGCCATCCGGTGGTGCTGATCCCCGGGTTCTTCGGCTCCGCCTTCACGTTCCGCAAGGTCACCCCCCCGCTGAATGCCGCGGGATACCGCACGCTCGTGATCGAGCCGCTCGGGATCGGCGCCTCCTCGCGCCCCGAGAAGGGCGACTATTCGCTGACCGCCCAGGCGCGGCGCATCGGTACCGTGCTCGATTCGCTCGGCGTCCCGGCGGCGATCGTCGTGGCGCACTCGAACGGCGGATCGATCGCAATGCGGCTGGCGGTGCACCGGCCGGATCTGGTGGAGGGAGTGCTGTCGATCGAAGGAGGACCGACCGAGAGCGCCGTGACGCCGTCGTTTCGCTCGGCACTGCGCTTTGCGCCGTGGATCAGGCTGTTCGGCGGGGTGAAACTCATCCGTTGGAAGATTCGTCACATCCTGCTAGACTCGTCCGGAGACAAGACCTGGGTGACGGACGACGTCGTGACGGGGTATACGGCGCCCGCGGCCGTGAACCTGACCGCCACCTTAAAAGCGTATCTCGCGATGGCGGCGTCGCCTGAGCCCGAGAAGCTCGGCCCCCGCCTGGGGGAGATCAAATGTCCGGTTTTGTTGTTGGTGGGCGCAACGCAACATGATGGTGACGTGGGACAGAAAGAGGTGGTCTTGTTGCAGCGGACGCTGCCGGATTTCACCATCGACAGCGTGCCCGGTGCCGGCCACTTCCTTCAAGAGGAACGGCCCGACGCAGTGGTCGATCGGATCGAGCATCTCGTCGGGTCGAAAGCCTCGTTGGACATGATCGATGCGAATCGCCCTCATCGCTGAAGACTACTACCCCCAGCTCGGCGGCGTCCCGGAGCACGTCCACAACCTCGCGTTGCAGTTGATCGCCTGGGGACATCACGTCCATGTGATCACCGCGCGGATGCGCGATGCCACCGCCGACGCGCCGTTCGTGCGCCGCATCGGGACGAGCCTCGTCATCTACAGTAACGGCGGCGTAGCCCGCATCACGGTAGGGTGGCGGCTGCAGCGGCAGCTCGAGGAGCTGTTCCGCGCCGAGCGCTACGATGTCGTTCACGTGCACGGTGGGCTGGCGCCGACCTTCGGCGTTGTGGCACCCCTGGCGGCGGGGAAGGTGGGTGTCCCCGTGGTCGCCACGTTCCACTCGTGGTTCCCGCGCTCGGTCGGGTACCGCGTCTTCAAGCCGATCTTCCAGCGGCTGCTCGATCGGCACGCCGCGGCGATCGCCGTGAGCACGCCCGTGATCGAGGCGATGTCGCGCTACGTGCACGCCGACTGGGAGATCATTCCCAATGGCGTCAACACGACCTTCTTCCAGCCCAACGGCCGCCGCCCGATCGACGCGCTGCGCCGCGGCCCGCGTTTGCTTTTTCTCGGACGACTCGAGCCGCGCAACGGCCTCAACGTGCTGCTCGAAGCGATGCCGCTCATCCTGCGACGCTTCCCGAACGCGGTCCTGACCATCGCCGGCGACGGCCCGTGGCGCAGCTACTACGAGCGGCGCGCCCGCGGCCTGAGACTCGGAGCGGGCGGGCGCGTGCGGTTCGTCGGACGCGTGTTCCAGGAGCGCCCTCTGCTCTACGCCGCGGCCGATCTGTACCTCTGCCCCACCACGCGCGCGTCGTTCGGGGTGACGTTGCTCGAATCGATGGCGTGCGGTACCCCGATGGTGCTGGCCGACAACGTCGGGTTCCGCTCGGTGGTGCGCGCGGGTCGCGAAGCGGTGTTCCTGACCGATCAGCGCCCCGCGGTGTGGGCCGACACGGTGATCGGTCTCGTCGCCGACGTGGAACGCCGCTCGGCGATGCAGCGGGCCGGGCTGGAGCGCGCGGCCGAGTTCGCGTGGCCCATCGTGGCGCGGCGCGAGCTCGAGGTCTACGAGCGCGTGACCGGAATCTCCGAGGAGCGAGCGGTCCTGACGGCGTAGAAGGCGGCGGTCGGGCCGTCGGGCGGTCGGGCGCACCAGTTTCGCGCCCCCTGTCTCCCGGTGAGATTCCAGCCCTATGCCGCCCACGATCGCCGCGCAGTCTCTCTCCAAGACATTCCGCGTCAAAGTCCGAGATCCCGGTCTGGCCGGAGCGGTGCGCGCCCTGTTTCGTCCCCGCTACCGCGAAGTCCAGGCGGTGCGAGAGGTCAGCTTCGACATCGCGCCCGGCGAGATCGTCGCCTTTCTCGGCCCCAACGGCGCCGGCAAGACCACCACCCTCAAGATGCTTGCGGGACTGCTCTATCCCACGAGCGGACAGGTGCGCGTGGCGGGGTTCGAGCCGTGGTCGGGCGGCGCCGCCTTCAAGCGCCGCATCGCCCTGGTGCTCGGTAACCGCCAGCAGCTCGTGTGGGACCTCCCCGCCGAAGAGACATTTCTCCTCAATCGCGCGATCTACGACATCGCCGAGCCTGACTTTCGCGAGCGGCTCGCCGAGCTGGTGGACCTGCTGGGACTCGGCGCCGTCGTCGACAAGCCGGTGCGCCAGCTCTCACTCGGCGAGCGAATGAAGTGCGAGCTCGCCGCTTCCCTGCTGCACCGGCCGCCGATCCTCTTTCTCGACGAGCCGACGCTGGGACTCGACGTCAGCGCCCAGGATGCGATCCGCCGCTTCCTCGGGCGCTATCGCGACCGCCACGGCGCCGCGATCCTGCTCACCTCGCACTACATGCAGGACGTGACCGCGCTCGCCTCCCGCGTCATCATGATCAACCGCGGCCGCCTCTTGTACGACGGCGCGCTCGAGGCGCTGGTGGCGCGCATCGCGCCGACCAAGCGTCTCGAATTGGTGCTGGGGGCTCCGGTCAGCCAGGAGTCGCTGGCGGCGTTCGGCACCGTCCACAGCTTCCGGTTCCCCAACGCGGTGCTGGACGTGCCGCGCGAAGCCGCTGCGGCGACGAGCGCGCGCCTGCTCGCCGGTCTCCCGGTCGCGGACCTCTCGATCGAGGATCCACCCATCGAGGAAGTGATCCGGCTGGCGTTCGCCGAAGGGGACGAGCCGGCGTGAGCGCGGTGACGGCCTGGGCGCGGCGCTACGCTGCATTGATCCGCAATGCCTGGCTCATCGATCTGCAGTACCGCGCGTCGATCCTTCTGTGGGTGCTGTGGGGCGTGACCGAGCCGGCGATCGCGCTCGGTATCTGGTGGGCGATCGCCGGCGCGGGCGACGTCGACGGCTACGCCCGCGCCGACTTCGCGCGCTACTTCTTCGCGATGATGCTCGTCAATCAGCTCACGATCGCGTGGGACTCCTGGTATCTCGACGGATGGATCCGCAACGGCGAATTGAACTTCCGTCTGGCGCGGCCGCTGCACCCCGCGCACGAGGCGACCGCCGACAACATCGCCTACAAGGCCCGAAGCGGGTTGATCATCGTGCTGGTGTGGCTCGTCGTCGCGGCGCTGTGGCCGGCGGTGCGGCTGCCGTTCGATCCTGCCCGCTGGGCGCTGACCGCGCTCGCCGTTCTATTCGCAGCCGGCCTGCGGTTTCTCATCAGCTTCACGACGGGGCTCTTGGCGTTCTGGACGACGCGCGCCACCGCGATCATGGAGCTGCACGCCGGGATCGCGATGTTTCTCGCCGGCCGCATCGCCCCGCTGGCGCTCTTGCCGCCCCCCATCGCTCATCTTGCTGCCGTGCTCTGGTTCCGGCCGATGCTCGCGTTTCCCGTCGAGGTCCTGACCGGTGCCGTGACCGGCGCCGCGGCGCTGCTGCAGGGATTCGTGGCCCAAGCCTTCTGGCTCGCCGTCTGGTACGGAGCCTGTCGGCTCGCGTGGCGGCGCGGGCTGCAGCGCTATGGGGCGGTGGGAGGATGACGGAGCGGCGGCTGCGTTGGCCAGCGATCCTCGCGAGTCTGGTGCGACTGAACGCGGTGGAGGAGCTGCAGTACCGGGCAAACTTCTTCGCCAGCGTGCTCGCCACGGCGTTTGGGATCGCCACGGCGCTGCTCACGCTCGCATTGTTCTTCCGGCACACCACCCGCCTCGGCGGCTGGGACTATTGGGAGGTCGTGGTGCTCCTGGGGGTGTTCAATGCGCTCACCGGCGTCATCGAGGCGATCCTGCGGCCGGGGATCGGCCAGCTCGCCGACGACGTGAAGAGTGGCGCCCTGGACCTCGTGCTCGTGCGGCCCGCGGATGCGCAGCTGTTCGTCTCGTTCCGTCGGCTCGATCTCTGGCGCGTGACCGACATCGTGCTCGGCCTCGCGCTCTCCGGGTATGCCCTGTTCCGCCTGGGCCACGTCCCCACGATCTGGCAGTCGGGGGCGTTTCTCGTGGCCCTCGCGGCGGCCGCGGTCGTCGTCTACGCCATCTGGGTCGCGCTGATGAGTCTCGCGTTCTGGTTCGTGGCAGTAGAAAACATCGCGGTGTTGTTCGATGCGATCTATGAAGGGGCGCGCTACCCGGTGTCGGCGTATCCGGGGGCCCTGCGCTTCGTGTTCGTGTATCTCCTGCCGATCGCCTGGGCGACGACGGTCCCCGCGTCCGCGCTCACCGGACGGTTGTCGCCGCTTATGGGGTTGGGGGCGGCGGCGGTCGGAGCGGTGGCATTCCTGCTCTCGCGACTACTCTGGCGCACGGCGTTGAAGCGGTATACCGGTGCGAGTGGCTGAAACAAAGACGTGAGAAGTAAGACTTCTCACCTCTCACGCTTTCTTACTTGTTCGACCACCCCCCGCGTGGCAGCCTCGAGATCGGGAGCGCGCAGCAGACTCGAGCCGATCAGAAACATCGTGTCGTTGCCGTAGACATCGATCCAGTACGCGATGCGCGCGGCATCGACGCCGCCCCCCGGCACCGGGAAGGCGGAACGGGTCGGGCCCAATGGCGCGCGCAACCGCCGGTTGATCGCCTGGCACAGCTCGAGCGTAAAGTAGCTGAACCGCCCACCGACGTTCGTATAGACCACGCCGTCCGACCCGATCATCCGGTAGAGCAGGCCGTACAGTACGTCGGCAGCGATGCCGTGGTCGGCTCCGAAGAACGCGCCGCTCATCGTCGGGTGGGACAGGACGACGAGCCCGTGCTTGCCGATGGCGCGCGCCGCGTCGACGCCTTGCGGCAGCAGGTTCACGAGCACGCCACGACACCCTGCGCGCACGGTGTGATCCAGCCGCTTGGCGAGGCCTGTGAGTGAGCCGGTGACATTGGGGAAATAGAGCGTCCGTCCCCCCGTTTCCCGGTTCGCGCGCTCCACCGCCTCCTGGCATCGTTCGACCCGCTCACGAAACGGCGCGGATGCCTGGTCGGCGAGGTTGTGGTCGTCCTTGACGATGTCGGCGCCGGCCTTGGCGAAGCGATAACACAGCTCGGCGAGTGCCCGGGCGTCGAGTCCCAGGGGCTTCGTCGCGGTACAGACGAGCGGACGCCGCGGCGCTGCACAGAGCTCGCGGATGCCGGGGATGCCGAAGCGCGGCCCGGGGAGCGCGCGCAGCATCGACTCCGGAACGTCGAGATCGATGAGCCGCACGGCGGGCTTCATCGAGATGTTGCCGAACAGGAGATTGAACAGCTCCGTGACGTCCCCGCCGACGATCGCCGGATCATACGCGATCACGACCCGCCAGCGGCCGCTGCCGTCGGGCTCGAGCGACTCGACGCGGCCGACGAGCCGGGCTTCGACCTCGGGCGCCGTGTGTTCGGGGACTTCGACGGTCTGCTCGCGTGCAATGTCCCGCGCCTGGGCAGTCGCGTCGGCTTTCGTATCACAGGCGAGATGATAGGTGGCGCGTAACATGGACGGGCAAATTGCACGCTCCCGCCCCGCCGGGCCAGAGACCCTTATCTTGAGACCGATTGTGAGCGGCGCACCGGCATTCGTCTTCGATCTCGACGGGACGCTGGTCGACAGCGTCTATGAGCACGTCCTCGCATGGCGCGAGGCGCTCGAGCGAGTGGGTGTCGAGCTGTCGGTGTGGCGCATCCATCGCCGCATCGGCATGAGCGGCGGGCTGCTGGTGGACGCGCTGCTGCGTGAAACTGGGCGCCAGGTGACGCCCGAGCAGGCCGAGCAGATGAAGCGCTACCACGCCGAGTCGTACGCGCGGCTTTCCGGATCGGTGCGACCGCTGCCCGGGGCGCGGGAGCTGCTGCGCCATCTCACCGAGGTCGGGGTCCCCTGGGCGATCGGGACCAGCGGCTGGATGCAGAGCGCGCGCCCCATGCTCGAGCTGCTCGGCGTTCCCCCGAACGTCCCGATCGTAACGCGCGACCAGGTGGCGCACGCCAAACCTGATCCCGACCTGTTCCTCGCCGCCGCCCAGCGCCTCGGTGTCTCGGCGACCGACGCCGTGGTGGTGGGCGACAGTGTCTGGGACCTGCTGGCGGCCCGGCGCGCACGCGCTCTCGCCGTCGGCCTCCTCTCCGGTGGCTACGGCCAGGACGAGCTGGAACGGGCCGGCGCGTATCGCGTCTACCAGGACCCCGCCGACCTGCTCGACCACCTCGACGAAGTCGGCGTCCGGCGCGACTGACGGGGTTGTCCCTCCGTAGTACTACGGCCGTAGGCTTGCGGATTCTCCGCGGCGCACGCACGGCGTAACCTGCCCGCATGCCGCTGGCATGCACCGGGGTCAACCATCGCACCGCCTCCGTCGCCCTGCGGGAACGGCTCGCCCTCGGGCCGCTCGCACAGCATCGCGTCCTGCACGAGTCGCGGCAGGACCCGCGTGCGCCGTTCCGCGAGCTCGCGATTCTGTCCACGTGCAATCGAACCGAGGGGTACGCCGGGCCGACCGCAGCGTCCGACGCACTGCTCGAGCTGCTGTCGAGCATTGCCGGGGTGTCGCCGGCATCGCTGCTGCCGCACACGTATCTCGAGACCGGAGTCGGCGCGGTGCGCCGGCTGTGTCGTGTGGCCGCCGGACTGGATTCGATGGTGCTCGGCGAATCGGAGATTCAGAGCCAGGTGGCCGCGGCGTTGCGCACCGCCGAGGAGGCCGGGTCGGCCGGTCCGGTGCTCACCGCCGCGTTCCGCGCCGCCGCGCAGGCCGGTCGCCGCGCGCGAGCGGAGACCGGCATCGGCCACCTCCCCACCAGCGTCAGCACCGAGGCGATTCGCCTGCTGCGCGACGTCGCCGGTCCGCTCGACCCACTCTCGGTGCTGCTCGTCGGGACGGGAAAAATGGGTCGCCTCGCGGGGCGTATGCTGCGCCGAGCCACCGCGCGGCTGACGGTCATCAGCCGCACCGCTGCGCACGCGCGCGAGCTGGCACAGCACTGCGACGCGGAAGCGCGGGGCTGGCATGAGCTGGCCGACGCCATCGCCCGCGCCGATGCGATCATCTGCTCGACCGGTGCCCCCCACGCGGTCGTGAGCAACGATCTCGTGCGGGGGGCGATCGGCTCGGGCGGCGCGCGGCGCCGCATTTTCGTCGATATCGCCGTGCCGCGCGACGTCGAGCCCGAGGTGCGCACGCTCGAGGGGTGTGAGCTGTACGACCTCGACGCGCTGCAGCAACGCCTCGCGGGCAACCTCGAGGCGCGGCGCCACGAGATTCCCGCCGTGGAGGCGATCGTCGAGCAAGAGGTCGAGCGCTTCGACGCCTGGCAGCGCCGCCAGGCCGTCCACCCCCTCCTCGTCGAAATGCGGGCACAGGGAGAAGCGATCCGACAGCGCGAGGTGGCCAGGGCGTTGCGCCGTTTCGGTGCTGCGTCGCCGGAAGTCGCCGCGCTGCTCGAGGCGTTCTCTAAATCGCTGGTCAACAAACTGCTGCACGAGCCGACGCGCCGGCTGTCCACCGTGGAGGATCCCGACATGGCGCGCGCGCTCTTTGGACTGGACGCCCGATGACCAGCGCGCCGACGCGAGTGTTGCGCGGCGGCACACGGCGCTCGCTGCTCGCGCGCTGGCAGACGGCACGCATCCGCGAGCTGCTGCGCCAGCGTGGGGTGCTGAGTGAAGAGATCGCGATCACCACCGCGGGCGACCGCATCCTCGACCGCCCCCTTCCCGAGATCGGCGGCAAAGGGCTGTTCACCGAGGCGCTGGAAGAAGCGCTGCGCACCGGAACGATCGACTTCGCCGTCCACTCGCTCAAGGACCTGCCGCTCGAGCCGACCTCGGATATCGTCGTGGCGGCCGTCTGCCTGCGCAGCGACCCGCGCGACGTGCTGGTTGCCCGCGACGGCCACACGCTGCGCTCGCTCCCTCGTGGAGCCACGGTCGGGACCTCCAGCACGCGCCGCATCGCGCAGCTGCGTGCCAACCGTCCCGACCTGACGCTGCTCCCGCTGCGTGGCAACGTCGACACGCGGGTCCGCAAGGCCCAGCGCGGCGATTACGACGGCATCGTGATCGCGGCGGCGGGTGTGGAGCGCCTCGGCCTCGGCGACACGGTCACCGAGTTCCTGCCGCTCGAGGTGATGCTGCCCGCCCCCGGCCAGGCGGCGCTCGCGGTCCAGTGCCGGGCCGATGATGCGGAGACGCGCGAGCTGATCGCCGCGCTCGACGATCCCCATGCGCGAGCCGCGACCGACGCTGAGCGCGCCTTCCTCGCCGCCCTGGGCGGGGGGTGCTCCGCTCCCGTCGCCGCTCTGGGGGAGGTGGGGAGTGCCGGCACGCTGCGGTTGACCGGGGCGATTGCCTCCATCGACGGCTCGAAAGTCGTCCGCGTGACAGGGTCGCGTCCCGTCGCCGAGGCGACCCGCCTGGCCGCGGGGCTGGCCGATCAGGCGATTCACCGCGGCGCGCGCGACCTGTTGTGACCCTCACTGGCCGGCGGGTGCTCGTGACGCGGCCTCGCGATCAGGCCGAAGCGCTCGCCACCGCGTTGGCAGCACGAGGTGCGCGCGCGGTGCTGTTCCCCACGATCGAGGTTCGGCCCGTCGCCGATCTCTCGAAACTCGACCGCGCGATCGACACCCTCTCCACCTACGACTGGATCACCTTCCCGAGTCCCAACGCCGTCGAGGTCGTGTTCGACCGGTTGCTGGCGCGCGGACGCCGGCTCCCGCCGCGGCTGCGCATCGCCGCCGTTGGCCAGGGGACGGCGCAGGCGATCGATGCCTGCGGCGCCCGCGTCGATTTCATCCCGTCGCAATTCCTCGGGGAGCAGCTCGGTCGCGAGCTGAGCCCGGTCACCGGCCTCCGGGTGCTCCTTCCCCGGGCCGCGCGGGGACGCGAAGAGCTGGCCAGCGTGCTGGCGCGTCGCGGGGCCAGTGTCGACGAGGTCGTCGTGTACGACACGCTGCCCGCGCGCGTCGATCCCCGGGACCTGCGCGAACTCGAGCACGGCGTCGATGTCGCCACGTTCACGAGTCCATCGACGGTC
>JACXTT010013981.1_pt1 | contig 10532 bp, 7 predicted proteins | sample 9270951 | NCBI WGS metagenome assembly JACXTT01 (sample SAMN15532306, study PRJNA645909) | rock metagenome | isolation source: weathered quartz diorite | place: Puerto Rico | collected 2017-06-21
GGATGGTGCGCGGCCTGGACTACTACACGCGCACCACCTTCGAGTTCGTCCACGACGGGCTCGGGGCCCAGTCCGGCATCGGCGGCGGCGGCCGGTACGACGGCCTGATGGCGCAGCTCGGCGGCCAGGAGCTCTCCGGGATCGGCTTCGGGCTTGGCATCGACCGTACGTTCCTGGCCTGCCAGGCCGAAGGGCTCACCCCGGGTCCGGACCGCTCGCTCGACGTGTACGTCGTCCCGCTGGGAGAGGCCCGCACCCGCGCCGCGCTGCTCACCACCGAGCTCAGGCGCGCAGGAATCAGGACCGACCTGGCCTTCGGGTCCCGCGCGCTGAAGGGCGCGATGAAGGGCGCCGACCGGTCGGGTGCGCCGTACGTGATCGTGATCGGCGAGCGCGACCTCGAGGCCGGCCAGTGCCAGATCAAAGCAATGGACAGCGGCGAGCAGACCGCTGTACCCCTGATGAACGTCGTCCACCATCTCAAGGAGCTACTCCCGTGATCCGCACCCACGACGCCGGCGCCCTCCGCGCCGAGCACGTCGGACAGACCGTCACCCTCGCCGGCTGGGTCGCTCGCCGGCGCGACCACGGTGGTGTCGCGTTCATCGATCTGCGAGAGGCCAGCGGCGTCGTCCAGGTCGTGATCCGGGATGAGGACGTGGCGGGCAACCTGCGCAACGAGTTCTGCCTCAAGGTGACCGGAGAGGTCTCGCTGCGGCCCGAGGGCAACAGCAACCCGAACCTGCCGTCGGGCGAGATCGAGGTGATCGCCACCGAGGTCGAGGTGCTGAACGAGGCGGCCACGCTGCCGTTCCCGATCGACGACCACGTGGAGGTGGGGGAGGAGGCGCGCCTCAAGCACCGCTACCTCGACCTGCGCCGCAGCAGTCCGAACGCGGCACTCCGGCTGCGCAGCAAGGTCAACAAGGCGGCGCGCGACGTGCTGGACGCGCACCAGTTCGTGGAGATCGAGACGCCGACGCTGACCCGGTCGACGCCCGAGGGTGCGCGCGACTTCCTGGTGCCGGCCCGACTGCAGCCCGGCAGCTGGTACGCGCTGCCGCAGAGCCCGCAGCTCTTCAAGCAGCTGCTGATGGTCGCCGGGATGGAGCGGTACTACCAGATCGCGCGCTGCTACCGGGACGAGGACTTCCGCGCCGACCGGCAGCCCGAGTTCACCCAGCTGGACATCGAGATGAGCTTCGCCGACCAGGACGACGTGATCGCCCTGATGGAGGACGTCCTCGCCGCGATGTGGAAGCTCATCGACGTCGACATCCCGCGTCCGATCCCGCGGATGACGTACGCCGAGGCGATGCGTCGCTTCGGGTCCGACAAGCCCGACCTGCGCATGGGCCTCGAGCTCGTCGAGTGCACCGACTACTTCAAGGACACGACCTTCCGGGTCTTCCAGGCCGAGTACGTCGGCGCCGTGGTGATGCCCGGGGGAGCGAGCCAGCCGCGCAAGAAGCTCGACGCCTGGCAGGACTGGGCCAAGCAGCGCGGTGCCAAGGGCCTCGCCTACGTGCTGGTCGGTGAGGACGGCGAGCTCGCCGGTCCGGTGGCCAAGAACCTGACCGAGTCCGAGGCCGCAGGCCTGGCAGCGCATGTCGGTGCCAGCAACGGTGACTGCATCTTCTTCGCGGCCGGCCCGGTGAAGTCGAGTCGTGCCCTGCTCGGCGCCGCCCGCCTCGAGATCGGCCGCCGCGGCGAGTTGATCGACGAGAGCACCTTCGCGTTCACCTGGGTCGTCGACGCCCCGATGTTCGAGCCGAGTTCGGACGCCGTGGCCAGCGGCGACGTCGCCGTCGGTGCCGGTGCCTGGACGGCGGTGCACCACGCGTTCACCGGGCCGAAGCCCGAGTTCGCCGACACCTTCGACACCGACCCCGGCAGCGCGCTGGCGTACGCCTACGACATCGTCTGCAACGGCAACGAGCTCGGCGGCGGGTCGATCCGGATCCACCGCGAGGACGTGCAGAAGCGGGTCTTCGCCGTCATGGGACTGTCCGCGGAGGAGGCGCAGGAGAAGTTCGGCTTCCTGCTCGACGCGTTCGCCTTCGGTGCCCCGCCGCACGGCGGCATCGCCGTGGGCATGGACCGGATCTGCGCGCTGCTGGCGCGCACCGACTCGATCCGCGACGTGATCGCCTTTCCGAAGAGCGGTGGCGGCTTCGACCCGCTGACGGCGGCCCCGGCCCCGATCACCCCGGCTCAGCGCGCAGAAGCAGGCGTTGACGCCGTCCCGGAGAAGGATCTTTCGTCGGAAGGCTGAACTTCCGCAGGACTCCCTGAGTCGGGTCCGGCTGTGTCGTGTTCATATCGTTACCGGAGGGTGATCCCTCCTGGTGCCTACGTCACATAGAGTCGCGCTCGGCGCAGGCTCACGACGATCTCGAGAGTCGGCGCAAAAACTGCCCGACCAACCCGTCGATGAGGTGCTGATGTCCTTTCCGGAGTCCCAGCTCGAGGTGACAGAACCCCTCGACCCCAAGGTCGTCACCACCACGGGCGTGATCGCGGGCCAGTCGCCGACGCAGCTGGCGATCGGGCGATTCCGGCGGGACCGGCTCTCGATGATCTCCCTGTGGATCGTGATCTTCTACGTGGCCGCAGGCATCGTGTCGCCGATCCTGGTGAAGGTCGGGGTCTTCAAGCCCTACGCCCTCGACCAGAAGCTGCTCAACGTCGATCTCGGATCGATCCCGAACACCGCCTGGGGCGGCACGAGCTGGCACCACCTGCTGGGTGTCGAGCCGCGGACCGGGACCGATTTCCTGTCGCGACTCTCCTACGGGATCACGTTCTCGCTGACGGTCGCGCTCTCCGCCACGATCATCGCGGTCGTGATCGGGGTCGTGCTCGGCATCATCTCCGGGTTCAGCGGTGGCTGGGTCGATGCGGTCATCGGCCGGTTCATCGACATGACGCTGTCCTTCCCGCAGACGCTGATGCTGCTGGCGCTGTCTGCGACGGGTGTCGCGCTGTGCGCCAAGATCCTGCCGGGAGAAGCGACCGATGCGATCCCGAACGGGGTCTACGAAGTCTTCGTGCTGGGCCTGTTCGGCTGGCCCTCGATCGCACGTCTGATCCGTGGCCAGGTGCTCTCGATCCGGGAACGCGAATTCATCGATGCCGCGCGCCTGTCCGGCGCCTCGCGGTACCGCATCTACTTCAAGGAGATCCTGCCCAACCTCTGGGCGCCGGTGCTCGTGCAGTTCACCCTGATCATGCCGGCGTACGTCTCGGCCGAGGCCGCGCTGTCGTTCCTGGGCGTCGGCATCCCGCCGCCGACGCCGACGCTCGGCAACATCCTGGGCGACTCGGTGAACTTCTCCGGCTCGGACTTCTCGTACTTCTTCTACCCCGCCCTGCTGCTCGCGATCATCGTGGTCAGCTTCAACCTGCTCGGCGACGGCATGCGCGACGCGCTCGACCCCAAGGGTGACCGGTGACCACGCCCGGCCACGCCAAAGATTTCGGCAGCACAGAGCTGTCGATGGTGACGCCCCCTCGGGTGCGCACGGAGAAGGAGAGGTAATGGCCAGCTATCGAACAAAGGCGCTCGCAGTTGCGACTGCAGTCGCCCTGGCGGGCACGCTCGCTGCCTGTGGCAGCAGTAGCGGCGGCTCGAAAGGTTCCAGCAGCGGTGGTGGAACCCTGACGTACTACATCCGTTCCGCCTACGAACACACCGATCCCCAGCGCAGCTACCTGGGCGTCGAGATGACCAACTTCAGCCGGACCGTCTACCGCGGCCTCGTGGCGTTCCCGATCTCGTCCGACCCGACGGTGGCCACGACCCCGGTCCCCGACCTGGCGACGACCACCGGCACGTCCAGCAACAACGCCAAGACCTGGTCCTACACGATCAAGGACGGCGTGAAGTGGCAGGACGGCAAGGCCATCACGTGTGAGGACTTCAAGTACGGCGCCTCGCGGGTGTTCGCGACCGACGTCATCACCGGTGGCCCGAACTACATCCTGACCTACCTGGACATCCCGACAGACGCGAAGACCGGTCTGCCGGCCTACGACGGCCCGTACAAGAAGGACGGCCAGGCGCTGTTCGACAAGGCCATCACCTGCTCGGGCAACACGATCACCTACCACTTCAAGAAGCCCTGGCCGGACTTCCCGGAGGCGATCGCCGCGCTGCACATGATGGACCCGTACCGGGCCGACAAGGACCAGGGCGACAAGTCCAACTACCAGATCTTCTCTGACGGCCCGTACGAGCTGCAGGGTGGCACCTGGAACAAGGAGACCGGCGGCACGTTCGTCCGGAACCCGAACTACAACGCTTCGACCGACTCGCCGAACATCCGCAAGGCGCTGCCGAACGAGATCATCTTCAAGGTCGGTCAGACCTCGGAGCAGATCACGGATCAGCTTGCCGCCGACGCGGGCGCGAACAAGGGTGGCGTCACCCAGCAGTCGATCCCGTCCTCGAAGTTCAGCGAGGTCCTCGGCCCGGTGGCGTCCCGCACAGTGAGCGTCACGTCGCCGTACGTCGACTACCTGGTGCTCAACTTCAAGCGACTGACCAACCTCAAGGTGCGTCAGGCGATCGCGATGTCGACCGACGACACCGGGTGGGTTGCTGCCGGTGGTGGTCCGAAGGCCTACAAGCCGGCGACCGACATCGTCAGCCCGCTGGTGAAGGGTTACCAGCCGAGCCTGTTCCCGGGCGGTAGTGGCAACCCGGCAGGTGCCAAGGCGCTGCTGCAGTCGGCCGGGGTGCAGATGCCCTACCCGCTGACGTACACGTACCCGAGCACGCCGACGGCGGATGCTCAGGCACGGGTGCTGCAGACGGCATGGCAGGCGGCCGGCTTCAAGGTCACCCTCCAGGGTGTTGCGAACTCGGACGTCTACTACACCAACATCCAGCAGCCGGACCAGAAGGCAGATCTCATCTGGGCCGGTTGGGGTGCTGACTGGCCGTCGGCCATCACGGTGACGGCTCCGTTGTTCGACAGCCGCCCGAACCTGACCTCGAAGTCCAACGGTCAGGACTACGGCGCCTACAAGAGCGACCCGTTCAACGCTCTGGTTGACCAGGCTCAGACCTCGTCGAACCTGGATGACCAGACGAAGTTCCTGCAGCAGGCGGATCAGGTGCTGGCCAAGGATGTCGCGTACATCCCGCTGGACATCCCGATCTTCTACATGATCCACGGATCTGAGGTCATGAACTACACCAACAACGCCGCATCGAACGGATACCCCGACCTGGGCCCGATCGACGTGGCGAGCAGCGTGAAGTAGCGCTGCTGCAGCACTGAACGAAACAGGAAACCGGGGTGGAGGAGGACACCTCCTCCACCCCGGTCTCTGTCCCAACCAAAGTCAGTCCACGGGCGGCGCTCGGCGTCCGGTGAGGTGGTTCCAGAATGTTCGCCTACGTCGTCAGGCGTTGTTTCACCGGCGTGATCATGCTCGTGGTGATGAGCTTCGTCACGTACTTCCTGTTCTTCGCCTCGCCCATCGATCCCGGCCGCTTCGCCTGCGGCAAGAGCTGTCCGCCCGCGCTGATCAAGCAGACCGACAAGGCGCTCGGCTTCGACAAGCCCTGGGCGGTGCAGTGGAAGGACTTCGCGGTCGGCGTGGTCAAGGGCCGCGACTACCCCGAGGACCCCGCCCTGCGGAAGTCGGCGCCCGAGCTGATCTCGCACTGCCCGGCGCCGTGCCTGGGCTACTCCCAGGTCAACCTGATCAACGTCACCACCGAGCTGAAGGACAAGATCCCGATCTCGGTGTCGCTGGCCCTGGTCGCCTTCGTCCTCTGGATCGCCGGCGGGATCTCGCTCGGCGCGATCGCGGCGCTGACGAAGGGGTCGATCGTCGACCGCGGCGTCGTCGGAGCGAGCCTGGTGTTCTACGCGTTCCCCACGTTCTGGATGGGGTTGTTCCTCATCGAATTCCCGGCGATCAAGTGGGGCTGGGTGCAAGTGCCGTCGTACACCTCGATAGCCGACGGAGGTGTCTGGGGCTGGCTGAGCAACCTGTTCCTGCCCGGGCTGACCCTGGCCCTGTTCTACATGGCCGGGTACGTCCGGATCACCCGCGCGTTCGTCCTCGAGTCGATGTCCGAGGACTACCTGCGCACGGCGAAGGCGAAGGGACTGGCTCCGCGCAAGGTTCTGTTCAAGCACACGATGCGTGCGGCGCTGACGCCGATCGTCACGTTGGCCGGTCTCGACCTGGCCGGCCTGCTGGGCGGCGCGATCATCACCGAGCAGGTGTTCAACTTCAACGGTCTCGGCAAGCTGGCGGTCGATTCGACCCAGACCTTCGACCTTCCCACCGTTGTCGGCCTGGTGCTGTTGCTGGCGTCCTTCGTGATCGTCGCCAACATCATCGTGGACATCCTCTACGCCGTCATCGACCCGCGCGTGCGGGTCGGCTAGGAGCTTTTGCGCAGATGACCAGCTACCTGTCCGTGCGCGACCTCGTCGTGCACTTCCCGACCATCGACGGTGTCGTCAAGGCGACCGATGGTCTGTCCTACGAGGTCGAGCGAGGCAAGACCCTCGGCATCGTGGGCGAGTCCGGTTCCGGCAAGTCCGTGTCGAGCTCGGCGATCCTCGGACTGCACCGGGGCACCAACGCGAAGGTGACCGGCGAGATCCTGCTCGACGGCGACGACCTGCTCCAGCTCAACGACGAGCAGATGCGGCGGCACCGTGGCCGCGATGTCGCGATGATCTTCCAGGACCCGCTGTCCGCGATGCACCCGTACTACACCGTCGGCAACCAGATCGCCGAGGCCTACCTGGTGCACAACAAGGTCAGCAAGAAGGTGGCCAAGGCGCGCGCGGTGGAGATGCTCGACCGGGTCGGCATCCCGCAACCGGACCGTCGCGTCGACGACTACCCGCACCAGTTCTCCGGCGGCATGCGGCAACGGGCCATGATCGCGATGGGCCTGATCAACAACCCGGGCCTGCTGATCGCCGACGAGCCGACGACGGCTCTCGACGTCACCGTGCAGGCGCAGATCCTCGACCTGCTCCAGGACCTGCAGCGCGAGTTCAACTCGGCGATCATCATCATCACCCACGACCTGGGCGTCGTGGCCGAGATGGCGGACGACGTCCTGGTGATGTACGCCGGGCGTGCCGTCGAGTACGGCCCGTGCAAGGAGATCCTCACGCACCCGGAGATGCCCTACACCTGGGGACTGCTGTCCAGCGTGCCGGACCTGTCGGCCGACACCAACGCCAAGCTGATCCCGATCCGGGGCAACCCGCCGAGCCTGCTGTCCCCGCCGCCCGGCTGCGCGTTCAACCCGCGGTGCGACCACCGCGACAAGGTCCCGGGAGACCTGTGCACGACGCAGGTCCCCGAGCTGACCACGGCCCGATCGGGTGGCAACCACGTCAAGCGCTGCCACCTGGCCAACCCCGATGAGGTCTACGCCACCGAAGTGCTGCCCGAAATCGCCCCCGACCTCGTGGAGGAGACGCCGTGAGCGGGCTCGACATCACGCCACCCCTCGGCCACACGCCGACCGTCCTGGACCGCACCGCTCCGGCGATCCTGACCGTCCAGGACCTGCAGATGTACTTCCCGGTGAAGTACCACGGGATCTTCCAGCGCACGATCGGGCACGTCCAGGCCGTCGACGGCGTCTCGTTCGAGGTGCCCACGGGAGGTTCGCTCGGCCTCGTCGGTGAGTCCGGCTGCGGCAAGTCGACCACTGGCCGGCTGATCACCCGGCTCTACGAGCCGACCGGTGGCCAGATCAACTTCGACGGCCGCGACATCGCGCACCTGAGCCAGCGTGAACTGCTGCCGCTGCGGCGCGAGATCCAGATGATCTTCCAGGACCCGGCGACGTCGCTGAACCCGCGGCACACGGTGGGTGCGATCGTCGGTGCGCCGCTGCTCATCCACAAGGTGGTGCCGAAGGACAAGATTCTGCCGCGGGTCCAGGAGTTGCTCGAGGTGGTCGGCCTCAACCCCGAGCACTACAACCGCTACCCGCACGAGTTCTCCGGCGGCCAGCGGCAGCGGATCGGCATCGCCCGGGCCCTGACCCTGCAGCCGAAGCTGCTCGTCGCCGACGAGCCCGTCTCGGCGCTCGACGTGTCGATCCAGGCGCAGGTCATCAACCTGCTCCAGGACGTGCAGCGCGAGTTCGGGATCGGCTTCCTCTTCATCGCGCACGACCTGGCGATCGTGCGGCACTTCTGCCCCGAGATCGCCGTCATGTACCTCGGCAAGATCGTCGAGATCGCCGACCGGGACACGCTGTACGGCCGACCGCACCACCCGTACACGCAGGCCCTGCTGTCCGCCGTACCGGACGTGAAGCAGGCGGCGATCGGTGGTCGGCGCGAGCGGATCCGGCTCGAGGGCGACGTGCCGAGCCCGATCAACCCGCCGTCGGGCTGCCGGTTCCGCACCCGCTGCTCGTTCGCGCAGGAGATCTGCTCGAAGGTGGAGCCGCCGCTCATCCAGATCGGGCCGCGCCACAAGGTCGCCTGCCACTTCGCCGGCGAGCTGGGCCAGCACCCGGCCGAACCGGTCACGAAGACGGTCTGCGGCGTCGACGCCCAGGGCAACGCGGTCGCCGGCGCCACCGCCGACATCCAGCTCAACGCCCCCGGGTACGACACCACCTGGCTGGACCTCAAGACGGGCCAGCGGACCGGAGCCTGAGTGGTCGGCCCGCCCGCCTAGGCTGACCAGATGGACGACGAAGGGCTGTTCGAGGCCGCCGTACCGGCGACGCCGGGCGGTGGCACCCTCGCGGGGAACACTCACGCCTCGGCGCCGCTGGCCGTGCGGATGCGTCCCCGGACCCTCGACGAGCTCGTCGGTCAGCAGCACCTGCTCGCCCCCGGCGCGCCGCTGCGTCGGTTGGTCGAGGGCGACCAGCCGATGTCGCTGCTGCTCTGGGGACCGCCGGGCACGGGGAAGACCACGATCGCGGCGATCGTCTCCGGCCAGACCAACCGCGTCTTCGTCGAGGTCTCGGCGGTCGCAGCCGGCATCAAGGAGGTGCGGGCCGCGATCGACAGCGCCCGGGCCCGGTTGGCGACGACCGGGCAGGAGACGGTGCTGTTCGTCGACGAGGTGCACCGGTTCACCAAGGCGCAGCAGGACGCGCTGCTGCCCGGGGTCGAGAACCGCTGGGTCACCCTGGTCGCGGCCACGACCGAGAACCCGTTCTTCTCGGTGATCTCGCCGCTGCTCTCGCGCTCGCTTCTGCTCACCCTGGAACCGTTGACCGACGACGACATCCGCTCGGTGATCGAGGACGCTCTCGCCGATGAGCGAGGCCTGGCCGGCGCGGTCAAGCTCGACGAGGAAGCCCGCGACCACCTGGTCCGGCTGGCCGGCGGGGACGCCCGTCGGTCACTGACCTACCTCGAGGCGGCTGCCGGCGCTGCGGCCGCGCAGGGCCGCGACCTGATCGACCTACCCACCACCGAGACCGCCGTCGACCGGGCCGCGGTGCGCTACGACCGGCAGGGCGACCAGCACTACGACGTGATCAGCGCGTTCATCAAGTCGGTGCGCGGGTCCGACGTCGACGCCTCGCTGCACTACCTGGCCCGGATGATCGAGGCCGGTGAGGACCCGCGCTTCATCGCCCGGCGGCTGGTGATCCTGGCCAGTGAGGACATCGGGCTGGCACACCCCTCCGCGTTGACCACCGCGGTCGCGGCCGCCCAGGCGGTCCAGCTGATCGGGATGCCCGAGGCCCGGCTCAACCTCGCCCAGGCCACGATCGAGCTGGCGCTCGCGCCCAAGTCCAACGCGGTCATCATGGCCATCGATGCCGCGTCTGCCGACGTACGGGCGGGGAAGATCGGCTCGGTACCCCCGCACCTGCGCGACGCGCACTATCCCGGGTCGAAGGACCTCGGCCACGGGACCAGCTACGTCTACGCCCACGACGAGCCGTTCGGGATCGCCGAGCAGCAGTACCCGCCGGACGTGGTGATGGACGCGGAGTACTACCGGCCGAGCGACCACGGGGCCGAAGCCGGGTTTCGCGAGCGCTGGGAGCGGATTCGGCGCATGGTGCGCGGAAGGTAGGGTCACCTTCCATGAACAGTGCCATGGTCGTGGGGGTGACGCTCGCAGCCGTGGGCGGCGCCGCTGTGGCGCTGCTCCTGGTGGCGCTGATCAACGTCCGCAGGCGCCGGAACTCCTCACGCGCCGACCTCGAGGCGATGCTGGCGGCCGCTCAGCGGGAGGCCGATCTGCTGCGAGCCCGCCTCGAGGAGCTGACCGCTGATCCGTCGACCTCTGCGGAGCCGGCGTACGTGATCACGGACGCCGGACGTCGACGCGACGAGCTGGCCGTCCCCGAGGACCAGGTGGCTGTGCCCGACCGCCTCGTGCTGTCCGCGACGATGGGGGAGCCGCTGGTCAAGGTCGCGGCCTTCGGGCACGGACTCCGGCGTGCTCTCTCGCCGGAATCCCGCAACCGGATCTGGTTCGAGATGCGAAGAGAAGTGCGCAGCTCGCGCAAGCGACGTCGCCGGGCAGTCCGCGAACACCTCCAACGC
>JACXTT010013982.1_pt1 | contig 10532 bp, 10 predicted proteins | sample 9270951 | NCBI WGS metagenome assembly JACXTT01 (sample SAMN15532306, study PRJNA645909) | rock metagenome | isolation source: weathered quartz diorite | place: Puerto Rico | collected 2017-06-21
CGCCCGGTAGTTACGCACGATGTCGTGACCGTCGGCGAGCACTCTACCCTCGCTCGGGGTGACGATGCCGCAGATGATGTTGATCAGGGTGGTCTTGCCGGCCCCGTTGGGACCGAGCAGCGCGAAGATCTCGCCGCGCTGGATCGTGAGGTCGATCTTCGTGAGGGCCCTGAGGCCGCTCGCGTAGGTCTTGCTCAGTCCGCTCACCGTGACGACCGGCGCCGCGGTTGTCATGGCGCGCGGGCTTCGCTGCTCATTTTCGCCAGGGTCTTCACCCGCACGATGAAGTGCTGCACGTCGTGCGGTGTCACCACTACCTTAGTGCCGTCGCGATAGCGCAGCAGCACCGCCCGCCCCGGATCCGTGGCGTAGGCGCGGAAGCGGCCGATCCGGCGGTTCCAGAACCAGCCACTGATGCCGAACAACCCGCCGTTGCCGAACAGTCGCACCGAGCCGCGCAGCCCCTCGGGCTCCCCGGTCACCGCGACGAGTCCTGCGAGCGGCAGGATCGAGCTCCATCCCAAGCGCCGCACCTCAATATGGCTCTCCGTCAGGACGTACCCGCGCACCATAAAGGGCAGGGCGCCGGCCAGCACCACGAGCGGCACGCCCACCATCGCGAGCCGCCAGACCGCCAGCTCCCGCGGGCCCGTGAGCAGGCCCGCCAGCAGGATGAGCCCGAGCACTGCAACCGCCACGCCAGTCGCCGCACGCACCGAGCGGCTCCAGGGAGCGGAGAATTCTGCGAGAACGACTGTCATTGTCGGAATTGTGTCTCGATTGCTCGATGAGCGCGAGAGGCAGAGGGGAAGGACGTGAACTAGGTAAACTAAGGAACGGGCGTGCGTCCCAGGCGTCGCGACGCGATTCCATCACATGAAGAAACTGAAAAACGAGTCTGCACTATTCAAGGCGGCACTGCTCGCCGCCATTCAATACGCCGAAGGACGCGGCGCGGTGGAGTTCGAGCCCGGCGACTCCGCGAGCGAGAAGCTCCTTTATGTGTACCGGCTGCTCGTCCACGACAAGCTGATCCAGCCGCTACCGGAGTCTCAGGTCAGTGAAGCCGCATTGCGCCACAAGCTGGCGATCTGGTACGCGAGGCAACTGCCGGCCGACCACCCGCTCTTGCGAAGCGCCGTCGTACTGATCCTTGCGGCGCTGATCACCGTCGGCCCGTCGGGCGCCGCGGCCGGCGGTGGCCAGGCACTCGATAAACCGCGGGTGCAAGACCTTGCCGCAGCGGGCCGCCCTGAAGAAGCCGCTACCCTCGAGTGGGTCAACCCGTACATCGGCACCGGTAGCGGCGGCGCCGGTGGGTCGGACTACGGCGGCACGATGCCCTTCGTGACCACCCCATTCGGAATGACCAACTGGACTGCGCAGACGCGCGAAAACCGCATCAGCGTCAGCTCGTACGCTTTTGAAGACGACACCATCGCGGGCTTCATCGGCACGCATCAGCCCGCGATCTGGATGGGAGATTACGGCTACGTCACGCTCACCCCCGAGGTCGACGCCGTCAAGATTGCGCCCGACAGCCGCAAGCTGCCGTTCCGCCACGCCGACGAGATCACCACGCCTTACTACTACTCGGTGCTCGTGGATGCCGGGCATTCGCGGCGTATCCGCACCGAGATCACGGCGACCGAGCACTGCGGCTTCATGCGCTTCACCTTTCCCGAGCATTCCGCGGCCAGTGTCGTGATCGAGGCGACGCGCCCGCACATCGAGGGATTCGTGCGCGCGGATCCCGCGGCGCGCGAGATTGTCGGCTACAACCCCGACCGCATGGACGCGCACCTCACCGATGTATCGCTGCCGAACTTCAGGGGCTATTTCGTGATCAGGTTCAACAGGAGCTTCGCCGCACACGGCGTGTACCTGCGCGAGGCGGCCGAGCCGGGTGGCACCGCGGCCACAGGGCCGAATGTCGGCGCGTACGCAAGCTTCGATACCGCGTCCGGCCAGGTCGTAGAGGTGAAGGTCGGCACCTCGTTTATCAGCATCGAGCAGGCGCGCTCGAACATGGACGCGGAAATTCCCGCCTGGGATTTCGAGGGCGTGCGCACCCTGCTCGAGCGCGAGTGGACCGGCAAGCTCGGCATGCTTTCGATCGAGGGCGCCACCGACGAGCAGCGCCGGATCTTCTCACCGGGCCTCTACCACGCGTAGGTCTATCCGAAGCTCATCTCGGAGCACGGACGCTACTACAGCGCCTTCGACGACAAGGTGCACGTGGGCGTGTCCTACACGGCGTATTCGCTGTGGGACACGTTCCGCGCGGAGAACAGCCTGCTCACCATTCTGGCCCCCGAGCGCATCGACGACATGGTGCGGGCGCTGCTGCAGGACTACCAGGAGGGCGGCTGGATGCCGAAGTGGCCGAACCCGTCCTACACCAACATCATGATCGCCACCCACGCGGACGCGGTCGTGGCCGAGGCCATCGGCAAGGGCTTCCACGGCTTCGACTATCAGCTGGCGTACGCCGCCGTCTACAAGGATGCGATGACCCCGCCCGAGGGCGATACGACGCGCGACTGGCACGACCGCCAGCCCGGTGTTCCCTATGAAGCCCGTCCCGGTCTCACGTACTACAAGCAGCTCGGCTACATTCCGGTCGACAAGACTGCGGAGTCAGCCTCGGAAACGCTCGAGGACGCTTACGACGATTACGCGGTCGCGCAGGTCGCGAGGGCCGTGGGCCGGAAAGCGGATTACCGCTTCTTCATCAATCGCTCGCGCAACTACCGCAACATGTACAACAGCGCGCGCGGCTTCATGCAGGCAAGGCACGCCGACGGCTCCTGGGCGGGCCCCGAGGAAGGCTGGACCGAGGGCGACCAGTGGGTCTACACGTACTCCGTGCTCCACGACATTCCGGGGCTGATGGCACTCATGGGCGGGCTGGACAAGTTCAATGCGCGGCTCGATGAGCACTTCCGAGGCGGGCACAACCAGCACGACAACGAGCCGAGTCACCACTACGGATATCTCTATGACTTCAGCGGCCAGCCCTGGAAGACACAGCTTCGGGTGCGCGAGATCGCGGAGAAGTACTACAAGAATCGCCCCGACGGCGTGGCGGGCAACGAGGACTGCGGCCAGATGTCCGCGTGGTACATTTTCACGGCGCTCGGTTTCTATCCAATCAACCCCGTCTCGGGCGAGTACATGATCGGCAGTCCGCTGTTCCGCAAGGTTACGCTGCAGTTGCCCAACGGCAAGCGCTTCGTGGTGTCGGCGCCGGCGAACTCCGCGACCAATCTCTATATCCAGTCGGCGCAGTTGAACGGGCGGCGACTCAACGTTCCGATCGTCACCTACGCGCAGATCGAGGCCGGGGGGCTGCTCGAGTTCGAGATGGGCCCGCAGCCCTCGAAATGGGCCTCAGCGTGGAGGGGCACCCCGCTGCCTGCCTTTCCGGATTGATCATGTTCGGCGGACACGCGGGAGCAGACCGGGACATTGCTCGGGGCTGTGGCGTCTCCTTGAGCCTGGATGAGTTCGGTGAATACCCGAGCGCGCTCGAAGGCGGGACGTAGAAAGGTCTGTTAGGAGGATGCCCATGCAACAAATCATTCCTGCAGCAGGCGGTGCGGGGCTGCGACTCACGCGCGGCGAGCGGCTGCGGATTATCGACCCGCAGGGCGGACAGAGCGGCGATCTCATTGCGTTCTCTCAGGACGGACGCCAACGCCTTTCGAACGGGCGTACCTTCGACTACGGCGGGAAGATCTATCTTTCGACGGGGGACCTGCTATGGTCCGATCGCAGTGAACCGATGCTCACCATCGTCGCCGACGAAGTTGGCAGGCATGACTTTCTCTATTCCCCTTGTAGCCTCGAGATGTACCGCATCCAGTACGGCGCAACGGGCTACCACGCGAACTGTCACGACAATTTGTGTGCGGAGCTTCGGAAGCTGAGCATAGTGCCGGATCCGCTGCCGACCGCGTTCAACTTCTTCATGAACGTAGATGTCAGGACAGACGGGCATTTAGTGTTCGCACCACCCCGGTCTCGTGCTGGCGATTCATTTGTCGTGCGCGCAGAAATGGATCTTGCGATCGCAGTGTCGTCCTGTCCTGCTTCGACGTGCAACGGCGGCGCTCCGCCGCGGCCGCTGGCATTTGAGATCCTCCGCGAGTGACGTGAGGGCAATATGCTCACGCAGTTACCGGGGGCCGCCAACTCTATGTCTGACACGCCGAACTGCGGATGACTACTTTCCGCACTGAACCGGCTGGGACCCGGTGACGAGACGCCCGACGAGCGAATGTACCTGTGGCAGCTCGACGAGAAGACCGGCCCTGAGAGTCTTGGTCCGGCGATAAATCAGGGAAGCCTTGGTGCGACGCAGCGTGTGGGTACCATACCCAAGCCGGTGTCCCGAACCCAACCGCGCACGATCCGCGCGTATTGCCGCGTCGACAGGTTCCGTGATCTCAAATTGCACCGGACGCCGAGTCTTCTGCTGCATGACAATCGCCCCGTTGGCGACTTGATCGCCATGTGTAACATCCTGACCCGCAGCCGCACGAGGTCACAGGTCGCGAGGAGGAATCTCGGTGGGGCGGGATCGGGCGGTTTGCGGACCCCGAGCGGCCGCTTGCCACTGTCTGCTTTCAGGCGCCAGAAACCGCAGACTGAGGGCGGGCTAGGAGCGTGTCCTGCTACTCCGGCAGATTCATCTTGCGTAGAAGAGCCTTGTAGCGCGGGTCGCCGCGCAGACTGCGGAGACCCGTGTCAATCTTGAGCCACGGCAGGCCGTCATCTCGCACCTCATAGGCGCGCTCCAGCCACTCGAATGCGTGGTCCTTCTCGCCGCGCCAGGCATACACGCGAGCGATCAAAAAGGGGGAGTCCTTTCCGTACTTGGCAATGTACTGTTCGAGAACTCGCTCCGACGCATCAACGTGCCCGAGAGAGTATTCAGCCTTGGCCTGGCCCGCCAAGCTGAAGGGTGCCAGTGCTGTTCGACGAAAGAGGGCCAGCGCCCGCTCGGGCTGATGTTCCAGGAGCTCCAGCTCCCCCAGGTTGAAAAGTGCACGATCAGAGCTCGGAGCTATCACAATCGCCTTCTCATACAATGGCCGGGCCTGTGCCAACTGCTGATTGGCAACGAGGAAGAATGCAACGCGCATGCAGATCTCTGCCGACAATGGGTCGAGCGCGAGGGCCTGCTCCTCTCTGGCAATGGCCGCGGGCAGCTTGCCAAGTAGGGCGAGCAGGATGGCAGATCGATGCAGCACATTGGCATCTCCGGGGCTAAGCGCTAGGGCCTTGTCCAGGTCAGCCTGCGCCCCAGCAAAATCGAACCGGGTAGCGGCACGCAGGAAGCCGCGTGCGGCGTAGCCCGCGGCCAGTCCTGGAGCAAGCGCGACGGCCTTCTCTGCAGCTGCGAGCGCACTGTCAAAGCCTGCTATATCGGCGGCTAGGTCGCCTGAGGTGCTGTCGTCGGTCAGCCAGAATTGCGCCAACGCCAAGTCTGCGTACGCCGCCCCGTAGCGAGGATCCAGCGCGGTCGAGGCCCGGAATGCGGCTACAGCACGTTGGTAGCCGGCAATGTCGCCTTGGTTGTAGCTCTGCCTGCCTTGCAGGTACAGGTCATACGCCGCAAGATTCCCGGTATGCAGCTCTTCCCGAGCCGATGGCTGCCGCATCGGCAACAAGTGAACTCTCAGCGCTGTTACAACGCTGCCTGCGATCTCATCCTGAATCTTGAAGATGTCATCGAGCTTGCGATCGTAGGTTTCCGACCAGACGTGGTAGCCATTGTCGACGCGAATCAACTGCGCGGTGATGCGAAGGGTGTTGCCGGACTTGCGTACACTACCTTCCAGGACGTGGGCGACGGCAAGCGCCTTGGCGATATCGGCAATGGTCGCTTGCTTGCCTTTGAAGTAGAACGACGAAGTCCGAGCGGGCACCCGTAGCTCGGGGACCTTCGTCAACATGTCGATGAGTTCCTCCGACAATCCGTCAGAGAAATACTCCTGATCCTTTTTCTCGCTCATGTCGACAAATGGCAGCACCGCAACTGATTTGTCGGTAATCGCGACTGTGGCAGCGGACTGCGCAGCTTGGTGACTCTGCAACCAAAAGTGCACACCCGCGGCAACCGCTACACCAACGCTGATTACGACCGACGCCCCGACGATCAGCTTCGCCCTTTCCCCCGTCCGCTTCAGGGGTCTTGCGGAGGCCAGGGGATTCGCGGCTACGGTCTGTCCCAATCCCTGCCCCACCGTCTCCGCCAACTTGGCGAACGCCGCCGGCATTCCCAGTGCCCGTGCATCGATCCACTGCGATTCGCCCAGAAAATACTCAAGCGCCCGACTCAGCGGAGCAGCATCGATCCGAAATGCAATCATCGGCTTGCGCTTCGATGCCGCTCGCTCAACCTCCCTGCTCACGTGCGATGAAGTTACTGCACTCCCGGAGAGCACCAACACCAGCGCCTTCGCCTCATTGATGGCTCCTACTATGGCATCTGCATACAGAGCCCCCGGCTTCACGTCCCGGGGCGCTAGCCAGCACCTGAGCCCATGGTGCTCGAGATTCTCGACAATGGAATTAGCGACAGCGGCATCTTGTGATGCGTAGCTAACGAAGACGGTGGGCGTTCTACCGCTCGCCCACTCCTCGCCGCCGTCTTCGGCCATTTCCGGTGCCCCCGTCGCTTACGCGGCATCGTCGCCCATGCCTTCCGGGTTGGCAACCCCGGGGACTTTGGGGTCGTGGAACGTCCGCTTCAGGGCAGTCAATTCGCGTGGCCGGAGGACCGCCTTTGGCCGCATTCGGGCAGATTCATCAGCAGCGAGGCCTCAGCGGCCGAGTAAGTCTGCGCCGCGTGCCGAGGCTCACGCACCAGTACTTCCCACCGTGTACTTGTGTTCACTCCGGGCGCTCCAGCGGTACAGATCCTCGTCCCCGCAATGCGGGCACTTGATCGCAGCAAGTTGGTCGCCGGATTCAGCCAAGGCTGGTTTGCTTCCTGCTTGTGTGAGCGCAATGGCAATGACAAGCCCGCACGACTTGTTCTTACACACCCAGCCGAGGTAGAGATTCCCCGGGACCATCTGGTGCGGCACCCAGACGTCGACGTGGCGCAAGCCCGGTGACGTCACTGGCTTGCGTACCGGGGTTCCGAGGCTCTTGGATGGACGTTTAATTGCCACTGGTGCCTCTCCCGCATAAGCACTTTCGAGAGCCTACCGCGCCTACTTGCCAGCGCCAACTCATGGTAAGCGCCCTCGGTGTCTGGTCGCGGGCAAGGGGTTGATTGCCGCTGAAGAGCGGGATCCGCCCGCGCCCCGGGGACTTATGCCCCCGAAGCGAATGTCGGCGGAAACGCTGGGCTATCTCGAGGCGGCCGTCTCACCCCGTTCTTGCCTGATCGGCAACGGGTCGTCGACCATATCCGACGTGATGAGCGCGAATGGAATGATGCCCGAGGCGTTCAACTTGCGGAAGAATTCCGGCATACTGAAGTGCTTGCCTTTCTGCTCCTGTTCGAAGGACTCCTCGCTGATCAGGCGCTCGAGTTCGAGTTTGCCGGTGATGTAGCTCGTCCCGTAGCCCGGCTGGCGCAGATACAGAAGCTGCTCGAACGCGACGAGATCGCTCTTCGGATCGGACCACCCGCGCGGCGTCCACACCCCGTGAAACTTGCCCGCTTCTTCAAGCGTCATCTCGTTCGCCTGCACATAGAGCGAGGCGAGCCCGCGCGCGGCACGGTTCGCCAGCATCGCCCAGACGATTTCGCGCCCGCGCGGACTCTTGTCGTAGAGCCCCGCATCCATCAGCAATTCCTCCATCGCGGTTGCCAGGCCTTCCGAGCGGCTGTCGTACATGTCGTACAGCGGCGTCGCGGCGCGGATGGGGCTGTTGTTCGGCTCGTGCTTGCGGCGCGCGAGCTCGATCCAATGGTACTCATGCGAGTAAAGCGCTGACGGGTCGCGCGCCGCGCCATTCGCGAAGAAATTGCGCTCGTCCGGCGGCGTGTAGTCGCCGAGTTGCGCGGCCATCGCGGCACGGAAATATTTCTGGTCGTCGACGACACGGTTATCGATGAGGAAATCGACCAGCGCCTGCATTTTCGCTGTTGCCATCGCTCGCCAGGCCTGCGGATCGTTCACCGGGTTGAGCGGTGGCAAATTCCGATTGCGGAATTCCTCCAGGGCGAGCGACGCGCGCGCGCGGTTCAGCTCGCGGCGAAGGAGCGTCAGCTGCTCACTCCATCCGTAGGAGACGAGGTGGACGTTCTTGGCGTACCAGTCGTAGTTCTCCTTGCCGACGCCGGAGGGGCCGGTCTTCCTCGGCGCCTCCACTGCGATCCAGGCGCGAAAGGCCTCGGTCGCCGCGCGCGCTTTGCCGATCGCATCGATAAGTGTTTGATCTGCTCCCGTCATATCAGCGTGTTTGGTCCCGTCGAGCGTGCGCATGTCGAGCTTGCCCGCCGCGTACGCTGCCAGCGTCTTGCTCTGCTCACGGAAGGCGCGGCCACCGTAAAGCCACAGGTCTCGGGCGTTTGAGTGCCTGAGATTGATCTTCGCTTGGTCGAGCAAGGCCGGGATCGCGCCTATGAGGCAGGTCAGTTTCTTCTGGTCGGCCTTCGAGAGCGGATATTCATAGGTTTGCAGGTCGATCGCCGGATGGATCGACGGCCCCTCGTGCTCGGGCACGTCGCTGTCCTCGCCGTAGACGTTTGCATAAAACGAGGGATCGCGCGCCCATGGCTTCAGGACGCGCAAGTCGAAATCCATGCCGTTCATTTCCGCAGCAACGAGCTTCTTGTCGCCGAGCTGCGCCACGGACCACTCCGACGCGTCGATTGCCGCCAGCTGATGTTGGAACGCGGCAAGCCCCAGCGCTTTGTCCGACATCGCCGCGACGCGGTAATCGGGAACGCAGTTCTCAACAACCGGCGGCTCGAATTGGCGCCACTTCGTCCACAGCTCAATGAGGGATTGATAGTCCGACGCCGACGGAGCGGACATGGCGCCGGCCGGGACAAGCCAAACGGCGAGGAGGGGCAAGAGCCGGGGCAACGCCGAGAACAATCTCGCCATTTTAAAATCCTTTCAGCCAGTTTCGTCTCGTCGATCGTGCGCGTTCGAGGTCCACCTGCCCATTCCCTCGGAGCGCGGGCTCTCGGATACGCCTACGGACCGTGAGCGCCCGTGCTCTGCGTTTGCTCGAGGAACTCAGCCACGGCGGCGCCGATCTTCGGCATCTCGCAGCCGTGGGCGCGGTGGCCGCAGTCGCTGTCGAGCTCGATCAACTTCCCGTGCGCCGCCCGGGCGAACTCCGCAGCGGGCATCGGATTCATCAGATGATCCTGCTTGTTCACGACAACCAGGATAGCCGCCCGGACCTGCGCGGCAGCCCTCGGCAACTAGCCTCCGAAGGGAGCGGCGACATCCGCCGACAGCAGCGCCTGAATCTGCCGGCGCGTGTCGTTGGCATCGAGGTCGTCGGCGCCCTGAACCAGTTGCGCCTCGAACTGGTCATATCCCGTCCGCGGCGTGTTGGCGACCACAAACTGCGGCGTTTGCAGAGCCAGCATCTGCACCATGTTCATCAGGTGCAGTGCGGGCGGACGGGTGTAGCGGCCCTGCTGCCAGTCCCGATCAGATTCCAGGGCAAGCAACGCCGTACGCCACAGCAACAGGTCGTAGCTCGTGAGCTGCGGCGTCGCCGCGATCGCAATGATCTTGTCGACCGAGGTCGGATACGACACCACCCACTGGAACGCCTGCACGCCGGCCATGGAGAATCCCATCACCGCGCGCAGACGCGGCAGATGCAGCACATCGACCACCAGCTTGTGCTCGGCGTTCACCATGTCGAGCAGGGAGAACTGCGGAAACTGCGCGCCGGGTTGACTCTTGCTGTTCGATGGGGACGAGGAGATGCCGTCTCCGAGGGAATCCACGGCAATCACGTAGTATTTTCGGCTGTCGATCAGCTTTCCCGCACCGATGCGGCTCGCAAGGCCGGCCGAGCGCCAGCCGAAGGCGGTAGGGAAGAGCACTGCGTTGGACTTGTCGGCATTGAGGGTGCCGAAGGTGCGGTAGCCGAGCACGCAGTCCCGGATCACGCCGCCGTACTCGAGCTGCAAGTCTCCGATCGGCGCAACCTGCTGCTCCTCGGCGCCCGCGGCGGCAGCCAGTGCTGCCAACAAGAGACCGACTTGCAACACTGTGGCTTTCCTGTTCATGGCATGTGAGCGGGGTGGTATCGTGACGGAGGCGGATTATCCTGCGATCGGCCGTCACGGCGCCAATTGCAGAGCGCGCTGGGTTGCGGCACACTGAGGAAGTCTGGAAGACTAAACTAACAAGAACCGGTGGCACCAGAACGGTCGGCATGAAGGCTCACTCCTTGCGGCATTTTCATTCGAGCGCGCGGCCGGGATACTCGAGCCAGGTCAGCAACGATCCGCGGCGCATCTGGGCGCGCAAGCTCGTTCGCGAGATCGAGGTGCGGTTCACGCCCGTCCCCTGCACCGTGCAATCCCG
>JACXTT010013983.1_pt1 | contig 10532 bp, 10 predicted proteins | sample 9270951 | NCBI WGS metagenome assembly JACXTT01 (sample SAMN15532306, study PRJNA645909) | rock metagenome | isolation source: weathered quartz diorite | place: Puerto Rico | collected 2017-06-21
GTAGGTACGATGTCTTCTTTCACAAACATCTAAGCTCACTATTGCACGATCAATACCGGTAAAGCGATGCGGATCCGCTTGAGCTTACGCCAGGAATCTAAATCATGATGCCGATGGCGACGAGCTCAGACAACGAAATGGCAACGTGCTATGCACAGCGGAACCTGATGGCATGAGGAGGTCGGAGTGAAGCGCGTGCACCCGAGTGTCATTATGAACGAGCGATTAATCACATTTTAGGGATTAGCGATGGTAAGTGAATGGGAGCTGGTCGGCCGTCTGGCATTTTCGGCTTTACTGGGCAGCGTGATAGGTTTCGAGCGCGAGCGCCAAGCGTGGGCAGCGGGCTTACGCACTCACATGTTGGTGTGTGTCGCCTCTACCTTGATCATGATCGTCTCGGCGTATGGCTTCTCCGGCGTCGTCGGGCCAGGTATTTCGCTTGATCCTTCGCGTATGGCGGCACAAGTCGTATCAGGGATCGGTTTTCTCGGCGCCGGCGCCATTCTCGCGCGCGGTGAGGTGGTGCGCGGCTTAACCACAGCCGCCAGTGTGTGGTCGGTCGCTGGAATAGGCCTCGCCGTGGGCGGCGGATTGTACGTCTTGGCGGTGGCGTCCACTATCATCATCTTGATCATTTTGGCAGGCATCAAGCCGCTCGAAAAACGCTTCATTGCGGACCGCCAGCGGCGCCAAGTCAGTATTCGGGCGCGGCGCGACAGCTTAACGATGAACAGCGCACATATGGCACTGGGCGCGGCGGCTGGACGTGTGCAGCGATTTATCCTCCGCCAAGCCAGTGACACAGGCGACGTCGATGAGGTCACCATTCTCTTTTCGCGTGTGACGCCCGTACAATTTGCCGGCGTCTGCCAGCGATTGCAGGAGATTCCAGGGGTAACCGAGCTGAAGAAGGTCGAAGCGGCGGATTGAGTCAAACGCCAGCCGCTAGAACTAGGGGCGCCAGCGACGTCGCCTGGCCCGGCAATGCATCAGCCCGAAAGGATATCGTGTCGCGATTAAGAAAGCTTGAAGCAATCGAGGCCGTCATGCCGGGTGAGAGCCCGTAGTTGCTCAACCACCAAGGTGACCATCTGCGTCATTTTTTCAATGCACACAGGCTCATCCCAGCCGTCTTCAGATTCGAACATCTCTTCAATGGCGAGCGTGTGGCAATTGACCGGGCTGGTGGCGCTCAGCGTATGCGTTTCAGCTGAAGCGATGTTCAGGACCATGTCGATAAAGGGAAAGTGCGCTTCGATCATCAGCGCGGTCTCGTGCGGAACCCGCGGCTCGCGCGCGGCCCACTCGTAGAAGGCTGCAAAGTCGGTGTTAAAAGACTGACCAAAATTGCAGTAAGGAAGATCGCCAACCGCGCCGAGCGTCAGCTCCGCCTCTCGAAAAAAACTGGAAAATAATTTTCTGTTTTGCGCGGACTGCGCGCGCGAAGTCGATTCTTTCAAAGCGTGCCGCGGCGCGGCGCGATACGGCATGCGTGAAAGTTCCTGCGCGATCACCTCACACCTTGCAAACGAAGCTTGCATAATATGCACGCCGAGTCCAATCGAATGCCCGAGGCATCGATCAGATGCCGCAACCGACAAATCGCATTTGTCGTCGGAACAGAAAGTGCAGGTGGGATATTGCAGCCTACGGATAAATTCGCTTGCATTCAAAGTGAAACTCGCTTCCCTGAGTTGATGCCGACCAGCGGCAAGCTGTCGCCGTACGAAGGCCGCCGAATGCGGCGTAGCATAGAGCCGGTATCCAAAAAAATTGATGACTGAAAGTAAGTATCGTCGGGGCAATTGAATGAGTCAATTTCTTTAAACGGCACTTTGTTTGAACGCCTGTTCAATTATGCAATATTTCCATAGTCAAAACGTGGTCGGCGTGACGCTGCGTGCGAGCCCTCAGTTCGTCAGCACGGTAACGAATTACAGCCTTTCCATGCGCAGTTCGTCGCTCCGCTCACGGTCTTTGAGCTAAGCCGCCCTGACTATGCCGAGACCGGCGCGCATCGTGGAATAGAATTATTTCCTCACATCGGCACTAACGTGGACGCGTCTGCTATTTCAGCCACGATCAAACGACATGCCCATTCTTACAATTCGACTCTTGCGTCGATCGCGCTGGCCTCAGCCTCGCAACAGATTGCGTACATGCGTTTGCCGTTCTACGACATCACTTCGGTGAATACAGAGCGCGCGCCACCCACCCAACATGCATAATGGCATTTCGCTTGATTCTACGAATGGTTGCGCGTGATGACTAATCCGCTTAATTTCGGCACCCTCAAATTTCGCGTCACTGTCGTGGTCGGCATTTTGGTGCTGTCAGTCGCGGCCCTCGTTGCGTACGTGTCGCTGAAGATGGGTGAACGGCAAATGCGGTCGGTGGTGGGCGATCAACAATACACACTGTTATCGAGCGCCGCCGCGTTTGTAGACCAAGACCTTGTTGCTAAAAAAACGCTCCTTGCTTCCATCGGCGAACATCTAACCGGTGAAAAAATGGCGGGGCAGGATTTGTCCAGCATTTCCTCGAAAATCACGCCAGCTTGCGAACCGAGTTTTTTAATGTCATCGCACTGGACGCTACCGGCGCAATCATTGCCAACCTCAACGACCGACGTGCCCTCGGATCGGGCAATTTCAGCAAACGCGCCTATTTTTTCGATACTGTTCAAAGTCATGAAGGGATTATCTCGGCGCCGTTTCGCAGCACCTTGTCGCAACAACCCGTTGTCGCGGTCACCGAACCGGTCTATGACGCTGCAGGCAAGTTGCGCTATATCCTGGTAGGTGCCATCGATCTGCACCGGCCCAGCTTTTTCGGGCAACTCGAAGCGCTCAAGCAGGGAAAAAGCGGCTATTTATTCATGCTCACGCGAGATGGGACGATCATCCATCACCCGGACAAGAACCGGGTCCTGATGAACGTCAAGCAGGAACAGGGCGGGCCGGTGCCTTCGACGCTCGCGGCACTGAATGGATTCGAAGGTTGGACGGTAGGCCCGACCAAGCGTTGCGTTTACGCCTTGATCACCTATAAGCGCCTGTCGAGCACCGACTGGATTCTCGGCGCCGTTTATCCGGTAGAAGAGGCATTTGCCCCCTTGATCGCACTGCGCGCGCAAGCATTGTTCGCCTCCGGCGCGGTAGCGATAGTGGCCGGCCTGCTGGGATGGCTGGCGGTCTGGAGACTGCTGCGCCCCCTGAACGCCTTGCGCCGCCATACTGCTGGCATCGCGGAGGGAAACTGCAACATCGATGTGTTCGATGTGCCGCGCCGCGATGAATTCGGAGAGTTAAGCCGCGCGTTCTATGCTCTCTCGAAAAAACGGCGAGATGCTGAAAACGCTCTGGTTACAGTGGCACGGACGGACTCACTGACCGGACTGCACAATCGACGCTTCTTTGAAGAATCAATGACAGCAGGATTGGCACGGGCGCGCCGAAATCACCAAGCGCTAGCATTGGCATACCTCGACATCGATTGTTTTAAGCTGATCAACGATACCTATGGGCACGGGGTCGGTGATGAAGTTCTGATCGAATTTTCACGGCGTCTAGCGCAAGTGGTGCGCGTTACCGATACCGTTGCGCGTCTGGCGGGCGACGAATTCGTAGTGATTTTGGAGAGCCTGGTCGATGCGCATGAGGCTGCCCTCGTCGCTCAAAAGATCGTCGACAAGATCGCCTGCCCGTTCGCCCTGCACGCGCGCATCTTGGTCGTTACCACCAGTGTTGGCATCGCGGTCAATGCGGATGGCACAGCCACTCGCGCCGCGATGATGACCGCGTCCGATGCAGCCCTGTACGACGCTAAACGCAGCGGCAAAAACGATTATCGAATGCGCGTAGTGTAGTTCGCGCGCGATGTTCATTTTCAGGGTGATCCGACAATATCGACGTGCATTAGAGTGCACTGTGCCAACAGCGATCGATCCTGCTCCCTCGAGCGAGGCCTGATGTATTCCCGGCGGAAGTAAGCAGTGCCATGGGGTAAGCGCATTTTGAAGCTGTCGCACCGCCTGCCATCCGCGGGACGACGATGCCGTCAAAATCTGCTCATAAACTTAAAATAGTATAAACGGTTTATATTATTTTAAGAGGCGAAATTTGTTTTGGTCGCATTGGCCCGCCATGCCGGGTATCCAGAGGCCGTGGTCTTCAGGCCTATCGCGCGGTCTTGGCCCGCGCTCTCATGCTGTAGGCGTATAGACGCATTAGCCAAGCTGATTCATCCTGAGAGGACTCGGCTGCAACGAAACGCGCCTGATCGCGCATGTCCCGGTCAGAAGGCGCTACGTCAAGAGCGGCGAAGTTCGCGTTCAGACTGTCAACGATCATCTTACGTCTTTCTGACGCAAGTGCTGGATTCCGCCGAGTCAAAGCAAGGAGGTCTTCCACGCCAACGGAGCTCTCATAATACTCGACTAAAAACGGCGAATATTTGTTCATACCAATCTCGTTTGTTCGTAATTCGACGCTCGATTATACGCCGGGACTAGCGACGTTGGCAGCGCGGCGAAAACGCACCGACACGTCCTTTCGCACTCAGGTTCGTCAATTTTTAGCGGCTTGTTCAGCCGCTGGTTTGAAGAGCGGCGACCCTTCCCTCCCCCACCAAGCGGACGGCCTTTTGCAAGCGCATAACACTGCGAAAAATTTTCTTTCATGCTCGACTTCGCGCCCCAATTTACCGATCTCACAATTTTCGATCGAACCGCATTTCTGACCATGATTCAGGTTTGCCTGCGCACGGTTAGACTGACGGAACGCTCTTTGGTTTCTTTTATTTATCGTAATCGCTGGGGTGGTACCCGTAGCGACCGGCGAAGGCATTGTCGAGACCCTCGCAATAACGCAGCTGCGTGGCGGAGACGCTCGCAGGTACCGCCTGGCGGTGGACCTCTGCCCAACAAGCCTGTACTTGGGCACGGGCCTCAGCCTGCTGCAGTTGGTACTCTTCCGGATTCCCGCAAGCACTCAACCCGCAAGCACTCAACGCCATACAGAGGTTTTTCACTTTCATATCGTTGCGTCCAGAGCCAGTTAACAGTAATAAGCTACCAACGGTTAGCGCGACGCGATTGATCGTTATCAAGGTCTGAATTACCGGTCCTTGATGCCAAGGACCTTGACGACGGGTACACAGGAGCGCGCAAAGTAATCCGACAGGAATGCACGCGGCGGCACACGGCCTGGAGAAGCACGAGGAAATAGACGCCGTTTCTAGCCGCCGCTACCACCTTACTGAGCCGATTGAGCCTGCCACTTTTTTCAACCGCCTACAGACGGGAACGAATTTGACAAGATGCATGCGCGAAGCGAAGCGCCATGGTGGTCACATCGACTCAGGCAATCTCCTATACGCTAACGACCGCCGTCACACGCGCTAGACCTGGTTGAGATAACGTGGCGTTAACGCGCGAAGTCATCCATTGGTCAGGTGCTAAGTTTGACACCGCACAGAGAGGTATTTTTTGCGTCATTATAATTAACTCACTGCTGCGACCAGCGGGGTTACGACTCACATCCAGTAGCGAAAGCGGTTACCGGCAGGGCCACTCCGCACGGACGCCGACCATATAAGGACAAGATGACTACTCCCGAGCACGAAATACATGAAGCTGACGCGGACGTAGCTGCCGCCAAGTTGAAGACTCATGAGCGCAATGGCTTAAGATCGAAGGCAGTTGAAATGCTCTCGTCTCCGTACGTGCATGGCGGCGCTGTCCTGGGAATCGCGGCAGCGGGCTATGCTCTCGTCAAGCGCAATAAAGCAGTGCATGCTGATACGGTACCGAACCGCAGTGTCGAGATTGGCGACGTAGTGAAGGTGGGGACTTTGCTACTCTCCCTGGCCGCATCCTTTGCATCGGCCATGAACAAAACAAGCGGCGATGCAGCCGCCGCGGTGCAGAACAAAACAGCATCCATCCCAACTTACTCAGAGGATTCAGGCGTCGGAGCGAAGGACGCAAAGCCCATACCCATCACGCCCCCGCATCCTGCGTTCGAGCAAACTTCGGCAAATTGGATGGGTAGGCAATGGCAGATATGCCTTGCGGCAGCCAATGCGTGGATGGATGACTTTGCGCCCAGCATGGGGGCAGCGCTGGCGTATTACACGCTGTTTTCGCTGGCACCGCTTCTGGTCCTCGTTATCGCAATTGCCGGGCTGGCATTTGGACAGGATGCTGCCCAAAGCGCAATCATCGCGCAGCTTCAAGGCATAATGGGGAAGGAAGGCGCCACTGCTGTGCAAGGATTGCTCAAGGCAGCGCGTGAACCCTCTACGGGAATTGTCGCGAGTATCGCCGGGGGCTTTCTTTTGCTGCTCGGCGCCACTGCGATTTTCGCGGAGCTGCAAAGTGATCTGGACCGCATTTGGCGAGTACCGGCGAAAGACAAACCATCGGGCATCTGGGGCTGGCTGCGAAGCCGCGTATTATCGTTCGGGCTGGTCCTTGGACTAGCTTTTATGCTGATGATATCGCTCGTGGTCAGCGCTGCGCTCGCAGCGTCAAGCGCATGGTTGGGCGGCGGAGCAGCGGAAAGCATTTTCGCAACAATATTGAATTTCGTCGCGTCGCTCGCGATCTTCACAGTTCTTTTTGCAATGATCTACAAGATCATGCCGACAGCTAAGATATCCTGGCACGATGTATGGACCGGGTCGGCAGTGACAGCTTTGCTGTTCAACGTTGGCAAAACATTGATCGGTCTGTACCTTGCGAAATCGAGCGTCGCCTCGGGGTTTGGTGCAGCCGGCTCGTTCGTAATACTTGTGGCATGGTTCTACTACTCGGCGCAGATTTTCCTGTTCGGCGCAGAATACACATGGGTATTCGCGAACAGCAAGATACCAAGCAAATAGTCGGGACATATATTTGGATGAGCTCAATGTGAACGCTCGATGAGAGTCGAGGGCTGCTCACAAAGCGGTGGCTCTGCTATCCGCAAGCTATGCCATCGATAATCCCTGGAAAGAATAGGCGCGGTCACGACGACGCTTGTCGTACGCCGCTCGCTGAGAGCGTGTTAGGTACGCACTGTCTTTCGCGAATGCAGAAATCGATCGCCAAAATTCTGATGAAGAAAGAACAAAACGGCGTTGCTGCGGACGAGGTACCGTGTCCCACCGCCGTGGACTGAGTTGCTGCGATGCGCCTGGCGACCGAATCGCGCGCCAGAAGCACGGGGTCAATGCCGGCGGGCGCCAATTCTTCCCACTCAGACTTTCATCTCTAACTGCCGCGCCGACAGTGCGATATGGCAGCGCCGCCGGGACGGCACTGGCCGCGAGGACAGACATGTATTCAAGGCAGCACCGCATCGGATCGAGTCGGAGAAGAGCGCACGGATCTATATTGGCGGAATTGAACGATATCCGCGGCAATGTATTTTCGCGATGAGTGAACTTCTGGCCTCGCGGAGACCGCCGCCTACATGCGGGCCCTGCACTGCTTTGAAAGCCGGATCGCAAATCTGATCGACGCTTTCCTCGAGTAATTCACAGGGTGCCGGCGCTTGGATGGCGTATCGACCCCGCCGTCCGTGCCGCCGGTTAAAACGTGGCCGAATTGTCGTTGGCGATTCGGCGGATTATCGAAGCAAGCAGGCTGAAATGCCAAGAGTGCAAAAGATGGCGGCGTTGGTTTTGCTTGTAGCTGGCATCCGGCGAAGCGCACCGTTTCAGCAGGCGTATCATCGCACTTACATCTCAGTCATCCTCGAGACCCAGGTTTAATGCAAACTATACTTCATCGATTGGCGACGCGCGACGTCACCTTGCGCTTTATTTGGCTGGCCCTATTCGCTGTCGGCGAGAACCGCGCAGCAGACCTTACCTTTTATACCGAAGAGCGACCGCCTACGAATTACGCATTCGATGGCGTCATCGTTGGCAGCGCCACCGATACAATACGCGTGATGCTCGCGCGCGCTCGGCTCCGTGGACGTTTCGAAATCGTGCCATGGCAACGCGCGATCTCGTTGGCCGAACACCAGGAAAATACGTGCGCGTACGCGACCAAGCGTAACAAGGAACGTGAGACCAATTTTCGGTGGCTAGGACCGGTATCGTCCGCGCAGGCGATCCTGTACGCTCGCGCGGGATCGACTATTCACTTGCAAAACCTTACAGACGCCAAACGTTACCGGATCGGCGGCTATCTGGGCGATGCGTTCGCCGCCAGCTTGCGCGACGCCGGCTACACAGTCGAATTGGTCGACAGGAATGCGCTCAATGGAAACAAGCTGATAAATGGCCGCATCGATCTTTGGATCGGCAATAGGGCCACTTCCGCGACGGATACTTTCGCGAAATTGATCCCGGCACTCAAGCTCCCGCAAGTTGACTTATACGTAGCCTGTCACCGGAACATATCTCCTGAAGCGATGGCACGCCTGGCTGGCGCGCTGCGCCAGATGCGCAGAGACGGCACCTTCGATACCATCCAGGCGCGCTATGGAAGCCCATCACGGTTGCCGCTTCATTCTCCCTGAACCCCCGACGGCTTGCGTCAACACCCCGATCGCCGATTTGCCCGTTACGATGCAGCAAGGATAGGGTTTCCGCTGATGTCGCAACAAACTCTGGTCGATATGGGACCAGCGAAAGTCGTAATCACGTTTCATTTATGGCGAAATCAGGAACGCTGGGACTCGAACAAAATCAGTGCTTTGCTTATCGCGCGCCAGCTGACTCTGCTCCGACTATAATCTATTACCTAAGATCAACATCGACTTCGCCATGCCTCCAACCTCTCTGCCGTTGCAAGCCCTGCTCGACATCACTTCCCGCATCGTGGACGATGTCGTCTACCCCATGGCGCAGGAAGTCGATCGCAATTCCAGGTGGCCCGAGCACTCGATGCAGGCATTTGCCGAGGCAGGGTTGACGGGCTTGCAGGTGCCATCGCGCCTGGGCGGGCACGGCCAAGGGTTGTTGGCGCTGGCGAGGCTGACAGAGCTGATCGGACGCGCCTGTCCTTCGTCAGCGCTGTGCTTCGGAATGCATTGCGTCGGCACCGCGGTGATCGCAGCCAAGGCGACACCGCAGCACGAAGATGCGTATCTTCGGCCGATTGCAGAAGGGCGGCATATCACCACCCTGGCCCTGTCGGAATCAGGCACCGGCTCGCATTTTTATTTACCGGAAACGCGGCTGTCGAAAAGCGCCGACGGCGAGTATTTTGAGATTGCCGGCACCAAGCAGTTCGTCACCAATGGGGGCAAAGCGGACTCCTACGTGGTATCGACGCGCGCCGCGTCGAGCGAGGCGGAAGCGGGAGATTTCAGCTGCCTGGTGGTCGATAGCAAGACACCCGGACTTGAATGGTTGACGCAATGGGAAGGATTCGGGATGCGCGGTAACAGCTCGCGCGGCGTCAAGTTCAACGATGCGCAGGTGCCGGCGGCGAATTTGCTGGGCGAGGACGGTGACGAGGTCTGGTATGTATTCGAGGTGGTTGCGCCCTATTTCTTGATGGCGATGGCCGGCACCTATCTGGGCGTGGCGCAAAGCGCGCTCGATGCGGCCGGGGCGCAGCTGCGCGACCGGCGGTATTCTCACTCGGGCGCGGCGCTGCGCGAGATCGAGGGACTACAAAGTCGATATGCGGAGATGTGGATCGCCGTCGAAAAAAGCCGCTCCCTGGTGTACGAGGCGGCGCGGCGAGGCGATGCGGGCGAAGCCGATGCACTGCCGTTCATTTTGGCCTGCAAGGCCGATGCGGGAGAGACCGCCGTCCACCTTGCGAACGAGGCGATGACCATCTGCGGCGGTGCCGCCTACCGCGACAACAGCCGTGTGGCGCAGATTTTGCGGGATGCCCGCGCCAGCCACGTGATGTCGCCGACAACGGATTTGCTGAAATTGTGGACCGGCCGCAGCTTGCTCGGCTTGCCGCTCCTGTAGGGTGCCGATGGATTCCCTGATCGTCTTTGTCGGCATGACTCCCGCGCCGGCGTTGTTGGAAAACCCGGCAGGCGCGGCGACCACGCTCGACCAGACCGCGCTGAGCGCGCAGCTGGCGTCGGGACCGGCGTCTGCCGAACCCGCAGTCATCGTGTTGGGCCCCGCTGTCGTTCAAGCCCTGGCCGTTGCGCGCATGGTGCGCGCGCGCTGGCATGCGTGCGAACTGGTGTTCCTGGCGGCGGCGGCGGATTTTACCGCCCTGCGCGCGCAGCTGGCGCGCGCGCCGATGATCGGCCCGCACTGGAGCGTGCTGGTCGAGGGAGACGCGCAGCTGCCGGCGCTGCTCGATGAGGGTATGCGTAACGCTTTACGGCGCGCCCGCTTGCGCACCACGCTCGAAAAGGCAAACACCAAGCTGGCGCGGGCCAGCCAAATGCGCCAGGTCGACGACAGCCAGTTTCAGCAGCTATCTGCGGCGAGTCACTATTTGTCCAATTTTCTCGCGCAGACGCCGGACGGTATCGTCGGCCTGGACGCCGCACTGCACGTCATCCAATGGAATGAAAGCGCGGTGCGCCAATGGGGCATCCCGCTGCGCC
>JACXTT010013984.1_pt1 | contig 10532 bp, 11 predicted proteins | sample 9270951 | NCBI WGS metagenome assembly JACXTT01 (sample SAMN15532306, study PRJNA645909) | rock metagenome | isolation source: weathered quartz diorite | place: Puerto Rico | collected 2017-06-21
CATTGCGGCGAAGCCACCGCTCGCCCGGCGCTACTCGCGAGTGGCCCTGACTCAGCGCATCAAACGCCTGATGCACGAAGGCCTCGGCTACGGTCTGGCAATGGAAGCGCTTGCCGCGGTCGACAAGCTACCCGCTGAGGGTCGCATGAAGGATGCCCGCTGACAGCAGCGCATCGGCGAGAGGTAAATCCAGAGATGAGGACGATGAAGGTCAAGATCGACGCAGAGCTTTGCAGCGGCCATGGTCGATGCTGGGTCGTCGCGAAGGAATTTTATAAGCTCGACGACAACGGCTACAACGCCGACAGAGGTAAGACAGTGAGCGTTCCGGCCGGGCTCGAGAAGGCCGCTCGGCTGGGCGCCGAAAAGTGCCCCGAACGCGCCATAACGATCATCGAGGAGTGACCGGTGGCGGCATTCCGAGGTGCGCGATGACGGGGTTTGGATCGAGTTACTTACCAGGATGGCGAAGCGGGAGGACGAGATGGACGATAAGCTGACATATCAAGTGCAGCGCTGGACCGCCTGGACGGGTCCAGTCATGGTGGTGACCTATCTGGCTTTCTGGATCTTGCTCGGCCACAACCACCCGCCGCCGTCGGCGGGCCTGAGCGGCGCACAACTGGTCGCGGACTACTACGGCCCACACCGGAATGACATCCTGCTCGGCATGTCGTTATGCGCATTTAGCGGATTGCTGTATTTGCCCTGGACGGTCCTGCTGACGGTGCAGATGTGGCGGCGTGAAAAGGTCCCCGTCTTGTCGCTGATGCAGTTGACCGGCGGCGCGCTGACCGCGTGGCTTCTGGCCATGTGCCCTGCCATGTGGGCCTGGTGCGCCCGCTATGCGACAACGCCCGGCGTCGATCCGGAGCTCGTCAAGGCCGTGCATCTGGTGTCCTGGTATATCTACGACATGACCTACATGGTGACGACGCTGCAGTTGTTCGGGTGCGGCATCTTTGCACTCCTCGACAGAAAGACGCCAGCGATCTTTCCGCGGTGGGCGGGATGGGTTGCGATCGGCACCGGCCTGAGCTTCCTGCCATTGACGCTGATTCCCTACTTTGAGGATGGACCGATCGCGCTGAACGGCTTGTGGAACTTCTATGTCGTGTTCGCGTGCTGGGGCGTCTGGTTCAGCTCGTACAGTTATTTCATGTTCAAGGATGTGAAACGCATTCGCGTGTCGCCGGCTCCAGGCATCGCGCAGGCGATGAGCTATAGCCACGCCGAATAGGCGTGGGTCGGTCGCGCAGGTCCCATTCATTGGCGGCGCGCAAAGCGACACACGAAGCGCCAGCGAGCGAAGCACGACAGTGGCCCAGCCCCGGTCTTGGCGCCGGCAGCTGGGCCGCCCTATGTTGAGTGTTCGTCGCTGGTGGGGATTCGAAATGACTGCGCTCGGGTTCGTCACGACGACTCCAATGCAAGAGGGCGACACTGTTTCGCGCTGGTGGGCCAGACGGCGTGGCAACGACTTGCCCGATGCGAAAAACCGTGCAAGCAGGCAGCAGCGCAGCCTCGGGGGCTCTTACCGGGACATTGGCGGATTGCGGAAGGAAATCTCCCGCGTCCGCGAGATGATCGAGTTGCCGCTGCGTCATCCACGCTTGTTCGAACACCTGGGCGTCGAGCCGCCCAGAGGTGTGCTGCTGTACGGGCCACCCGGCAGCGGAAAGACTCTGATTGCACGTGCGGTCGCTCACGAGGCGGGGGTCCATTTCATCGCCGTGAATGGCCCCGAAGTCATTCAGCACGGATATGGTGAATCGGAAGCGTACCTGCGCAGGATTTTCCGGGACGCACAGGAGCACGCGGCCGCGATCATCTTCATCGACGAGATCGATGCGATTGCGCCGAACCGGGACACCGTGCTGGGAGATGTCGAAAAGCGTGTGGTAGCGCAGCTCCTCGCACTGATGGACGGGCTGAGCTCGCGGGGCAAGGTCATCGTCATCGCGGCGACCAATCTGCCCAACAGCATCGACCCGGCGCTGCGGCGTCCGGGCCGCTTCGATCGGGAGAGCGGCGTGAGTCCGCCCGACAAATCGGGACGCCTTGAGATTTTGCAGGTGCACACCCGCGGGATGCCTCTTTCCGCAGATGCCGACCTTGACCGGGTCGCAGCGATGACCCACGGATTCCTGGGAGCGGATCTCGCGGCGCTCGCACGCGAGGCGGGGATGCTGTGCGCGCGCGATGCGCTGTCTCGTTGCGGATTCGATGGCGTCGCTGTCGGCTCAGCCGCCTCGATGGCCGCTGTCAAAGTCGAAATGAAACATTTCGAAGCGGCCTACGGGGAAATTGAACTATCAACCACCCGTGACGTTTTTTCGGAGGTACCCGATGTGACCTGGGAAGACGTCGGCGGCCTGGAGGAAGTCAAGCGGAACCTGCGCGAGGCGGTCGACTGGCCTCTGAATCACGGCGAACGATTCAAATACGCGGGTATCAGGCCGCCGAAAGGGGTGCTTCTCGTTGGCGGTCCCGGCACCGGAAAAACCTTGATCGCGAAAGCGCTCGCGGCGCAATGCAAGGTCAACTTCATCAGCGTGAAGGGCCCCGAGCTGCTTTCAAAATGGGTAGGCGAGTCGGAACGCGGAATTCGGGACGTCTTCAGGAAGGCACGGCAAGCCGCACCGGCCATCGTTTTTTTCGACGAAATCGACGCCATAGCGCCGACGCGCCGCGAAGGAGCTGACGGCGCACGAGTAAGCGAGCGCATGGTGGGGCAGTTGCTATTGGACCTGGATGGCATCGAAGCGCTGGACGATGTCGTGGTATTGGCGGCTACCAACCGTCCCGACCTAATCGACCGCGCGCTCCTCAGACCGGGGCGCTTCGACGTCATCGTCGAGTTGCCGCTTCCGGACGAAGCCTCGCGGCTCGCCATCCTCAAAGTTCATTGCCGGCGACGGCGAGTCGCCAAGGATGTGTCACTGGAGCGGATCGCCGCATCAACACGGGGTCTGACCGGTGCGGACCTGGAGGCTCTTTGCAAACGGGCAGCTCTGCAGGCGATGCGCGAGTCGGTTGAGAAGGATCCCGGTGAGGGATTCGCCCCATTCGTAGTGGAAGGGCGCCATTTCGAAGCCGCGATGGCGGGTCGGGTTGTATTCACAGGAGGTCAGGATGAGCAGGTTGGCTAACAAGGTTGCGGTGATCACTGGGGCCGCGCAAGGCATGGGTGCAGCACACGCCCGGCGATTCGTGGCGGAGGGCGCGAAGGTCGTGCTAACCGACATCAATGAGAAAGCAGGCGCCGCGCTGGCCAAAGAGCTAGGGCCCAACGCGATATTCATTTCGCACGACGTGACGAAACTGGCGTCGTGGTCCGATGTGATCCGAATCGGCGAAGCGAAATTCGGAACTATTAATGTTCTGGTCAACAACGCGGGGATCATCGGCGAGATCCAGAAGACGCAGGAAATCACTGAATCGAACTACATGAACGTGATCGCGATCAACCAGCATGGCGTTTACTACGGGATGAAGGCTGTCCTTCCGTCGATGATCAAGGCAGGCGGGGGCTCGATCGTCAATATTTCCTCAATTGCGGGGATGATTGCATGCCACGGAGCTCCCAATATTGCGTACGTGGCGAGCAAGTTCGCGGTGCGCGGGATGACCAAGTTTGTCGCCACCGAGTATGGAAAGTACAACATCCGGGTAAATTCGGTGCATCCCGGCTTCATCAAAACACCGATGATGGTTGCGGCGACAGACCAGGAGGGCGCCGGAGCTACGGCGATGATCCCGCTGGGCCGCATGGCGGAGCCGGATGAGGTTTCTCAGCTGGTGGCATTCCTTGCTTCCGACGAGTCCTCGTTCATCACGGCGGAGGAACATGTCATCGACGGCGGGATGATTGTTCTGTAGATAAAAGCGAGCCGCAGGGCGCCTGAGAAAGTTCCGCCGGCAGCGCCGCGCTTATGCGATCGGCGCGGCGACTCGCTCTCCCCGACGCAGCGGCATGCTGTGAGCGAGAAAGTCGCGCACAGTACCCAGGCTGAAGACGGCAGCGACTTGGTCGGCGGTACAACACAGTACGGCGAAGCGATCCTCGCTCGGCGAGCCGCTGACCCAGACGAGGCGCGGGTCGGCAGGAACTTCACCTACGAATTGGAGCCGAGACCCATGTTGGTCGGACCAGAAGTAGTTGTCTTCAACGATCGGCCCGGTTTCAGGTCGACCGCAAATCGCCGCGGCGACGCGACGGGCCTGCTCGGTCGTCGCCGTCCAATGTCGGGTCGGGTGGTATTCCGAGCCCACCCGGCAGCAGACCGCGTCACCGACGCCGAACACGAGCGGGTCTGCCGTCTGCCCGAGCATGTCGCAGACCAGGCCACGGTTAAGTTCCAACCCGCTGTCGGCGAGCCACCCGATGTTGGGGGTTTGCCCGATGCCGACCACGACCGCATCGACCTGCAGCGAGCTGCCGTCCGTTAATTGAAGGGCTTCGACAGACGATTCACCGATTACCTTCGCAAGCCTCACGTCGCAACGAAATCTGACACCCTTGCGCTCGTGCCAGTGCTGGACGCACTCGCCGAGTCGCGTTCCCACGATGGCCGCCAAAGGCGTCTTGGCCGCTTCGATCAGGGTGACCTGGCACCCCATTTCTGTGGCAGTGGCAGCGATCTCCAGGCCGATGAAGCCTGCCCCGATGATGCCGAGTCGCCGACCGGGAATCAGCGCCGCGCGGAGCGCGTCAGAATCAGCCCTGCTGCGCAACACGTGGACGTTTTTGAAGGAGCGAAATTGCTCGAGCATGATGGGGCGAGCCCCGGTTGCGACCACGAGGCGGCCGTAGTCGACCGAGGTGCCGCCGGCCAACCGAACCCGGCGCCGGTTCCGATCCAGACCGCAGACGGCCTGCTCGAGCCTCACTTCGATGTCGAGTTCGGCCAGCTTGTTCGCCGCGATGAGTTGGATCCTTTCCTCGCTTGCCTTCCCTTGAAGATAGCTTTTCGAGAGCGGCGGCCGGTCGTAGGGAAGGCAGGCCTCATCGGATAACAGCGTGATACGGCCCGAATGCTTCAGGTCGCGCAATGCCTGTGCAGTCCTGACCGCTGCAAGACCACCGCCCGCAATAACGACGTCGTCAGCCTGCGTCCTCACGAAGTCACTCTTGCGTATAGGAAATGACACTGACCGGGCAGTCGTACACGGCACGCCGCACGACATCGGCGCGGTCGTCCTCGACGGCCTCCCTCTTCAGAAAAACCCGACCGTCGGCATCGAGCTCGAAGATGTCAGGAACCGCATTGATGCAGTTGGCGAATCCCTCGCATCGCGTCGGATCGATCTTGATACGGATTGTCACGACAATTTCCTCAAACGTGGTGTGACGACTCTGGCAACCCCGGTCGATCGGTGCGCGGCCTGCTATTGCAGTGCCTGGAGCATTTCACTGACCCGCGTCATCTTCTCGCGCGGCTTGCCGGTCAGGGCGCCACGCTGGACTTCCATCTGGTCGAGCTGAAGCCAATCCGCGTAGCTGACAACCCTTGTGCCGCGGCCAACGAGCGCCTCTTGCAAACCATTTCCGCCGGTCTTGGGAGTCGCATTGAACTTCGGCAGATCCGACATCAGCGTGGACACCGTGGATACAGCGTCGGCCCGGTTCGTACCGATGATCCCGGACGGACCGCGCTTGATCCAGCCCGCTGTATAGAGGCCCGGAGAGTTGCCGACGCGCCCGGCTTCGTGAATGAGCACACCCTTGCTGGGGTCGAACGGCAACCCGTTCAGAGGTCTCCCTTTGTAGCCAATGCTCCGAAACAACAAGCCGCATTCCAAAGACTCGAGGCTCCCGGTTCCTTTCGCGGACTGTGCAAAGGGCGCCCCGATCAGGGTGCCTGTTTCCAGAGTGACCGACTCGAGTCTTTCGCGCCCGCCAAGCTCTACAGGTCGCTTCAAGAAATGAAAGACGATGCGCTTGTCACCCGGGGCGGCACGACGATCCGACCAGCCTTGAAAAACCTCCATATTCTTGGCGGCAACGAAGTTGTTCTTGTCCGTCAATTCTTTCAGGCAAGTGGCCTCGAGCTGAAGGTCGGACGCCGAGACTTCGGCCGAGCACTTGCGCAGTTCGCCGAGTTCTCTCAATTCCTTGTTGGTGAACTTTGCCTGCGCAGGTCCGCGACGACCGATAATGTGTATCTCGCGTACTCGGCTGCCCGCCAATGCGTCAAGCGCGTGCTCGGAGATGTCGGTACCACGAAGGTCGTCGACGGGTTTGGCCAGCATGCGGGCGACATCTGCAGCAACGTTGCCCTGACCGACGATCACCGCCACTTCAGCAGAAAGGTCGAAGCTGCGGTCACGGTAGTCCGGATGACCGTTGTACCAACCTACGAACTCGGTCGCGGTATGACTGCCAGGAAGATCTTCGCCTTCGACTTCGAGCGTTCGATCGGTCTCTGCGCCATACGCGAACACGATAGCGTGATGCGTCGATTGCAACTGTTCGACGCTGATATCGCGTCCGACCATCACATTCCCGAAAAATCGAAACCCGGGTGTCAGCGCGATTTTGTCGAAGACCTGGGCGGGCTGCTTGAGTTTCGGGTGATCGGGCGCGACTCCGTACCGAACCAAACCGAACGGCGCTGGCAACCGCTCCAGCATGTCCACCTGAATGGTCAAGGGTGACTTCAGAAGGGCCTCGGCCGCATAGAAGCCGCTCGGTCCGCTACCGACAATCGCCACGCACAGGGGGTTGGACGGTGACCCGAGATCGAAGGACATGTGCTCAGTACCCCAGTTCGCTTCTACGCGCCTCGGCGGTCGGAAGCGGTGTCTGCTTTTCGCTGATGACGGGCAGGAGGGCGGACCGTTCCGCGTTCATGGCGATCCAGTTCGCCTTCTCTGCCGGCAAGTCGGACTGCTCGTAGATTGCATGCACCGGGCACGCTGGGACGCAGGCACCGCAATCGATGCACTGCACGTTGTCGATATAGAGCATTGCATCGTCAGCGTGGAAGCAAGCCACCGGGCAGACGGTGACGCACTCGGTGAAGCGGCAACGCTGGCAGTTATCGGTGACGATGTGCGGCATAGACGTGCATCAACAGACACAAATCAGCCAACTTGCTCGACGCGGTCGGCCGTGCCCGGGCGGGACGGGCGGCTTCAATCTGCTCCCATCACGGGCTGGAAATGCTCCATGGCGGGGCGCTCGGCGAAGAACGGTCCCGCGATCTGCCTGAATTCGAGAAAGCCCTCGGTTCCGGCGAACGCGGTATGGTCGTCGAGGGATCGCCATCGCAGCATCAGCAGGTAGCGGGAAGGCCGTTCGACGCCGCGCGCGAGCGTGGCGGACAGGCATCCCGGTGCCGCTGCAAGCAGGGCGACCCCGCGTTCCATCGCGGCCTCAAAGTCGGCTTGACGCCCGGCGATGACGGAGAGTTCGGCTCGTTCGATTACCATGGCTTCACCCCGGCCGAAAGCGACGCCAAGCGCTCTTTTGCAAGTTCGATGAGACGAAACCGTTGCAGCTTGCCGGTCGCGGTTAAGGGAATGTCCCGTGCTTCGACGAACAGGACGTGCCTCGGCACCTTGAAACGAGCCAGTCGCGCCTCGCACATCCGTATCAGATCTTCGGGTTCTGGCCGTCCATTCGCCTCCGGCACGATACAAACGCAGCCGACCTCGCCCATCTTGGGATCCGGGATCCCGATCGCGAAAGCCTCGGCCACAAGCGGATGTTCTTTGAGCAGCTCCTCGATCTCCTTCGGCATCACGGTTTCGCCGCCACATCGATAGGTCTCTTTGAGGCGACCGGTGAGGATCAGATTGTTCTGTTCATCGATGACGCCGATATCCCCGGTGTGAAGCCAACCGTTCTTATCGAAGGCGGCAGCCGTTTCATCCGGCTTCTTGTAATAACCGCTCGTCACGATCGGTCCGCGCGCCATCAGCTCGCCGGCGGTTCCGCGCGGCAGGTCGGCTCCCGTCACAGGGTCGATCGTCTTGTACTGCGCCAGCGTTCCCTGCAGCGCGGGGTCGCCGGCGACACCGGCAAACTTGAAGCGGCCATTGGTGGTGAGCAGCAGCGAGTCCGGACCGTCGGGAAGGGTGCAAGTCGTCGAGGCGGTCGTCTCCGTCATGCCGTAGGCAGTGAAGATCTCGCGCGCGCCCAACAAGGACCGGATGTCCTGCCAGATCGACGGCGGGGAGGTGCCGCCGGAGTTGAACAGGGCCAACAGAGCCGAGCTATCGAAACCCTGTGCCCGCGCCACTTCGAGCAGCTTCAGAGTCATCATCGGCACGCAGACGATCTCGCGGGCGCGATGCTGTTCTGCGCCCCGAACCATCTTCTCGGCGTCAAAGACGACCTGCGGGATGATCGCGCCGCCGACGAAGGTGGATGCGATCAGGCATTCGACGTAACCGAACACGTGGTGCATCGGCAGCGAGAACATGATCCGCCGGCCGTCCTCGAATGCGCGCGTATACGCGGACGCATAAGCGGCACGCAGCACCATATCGTGCGTCAACATGACACCTTTGGGCAGTCCAGTCGTGCCCGAGGTGTAGATCACGTCGGCCCGAAAATGAGGGTCGCCGCCGATCTCGTAGCGCATCAGTGCGCTTGCGACGTCGGCCGTGGCACTTCCCGCGAGCTGCTTTAAACCGGGCACCCCCTGGCGCAAGACGCCTTCCACAGCATGACCGAACACACGGCGAAGCCGGGGTAAGCGGCTACCGCCTCCGTGCGTCTCCCACCCTGGAATGATGGCGTCCAGGTCGCTGAGGTAATCGCGGTCGCGCAGTCGGTCCATCACGACCAGCACGGGGCTGTCGGACTGCTCCAGGATGTAACTCAGCTCCTGGCGACGCAGCAGGTAATTGATTGGAACCGCCACTGCGCCGATGCGCGAGATCGCGTACTTGAGCGCGACATACACGGGGAAATTGCCCAGCACGAGCGCAACATGGTCGCCGGGACGGACGCCCTCGGCGATGAGGCCGGCCGCCAGTTCTCGTGACCACCGCTGCACGTCTCGATAGCTGTACTCGCCCTGGTCGGTGATGATCAGAGGCCGTTCGGGGAATTCGGATACGACGCGATCGAGCGCGCGCGAAATGGTCATCGGCTGCCATGCCGGATGCCTTTCCTCGAGCGCCTTTCTGCGTAGGAGTGGTGTGAGCATTCCGAGAGTGCGCGCAGAGCTTATTTGTTTGAAATCGCGTCAGCTGAGACACTGCAAACAAACATTTGTTTTACAATAGCACCCGAGGAAGAGAGCTGTCAATCCGCCCGGTCGGCGACGGCCCGCAATGGCACGTCAGTGGGCGAGATGAGGCGTCAGATTCTGCCGAACCGCAGGCTGCGGCTGGTAACCTTCGGCGCCGCGAAGACCAAGGGCAAGCCCCCTTCGCGGCAGATCGCCTCGACTCGATGTGCGTAGCCGCTCCAATCGGGTTCCGGCCCCTGAGGCCGCCACTGGGCCAGATCGTCGTGCAGGTCTTGTCTCAAATACTGTATTTCCTCTTGGATCCAGGCCGAGAGCGAAAACCAATTGGCGAGCAACAGATCGTAGCAACGGTAGAACTCACGGCGCTTCATAAGTCCCTCCGGCACGGAGCCGTGGTGCAAGTCGTCCACCTAGGAGCCGGGCGGCACCATCGCCGCGCCCTTAGCGGTCGGCGGCGCGCGCAGCTCGCGAACGGCGACCAATTCGCGCGAAGGCGGAGCATTGTCACGATCTCTGTAGGGGCAATGTGCGGCGCAAGCATCGCGCCGTTCATCTGCAGCTTCGATAACTCAACGCCATCCACCTTGACCGAAACAAACATTTGTTTTAGATTACCACCGGAACGTCGGCCCTGTCAATTTCGGCCGGCGGTAGCAGACGGTGGGTTGGACGATCGCGTTGCTCATAGAACAACCATCTAAGGAGGCTCATGGACTTCCAGTTCACTCTCGAGCAGCGCCTGTGGAGCGACACGGTTCACAGCTTCATGGAGAAGGAAGTCGGTCGGGAATACACGCGCGAGCACGACGCCAACCGGGAATTTCCCGAGGAAGTGTTCCAGAAGATGGCGAAGCTCGGCTGGCTCGGTCTTCTCGTCGACGAGGAAGAGGGTGGCAGCGCTGCCGATCCGATCATGTTCGCCATCTTCTGCGAGGCCATTGGCAAGTACAGCCTCGACACGGCGGCGTGCATCATGACCTCGATGTTCACGGCCACCAACATCTCTCGGCATGGCACGCCGGAGCAGAAGCGCCGGTACCTGCGCCCCTTCCTGGCAGGACAAGGCAAGTTCTCCATCTCGATCAGCGAACCGGACGCCGGCTCCGACGCGGCCTCGGCGCGGTCGACTGCCCGACTCGACGGGGATCAATGGGTGCTCAACGGCAACAAAGTGTTCTGCTCCGGCGCCCACCTTCCAAACGCCACCATTGCCATCCCCGCTCGCACGAATGCCGAACGGTTGAAGGCCTCCAGCCTTTTCCTCATTCCCAAAAACACAAAAAGTCCCCCACAACAAAAAACACAAAACGCGAGGGTGAGCAA
>JACXTT010013985.1_pt1 | contig 10532 bp, 11 predicted proteins | sample 9270951 | NCBI WGS metagenome assembly JACXTT01 (sample SAMN15532306, study PRJNA645909) | rock metagenome | isolation source: weathered quartz diorite | place: Puerto Rico | collected 2017-06-21
GCCATGGGCTCAACCTTTGGAGTTTACCGCCTCACTGAATACTTAACGCGAATTTCCGCGCAGGCCCATCGGTCCGGATGGTAACCCCGAGGCCGATCGGATCGAGAGGTTGACCGACCGGATCGCTCGTCGGGGCTCCCCGCAACTCTTCCCTTCGGGCAGTAACTCCACAAGAGGGGCGGACGGAGGTGCCGGCCATGAGTGGAGAACGGGCACCAGTCCACGGCAAGCAGGCACTCGCGAAGATCTCGGAAGCGCTTGTGACCCTTCACAGGCAGTACTACGGCAAGGGTCCCACCCAGGCCAAGACCTTCCTCATCAACGACACCGTCCTGTGCCTGCTCCGGGGCGGTTTCACCGTGGTGGCGAAGACGCTGATCGACAGCGGGAGAGACCAGGCCGTGCACGACATCCGAAGCACCTTTCAGCGAGCAATGGAGGAGAGGTTCACGAGCGTCGTCGAAGAGGCGCTCGACCGCAAGGTCGTGGATATATGAGCCAGATCCACCACGACCCCGACATCTCGGCTGAACTGTTCGTCCTCGAGCCCACGGGAGATGCCGCTCACGACGAGCACGAGCTAGTGCTCGATCCCGACTGACCAGGCAGACTTGGCGTTGGCGCCCGGTCGCGGTGGCGGCTGGGGGCTCCGCCTAGGTCGGTGAGTCAGAGCGCGGTACGGCGCCGGTGTGATCCACCAGTGGCAGCACACCGTCGAGGCCCGTCTGCCGGAGGACGCGTCTTACGGCGCCATCTCCACAGATCACGGTCAGGCTCACGCCATCCGCGCTAGCCGAACCGTTCAGCTCGATCAGCAACCGCATGCCACTCGAGTCGATGAACTCAAGTCCACGGAGGTCGATGATGAGCGTCTTCACCTCGTCGTCGAGAACCCCTTCGAGCTGCTCCCGGAACCGCCCGACACAGCCGAGGTCGAACTCGCCTTGGAGTCGGACGACCACCGCGCCGAGGGTCCGCTCGAATCGCATCGTGCAGAGCTGGCCAAGGCGTGTGGCTACCCGATCGTCGTCCAGCAATGCTCCTCCTTAGGTCTACTCGCTGACCACCGGTCCGAACGAGTAGCCCCGAAGGAGGGTGCCGCTTGCCATGGATCGGATATTTCAAGTCCCCATGCTCCGCCCCGTCCCGGGCTCGAAGCATGGCAACGGCACAGTCAACTTTAATCCGATTTTCGGCGGATGGACTGAATCATCGACATTTGAGTCGCTCCGTGCGCGTTCGTGCTCGGAGCGCCGAGCGGGGAAGTTCCTAGCCGCAGCCGGTGTTGTTGCCGCAGCTGGAGCACGTGTAGCAGGACCCCGTGCGCTGCATCATGCCGCCGCACTGCGAGCACGCCGGGCCGAGGTCAAGGCCCTCGATCTTCGCCGGCACGACCGGCGGCGTGTCCGTGAGCGCGGACGCCGCGGGCTTCACCCCTGGCTCGTTGGCATCGCCGTCGCCCTTCGCGTGCCCGTTGGAGTGGCCGTTGCCGCCGTTGCCTGGCGCGGCGCTCGCCTCCTCGGCCATCCTCTTCGCCCGGACCTCGTCGCTCATGATCCCGAGCTCCTCGTGCACGGACGGATCGAGGAACCGCGACGCAAGCCAGCGCATGATGTAGTCCGGCAGCGACTTCGCGAACGGGATCTCGGGATTGGTCGTCATGCCCTCCGGGTCGAACCGCATGTAGCTGAACTTGCGCACGAACGTCTCGAGCGGCACGCCGTACTGGAGGCCGATCGGGATCGCTGTCGCGAACGCGTTCATCATGCCCCGCAGGGTGGAGCCGTCCTTGCCGATGTCGGTGAGGAAGATCTCGCCGAGCGACCCGTCCTCGTACTTGCCGGCCGTGATATAGCCCTCGTGGCCGGCGATCGAGAACTTGTGCGTGAGCGATTCCCGCTCGCGCGGCAGGCGGTTGCGCTGGGGAGCGGGCTCGGCGGCCTCAGCCTTGGCGGCCTTCTTCTTGCCGGCGTCCGTCCGCAGCGCCTGCGCCGTCTTTGACCCGTCGCGATAGATCGCGAGCGCCTTCAACCCGAGCCGGCCGCCCTCGACGTAGGCCTCCCGGATGTCCGCGACGGTCGAGTCGGCGGGCATGTTGACGGTCTTCGAGATCGCGCCGGAGATGAAGGGCTGGACCGCCGCCATCATCTGGATGTGGCCCATGTGAGAGATCGCCCGCTCGCCCACGGCCACGTCGAACACGGGCAGGTGCTCGTCCTGCAGGCCCGGAGCGCCGACGATCGTCCGGTGGTCGTTCACGTATGCCTCGATCTGCTCGATCTCGGCCTTCGAGTAGCCCAGCGTGCGCAGCGCCCGCGGCACCGTGCGATTGACGATCGTCATCTGACCCCCGCCCACGAGCTCCTTGACCTTCACGAGTGAGAAGTCGGGCTCGATCCCCGTCGTGTCGCAGTCCATCAGGAAGCTGATGGTGCCGGTCGGCGCGAGCACCGTCGCCTGAGCGTTGCGATGCCCGTGCAGCTCGCCCAGCGCAACCGCCTCGTCCCAGCTGCGCCGGGCAGCCGACAGCAGCTCCGCGTCCGTCGTCTCGTGGAGCTCGTACGCAGCGTCGCGGTGCTTGCCCATCACGCGCATATGAGGCTCGCGGTTCTTCTCGAACTCGTCGTACGGGCCGATCGCCGCGGCCACTTCGCCCGAGGTGCGATACGCGCGGCCGGTCATCAACGCGGTGATCGCGGCCGCCACCGCGCGACCCTCGTCCGAGTCGTAGGGAAGGCCCTTCGCCATCAACAGTGCACCCAGGTTCGCGTAACCGAGGCCGAGCTGGCGCATCGCCTTCGCGTTCGCCGTGATCTCGTCGGTCGGGTAGCTCGAGCAGCCGACCACGATCTCCTGAGCCAGGAACACGATGTCGACCGTGTGCTCGAACGCGGCCGTGTCGAAGCTGCCGCCCTCGCGCAGGAACTTCAAGAGGTTGATCGAGGCGAGGTTGCAGGCGGAGTCGTCCACGTGCATGTACTCCGAGCACGGATTGGACGCGTTGATCCGCCCCGTATTCGGGCACGTGTGCCAGTCGTTGATGGTGGTGTCGTACTGGACGCCCGGGTCGGCACAGCGCCAGGCAGCCTCGGCGATCTCGTCCATCAGCGCGCGGGCGTCGAACGCCTCGACCGGCTCGCCGCTCACGCGCGCGATCGTCTGCCAGTCACCGCCCTGCTCGACCGCGTCGAGGAAGTCGCTCGTCACGCGCACGGAGTTGTTCGCGTTCTGATACTGGATCGAGTGGAAGCCCTCGCCGTCGATCGACATGTCGAAGCCGGCCTCACGCAGGGCCGCGGCTTTTTCCTCCTCGCGAGCCTTGCACCAGATGAACTCCTTGATGTCCGGGTGGTCGACGTCGAGGACGACCATCTTGGCCGCGCGGCGCGTCTTGCCGCCGGACTTGATCGTGCCCGCCCACGCGTCCGCGCCACGCATGAAGGAGACAGGGCCTGACGCATATCCGCCCTTGGACAGCTGCTCCTTTGAGGACCGGATCTTGGAGAGGTTGATGCCGGAGCCCGAGCCGCCGCGGAAGATCATTCCCTCCTTGGTGTTCCAGGCGAGGATCGACTCCATCGTGTCCTCGACCGAGAGGATGAAGCACGCACTCGCTTGAGGGGTCTCCTCGAAACCGACGTTGAACCAGACCGGCGAGTTGAACGCCGCCAGCTGGTTCACGAGGATGTGGGTGAGCTCGGCCTCGAAGGCCTCGGCGTCCGCCGACGTGGCGAAGTAGCCGCCGGCCCGGCCCCAGGCCCCGATCGTGCCGGCTACTCGGCCGACCATCTGCTTGACGGAGCGCTCGCGCTTGGGCGTGCCGAGCTGCCCGCGGAAGTATTTCTGGGTCACGATGTTGGTCGCGTTCTGCGACCAGCTCTTCGGGAACTCGACCCCCCGCTGCTCGAAGGCCGGCTTCGCCGGGTCGCCGATCATGGCGTCGCGGACCTCCCACTCGAGCTCGTCGAACGGATGGACCCCCTTGCGCGTGAAGCGGCGTTCAACGGCCAGCCCCTGATCGGCGGCGCGCACGCTGTGGTTCGTCTGGGCTGAATTCAGGGTTCGGGCCATTCTCAAACTCCTCCGTCGCTGCCTTTCAATCCTCTATGACTCCTCTCCCGCGGCCCGCTCAGCACCCTGCCTTCAAGGACTTCTATGGGTCTTTCCTGGGGTCGTTAGGGGGAGGAAACAATGACGACGGAATCGGACGTAAAACGGGCGCAAGAGGCCCTTCGTGAGGCCGCACCGGAACCCGTTCCAGTCCTTTGAGTTTAGCCTCTCGGCAACGGTCTCCCGGGGCCCAAAAACCGCAGCAACCGGGCTTATTTTCGGCGCCCGGCAGGCCCGTTTCCGCAACGTCCGGCGACCGCCCAATCACTACGGAAGAAACTTCCCAGCTGAGCAAGGAGCGCCAAAGGCCGAAGTCGGATATTCCGGAGGGCCGAAGGCAGAAGTTGGTTATGTCGAAAACGCGCGCGACCGGTCGGTCCGTACGTAGACGATCTGCCCCTGCTCGAGCTCCAGCGCGTCGGCCTCCTCGCGCGTCAGCTGCGCCCAGGCCTGGCGGCCGTCCTTGAACGTGAACTCGACCCGCACTTCGAAGCCGAGGTGCACGACCCTGTCGATCATGGCCTCCTCGGTCGTGCCGTTCGGCTCCACCATGAGCTCGATGTCATGCGGCCGGACCAGCTCGTCGCCGAGCCGGTTCACCGGCCCGATGAAGCTCATCACGAACTCGTTGGCCGGGTGCTCGTAGAGATCGCGCGGCTCTCCGACCTGCTCGACTCCTCCGTCGTTCATCACGACGATCTGCTCGGCCACGTCCATCGCCTCCTCCTGGTCGTGGGTAACGAAGATCGTGGTCACGTGGACCTCGTCGTGCAGCCGCCGGAGCCAGACCCGCAGGTCCTTTCTGACCCGGGCATCCAGGGCGCCGAACGGCTCGTCGAGCAGCATCACCTTGGGCTCGACCGCGAGGGCCCGGGCGAGCGCCATCCGCTGGCGCTGGCCCCCCGACAGCTGCGTCGGGTAGCGATTCGCGAGGCCGGTGAGGTGCACCAGCTCGAGCAGCTCGTGCACGCGCCGGTCGATCTCGTCCTTCGGCCGCTTGCGGATCTTGAGGCCGAACGCCACGTTCTGGTGGACCGTCATGTGCTTGAAGGCGGCGTAGTGCTGGAAGACGAAGCCTACGTCCCGCTTTTGGGCCGGCAATTCGGTCGCGTTGGTCCCGGAGATGCAAACCGTTCCGGTGTCCGGGTCTTCGAGTCCGGCGATCACCCGGAGGAGCGTCGACTTGCCGCTGCCGCTCGGACCCAACAGCGCCGTGAGCGATCCGTCGGGTACCTCGAAGGACACGTCGTGCAGCGCGACGAAGTCGCCGAACTTCTTCGAGACGTTGATCACCGCGATGCCCATCAGGCAGTCCTCCTGCTCCGCCTTCTATTCAACAGGTTCATCGATAGCAGCGTCGCTATCGCAAGCAGCGCCAGCACGAAGGACGCAGCGTAGGCCCCGGTGAGGTTGAACTCGTGGAACTGGTTCTCGACGAACAACGTGGCCGTCTCGGTCTGGCCTTGGAGCTTCCCGGAGACGACGCTGACGGCGCCGAACTCTCCGAGCGCGCGCGCGGTCGCCAGCACGACCCCGTACGTCAGCGCCCACCTGATCGCCGGCAGCGTGATTCGCCAGAAGGTCTGGAGCGGTGACGCGCCGAGCGTCGAGGCTGCCTGCTCCTGCTCGGTCCCGATCTCGCGCAACACCGGCATCACCTCCCGCGCCACGAACGGAAGCGACACGAACATGGTCGCAAGGATCATCCCCGGGGTCGCGAAGATCACCTGGATCCCGTGCCCGGCGAGCCAAGAGCCGAACCACCCACTCTGGCCGTAGACCAGAACCAGGGCCAGGCCGATCACGACCGGAGAGACGGCGAAGGGCAGATCGATTGCCGCGTTCAGGAGGGAACGGCCGGGAAATCGATGGCGGACGAGTGCGATCGCGATGATTACCCCGAAGATCGTGTTTGCGGGCACCGCGATGATCACCATCAGGATCGTGAGCCAGAAGGCGTGCAGGGCGTCGGGCGTCGTGACCGCGTTCCAGGCCGGGGCAAGGCCGTGTTCGAACGTCCGGTAGAAGACGAGCCCCACCGGCGCCGCGAGCAGCAGGCCGAGGTAGCCGAGCGCAATCGTGCGCAGGGTGAGCCTCGAAGCCTTAGGCGTCATGCCTTCCCACCCATCGGGAGAGTGCGGAGATCCCGAGCAGGACCACGAAGGAGATCGCGAGCAGCACCACCGAGATGGCCGCCGCCGCCGCGGTGTTGTCGCTTTCGATCTGGCCGAAGATGAACACCGACGAGACCTCGGTCTTGAAGGGAAGGTTTCCCGAGATCAGCACGAGCGAGCCGAACTCGCCGATCGAGCGAGCGAACCCGAGCGCGATTCCGGCCAGGATCGCGGGCAACAGGTTCGGAAGGATGATGCGAGCGAAGATCGTGATCGGGCCCGCGCCCAGCGACGCCGCCGCTTCTTCCATGTCCCGGTCGAGCTCCATGAGCACCGGCTGCACGGCGCGCACCACGAACGGCAGGGTCACGAACAGAAGCGCGAGGGCGACCGCCACGCGCGTGTACGCGACGTCCACCCCCACCGGGCTGTTCGGCCCGTACAGCGCGAGCAGGGTCAGGCCGGCGACGATGGTGGGGAGCGCGAACGGAAGGTCGATCAGGGAGTTCACGATCCCCTTGCCCCGAAAGTCGTCGCGGACGAGCACCCAGGCGATCAGGGTTCCCGTGACGGCATTGATCGCGACCACGACGAAAGACACGATCACGGTCAGTTTCAGTGCCGCGACCGCCGCCGGAGCGCTCGCAGCCGACCAGAATCCGTCCAACCCGTTGTCGAAGCCCTTCGACACCACGGCCGCGAGGGGAATCAGCACGACCAGGCTCAGATAGATGCCGGCGATGCCGCGGCCGAGGGCCGCCCCCGATGCATGCGGCATCCCGAAAGGGGCCGCCCGGCCCGGGGGACGGCCACCGCGGACGGCTGTCGCGTCACCCGGCAGTGGGTACTCCCTTTCCGTTCTCGATGCTCACCAGGAAGCCCTTCAGCGGGTCGAAGAACTCGTCCTTGACATGCGACCATCCGCCGATCTTGTCGATCTTGAAAAGACCGGGCGGAGTCGGGAACTTGGCCTTGTCGACAAGCGAGGGGATCACGGGCCGGTAGCCCTTGCCCGCAAAGATGTTCTGTCCCCGGTTCGTGCGGAGGAAGTCGATGAACGCCTTCGCCTCCGTCTTGTGCTTGCTGTCGCTCGTGACCGCGGCAGGGTTCTGGATCAGGATCGTCTGCGCGGGAATCGCGTACTCGATGCTCTGGCCCTTCTGCTGCGCTTCGATCGCCTCGTTCTCGTAGGCCAGCAGGACGTCGCCCTTGCCGCCGACGAACGTCTGGAGCGACTCACGTGCGCTCTTGTCCTGGACAGCCACGTGCTGGAAGAGGTTCTTCAGGTAGTCGAGCGCCTGCTGTTTGGACTTGCCCTGCTCGAGCTGCGCTCCATATGCCGCCATGACGTTCCAGCGCGCGCCGCCGGACGTGAACGGGTTGGGCGTGATCACTTCCACGCCGGGCTTGAGCAGGTCGTCCCAGGTCTTGATGTGCTTCGGGTTGCCCCTGCGCGTCACCAGCACCACCACCGAGTCGGTGACGAATCCGTGGTACTTGTCCGTGTTCCAGCCGGCATCGACTTTGCCCGCTTTCACGAGCTTGTCCACGTCGGGGGCAAGCGACAGCGCGACGACGTCCGCATCGAGGCCTGCCTCGACGGCCCGCTCCTGGTCCCCCGAGGCGCCGTAAGACTGGTTGAAGCTCGTGCCCTTGCCCACAGGCGTCGTCTGGAAGGCCGGAATCAGCTCCTTGTAGGCGTCCTGCGGCGTCGAGTAGGCGACGAGGCTGAGCGCATTGCCCGAAGAGCCCCCGCACGCCGCCGTCAACACCGAGAGCGCGACGAGCGCCGCGGCGAATGCCCCCATCAGGACCTTCTGGCGTCTGCTTGGCACCTGGTTGCTCCTTCCCTTGTCTAGGTTCTCCATAAGAGAGGTAGAAAAGGGACCGTACCATATTACCTAAAGTCAATCGGAATTCAGTAGTTTGACTCCGCCCGACCTACCACAGTAATTCCATCGACTCAATGGACAAAATACCTGAGCGACCTGCCCGAGTCCAGCGGCGCCGCCCCGTTTCGCGGTTACTCGTGCGCCGGCCCGGCCTCCGCGGGGACCCGTCTCAGCTGACCCGTTTCGACCTCGTATACGAATCCGTGCACGTGATCCTTACGGGGAACGAATGGACTCGCCTTGATCCGCGCAATCGATTCCCGGACGTCCTGATCGACGTCCTCGAAGGTCTCCGCTGACCAGCTGGGCGCGACTCCGGTCTCGTTCTCCAGCTTGGCCCGGAACTCCTCGTCCGTGAAGGGGAGCATGCCGCAGTCGGTGTGATGGATGAGGATGACCTCCTCGGTTCCAAGCAGATGCTGTGAGATCGATAGGGAGCGGATCTCGTCGTCGGTGATGACGCCGCCGGCATTCCGGATCACGTGCGCGTCCCCCTCTTCGAGGCCGAGGATCCGGCTCGGGACGACGCGCGCGTCCATGCAGGCAACGACCGCGACCTTCTTCGCCGGGGCGATCGGAAGTTCCCCTTTCCGGAAGTTCGCGGCATACGCTTCGTTCTTCTTCAGCAGTTCCTCGGTAACCGTCATCGGAGCCTCCTTGGTCGGTTGCCGGATGGTAGTGGCGTGGCGCCGCGCGCTGTTCATGTCCTAGGCTTGGGGCATGCGTGTCTCGGCCAAGGCGGACTATGCGGTTCGTGCTGCCGTCGAGCTCGCCGCGGCCGATTCCGGGCCGGTCAAGGGTGAGCTGATCTCGCAGGCCCAGGACATCCCTCTGAAGTTCCTGGAGAACATCCTGGGGGAGCTGCGGCACGCGGGCCTCGTGCGGAGCCAGCGCGGCACCGACGGCGGCTATTGGCTCGCGCGGCCGGCGGAAGAGATCACGATCGCGGACGTGATCAGGGCGGTCGAGGGGCCGCTCGCGAGCGTGCGCGGATCGTCGCCCGAGAGCTTGACCTATGCCGGCAAGGCGCAGCCTCTCGGCAAGCTGTGGGTGGCGGTGCGGGCGAACCTCAGAGCCGTCCTCGAGTCGGTCACGCTCGCGGACGTCGCGAGCGGCGAGCTCCCAGGCTTGATCGACAGCCTCACCAGCGACCCAGAGGTCTGGGCGACGCACTAGTACGCAGAACGAGAGGCGGCCGCAGGCCGACTCACTGACATGCGAGCGGCGAAGCCGCTTTTCATATACGGAGAACGAGAGGCGGCCGTTAGGCCGACTCACCGACATGCGAGCGGCGAAGCCGCTATTTCATTCCGAGAACGAGAGGCGGCCGCAGGCCGACTCACTCATATGCGAGCGGCGAAGCCGCTTTTCATACGAAGCCCGCCGGTCCACCAGCACGCAGCAAATCTTGGACAGCGGGCCAAAGACCCACAACTCGCTTGCGGGCACCATCGGGGCATGGAGTACGAGGCTCCCTCTCCATCAATCGGCGTGCCGAGCCAACGGACGTCTCGGGACGCTCTCCTCCACCGACAGGTGCGCTGGCGTCTTTTCAAGCGAGAAGAGATGCCGGCGCGCCTGCGGCGCCTGGAGCGTCTGGAGCGCGCGGCCGAGCAGTCGCCGGAGACGCTCGCCTCTTCCTCGTTCGCGGCCGAGACCGAGCGTCGATAGCAGAGCCGCATTGCCGGCGAGGCCCGGCCTCCCCCACACGACGTTCATCTAGCATCGTGCCGTGGCCCGCGACGTCGTGATCTCCGAGGGCGGCTTCGGCGGTCTCCACGGTTGAGGCGCCAGCGCATGCTCTACCTCCTGACCGCAGCAGCGGTGATCATCGTGGTGCTCGTGGTGGCCCAGCTCGTGCTCCCGCCTTTTCTGGCCGGAAAGGTGGAGGATCGCCTCACGGAACGCGGCGGAACCGCCGACGTGGCCCTCGAGGCCGTGCCCGCGTTCCGTCTCCTCGCGCACGAGGGCGATCGGTTCGAGCTGTCGGGCCACGGGCTCGAGTTTCCGCTCGATCAGGAGCAGAACGTGTTCGACAAGCTCGACGGGTTCGACTCCGTTCAGGTGCGACTCACCGACGTCAAAGCCGGCCCGTTCACCGTTGCGCGCTTCGACCTCTCCCGCGGCGACGGGCAGCAGGACTACAGGATCGTCTCCTCAGGCAGATCGACGGTGGCCCAGGTTTCGAGCTACCTCACCTCCGGTCTGCCGCCCCTGCTCTCGTCGTTCCTGAACGGGACGGCCCGCGGCGTCACCGGCCCGGCGGCCGACCGCCCAATCCCGTTCACCCTCGACGCCGAGCTCGTCAGCGACGGCGGCGAACCGCGCCTGGTCGGGGGCACCGGGAAGGTTGCCGGCATTCCGGCCGGGCCCTTCGCGGCGCTGCTCGCCCAGGCCGTGGTCGCGCGCCTCTAGG
>JACXTT010013986.1_pt1 | contig 10531 bp, 7 predicted proteins | sample 9270951 | NCBI WGS metagenome assembly JACXTT01 (sample SAMN15532306, study PRJNA645909) | rock metagenome | isolation source: weathered quartz diorite | place: Puerto Rico | collected 2017-06-21
GATTCTGCTCGGTGGTCGCGCTGTATTCGGCAAAGTAGACGAATCCGGTCGGCACCGCGCTTACCGCAGCCCCCGCATCACCGAAGCGGCCGAGATTGAGCAGCGTCCGTCCGCGGCCGACCCGCGCGAAGTTCAGAACCCGCGCACTGTCGGCGGACAGTGTCAGCGCCGTGTCAAAGTCGGTCAGCGCGCGCTCCAGCGCTTGCTCGGTCGAGAGCGGCGGGCTCACGACGACTTTATAGTCCACCACGTCGTGTAGCGGAAAGCCCGGGCAGATGTACTCCGCCAATCGCAGTGCCGCGTACCCGCGCAACGCAAACATTTGTCCCATGTAGGCCAGCCGAACATCGGCCGCTGCGAAGGCGTCGAGTTTAGGCAATGCGATGCTGGCCGCTGTGCGCACAGATTGCCAGTCCTGGTACGCATCCGGGGCGCTTAGGGGGCTCTCTTCGATAAGCTCACTTGGACGGAGGTCGGGCAGGCCCTGATTACTTTCGAAAGCGAGGTCCGTCACCGGATCCCAATCCAACATGAACTCGTCCGTCAATAGACCGCTGGAGAGCGCTCCGCTTGTGACCGCCGTGCTTTGCCGGAAGAGCGCCGCCCGCCGCAGGAGCTCGGAACCAGCAGCATTGTTGAGGTCGGCGTCTCGGATCGCGGTGGGATCTTCCGGCACCGTGAGCAAATCGCCACAGCCCGCAAGAGTCCCGGTGATGAGGAGCGAGAATGCCAACGCACAAGCCCGCGTCGGTGCCCTACGGGCGAATGTCCGCGTCATCGTCGTGTACTCCGGATGCGGAGGTTAAGTCATCCTCAGAAGCCGAGATCGATACGCAGCTCGAACGAGCGGCCCAAGGGCACGCCATTCGCCATTTGGCCCCGCACGGCTCCCGGCTGGCGTTCAAAGCTTAGGCGCGCGCTCTCCGGATCGGGCCCGCTGAAGCTGGTCCACAGCGCGAGGTTACGGGCGGACAAGGCGACCGTTGCCCAGCGGACGGGCAACGCCCGTGGGCCCGACACCGGCAGGTCCAGTGCCAAGCTCACCTCGCGGAGCCGGATGTAATCCCCGCTCTCCACCGAGCCCCCGTTGAGTTGCGCTTCTTGCGCCTTCGCCTGCTCTGCGAGTGGTGTGCTGCGATCCACCGCGGCGCGACAGCCCCCTTGGAACCTGCATCCGAACGGATTGATCTGCGTGAAGCCGGCCCGGCGTTCCGCGAGCGCAGAAAGTCGCAGCCGCCCATCGAAAAGGCCGAGCGTCGTCGTCAACGTCTGCGATTCGGGCGGCAGGCTCTGTCCCAAATAGACGGTCGTATCGGTCGTCACGACTTCACTGGCGTCGATGATTCCATCGCCGTTCCGGTCTGCGTAGCCGATAACTCGATACCCGAAACGCGCGCCCAGCGGGTAACCCTCCACGTAGCCGCCCCGGATATCGCGGCCGGGCGTCGGACCCAGGTTCAAATTCCCTGGGCATGGCGCTACTGCCGTACCACTGCCTGGCTGCAGGACGGGCACACGGGACGCCCCACAATGGATGAGGTACGTGGTGTTCCGAGCGTGCTGGAGGCGCACGTCCAGAGTGAGTCGCCGCGTGTCGAGCACGCGGGCCGTGAGTTCGCCCTCGAAACCGCGTTGCGTCGTTAGACCCAGATTGGTGTAGACGAGGCCCAGCCCCGGCGGTAGCGTGAAGGTGATAAGCTGATCCCGTGCGTTGCGCCGAAACCAGGTCAGCCCCACGGAAACACGACCGTCGAGGCCGCGCGCGTCCGCGCCGAACTCGTGCTCGCTCACCCGCTCGGGTCGCAGGTTCGGGTTGCCCAGCGCCGTATTCAGTGCCGTTCTCTGGACGACCCCGCCGACGATCGTCGTCCCGCCGACGAATGCCGGGAGTTGCCACCGCGGCTGCGGTTGACGGCCCGACGCGCCGAAAGCGTAACGCAGACGCAACTCATCCAACCCAGGCAACCGCGGCAGGAACGGCTCCTCTGACACGAGCCACGACGCGCTCGCCTTCGGATACACGGCCGTGTTGTAGTCCCGGCCGAACGTGCTCGCGCCATCCACGCGCAGCGCACCGGTCAGAAACAGCCTATCGTTGACTCCGACGGTCTGTTCCAGATAGCTGCCGAGCGTCACGGCAATAGGGTCGGTCTGACGGGACTGGAGACTCAACGCCTGCTGCACGGACGTCCCGCCCGGCGGCAGGTCCTGGCCGTAGATGAATAGGGAATTCGTGAAATCACGCACGTACTGAGCGCCGACGGCGGTCCGTGAGCTAATCCGCCCGCGCCGACCGACGGCCTTCGCCCCTAGCTCCGCAGTGATTTCCAACTGCCTCCCCACGTCGTCCCCCACGGCGCCATTGGGGACGTTGGCGGCATCGCCACGGCGCGCCACGCTGTGGCGATCGAAATTTGTGAGGTCCAGCCCTACGGTCCCGTTGGTCTCAAACCAGGGCAGGGCCCGCCATCTACCGACCGCGCTTGCGTAGAAACGGTTGACCTTTTCAGTTGATGTCTGCAGGAAGGATGACGCGGGCCCGTTGGCAGCAGAGCCATACGGCGCCGCTGGCGTGCCACTGATCAGGGCGCCGCCATACACGTCCTGGCTCAACGCAAGCGTGCGTGTAGAACTCTGCACGTAGCCCGCACTCAGGCGCAGATCGGCCGCATCAGACAGCACGGCGGTGATGTTGGACCGGAGATTCAGTTTGGTGAGGGCGTTCGGGTCGCGCCACTCCGCGGGCAACTCACTCAGACCACGCTGCTGCAGCAGCTGCTGCACCGTAGCTACCGGCATCTGAATCGGCCCGGTTTCCTTCTGGATGGCGGCGGAGAAGTAATAGCGCAGGTCGCCCTGGCCACCCGCCACGTTTGCCCCGGATTCCCAGCTCGGTTTGGAGCCGAACACAGTGAGCTGTGGGTTTTTGAGCGGGTTCGGCAATACTTTGATGCTGTCTTGTTGACTGCAATCACCGTTGGCCAGCCGGTCCAGCGTACAGCTCGTGCTGGCGTTGTTGGGCACACCAAACACGGTGCCCCATCCCCAGTAGTTGTCCGGCAGCCGGGTTGTGGGGATCGCGGTGGTTGTGCCCTTGGCATACGCGGTCCACCGAGCCGGACCGGGACGCCCCCGTTTCGTCGTGATCACCAGGACCCCGTTCGCCGCATCGCTGCCATAGAGAGTAGCTGCCGACGGACCCTTCACCACCTCGATCGACTCGATGTCGTTCACGTTGATATCATTCAGCGGGCTCGTCGGCTCTACCAACGCTGGTCCGTTTATCTGACCAACTCCACCCGGCCCGTCGGTCGCCGCGGCCCCCATGGGCCGGAGCGCAGCGGTGTACCGCACGCCGTCCACCACGACGATCGGCTCGGGCCCGAGGATCAAGGAATTGGACCCGCGGATACGCAGGTTGACCTTGCCACCCACCGTCCCCTGGTTCTGGAGCACCTGCAGTCCCGGGATGCGGGCGGTAAGCACCTCGCTGAGGCTTGAGACTGGCCCTTCGCGCACTAAGGAGTCAGCGTTAATCCTCCCGACCACGTGACCAAGTTCGAGCAGCCGCTGCTCGCCCGTTGCCGTGACCACCACCGTCTCGAGCTCACTCGGCGCCGGCTGCAGGGCGACGTTGACCATGAGCTCTCGCTCGGCCTCCACCGCCACAGACTGGGTGTACATCTTGTAGCCGATGCGGCGCGCCATCAGGGTGTACGGACCTGGCGGGACGTCCGCGATCCGGTAGCTCCCCGCGCTATCTGTCAACGCGCCCCAGCGCGTGCGGTCAAGGAAAACGCGCACACTGGCGACGCCCTGCCCTGACTTCGCATCGGTGACGCGGCCTGTAACGGTGCCGCCCTGGCCACCGGCCCCGGCCGGCGGGCGGCGGACTAGCGCGGCCTGACCGGCGCCCGAGAACACGATGTCCACGCCGGCATCGAGCAGGATCTCCGTCAGAGCCGCGGCAACCGTGATGTCGTCCGCCCGCAGATTCACCGCCGTCCCGAGCGCGATAGCATCCCGGCTGTAGGCGAAGCGCAGCCCCACCCGGCGCGACACGGAGTCGAGCGCCTGCTCGAGCGTCGCCCCGCGCAAGTCAAGCGAGATGCGCTGCCGCAGCACTGGCGTGGCCCGCACCTCGAGCGGCACGGGCTCGGGCCGCGAGGTCGAGGCCAGCAGGAACCGCGGCGCGCGCTCGGCTACCTGGGGTGGCTCTTGCGCGCGCGCGACGCCGGGTTGGAGCAGCGCGATCGCGCCGACCGTGACCAGACTCAAGGCATGTCTCATTGAACGTCCCCTCCGACGTTCCCAGGCTGAAGCCTGGGCCCGGCACTGCACCGTGCTTGAAGCACAGTGTTTCATTGGGCCCACTTTTTAGAGTGGGAATACAGGCTGACGGACCGACCTACCTGCTTGTAGCGCAGCTCGAGCGTGAGCCTGAGCACCCGCAGCATGTCGGCCGCGCTCTCGCCGCTGAACGACGCCGTCAGGCGGCGGGCGGCCAGCGCGCTGTCGCCGATCGTGATGTCGAGATCGTACCAGCGGCTCAACTGCGCGACCGCCTCGCCGAGCGGCGCGTCCCGGAACGCGAGGCGCCCCTCAACCCAAGACGTGTAGGCCTCCACGGCGACGGCGTGACGTGCCTCGAGATCGCCGTGCATGGTCACGCGGCCCAGGTCGCCCGGGCGAAGTACGAGATAGACACGGTCGGCCGAGGCGACGCGGGTTGGTACCGGGGCCAGCGCAACCGCGCCCTCCGCCACGACGACTTGGACGGCGGGATCGTCGAGGTACGCCTGCACCACGAACCGCGTGCCGAGGTCGGTCGCGACTGCGCTCGCAGTGTGGACCGTGAAAGAACGGCGCGAATCGTGCGTGACGGTGAACAGCGCGGCGCCGTCGAGATACACGTCACGCCGGCGGCCGCCGTACGCCTTGGGGAAGCGCAGACGACTGGCCGGAGCGAGACGCACTTCGCTGCCGTCGCTTAGACGCACGGTCGCGAGCTGCCCGCGCCGGGTGGTGACCTCGGCCATGGGCACGTCGCCAGTCGGCCGACGAAGGGATAGCCAGGCGGCTCCCGCACCCGCCACCAGAAGCACAGCGGCCGCCACGCGCCAGGCGAGTCGCGTCACCCTTCCGCGCCCGACGACGGGCGCGGCAGCCGACACCGCGCGCAGGTTCAGGACGCGGGCACGGGCCTGCGCGCTCTTGATGCGCTCGAGAGCCGCCTCCGCATTCCAGGAGGGGGCGAGGGAGCCCGTCCCATCCCACACGCGCCGCAGCTCGGCAACCAGGGCGCGGCGCGAAGGCTGGGCCGCGATCCAGCGCTCCAGGGCAAGGGTGTCCTGCTCGCTCGCCTCGCCCGCGAACGAGCGGGCGAGCAGCGCCCAATCGAGGTCGTCAGGGAGTTCTGGGTGCATGGGGCTCTACAACTACTACTCGGCGAGGGTGCGGTACCCTGACAGAGGCGGCAAGGTGAGCGGTGAGCGGTGCCTCGACTGAACCGCTTACCGCTTACCGCTCACCGGTTCACCGCAACGAGGAGTGCAAGGCCCAGGGTGGGGTACGGCGCCAGCGAGGTGCGCAGGGTTCGGAGCGCCCGTCCCATCTGCGTTTCGACGGTCTTCACTGAGATCCCGAGCACGCGGGCGATCTCGGCGTACGTGAGGCCTTGCTCACGGTTCATGGTGTAGATAGTGCGGCAACGCGGAGGCAGGCCCGCCACGGCCCGCCGAAATGCACCGGCCAGCTCGGACTGCTCCATCCCGGCCGCGGCGCCGGGTACCGGGTCGGCGTCGGGCGGCTCGAACGCCGCGAGTCGCTGCGCGCGCACCCGGCGGTCTCGCAGATGGGTGAGGGCCGCGTTGCGCACGGCCCGGTACAGGTACGGCAGCGGGTCGCTGTAGTCGAACTCGAGCTGGCGCACCCAGATCCGGCTGAACACACCCTGGACGACGTCCTCGGCATCCGTCTCGGAGTGCAGGATCCGGTAGACGAAGCTACAAAGCCGCGCATAGTGCGCGCGCACCAGCGCGTCGAACGCACTAGCGCTATGCCGCAGAGAGGGAGCGGCGTCTCCGGAGAGATGGGAGGAAGGAGCGCTCACGGTGACGCGTGAATGTGACGCCGGGTCGGCAGGTCCGCAAGTCAGCGCGCCCCGCTGGCGGGCGGTGCACCGCCGCCGTGGTCGTGAGGTTCGTGGATACACAAGCCGGCCCTCTGCGCCAGGGGCAGTACTACTGTGGCAAGGTCACAGCACTCTCTTCGCGGACAGGTCGCGCAGTCGGCCTGCAGCTTGCTCGGAAACTGTTCACGCTGTGCCGTTCGGAAGCCGAGTCGGAAGAAGAACGCCGGTGTCCGGCTCACCGCGAACACCTCCCGCACACCGAGCGTCAGAGCCCGGGCCACCAAGCGCGCCACGATCATCCGCCCGATCCCAGCCCCCTGCTGGTCCTCCCGCACGGCGAGCGCCGCCACCTCGGCGAGCTCGCTGGACTGTATTCTCGGAGCTCCGCAGCCGATGAGATTGCCGGCGCCGCCCTCCGCAACTACATACTCCCGGATGTGACGACAGAGATCGCGCTCCGAGCGCGGTAGCAGGTCACCCGTTGCGACGTAAGGCGCGACGAGCTTCCGGACTGCGACGACATCCCGGAGGTGCGCTTGGCGCACCGCGACGAGAGGTGGCTCTGACGATAACTGTACCCTTCCCATTCGTGTGTTGCCTCCACGAAAACGGTGACCCCAAAAAAACCGCGGACCCTTCATCAGGGTCCGCGGCGCTCTCTGCTACGTCACTACTCTTATGGCTTGGTCATGCCCTCGATTCGCGCGCGCCACCGGCCCCCGCCCGAGCAACAGTGCTCGGCACGGCCGGCAACGGGAACACAGGAAGAGCGAGTCGCATCAGGATGCCATTCCGATCGATGTTGACGTGCGATTTGCCTCTGTACGATAATCAGACGCGCAGCCGGTCGCGCACCCCTACTGACCGTCCCACCGCGGCGCCGCCCCGCGAGGCGCAGGCCGATCGGCTCCGGAGCGGTGAACGCCGCCAAGCGGTCCACGGCGATCCGCATCGCGGCCGCGTTCGCGGTAAAGGTCCAGGTGGTGCTGTCGATGCGGGCGAGTCGCCCGGTATAGCGGTCACCATCGCGCAGCACCAAGACGTGCTGCGCCGTCGCCGGGTGCAGAGCCACGCAGAGCACCAGCCCGAGTCCGACCAGGGCGCGCCCGAGCATGGCCTGCGGCGCGACGCCGCGTCACCCTTGTCCGTAGTAGGCATCGCTGCCGTGTTTGCGCAGGAAGTGCTTGTCCACGAGGAACGCCGGAAGACAGGGCGCGTCGGGCGCCAGCGCCCGACTCATGGCGCTCAGTCGCGCGAGCAGCTCGAGGACGCGGCACCGCTCCACGGCGCTCAACGCGTCCAGCCCCCAGGTGAACGGGCCGTGGCTCACCACCAGCACGCCTGGCACCTCCTCGGGTGAGATGCCGCCCTGGAGAAACGTCTCGACGATCACCCGTCCCGTGTTGCGCTCGTACTCGCCCTGCACCTCCGAGCGCGTCAGCTCACGCGTCAGCGGGATATCGCCGCGAAAGTAGTCGGCGTGCGTGGTGCCCATACAGCGTACGGGGACGCGGGCCTGGGCGTGGGCCGTGGCGTACTCGGAGTGCGTGTGGGCGACGCCGCCGCACGGGAACGCACGGTAGATCTCCAGATGCGTCGGCGTATCCGACGACGGCCGGAGCTTCCCCTCCAGCACCGCGCCGCTCTCGAGAGAGACGGGAACCATGTGCTTGGGCGTGAGCTCCCCGTACGGCACCCCGCTCGGCTTAATGACGACGAGCCCCGCGCGCCTGTCGACGCCCGAGACGTTGCCGAAGGTGCCCGTCACGAGCCCGCTCGCGCCCAGCTCGATGTTCGCGCGGCACACGAGCTCGCGGAGCTTAGGCGCCGCTCTCGTCATGCCGTGCCGCCCCCGGCCACGCGGTCGCGCAGCGCCAGCAGCCGTTTCATGAGCGAGCCGAGGTCGGCGCGCCCCCCCGGCACGCCACCGAACGTGTCGTGCAGCTCGCGGTACATGCCGTACAGCTCGTCGTAGACGGCGTGGGCCTCCTGATCCGGCTCGAAATCGAGCCCCGAGTGCCGCGTCATCCGCGCCTGTGCCTCCTCGAACGAGCCGTAGCCGCCGGCGGCCGCGCCTGCTGCCACCGCCGCCGCGATCGCCGCCCCCAAGGCCGGAGTCTGGGGCGAGCCCGCGACCAGCATCGGTCTGCCCAGCACGTCGGCGTAGACTTGCATGAACAACGGGTTCTTCTCCGCAATGCCGCCGCAGGCCACCACGCGTTCTACGGCCACCCCCGACTCGGTGAGGCGCTCGACGATGGCGCGCGCGCCGAAGGCGGTGGCCTCGATGAGCACCCGGTACACCTCCGCGCGGCTGGTATGCAGGGTCTGCCCGATCAAGAGTCCCGTCAGCCGGGGGTCGACCAGGATCGTGCGGTTGCCGTTGTTCCAGTCGAGGGCGAGGAGGCCCGTCTCGCCCGGCCTGAGCCGCGCGGCTTCAGTACTGAGCGTGCCGTGCAGCCCGTCGTCGCCCAGGCACACCGCGTCGACCCACCAGCGCAGCAGATCCCCCACGGCGGACTGCCCGGCCTCGACGCCGTAATAGCCCGGCATCACCGATCCTGCTACGATGCCGCAGATGCCGGGCACATTGTCGAGGGGCTCCGCTTCGGGCACGATCGCGATGTCACAGGTCGAAGTGCCGATGTTCTTCACCAGCGTCCCCGGCGTCACGCCCGCGCCCACGGCCCCGTAGTGCGCGTCGAAGGCGCCCATGGCGACGGGGATGCCCTCGGGCAGCTCGAGCATCCGCGCCCACTCGGCGCAAAGGCGACCCGCAGGTCGGTCGGCGGGGTGGGCCTCGTCGTAGAGCCGGTCCCTGAGCTGCGCGAGCCGTGGATCGAGGCGCGCGAGGAATTCCCCCGATGGCAGTCCGCCCCACGGGCGGGCATACATCGCCTTGTGTCCGGCGGCGCAGAGGCTCCGCGGGACCCGGCGCGCGTCATGCACGCCCGCGAGCGCGGCCGGCACGAAGTCCGCCAGCTCGACCCAGCTCGCCGCCGCGTCGAAGACATCGGGAGCGACTTTCGAGCATTTCCAGATCTTCGACCAGAACCACTCCGAGGAGTACGTCCCGCCGATGGGCGCGAGGTACTGCGGCGCGTGCTCCCGCGCCGCGGCGGTGATCGCTGCCGCTTCCTCGGCCGCGGTGTGGTCCTTCCACAGCCATGCCAACGCCGCAGGGTTACCTCGCCAGGCGGGGTCCAAGGCGAGCGGCCGTGCCCTGGCATCCACGGGAATGGGCGTCGAGCCCGTCGTGTCCACGCCGATGCCGATCACGCGCTGGCGCGAGAAGCCCGGCTCAGCCGCGGCGGCCGCCAGCGCGCAGCGCGTCGCGTCTCTGAGCCCGTCGAGGTAGTCGGCGGGGTCCTGTCGCGCGAGGTGCGGATCACGCGGGTCGGAGATGACGCCGCGCTCCCCCGACCGATACTCGAACACGTGCGTTCCCAGCGTGGCCCCGTCGGCACAGTCCACGACCACCGCGCGGACCGAGTTACTCCCAAAGTCGAGGCCGACACTGAAGGCGCGCGGCACGGTGCGGCTCAGCCCAGCAGCACGGGGCTGACGACGTCGAGCACGTCGGGCCCGCTCCCTGCCGACCGCGCACGGCACAGTTCGTCTTTTCTGGCGTACAGCCGGACGGCCTTGAGGGCGAGGCTCGCGAAATTCACCATACTCCGCTCCATCGCGCGCGTGGGATCATCGCGGTAGGTGAACTGATCCTGGCTGTAGTAGCCGCGGTAGCCACGCTCGAACGTCGTGAACAGGTACTCGACCGCTTCCGGGACCGACACAGTCCCGAACATCAGATCCTGGTCGTTCCGGCCCTGGCGCGCATCATTGATGTCGAACTTGTGGATCGGCACGCCCGCGTAGGCCGCGAGGTCGCAGGCGGTCGCCGCCGTGGTCGCCTCCATCTTCTGGTGGCCGTAGTCGATCGTGAGCCCGCAGTTGCCGCCGCCGCACAGCTCGTTGACGCGGCGTGCGACTAGGATTGCCGACGCGGCGGTCGGCACGATCATGTACAGCTCACGCGGCTCATACGGCTTGGGCTCGATCGCCAGGCTGACGCCGGCCGTGACACACGCGCGGTTCGCCTGCACGAGCGCTTCGGTGAACCACTCGAGCGACTGGAGGTAGTCGATCTGGAAGTGATAGTCGGCGCCGTCCGAGCCCGGCCACACGCTGAGCACCGGGATGCCGAGCGCCTGGCAGATCTCGACCGCCTTGAGGATCTCGTCGAGCGCGGCGCGCCGCAGCGCGGCATCCGGGTTGCACGCGCCACCCAGCCTGAAGCGCGGGTGAGTCCCCCTTTTGAAGTTGCCCGCGGTTAACGCCCTCGCCAACTCGCGCAGAGCACCGCTCTTCCCTCTCCCCAACCCCCCCCCATCCCGATCC
>JACXTT010013987.1_pt1 | contig 10531 bp, 8 predicted proteins | sample 9270951 | NCBI WGS metagenome assembly JACXTT01 (sample SAMN15532306, study PRJNA645909) | rock metagenome | isolation source: weathered quartz diorite | place: Puerto Rico | collected 2017-06-21
GGGGGACTGGGCCCTTGTCTCGTCCAGGGTTGAGGCGGCCCCCTCCGGTGGGGAGCTTGAGCGCCGCTGCGCGCCATTGGGCGCGATCGTGGAAGAACGGCGTTCGAAGGACGGGCAGCGGCAGGTAGTGGAGGTTCGTCACGTCTCCCGGCTCGGTCGCCTCGAAGTAGCCGTCGAAGCCCGCCGGCACGTCGATCTTGGCGTCGCCACGCGAGTCGGTGGTGACCGGCGTCGTCCCGCCCGCGCAGGTCGGGTCCGTGCGGTCGGGGCACGCGCGAACGCTCAGATTCACGGCGGGCTTGCCGTCGACGGAGTCGAGCAGCTCGTTCCTCACCTCGATGGTCGTCGCGGACGGAACGGGGAGCACGAGACGTCCGAGGCACGACCAGTCGTCGTCGGTCTCCGCGGCGTCCGGTGCACCGGCGTCGCCGCTCGAGCCGGCATCCACGGACTGCGCGGGAGACGACGTGCTGCATGCAACGAACGCCACGCTCGCGACCAAGACCGCAGCCCGCTCCCACCCCATTCGGTCAGGCTATCCGGTTTGTCCCTGTGGCCTCGAGCCTTCGAATCTCGTCAGGCGGGACGTATCATCCTCTCTCGCGTGGATGGGCCCGAGGCAGACGTCCAGGTCGCCGTTGGCATCCCGGCCATCGGCCAGCAAATCCTCTCGGGGAAGTACACGATCGAGCGGATCATCGGCACGGGCGGGATGGGCGTCGTCATGTCCGCCATCCACAACCAGCTGGGTGGCCGCGTCGCGTTCAAGTTCCTGACCATGCAGCATCCGCTCCTGGTCGAGCGATTCCTGCGCGAGGGCCGCGCGGTCGTGAAGATCCGCAGCGAGCACGTCGCGCGTGTCCTCGACGCAGGCGTGCTCGAGAGCGGCGCTCCGTATCTGATGATGGAGCATCTCTCTGGATCCGATCTCGGCGAGTACGTCGACGAGCATGGGGCGCTCCCGATTCCCGACGCCATCGAGATCATCCTCCAGGTCTGCAGCGCCCTCTCCGCCGCGCACCAGGCCGGAATCATCCATCGCGATCTCAAGCCCGCGAACATCTTCCTCACGCAGCGCGAGGACGGAACACCGTTCGTGAAGGTCCTCGACTTCGGCATCTCGAAGCGCGACCCGACGCTCGCGTCGAGCGCGAGCGACGAGAGCCTCACCGGTCGCGGCGCCATGCTCGGCTCACCTCGCTACATGGCACCCGAGCAGGCGCTCGACTCGAAGGAAGCGGATCTGCGCGTCGACATCTGGGGGATCGGCCTCGTGCTCCACGAGCTCGTGACGGGCCAGCCGATGTTCGATGGCGCCGGGGCAGTCGAGCTCGTGCAGGCGATCCTGTCGAAGGATCCGACGCCCATCCGACGCCTCGTTCCCGAAGCGCCGGAGGCGCTCGAGTCGATCATCCTCCGCTGCGCCGCGAGGCGGCCGGTGATGCGCTACGAGAACGTCGCGCAGCTGACGGCGGCGCTCGGCGCGCTGACGGACGCCGTCGGCAGCTCGCGTCTTGGGAGCGGCGCCCGATCCGGCGCCGTTCCGCGCTTGCATTCGGAGACGGACGAGGTGGCGCGCGAAGAGACCGCGCTCCTCGGCCCCACCGGCAAGACGCTCATCGGCGGGCGATACGGCATCTACGACGAGTTCGCGAGCGGCGGGATGGCGTCGGTCCACTTCGGGCGCCAATTCGGGCGCCACGGCTTCGCACGCACGGTCGCGATCAAGTGCTTGCGCACCGATCTCGCGAAGGACACCGTGTTCGCGCGACGCTTCGTCGACGAGGCCCGGCTCGCTTCGCGCATCCAGCATGCGAACGTGGTGAACACGCTCGACGTCGTGGACGACGGAGGGAAGCTCTACCTCGTGATGGAGTACGTGCACGGCGAGTCGCTCGCGCGGTTGCTCGCGAGCGCACGACGCGAGCAATCACGACCCCCGGCGCGAATCGCGCTCGCGATCGCCGGCGATGTGCTCCTCGGGCTCCATGCGGCGCACGAGGCCATCGACGAGCACGGCAAGCCGCTCGATATCGTGCATCGTGACGTGTCTCCCGAGAACATCCTCGTCGGGGCCGACGGCGTCGCGCGCGTCCTGGATTTCGGCATCGCGAAGGCCGCGGCGCGCGCGCCGACCACCGAGACGAACGCGATCCGCGGAAAGATCTCGTACATGACGCCGGAGCAGCTCTCCCGTGGTCAGGTCGATCGCCGGACCGACGTCTTCGCGGCGTCGATCGTCCTCTGGGAGGCGCTCACGGGCGAGCCGCTCTTCGGACGCGCGAGCTCACCGCAAGAGGGCGTGGAGAAGATCCTTCGGATGCCCATTCCGCCTCCGAGCCAATTCGCGCCTGGCCTCGCCCCGGAGATCGACGCGCTCGTGCTGAAAGGCTTGGCCCGGGATCCGAACGAGCGATTCCCGACCGCGAGATCGATGGCCGATGCGATCGAACGAGCGACCGCTCTCGCGCGCCCGTCGGAGGTGGGCGGTTGGGTGCAGTCGCTCTCGGGGCCGGTGCTCGATGCTCGCGCAGCCCGTGTGCGAGCGATCGAGAGCGGGAACGACAGCGAGCCGCTCAGCCCGAACACCGACGCGATCCCGACCGACCTCGGTCTTCCGACCGACCTCGGTCTTCCGACCGACCTTCCGCCGCAAGCCGCGTCGGCCCCGCCGGTCGAGCCGGCGCCGAGCGCCGCTTCCCCGCCCTCGGCGGTGCGGCGCCGCTCGCCGTCGATCGTCACGTTCGCCGCATTGGTGCTGCTCGTCATCGGCGCCGGCGCCGCTGCCATCGCGTCGTTGAGCTCTGGCGATGCAAACCCGAGAGTCTCCAGCACGCCCCCGACTCCCAGCGCATCCGCGTCCGCAGAGAACGAGCCGACGAGCAGCGCCAGCGCGAGCGCCGAGACACCGCCACCTTCGTCGATCCCCACCACGGTGGTGGCGCTCCCCGCAGACACGGGCGCTCGTCGCGCCCCCGTTCGGCGCACGCCGGTCCTACCGTCGAAGGGCCCAGCGCGTCCCAACGAGCGCGCCGCCGCGTGCAATCCACCGTACGTGATCGACGAGCACGGCGTGAAGCGCTTCAAGCTAGAGTGTGTCCAATGAACGCTCGCGCCCGCCCGAGCCTCGTCGCGGCCGGCTCGATCGCGCTCTCCATCCTCCTCGACAGCGCGCCGGCGCGCGCCGACAAGGAGGTCTGCCTCGCCGCACATGCCACGGCGCAGGTGTTCCGACAGAACCACCATCTCGTCGAGGCGCGCGACCAGCTCAAGATCTGCGCCGCGCCAGAGTGTCCGTCGATCGTCACCGATGACTGCCGCAAGTGGCTCAGCGAAATCGGCGCCGAAATCCCTACCGTCGTGCTGGCCGCACGGGATTCGAACGGCACCGACCTCGTGGACGTCCGCGTCTCGATCGACGGAGCTCGCCACGCCGACAAGCTCGATGGTCTCCCCATCGAGGCGAACCCGGGCGAGCACGTCTTCACGTTCGTGCGGGGCGCCACGAGCTGCGAGAGGCGAATCGTCCTCGCGCAATCGGAGCGACAGCGCATGGTGAGCGTCCGCTTCGGCACGACGGAGACCCCGAAGCAGCATGAGCCGGAGCGTCGCGCGAGCGTCTGGCCGTGGGTGCTCGGGGGCGTCGGCCTCGCCGGCCTCACGAGCTTCACGATCTTCGCGGTCCGGGGCTCGTCCGACGAGCGGAGCTTCGCCAACACCTGCCTCCCGCGGTGCAGCGTCGACAACGTCGACTCGGTGAAGCGCTCGTATCTGATCGCCGACATCAGTCTCGGAGTCGGCGTCGTCGCGCTCGGCGCGGCGACCGTGATGTATTTCGTGGACCGGCGATCGGCGTCGAGCCCGGAGACACCGCAGCGCACGGCGCCGGTGACCGCGCCCGCGTCGAGCTGCCTCTGAGGGCTCGGAGCTCCCTGACAGGTATGCACGTGGAACGTGGCCCATCCGAGTCGGGTGAAAGAGCCGTCACTCGAGCTCGCACGCCGTCTCGATCGTTGCCCAGGGTGGAGCCGCACGTCCCACGACACGTGGCACCATGTTCGAGCACCACTTGATCGCGTTCGGCATGCACCAACCGCTTTCGCTGCTGTTCGATTGCATCGTTCCATTGCTGCATGCTGCTGCGGCCTGCCCCTCGAGCCGCGCAACCTCGCATGCAGTCAGCCCTGCGTAATCGGGATCGAGCACGGGCGTCGAGCGCTGGGGGGTCCGCCAGCCCCGCGTCTGCTCGCATGGCGTTCCAACCGGAACGAGCGCACGAACGCGGCAGCGGATCGGCCTGCGCACGTAGCACGGAAGCATGATCTCGCTCGAAGGGAGCGGCAGGAGCACGGCGCGGCACGCGGGAGAGATCTCGACGAGGTTCTTCGACGCCCACGCAGCGAGGCGCGGCGTCGCGATCGAATCGCACGTTGCGCTGTCGCGACCAGGCACGACGACGACGGCGCTCGCAGACCCGTTCGCGCGGAGAATCGGATCGAAACCGTCCGGTGCGCCCGGATCATCGGCGGTCGTGGCGATCACGAACACGCGCTCCCGGTCATCGCGGTGCATGATGGCTCCGCTCGCGTCGTGCAGCGCCGCGACGACACCCGCGGATCCGGCGACGTCGCTCGCTCGCGCGATCGCTTCCTCCACCTGCGTCGCGAAGGCCTCCGCGGCAGCGGACGTCGCGTCCTCTTCGCGCCACTCGGCGATGGGTGCAGCCGGTCGAAGCGTTCGGGCATTCGCAGCGTCGATCGCGAAGAAGCGAATGTCGACCGGACTCGCGAGCCACGGAATGCCGCCGTAGGTCGTTCGATCGCGCGCGTAGGCGCGAACTGCAGCCACGATGCTGCTGCGCAACGCGCCGTCCACATCGCGGCCACGCGTATCCAGGAGGACGACGAGGTCGAGCGGCGCGACGCCGCCGTAGTGCACGTAACTCACGTCCTGCAGCACGCGGCCAGGCGGCGTTGTCTCTTCGACGCTCGACGAGCAGCCGGCGACGACGAGCATCGCTCCCATCGCCGCGATCGCCTTCGTCGACATGCGCGTGCAGTGAGCAATGGCCGTGCCTCCTCGTCGCGCGCTTTTTTTTCGGGGCGACTCGACGTGACGCGCGCAACCAACGGCACGTACCGTCAACTCGGTTGGCTTGGACGATCCTTAGCGGCGCAGTACCTCGCGCTTCGGATCGCGCGCCGGGTCACTCTCCTTCACGGCATCCCATGCCCACTCCATCTGCTTCCACGCAGGCACCGGCGTCTCCGCGCCCCCCTTCGGGACGAAGCGCGAGCGCTCCACGAGCTCCATCTTGTGCACGTAGCGCGGGCAGTTCGGGAACACCTCGCGCACCTTCACGCGCACCACGAGATCCGCTTCGGGATACGAGGGCATCAGAGGATCGTTCGTATCCATCGTCGCGTCGCCGTTCACGCGGAGCCGAAGCTGACCGACGAAGTCGATGAAGAGCATCCCCACGCGACCGGTCGTCGCGATGTTGCCTAGCGAGAGGAACATCCCGTTGCCGTCGTAGCTCGGGAACGCGAGCGTCTTGTCGTCGACGACCTTCACGAAGCCGGGCGCGCCGCCCTTGTACGAGCAGTTCGGGTAGCCCTCTTCGTCGACGGTCGCGAGGAAGAACATGTCCATCCGCTCGATGTACGCGCGGTCGTCGTCGGTGAGCGCCGACCGCCCGAGCCGCGCCGTGATGCGATCGGCGAGAGCGCGCGTCTCGAACTGGTCCTGCAGGCGCCGAGCGCCGGGTCGATAGAAGTCCCTAGCCATGGATCGACTCGCCTCCGAGAGATAGCTTCGCGTCATGACCAAGGTAGCCGTGGTCCAGCGTCCGAGTCCCTTCCTCGATCGGGCGGCTTCGTTCGGAGTCGCAGAGCGGTCGATCCTCGAGGCGAAAGCGGAGGGCGCCGACCTCGTCGTCTTGCCCGAGGCGTTCGTCGGCGGGTACCCGGAGTGGATCTGGCGCATCGAGCCGCGCGACTTCGCGCTCAACGCACAGATCCACGAGCGCCTCCACGCCGCCTCCGTCGACCTCGCGAAGAACGAGCTCGCGCCGCTCTGCGACGCCGCGAAGCGTGCAGGCGTCACCGTGGTGTGCGGCATCCACGAGCGCGATGGCACATCAGGCGGCGGCACGCTCTACAACACGGTGGTCGTCGTCGGGCCCGACGGCGCCCTCCTCAATCGCCATCGCAAGCTCGTTCCCACCAACCCCGAACGCATGGTCTGGGGACCCGGCGATGCGAGCGGCCTCCGCGCGATCGACACGCCCGCAGGCCGCCTCGGCACGCTGATCTGCTGGGAGAGCTATATGCCACTCGCGCGGTTCGCGCTCTATGCGCAGGGGATCGAGATCTACGTCGCGCCGACGTGGGATCACGGCGAATCGTGGATCACCGCGATGAAGCACATCGCGCGCGAGGCGCGTTGCTTCGTGATCGGAAACGCGATCTGCATGCAAGCGAAGGACGTCCCGGCGAGCTTCCCCGAGCGCGCGCGTCTCTACGCCGACGGCGAGGAGTGGCTCAACCCCGGCGACTCGATTGTGGTCGACCCGACCGGAAAAGCGATCGCCGGCCCGATGCAGAAGGAACGCGGCATCCTGTACGCGACGTGCGATCTCGCGCGCGTCGCTCCATCGCGCCGCGCGCTCGACGTCGCGGGCCACTACAACCGTCCGGACGTCTTCCACTTCGAGGTGGATCGGTCACCCGCGAAGCCGGCGCATTTCACGCGCTGAGGGGTGGACCTCGGAAGGTCCAGGACCTTCTCGAGTTCTTCCGCGAAGACCTCCTCCATGTCAGGCTCGAAGGACGATGCGCCTGCGCGCCTCCATCCTCTGCGCCTTCGTCGCCGCCTCGGCGTTCGGCTCCGTCGCCGCATGCGGATCGGGTGGCGACGACGGCAGCGGCGCGGCGCCCGTGCCCCCGCCTCCGGCATCGGGTCCGACGTTCTTCAAGGACGTCGAGCCCATCGTGTCGGTGAGCTGCGCCGGCTGCCACACGCGTACGGGCATCGGCGGCTTCGCGATCGACGCCGACACCGCGCCCACCCTCGCGCAGACGATGAGCGAGAAGGTATCAGCGCGCGAGATGCCACCGTGGCCGCCCGGGCCGCTCGGCCTGCCACTGGCGAACGCGCGTGTGCTCACCGAGGCCCAGATCGCGACGATCGTGACGTGGGCGAAGGCCGGCGCGCCGCTCGGTGACCCGAAGGATCACCAGGATCTCGCGCCGCGAATCACGTTCGCGCCCGGACGCCCCGCCGATCTACGCGTCATGATGGCCGGGGCGAACGTGTATGCGCCCAAGCTCGATCACGTCGCCGCCGACGAGGTCCGTTGCTTCGTGCTGGATCTGCCTCCCGGCACGCCGAGTGGATGGGTGACGGCGCTGAACTGGGTGCCCGGTACGCCCGGCGGCATCCATCACATCGGCGGCATCGCGGTCGATCCCGCGTCCGCGAAGGTCGCGCGCTCCATGTACGGCAAGGACGGCCGACCCGGCTACGAGTGCGCGGGCGGCTTCGGCAACGGCGTGAAAGGCCAAGCCGGCTTCGGCGCCGGCGGCGCGGGCAAGGACACTGGAACGATCCTCCCGAAGGGCACGGGCATCTTCGTGCCCGCCGGCTCGTCGATCGTCGTCACGGTCCACTACGTGCTGAAGAACCTCGGCGCGAGCGACGCTTCCGGCGTCGAGCTGTGGTTCGCGCGTCCCGAAGAGAAGAATGGCCTCCGTCCGCTCACCGAGCACAAGCTCAACGCACCGAGCGAGCTCCCCTGCCCGACCGGCGTCAGCGCCGATCCGAGCGATCGCTGCAGCCGCGCCTACGGCCTCGCGCGCGTGAAGAGCGTCACCCCAGAACAGTCGAAGGCGGTGAACGACTTCCTCTTCTCGTCGTGCAAGAAGAACCTCCAGGCCTACTACGATGCGTTGAAGTTCTCGCCGGCGCCGCAGGCGAAGTTCCTCGTGCCCACCGACTGCGAAGGAGAATCCCCGTACGACGGCGTGATGCACGTGCTCCACAATCACATGCACACGCGCGGCGCGAGCACGCGCCTCGAACAGCAGCAGGCCGACGGCTCGTGGAAGATCCTCCTCGACATCCCGAATTGGCGATGGACGTGGGAGGGCGCCTATCTGCTCGAGCAAGGCGTGCCCGTGAAGGTCGGACAGAAGCTCCGCGTATCGTGCGTGTTTGACAACGGCATCGACAAGCAGTGGTCCGCCGCGACGGGCGAGCCTGGTCACGATCGTCCGGCCACGCCTCCGCTCTCTCCGCCGGAGTACGTCGTCGCGGGACCCGAGCGCGGCTCGGACATGTGCACGACGTTCATCACGCTCGCGCGGCCCGCCTACCGAGCGCAGACGTGGAGCTCGATCTGCACCGGGGCGCAGGCGGTCTACGACGACCTTTGCACCGATGGCCTCGCGACGATGGGCAGCCAGCCGTGCGAAGGCAAGAACGAGGAGAACGCGGTGCAGCTCGTGCGCCTCCCCGAGCTCGCGGCGCGCTTCTTCTACTGCGCCCCGAAAGGCCCGAGCGCGAGCGTCGGCGGCGGCTGCGACCTGCTGAACAACTGCCTCCTCGCATGCGGCGCGACGAAGGGCGTGTCGGGCGGCATCTCGAGCGAGTGCGTGGCCGACTGCAAGGCAAACGTCTACGCGTACAAACCTGCCCAGCCCGCGCTCGCCGCGAGCCCGCTCGGCGCCCATCGCTTCGACTTCGTCTATTCGTGCGCCCAGGCCGCATGCGCGGGCGCAACGACCTATCAGGCGTACCTCGAGTGCGAGAAGGCTTCGTGTACGGACGTGCTCCAGTGGTGCTACCAGCCCTGATCCGCGGCGCTGTATCCACGCCGTATCGCCGCCGTATCGCGATACAGCCTCGACGCCGCACCGACGAAGCGCCTCTTTTCACGCCTTTTCGACGAGCACGGAGGATGGCGCGCCGCGTGCTCGGGAGGGTGACATGTTCCCCCGCATCCTCCGCTCGCTTCTCGTCGCTTTCGCGATCATCCTCTTGCCGTTCGTCGCGGTGCGGCCTGCAAACGCGGACACGCGCACACCGGCGGCGATCGAAGGGACCTTTCGATATGCAGGCAGCGCGGCCGAGCGCGCCGCGCTCGAGGCGGCGATCCACAAGAGCACGGAGGGCATCGTGTTCTTCGCGAGGGCCGCGGCGCGCGACAAGCTCCGCGAGGTCACGACGCCCAAGCCGTGGACATCGATCACGACGGACGGCGCGTTCGTCACCGTCGCGGCGCCCGGCGAGCTGCCGGCGACGAGCCCCGCGGACGGCACGCGCGTCGTGGTCCGCGGCAAGGACGGCACCCCGGAGCCGCCGGCGCAGAAGATCGCAAACGGCCAAGTGCTCGTCCAGGTGATCGAGCTCGATGGCGGGTGGATGCAGAACGTGTACACCGCCTCCGCAGATGGCTCGACGCTCTCGATCCGCGTCACGCTGGCGAGCGGGAAGCTGACCGCGCCCCTCGTCTACACGCTCACGTACAAGCGCTGATTCTTCAGGGCGACACGTCGACCGCGACGTCGTCGTGCAGGAGCGTCACCGTCTGCGTCGACCCGTCGATGAACGAGATGCCGAGGCATACCTCGGTGCCGTCAGCGACATCGGCCAATCGTGCTCGAGCGTCGCGACGACGACGTCGTCGAGCGTCACGGTCGTGCGGAGGTTCGTCTTGCCGGCGGCGTCCGACCCGAGCAGCGCGTCGAGCGTCACGCGCGACCACACCGAGAGCACCGGCGACTTCGCGAACGGCGCGTCGAAGAGCGACGTCGTCTCGTCCTGCTGGATGATCTTCCACGCGCCCACCGGAGGCGTCGCTCGGATCTCGGTGATGATGCGCCTGTTCGCGCTCTCGAAGCGGAGCGACGCGAGCGAGACCACAGCGCCGGGATCGACCGAGACGACTCGGACACCGAACGAGATCCTCACGTGCCTCGACGGATCGAAATGGGCGCACAGCCGCGCGCGGCCGGGCGCCCCTGCATCCGAGATGGGCGGCGTCGTGACGCGGAGCGCGCGGGGCGCCGAGAGGAACGCGCTCGTGTCGGCGCCGACACTGCCGCCGCCGGTCGCAGTGGGCGTCGGCCACTCGACCGCGAGTGGGTCGGTGTCGAAATCGCTGCACAACACGGGCTTCGGCGATTGGCGCTCGCAGAAGCGTCCCGCGTCGCTCGCGTCGAGGCCCGGTGCGTCGCCTTGCGGCGCATCGACGCTGCCCGACGAGCCGGCATCGACCGGCGAGCCGCCGCTCGACAGACCGTCGGTCGACCCGATCGCCGTGCAGCCCGCGACCAGCGAGCATGCGAAGAGGACGGCCATCGCGCCCCGACCCATCGCCCGCAGCGTAGCCGCAGGGGCGTGGTATCCTCCTCTCCAGGCAGGGGACCGCAGTCGGCCCATCTTCGTCCGTGTTTGTTCTGGTCGCCGCCACTTCCCCAGCGGCCGGGCGCCTGTCCCTTCCTGTGGCCCGAGCCCGCCCGCTTTTTCC
>JACXTT010013988.1_pt1 | contig 10530 bp, 9 predicted proteins | sample 9270951 | NCBI WGS metagenome assembly JACXTT01 (sample SAMN15532306, study PRJNA645909) | rock metagenome | isolation source: weathered quartz diorite | place: Puerto Rico | collected 2017-06-21
CGTCCGATCACTCCCCGCACCGCCTCCTCCTCCTCGGCGCCCGCGGCGCCAGGACCTGCCTCCTGCAACTCGGCCGGCGCCTCGGGCCGGCCTCAGCGCTGCTTTCGCCCCGCGGCCAAGTGCTGGAGCATGGCATGCCGCGCTTCTTCCGCCGCCACGCGGAAGGCGTGTTCGACGAGAACGACGTGCGCACCCGCGCATACGAACTCGCTGATTTCGTCGAGGACGCGCGCAAGGCCTACGGCATCGAACGACCCATCGCGGTGGGCTTCTCGAACGGTGCCAACATCGCCGCCGCAACACTGCTGCTGCGGCCCGGTGTACTCGCCGGCGCCGCATTGCTGCGGGCGATGGTGCCATTGTCGCAGGCGCCGCAGGCTGATCTGACCGGAACGCCGGTGCTGATGCTGTCCGGCCAGAACGATCCGATCGTGCCGCGTGACAACGCGCGACAGCTGCACACGCTCCTGTCAGAGCGCGGCGCAGACGTTGCGTTCCACACGCTGCCGATCGGGCATCAACTGACGCAGACCGATCTCACCATCACGCGACAGTGGTTCGAGGCGCTCGGCCGCAAGCCGCTCGCCAACGCATCCTGATCCAACCGCTCAAGCGCAAAGTTCGGAGATGCCCCGGTATCGGCATCAACGATGCCAAGACGATGTTCGGCGCGCACGAAGGTTGGCCCTCGCATCATCAATCGTCTTCCGGTTCAATCGGCCGGAAGACGATTGCAACGGAGGCCGTCCGTCCCATGCCAGATCCGCAGGATATCAGGGTCGACACGCCGGTTACCACCGTGATCCGTCAACGGCCGAAGCCGGGAGCGGCCGGCCAGTACGAAGCCTGGCTGAAGGAGGTCGTTCCCATCGCGCAGAGCTTCGCGGGTCATCGCGGCGTCAACGTGATCCGGCCGACCGGCGGGGCCGACGCCTACACGATCGTGCTGCACTTCGACACGATCGAGAACCTGCGCGCCTGGCTCGATTCCGACGTCCGCATGCGCCTTGTCGACAAGATCCGCCCGCTGCTTCAGGAGGAGACGATCGACATCAAGACCGGCCTCGAATTCTGGTTCACACCGCCGCCCGGCGGGAAACCCGCCAAGCCCTACAAGCAATTCCTCGTCACGCTGTCGGCGATCTTCCCGCTGACGATCGTGGTGCCGTGGCTGCTGCAACCGCTGTTCGACTGGATGCCGGCGCTCACCACGCCGATCATCCATCATCTCGTCATCGCTGCGAGCATCGTCGCGGTCATGACCTACGCGATCATGCCTTACTATGCGCGTCTTCTGTCGGGATGGCTCTATCGCCGACCGAAGCGCCGATGAACCGTTTGCGAAAGCGGACGACAAGCAAAATCGCAACTTCCGAAGCGATGAGGCCCGCTGCAACCCAGTAGCCGACCTGCATGGCGTCCTGGCCATCGCCGCGCAACGCGTAGCCAAGGCTGAGGAACGGCATGTTCCAGATCAGCGTGCCGAGCGACGTGGCCGCAAGGAACGCCTTCAGTTCAAGCCCGAGCACACCGGCCGGCAGCGCCAGATAAATCCGCACGGTCGGCAGCGTCTGGCCGAGCAGCGTGACCCAGAAGTGGTTGCTGCGATAGGCACCCGTCAACCGCTGATACAGGGGCGGCTTCAGCAGCACGTACTTGCCGAACCGCGTCACGAAAGCCTCGATACGTTCGCCGCCAAGCATGCGGCCCAACCCATACCAGCTGATGGCGCCGATCACCGAGCCGATGCTGGTCGCCGCGATCATGCCGACGAGGTCTGCGCCGTCGGTTGCCGTCATGCCGAGAACCATCAGCAAGACGTAGGACGGAAAGACCGGAATGAACTTCTCAGCCAATGCGAGAAGGCCGATGCCGATCAGACCGAAGCTCATCAACGCCGTGATTGTACTGGAGGTGTCCATGCGACGTCAGCCGACCATGAGCTCGCGCCGGGAGATGCGATACACCGACGCCGGGGGCACGTTGCGATAGGTCTGGCCGATGCAGACCGATTGGAGATCGAGACGATCGAGGATCGCGTCCGGGACAGGACAGCGCGGCCCATAGGTGATCTGGTAGAACGCGCCGCCAGGACGAAGATAGCTGAAGGCGCCCCTCATGATCGCCTCGACCTTCTGCGGCGGCATCGTCAGGATGCCGAGACCGCTGACGATCGCACCGACCGGCGCGCCTTCGAACAGCGGATACTTGTCCAGCGCTGACGCATCCATCCAAAGCACACGCGCTTGCGGAAACCGCTCCTGTAGCAGGCGAACGAAATCCGAGCCGTACTCGATCAGGGTGAGGTTGTGCTCGCGCACGCCACGATCCAGCAGCGCATAGGTGAAGGGGCCGGTGCCGGGACCAAGCTCTATCACCGGGCCGGTGTCGGCGGAAATTTCCCGCGTCACCAGTGCGGCGAGCGTCGGGCTGGACGGTGTGATCGAGGCGACGCGCAGCGGATTGCGCAGCCATGCGAAGAAGAAGGGAAGAATGTCAGCGGTTGCCATGGAGGATTCCGAATGGGCCACGCTGCAGGCCGCAGCGGGACGATTTCGCCGGCGGCGGATGACATCATCCGCCGGATCGACAGACGCTGTGTCGCATGCGTAGATTGCGAGAACCTGTCGCGGCGGCCTGTGTGAAAAAATTCATGCCGCGCGCCTCGCGGAGGCCGGAATTGCTTTGCAAGGTTGATGCAAGGAAGCACCGGTAGAAGAGATCGGTTGCGACGGACCGAACGGCGGAGAGACGAGGCACATGCGCATTCTGTTGGTGGAAGACCAACCGGAGATGATTGCCGCGCTGCGCACGGCGCTGACCCGTCACGATATGGTCGTCGACCAGGCACTCAACCTCGACGAGGCCGAGGCCATCCTCGCCGACTCCAGCTACAACGCGGTGGTGCTCGACCGGCAATTGCCGGACGGCGACGGCCTGTCGCTGATCCCGAAGCTGCGCGCCAACGGCAATCTCGTGCCGGTGCTGGTGCTCACCGCCCGCGGCGAACTCAGCGATCGCGTTTCCGGTCTCGACAAGGGCGCCGACGATTATCTCGCCAAGCCGTTCGCATTCGAGGAGCTGCTGGCGCGACTGCGGGCGCTGTTGCGCCGGCCGGCCAACCTGCAATCCGACATCGTACGCGCCGGCCGCATCGCCTTCGATTTCATCCACCGCGAGGCGAGCATCGGCGGCACCGTTCTCGAAATGCCGCGCCGCGAACTGCTGGTGCTGGAAACGCTGCTGCGGCGAATGGGCCGCATGGTGCAACGCTCGGCACTGATGGAAGCCGTATTCGGCCTCGACGACGCGGTGCAGCCCAACGCGCTCGACACGCACATCTCGCGCCTGCGCCGCAAGCTTTCGGATGCTGACGCCGGCGTAACCATCAACGGCGTGCGCGGCGTCGGCTACCTGCTGCGTGAGACGCCGTGACGCTTTTCCGCCCGCGTTCCCTCAAATGGCGTCTGGTCTGCCGTCTCGTCACCCTGCAGGCGATCGCACTGACGACGCTGATCCTGTTGTTCATGCTGGGCGTCGCCGTCCTGTGGCGCAGCGGCGTGTTCAGCACCGAATACGAAGGCAGCACCATCGATGCCATCCGCGACTCGGTCGGACGCGACGAGCACGGCGCATTGATCCTGCGTTCGACCCCGGAACTTGCTCTCTTGCGATCGGAGGTTTCCGATCTCTGGTTCATCATCCGCGACGAACAGGGACATTCCCTGTCGGAAGGCACGGTGCCGGATCGATTCAAGCCAGTCGCCGCTCTGCTGGACGAGGTCAGCGAAGGGCGGCTCGGATGGAAGCGTGGCGAGGTCTCGCCGCCGGCAGCGCTGATCAGATGGTACAACACCGATGCGGCCGGCAAAGTGCAGATCATGACCGGCGCGCAGGGTCACATCTCGATCCGCAGGCTGATCGCCGTGGCACCGCCGTTGGTGTTGACCGTTCTCACCAACCTCATTCTGCCGCTCGTCGTCCTGATGGGGCTTGCAACGCTCGCTGCGACGCCATTCGTGGTGCGCCGGGCGATGATCGGGCTTGGCGATGCCGCGGCGCAGGCAGAGCGAATCGATATCGACCGGCACGGCGTACAGCTGTCGACGAAAGACGTCCCGCTCGAGATTGTCCCGCTCGTGAAGGCGATCAACGATGCGCTCGATCGGCTGGACAAAGGTTATGAGCGTCACAAGCGCTTCCTGGCCGACGCGGCGCACGAGCTGCGCACGCCGATCGCCATCCTGACCACGCGGCTGTCGTCCTTACCCGCCAGCGCGGAGAAGACGCAGCTTCTGGAGGACGCCACGCGCCTCAGCGTGCTGACCGGGCAACTGCTCGACCTGCAGCGGCTCGATCAGCACCCCGAACAGCTTGCCCCGCTCGATCTCGTCGGCATCGCAAGACGCGTCGTACTCGATCTGGCGCCGCTGGCCTTCGCTGCCGGCTACGAGATGGCGTTCGAGCCGGAGGACGAAAGCGGCATCATGGCCCGCGGCGATCAGACCTCGCTGGAGCGGGCGCTGACCAACCTCGTGCAGAACGCCATCGACCATGGCGGTCGGCGCGGCACCATCACCGTGCGGGTTGCGCGCGCCGGCTGGATCGAGGTCTGCGATGACGGCGACGGCATTCCACCGGCCGAGCGCGAGCAGGTGTTCGAGCCGTTCCATCGGCTGAAGCAGGGCGGGCGCGGCGCAGGCCTCGGCCTCGATCTCGTGCAGCGGATCATGCACCTGCACGGCGGCTACGCCGAGGTCGCCGACGGGCCGTCCAAGGGTGCCTGTCTGCGCATGGTGTTTCCGAAGGCGCAGGCTGCCGCTGCATAACGAAAGCGGCGAGGGCACCCAATCCGCGCCTCGCCGCCTGTTTTGTCGCTTGTTGAGCTGTCGCGCTCAGTCCTTCTTCGACAGGCCGATCCGCTCCAGCAGCTGCTTTTCAAGCTCGATCTGCTCGGTCACCGCGACACGATAGTCCGCTGTGCTCTTGTAGTTCGGAATCATGTCGTAGCGCTCGAGCATGGCCAGCACCGATGGCTCCTCCAGCGCCTTCTTGAAGGCATCGTGCAGCTTGGCCACGATCTTCGGGTCCATCCCCTTCGGGCCGCCGATGCCGAACGGCGAATCGATCACGTAGGGATAGCCGAGTTCGGTCAGCGTCGGCGTATCCGGCAGCTGCTTGGTGCGCTTCGCCGTCCAGACATTCAGCATGCGCACGCGCCCTGCATCGGCGAGCGCCTTCGCGCTGACGCCGCCCGCACCGAGCATGACGTGACCGCCGGCGACCGCGACATCGAGTTCCGCCGCGCCCTTGAACGGAACATGCGTCAACTTGATGCCGGCCTTGGCCGCCACCTGCTCCATGCCGAGATGCAACGAACCGCCGGCACCCGACGCCGAGCCGTAAGTGACCTTGCCCGGATTCGCCTTGGCGTAGTCGACGACATCCTGCCAGGTCTTGAACGGCGTGTGTGCGCCGGCGAAGGCGCCGAAGGCATATCCGGTCAGGTGGATGATGTAGGTGAAGTCCTTCTCCGGGTCCCACGTGGTCTTCTGCATCAGCGGCAGCCGCAGCAATGTGACCGCCGTCTGCGAGATCGTGTAGCCGTCAGGCTTCGCCGTCGCCGCCATCGTCGCCGGCCCCACGGTACCGCCGGCGCCGGGCTTGTTGTCGACGATGATCGGCTGACCGAGAGTCTTCGAGGCTGCTTCGGCCAGCGCCCGCAGCACCAGATCGGTCGGCCCGCCGGCCGGCCAAGGCACGATCAGCGTGATCGGCCGGTTCGGATAATCCTGTTGCGCGCGGGCGGGTGTCGCGAGCGAAAGCGCTCCGAACGAGAGGGCAGCTGCCAGGGCTACTGTGAGTGCACGTTTCATCGTAGTTTCCTTTTGCGCGCTTGTTGTTCTGAGGCCTGTTCGCGCGCGTGCATCGCTTCTTGAGCAAATGGGGCGACGAAAACACCTCCCTGAATTGGGGGGCGTCAAACCGCGATGCGGTGCTGACGGCGCATTGAGCGCGCCGCCACCCCATCCACGGGTCGTAAAGCGGAACGCCGCGATTGAAAGCGCCTACTTCTTCGCGAGACCGAGCTGGGTAAATACCTGCTTCTCGGACACCATGAAGTCCTGCACGAACCTCGTGTAGTCGGCGCTGTTCATGTAGTTCGGCACCATTGCGAACCGATCGAGGGCTGCGAGCACCGCCGGATCGTCGAGCGCCTTCTTGAAGGCATCATGGATTTTCTGGACGATCTTCGGATCGACGCCCCTCGGACCCGCAAGACCAAACGGCGAATCGAACACGAACGGCAGCCCGACCTCCTTCAGCGTCGGCACATCCGGCAGCAGCTTGATGCGATCGGCCGTCCAGACCGTCAGGTAGCGCAGCTTGCCCGCATCGGCGAGCGACTTGGCACTGGTACCGGACGCGCCAAGCATGACGTGAGCTCCCGCAACCGCGACGTTGATCTCGGCCGCGCCCTTGAAAGGTACGTGTGTCAGCTTGACGCCTTCCTTCGCCGCCATTTGCTCCATGCCGACGTGCAGCGGGCTGCCCGCACCCGGCGATCCATACGTCACCTTGCCGGGGTTAGCCCTGGCGTAATCGACAACATCCTTCCAGGTCTTGAAGCCCGACTGCTCGCTCGCGAAGGTCGCGAACACATAGCCGGTTAGATGGACCATGTAGGTGAAGTCCTTCAGCGGATCCCAGGTCGCATCCTGCATGAGAGGGAGCTGAAACACGCTGGCGGGGATCTGCGAGATCGTGTAGCCGTCCGGCTTTGCCGTCGCGGCCATTGTTGCCGGTCCCACCGTGCCGGTTCCACCCGCCTTGTTCTCCACCAGAATCGGTTGACCGATGTGCTTGGCCGCCGCGTCCGCAATCGCCCGCAGGGCGCCGTCGGTCGGCCCGCCGGCCGGCCATGGCACGATCAGCGTAATCGGCCGGTTCGGATAATCCTGTTGCGCGCTGGCAGGTGTCGCGAGCGAAAGCGCTCCGAACGAGAGGGCGGCCACCAGGGCCGCCACGAGTGGGCGTTTCATTGTTGTTTCCCCCGCGCGCTTGTTGTTCTGATGCCGATGCGCGCCTGCCCTACTTCTTGAGCAAACAGGACCGGGGAAACACCCCTCAGAACCGAGGGGTATCTGACCGTGGTAACCGCGCGACGCGGCCCTGCCGCGCTACGCCTCAGTTCAGCTCGTAGCGGATCGGCAGCTTCTTCGGTCCGTTGACGAACGTGGCCTGGGTCAGCTTCGGATCGCCATCCAGCGAGAGCGACTTCAGCCGCGGCAGCAACTCCTCGAACAGGATGCGCATCTCCATCTTGGCGAGATACTGGCCGATGCACAGATGCGCGCCGTAGCCGAACGCAACATGCCGGTTCGGCTTGCGATCGCAGCGGAAACTGAACGGGTCTTCGAACACCTCCTCGTCGCGGTTGCCGGACGCGTAACACATCATCAGCCAGTCGCCCTTGGAGATCTTGCGGCCGCCAAGTTCGGTGTCGGCGGCGGCCGTGCGCATGAAATGCTTCACCGGTGTCGTCCAGCGGATCGCCTCATCGACAAGGCCTGGGATCAGTTCGGGATTGGCCTTCACCTTGGCGAACTCGGCCGGATCTTCAGCCAGCGCCCAGATCGCACCCGCGGTCGACGACGAGGTAGTGTCGTGCCCCGCAGTGGCGACGATGATGTAGTAGCTGGTGGTTTCCCGCTCGGGCAGGAATTCGCCGTCGATCTTGCCGTTGGCGATCACCGAGGCAAGATCGTCGCGCGGATTGGCGCGGCGGTCCGCGGTGATCGGCGCGAAGTAGGCGCCGAAATCGTTCACCACCCGCATCACCGCCTCGGACAATTTCTCCGACGTCAGCGCTGCCTCTTTCGCCCGCGCCGTATCCGGATCTTCAGGGCCGAATGCTTCCTGCGTGAGCTTCAGCATCCGCGGCTCGTCCTGCTCCGGCACGCCGAGGATCTGCATGATGACGTGAAGCGGATAATGCAGCGCCACGTCGTTGACGAAATCGCAGCGCCCGCCGCTCGCCATCATCTTCGCCACCGATGCACGCGCGGTCTCGCGAATCCGCTCCTCGAACTTGCGCAGATTGGCCGGCATGAACCAGCCCTGCGTCAATGCGCGATACTTCGGATGATCGGGCGCATCCATGCGCACCAGCGAACGCGTCAGGCTCGACGTGCCGGAAATGCCGCGCACAAGCTCATCGAACCGCTTCGACACCAGCGTCACGGACTTGTCCTCGTTGAGGAACAGGCTGTTCTGACGGCTGACGCTCTGAATATCCGCGTGTTTGGTCACGACCCAGAAGGGATCGTGCCGGTCCGAGCGGGCAATGCCGAGCGGATTGTTCTTCCGCAGCCAGGTGTAGGCGTCGTGCAGGCGGTGATCGGCATAGGCCTTCGGATCGACCAGCGTGGCAACGATATCGGCCGGAAGATCGAGACTATCGTTCGATGTCATGACGTCGCTCACCATCGTCTTCTCCCATGAAGCCAGCATGCGTCGCGTGCCGGGCACAGTGCCCGCACGGTCGACGTCAGTAGTTTTTATTATGTTATGTTTTTGTAGACGGGATCGGGAGCAGCAAACCACCTCGCGGAAAAGCGAGGGGTGCCGGAAGGGCCGTGCAGTGCCAGCCCCTCCGCGCTCCCCAATCGCTAGCGGCCGCGGAACTGTGCCGGCCGCTTCTCGGCGAAGGCGCGCGGCCCTTCACGCGCATCCTCGCTCTGCGTGATCGTCCGGCTTGCGGCCGACTCGATCGCAAAGGCATCGGCCAACGGAATGCCGCTGGTTTCCAGCGCCACGCGCTTGATCGCCTGAACCGACAGCGGCGCGCTGCGAGCGATCGCGGCCACCATCTTCTCGGTTTCCTGCATCAGCGCCTCAGGCGCGACGATCTTGTTGATCATACCGGCGGCCAGCGCCTCCTCGGCGCTGAACACCCGCCCGGTCATCATCATTTCCATGGCGAGGCAGTACGACATCTGCCGCGGCAGGCGCACCATCGAGCCCGCGCCGGGCACGATGCCGCGCTGCGCTTCCGGCAACGCGAACTTCGCCGTGGTGGTGGCGATGCGAATGTCGCAGGCAAGCACCATCTCGCAACCGCCGGCATAGGCAATGCCGTTGATCGCGGCGACAACCGGCTTGGCGATGATCCGTTCCTTCATCATGCCGCCGCGGCCGGTCTTGCGCATCTCGACGACGCGGCGATCCCACTCATCCTCCGGCTGACGCGCGCCTGAATACAGCGGAATCAAGCGCTTGAGATCGGCGCCGGAGCAGAAGGCGCGATCGCCCGCCCCCGTGACCACCGCCACACGCAGGTCGTCGTCCTTCTCCAGCATGTCCCAGGCATCCTGCAGCTTGCAGGAGGCCTCCGGACTGATGCAGTTGAACACATCCGGCCGGTTCAATGTCAGCCACAAGGCATGGCCACGCTTCTCGACGAGAAGATCGCTCACGGTTTTCTCCCTTTCGCTATTTTTGATCCCGAATCTGTTCGTTGATGCGCGCGCGCTGTCACGCAACCGCCGATCCTGCGCGCAAGCGCGCAATTGCGTCGGTGTCATAGCCAAGCTCGCCGAGAATCTCGTCGCTGTGCTGGCCAAGCTCCGGCGGCTGACGCGGCCGAACCTTGCTCTCACCGCTGACGAAGATCGGACTGTTGACCGTCATCATGTCGGCATCGCTGAAGGGAACGAGCACCTCGTTCTCGACCATCTGCCGATCGGACGGGATATCGTCCATGGTCGCGACCACGCCGAACACGAGGCCCGCATCGTCCAGGATCGCGCGCCACTCCACCAGGCTCTTGCGCGCAAATGCCTCGTCCAGCAGGACGACCAGCTCGCGGGAAAACGTCTTGCGGTCCGCCGGTGAGGCAAAGCGCGGATCGGCGAGACGCGGATCGGCGAGGCATTTCGCCAGCGCTGGCCACTGCCGCTCCTCATTCAGAAGCGTCAGCATCATCCAACGACCGTCGCTGCAGCGATAGTTGTTCGCCAGAGCGTTTCTCGCCTGCGAACGCGGCAGGCGTTCGGGGAAGGTCGCGCCGCAAAGCTTCGCCTGGATCGCGTGGCTGTTGGCCCACGCCCCATTGGCCATGAGCGAGGTCGCAACCTCCGCTCCCTTGCCGGTTCGCTCACGTCGGTACAGCGCCGTGACGATGCAGCCGAACATGGCGACCGCGCTGGGATGATCCCCCATGCCCGGCAGCGAGCGCACAGGATCGGAGCCGTCGCGCGTCACCCCGTCCATCAGGCCGGAGCGAGCCCACCACGCCGTGCTGTCGAACCCCGGTTTGTTCATTTCGTCGCCGGTCTCGCCGTAGCCGGTGAACGACGCGTAGATCAACCGCTCGTTCATGGCGGACAGGCGGGGGTAGTCGATGCCGAGACGGGAACGCACCGGCCGCGGGGAATTGGTGAGTAAGGCATCTGCGCCCGCCACCAGCCGGCGCACCACCTCCCTCGCGCCCCGGCTGGGGAGGTCGCTCGCCAAGCGGGGGTTGTT
>JACXTT010013989.1_pt1 | contig 10530 bp, 11 predicted proteins | sample 9270951 | NCBI WGS metagenome assembly JACXTT01 (sample SAMN15532306, study PRJNA645909) | rock metagenome | isolation source: weathered quartz diorite | place: Puerto Rico | collected 2017-06-21
TCGTAGGGCCGCTCGCTGTTGTCGACGAACCAGCGCCGCGTGATCGTGGCGCCTTTCGCGCGCAGCTCGACGCGATGGTCCACGTCCCCGCCGCTTTGATCGATGGTGACGGAACCGTCGTCGTCGATCTCGGCGATATCGGTGAAGTCGTCGTTCAGCCTGAACGGCGCGGTGGCGCGCAGCTCCTCCACGCACCGCCCCACCTGCACCATCAGGGTGACGATGTGATTGTGGCTCTGCTCAGACGTGCTCGACTTGCGGCTCTTCTCGCAGTCACCCGTATCCGGGATGTCCGGCGGCTGCGACACGCGCCGAGCTGGCGCACGGAAGTCCTCGTCGGCGAGCAGCGGTGAGGCTGGCGCGTGGACGCCAGCGACAAAGGGATGCTGCGGAGTCGCGGGTCGCAGCGCGGCGACGGGGAACACGCACAGTGCCGCGGCGATCGCGCCGGGCAGCGCCAGGCGACGCGTCAACGCGTCGCGACGCAGCTTGGCATCGAGCACGTCGAGCAGCCGGGTGGCGAGATGCGAGGGCCTGGCCATCGCGAGGCTCGCGAACGCCGTCGCGGGACGCGCCGCGAAGGCGTGCGCGATTTCCAGCAGGTGCTCGGCGTATTCCGAGGGACGGGCTCCGCCGGCGATGACTCGATCATCACAGGCGCGCTCGCGCTCGATCCGCAGTCCCCGGGCCGCGACCCACACCAGCGGGTGGAACCAGTAGACCGCGGTCGCGCAGACGGCGATCAGGTGCGTGAGGCAGTCGCGGCGCTCGACGTGCGCCAGCTCGTGCAGCAGGACGTCATGGCGCCGCGCCTCGGACCACTGGTCCGCATCCGCCGGCAGCAGGATCACGGGACGCCACGTCCCCCACGTCATCGGCATCGCCTGTCCAGCGAGCGTCAGCAGCGTGACATGCCGATCGAGATCGAGCTCTGCCGCGAGGACATCCCGCAGCCCCAGCCATTCCGGCGCCGTCACCGGGACGGCTCGCCGGGCGATGCGGGCGACCTGGACGCGGGCGACGACGTACGCCGCGAGCACGATGGTCACTCCGGCGAGCCACACGACAAGCAGGATCTCAGGCCATGACCAGGAAGCCCCGGTCGCCGCCCGAGCGGTGACCTGTGCGCGCTCGCTATCAGCAACCGCAGCGCCCGTGGGAGCGACAACGGTGCGCGACCGGTCGTTCACGCTGTTCGCCGGAACGGTGTTCGGCGTCCGGAGCTGGGCCAAAGGCTTTGGAACGGGCAGGACGTGCCATGCCGGCCCGATCCGTTCGGCGAGCGGGAGCACCAGGATGCCGCCCAGCGCCAGCGCCCAGATGAGGTGCCGGGTGGCAGCCGCGGCGCGACGCCGGGCAACCCGCATGGCGAGCGCCAGCACGATGAGCAGCGTCGCCTTGATCAGGATATCGAGCACGGGATTCGACATGTCAGCGCCCCTCTTTCTTGGCCTGCGCGACGAGCGCCGCCAGTCGTTTCAACTCGGCCTGATCCGGCGGGGTGTCGGAGAGGTCGAGCAGCGCAGCCGCTGCCGCGGCGCTCGATCCGTCGAAGAAGGTGTTGACGAGCTGCCGCAGCGCCGATTCGCGGGCACGCTCGCGCGTCACTGTCGGGACAAAGACATAGCGCGGCCCATCGACCTCGTGCTTCAGGTGCCCCTTCGTCTCGAGGACACGCAGCAGTGCCCGTACCGTCGAGTAGCTCGGCGAATCGGGAAGACCCGCGTGGACCTCCGCGGCGCTGGCCCGGCCGAGGCGATAGATGAGATCCATGATCTGGCGTTCGCGGCGGGCAAGCGCGGGTCGGGCAGTGGCACGCATGACAGCACAGCTCGGGTTGAGGTGCTAAAATTCTAGCATCATGCTAAAAAACTAGCAACCCGATGAAACCCCGATCAGCGGGGGGTCGACGCCTCGGCCCGCTGCACCAGCTCGGCGAATTGGCGCAGCTCCGGTGTCGCGAGATCGGACACGACCCAGTACGTGTCCTGCGGCCCGACCCAGTGCAGCATGTGATAGCCCTGGCGGGTGAGGGACGCCGGCCCCGCCGAGGGCCCTAACCCCGTCGGCCACAGCAACACGTTGATCAGGTGCTGGCGCCGGCCATACACGAGCGCGGCTACCGGCCGCCCGCCGAGGTAGTCGAGCCGCCCGCCGATCAAGGGGAAGCCGGCGCCAGCGAAATCCGACACCATCGGCGAATAGTCGAGCCGGCCGTTGAACCACGGCTTCACCGTGTGCTGATCGGTCGAGGCGACGTCGGCGAGATGGCCCGGCATCAGCGAGCGCACGTGGCTGGCGAGCACCTGGTCGGCGAGCGCCCGTCCCGCACTGACCGTGGTGGCAACCTGCCAGGTCCCCCCAATCACCGCCACCAGCGCCGCCGCGGCCGCCAGCCAGCGCCACGCCACGAGACGACGCGACACGATCCCCGCCGTCTCGAGCCGGGCGTGCACCGCCGCGCGCAACCGGTCGGGAGCCGCGAGGGGTGGCGCGTGCTGCTCGAGCGCGGTGCGCAGCCCCAGCACCCGCTCGTGCGCCGCCCGGCAGGTCGGGCAGGAGCGCAGGTGCTCCTCCACGTCGCGCGCCTCCGCCTCGACCAGCTCACCGTCGGCGAGCGCGCCGATCCGTTGCTCCATGTCCGCGCAGCGCATCGTCACTCCCTTCCCGCCATTGCGCCGAGCAGTTGCTCGAGCCTGGCCCTGGCCCGCGACAAGCGCGACATCACGGTACCTATCGGGACGCCGGCGACCGCGGCGATCTCCTTGTAGCTCAGCCCCTGGATCTCGCGCAGCACGATCACCTCCCGCAGCTCGAGCGGCAGCTGGTCGAGCGCCCGGCGCACCATCTCGCGGTCGGCGGCACGCAGCAGGGCGGCCTCAGGGGTGTGCTCCTCGACCGACTCACTATGCACGCGCTCGTCGAATTCGACCGGCGCCCCCGCCCCCCGCTCCCCCTGTCGCCTGCGCCAGGTGTGGCTCGTGTTGCGCACGATGGCCAGCACCCACGCGCGCGCATCGCCGCCGCGGTAGCGGTCGAAATACTTGAGCGCCCGTAGAAACGCTTCTTGCACCACGTCCTGCGCGGCCGCGTCGTCGCGCAGCAGGTAGCGCGCCAGCGTGTACGCGGCGTCGAGGTGCGGCAGCGCCTCGGCCTCGAATCGCTCGATCGGGTCTCGCTCCACGCCAAGAATTCTCGTCTCACCGTTCCAACCGGGATAGACCTCCCCGTCCAGACCTCGTCAGCCGCCGGTTTATTCCCGCGGGAATAGGCCGGCCGGCATGGGAGTCTTCGGAGTGTTCGCAGCTCACGTTTTCCCCGAACGGAGGATGAATCGATGATCTCCCTGCTCGTACTCCCGGCCCTGCTGACGGCTCCAGACCCGGTGCGCGTTACGCTCTCCGAATGGACGGTGCGTCTCTCCACCCAGGCCGTCGCCGCCGGCCCCGTAAGCTTCGCGGTCACAAACACCGGCAGCATCCCCCACGCCTTCGAAATCGAGGGTCGGGGGATTGAGCGCGAGACGCGCCAGATTCAGCCGGGCGACAGCGCCACCCTCGCCCTCACGCTGCGAGCCGGCACGTACGAAGTGTACTGCCCCGTCGGCGAAGGCTCGCACAAGAAACTCGGCATGGTCGCACGGTTGGTGGTGGGCGGGAGCGGCGCCTCGGGTGCCGCACCGGCCTCCGATTCGTACGAGCGCGACGCCGCAGTGAAAGCGATCAGCGTCGTGGGAGGCGGACCCGTGATCCAGATCCTCCCCGGACCGTTCCCCTTCCCCGACAGCGCGGCGCCGATCCTCAAGGCCTTCGGCGACGAGCGTGAGGGCCTCGAGTCACAGCTGAAGAACGGCCCCTACTCGAACAACGTCACGCCGATCTCCGGGTCGTTCACTTTCACGGCCTGGGACAAGGGCGCCGTCCGCGACTCGGTCGATGGCACGGCCGAGTTCACGACGCAGGACGGAGCCCGGTGGAAGCTCGTGTTGGACCGGGTGCAGACGAAGGACGTGCCGCATCACCCGCGCTTCGGGGGCGTGATCCTGGGGCTGTACTACCACGGCATCACCCAGGTGCACACGCCGCTCGTCCCCACGATCAACAGCGCGGTGGCCCTGTGGGCCGTCGGGCACCTGTACAAGAACGGCGCGCTGGTCACCGACAACGCCATGGTGCATGTGATGCTGTCGTCGCACACCCGCCGCAATGGCGACTTCGCCCTGGCATGCTGGGACTGTTCCAAGAACACGATCGACGAGCTGCAGCTCCAGATCCTGCCCGGCCCGGGCGAGCCGAAGTTCGAGGCTCCGGGCGGATTTCTGTTCGTCAACTGGGAACATTCCCGCGGCGAACAGATGTAACCCGCTACGACGGGATCGGCATCGAAAGAACGCCTCGATGCCGTCCCGTCCAGTCAGTTTTCGCAAATGTAGATTTCCTGGCGTGCCGCCCACACCCCGATTCGCTCGCCGGCCACCCGGTGCGGCGCTGGCACCTTACGTGGAATGCTACTGGGCACTCGCCGCCGAGCATGCGCCGCCCTGGAAGTCGCGCATTCTCCCCGACGGCTCGAACGACATCATCCTCGATCTCTCGGCCGAGCCGCGATCGTTCGTAGTCGGCGTAATGCGCCGGGCCGATGTCGTCCCGCTCGCGGGACACATCGATCTCCTGGGCGTACGCTTCCGGCCCGGCGGCGCGCTACCGTTTCTGCGCCTGCCGCTGTACGAGCTGGCGGACCGGCACGTCGCACTCGACGCGCTCTGGGGTTCTCGAGCCGCATCGCTCGTCGACGCCGTGGCGACAGCCCCGCTCGGCGAGCGCATCGCCGTACTCGAGCGGTTGCTCCTCGCCAGCCGCGCCGCAGCCGCCACCGACGACGACCTGATTCACCGCGCCGTGACCATGATGCGCCGCACGCGCGGCGGCATCGGGGTCCGCGCTGCGGCGCAGGCGCTGGGCGTCGGCGAGCGCCGGCTGGAGCGCGCCTTCGATATCGCGATCGGCCTCTCCCCCAAGCGGTTCGCGCGCGTGGTTCGGTTTCCCGGAGCCGTCCGCGAGATCGGGCGCCGGGGCATGCGTCCCGGGGCGGCCCTCGCCCTCGCCGCCGGCTACGCCGACCAGCCGCACTTCGTGCGGGAATTCAAGCGCCTGGCGGGCGTGACCCCGGCCCAGTACGCCGCCGAGCGGCGTGTCGGAATCGTTCAAGACGAGGATCCCCTCCCCGTCTAAATTCGGCGCTCCACCACCCGAGGAGACGATATGGAGCGCGACCGTCGTATCGACTACATCGAACTTCCCGCCACCGACATCGCGGCGACGAAACGTTTCTATATCGACGCCTTCGCCTGGAAGTTCACCGACTACGGACCCGATTACACGAGCTTCGAGGATGGGCGGCTGGCGGGTGGGTTCACAAAAGACGGAAAGGTCGCCACGGGCGGCGCCCTGGTCGTCATATACGCCGACAACCTGGAAGCCGTAGAGGCGAAGGTGCGCCAGGCCGGTGCGACGATCGTAAAGCCGATCTTCAGCTTCCCGGGGGGCCGCAGGTTTCACTTCTCCGATCCCAGCGGCAACGAGCTGGCGGTGTGGTCGGAGACGTGACCTAGGGGCTGGCCCCCTGCGCCGGAAGCACCTGCAGCAGGATGTCGGGCTGCACGGACAGCTCGCCCGTGAACGGGCGATTGTGCGCGGCGATGAGGAGAATCGACACCGCTACGCCGGTGGAGAACAGGCCGAGCGCAATCCCCGTCGCCTTGCGGCTGTCGCTGTGCACCATGGCGATCGCGACCATCGTGCAGATCGCCTGCACAATCAGGGCCAGCCATTTCACCCAGTTGACCGTGGCGTGACTGGTGATGATGCGCTGGCGGCGGGCATCGAGTGCCGTTTCGAGCGCCGTCACGATTTCGCGCTGTGCCGTCGCCTCGGCGGGCGTTTTGGCGTCGATCGAGAGGGTCAGCTGCAGGGCCTCCGCGAGTGACGCAGGAGTCATGGCGAGCGACGCCCGTCGCTCTGCCATAGCGGGCCACTCGGTGGTGACCGCGTCGTGAACGTGCCGGGCCACGAGGGCGCGGAGCCGGTCTTGCGTCTCCTGGGAGAATCGTGGCGCGAGCAGGACCACGGCGCGCAGTGCGCTCGCCTCGCGATTCACCGCGGTGGTCGCGCGGTCAAGATCGCCCCACACCTGCGCCGCGATGAATGCGACGAGCAAGCCGAAGATGATGCCCAGCGGGGGCATCAAACCGGGTGAGACGGCCTTGAACGCCTTCGCCCGCTCCCCCGTCGCGAGCACGATCACGATCCGATCCACGATCGCGGCGACTAGGTACGTTGCGGCGAAGACGACGACCGCCATCCAGAGAATGGGGAGCGTGTACAGCCAGTCGATCACGGCATGAAGTTGCGGGTCCACGCTCGACGAATCAAGAAATCGGCGCATTCGCCAAGGGCCAATTTCCGTGTCAGATTGGGGTCATGACCGTGCCCAACGAGCGTCGTGGCAGCACCGACCGCCGGGTCCTCAACCGGCGCGGCACCGGTCGCGGCGAGCGCACCGCTGCCGAGCGGCGTACCAACGGCGATCGCCGTACCGGGCTCGAGCGGCGGCTCGCGCTCCTCTCGGCAGAGGGCCAGATCCATGAGGCGCTGCGGCTCATCACGGAGATCATCGACCGCGGCACGCCGCCGGACGACGAGCGGCGCTCCCTCGAGAGCGCCATGGTCCGCCTCCGCTACGCGCTGGACCGTCTGCAGGAGGAGTAGCGCAACCCTTTTTCGCCTCCCGGCATCAAATGGAGTGAACCGATTGCCAGGAGCGCCCGATGTCCCCACTCGCGACGATGTCGATCACCCAAAGCCTTGGGCCTTGCCCCACCGGCCCAGCCGTCGTGGCGCTCCTGCGTGACTATTGTCTGCACGATCCAGGGGGAAGGCTGCTCGGCACAATCGCGGCGCCGGTGCGGCACCCGGAGGTAGGCGCAGCGGCTCCGACGTTTTACCTCCGCCGCAGTTCCTAGCAGTCGCCGCGGCTGCGCGCCCGCTCGATCCACCTGCCTGGGGTCGAGCGGGCGTTTGTCGTCACTGCGTCACGACTGTCCCCATTCGCACCACTTCGAAATTGCTCCCCTGCGCCTGCTTCAAGGTGTTCAGCTCGCTGTCGTTCCAGCGCGCGTCCGGAGCGCCAGAAATGAACCAGTCGCTGCCGTTGTCGGCGACGATCATGCCGTAGGTCTTCAACGCCTGCAGGATCACGCGGGCGCTCGCCGGGTAGCCCGAGATGTCGTAGGACGCCTTTAACCGGACGCGCATCCCCATCGGCGGAACGAGAGGGCTGGTGTCGGAACTCGCATAGTGACGCGCGGGGTAGACGTATCCGTGACGCGTGTGGCTCACCGTGAACCGCAGCGCGTGCAGGATGGCACCCTGTTCCACGACCTCATCGTAGCGCGCCAGGCCGGGGAAGATCGGCAGGCCAGCGGCGTCAGCTGACGTCCAGCCGGCCGGGCGCAGGGCGTCGGAGCCGAGATCGAAGATCGCGCCCGATCCGGCGGTCCAGTTCGCGGATCCCGTGACGGGGTAGGCGGCGAACAGCTCGTACAGTTTCCAATGATCACGATCGATCACCAGCACGTGCCGGTCACCACCCGAAGCGGCACCGCCCTCGATGGGCGCGTCGGCGGGGATCGGGTAGGGGCCCGGATCGCTCTCGCCGGCATAGGCGAACGTGACGCCGACACCCGGAGTCGAGCCGCCGACCACGATGTAGGGAATCCCGAACGGCCCGCCGTTGTAGTTGGCGCCGAAGTCGGGATGCAGACCACGCGTCAGACCGATGCTCGCGATCAGCGTATCGGAGCTCGGATCCACGGGATCCTGGTCGACGGGTGTGTTCCAGGGGTTGTCGGCCGGAAACGGACGCCGCCCCTCGAGACTCGCGTTCGGGCCCAATCCCGGCCCGCCGCTACCACCAGGGCCCGGGCCGCCCGCGGTGGGCGCGGCGGCGCACGCCAACAGCAGAAGGGGCAACGCAGCGAAGGACGCGCGGAAGCGGTACATATTGAAGGAAACGATGGCCGTGGGCGGGGACAACCTGATGTGACCTGCGCCACGTCGTCTTAGTAGAAGGAGACCGAACGATGCGTATCCATCGTGTGTGGCCCATGGCTGCCGCCGGCAGCCTGTTGATCACAGCAGCGGTGGCGGCTCAGATGCCAGGGTACGGGGGCGGGATGGGGGGACGGGGCGCCGGGGCGGGAGGCTATCGGCGCGGCATCGATCCGACGCGCAAGCTGCCCACCGCCAATCAGCTCGAGGGACCGCCGATCCCGGACTTTTTCGTCGACCGCTTCGCGCTCGACAGCGTGCAGGCGGAGAAGTACCGCTTCCTCTACGACTCGTTCATGGATGCGACGTCCGCGATCCGCGACAGTGCCAAAGCCGCACGCAGCGCGATCGACGGTGCGCGCGATACCGGTGACCGGCTTTCCGCCCGGATGTACGTTCCGGTGCTGCAGACGCTGGGCGACTCGCTCGCCAAGGCGGACGACCGGTTCGACAACCACCTGAAGACATTCCTCAGCTCTGCCCAGGTGAAGTCGTACAAGAAGTGGCGCGACGAGGAGCGGCGCCGCGAGCACGCCGACGACAAGCCGGAGCCGACGACGTCATCGGATCCGAACACACAGCCGTAATCCGCTCCGGGGGCTCGATGCGATTCGCGGTTCCACTGCTCTGCTCCGTCGCGCTCGCCGGTCCCGCCGGCCAGCTCGCCGCGCAGAGCAACGCCGAGCTGATGGCGAACGATCACTACAGCCGCTCGCACGACTACGACCTGGTGAATCAGGACATCGCCGTGCGGGGATTCGACTGGGACTCGACCTCGTTCGACGGCTCCGTCGTGACGACCTACGTCGCCCAACGCCCCGGGCTCGACTCACTCATCCTTGACGCGGGTGCGAAGCTCGAGATCGGCCGCATCATCGATCTCGCGGGTCGCACGCTCCGCTTCGCCCGCCACGGCGATTCGCTGGTGGTGTTCCCCGCGGTGCCGATCCCGTTTCACGACACGAGCCGCTTCACCATCACCTACCATGCCCGCATCGACAGCGGGCACGGCCTCACGTTCATCGAGCCGGAGGGGCGGCCGCACCGCCCGCGCCAGATCTGGAGCCAGGGCGAGGATCACGACAACCACGACTGGTTCCCGACCTACGATTTTCCGAATGACAAGATGACCTGGACGGTCGAGGCCACCGTGGCGTCCGGCCTCACTGCAGTCTCGAACGGCCGCCTCACCGGCGATCGCCGCAATGCCGACGGGACGCGCACCATGACGTGGCGTCAGGACAGGCCGAGCGCCACCTATCTCGTCTCGCTGATCGTCGCGCCGCTCGTCAAGATCCACGACACCTGGCAGGAGACGCCGGTCGATTATTACGTGTATCGCGAGGACAGCGCGCTGGCGCGTCCGCTGTTCCGCGACACGCCGAACATGATCGACGTCTACTCGCGGCTCACCGGCGTTCCCTACCCGTGGGCGAAGTACGCGCAAACGACGGTGGCCGATTTCTTCGGCGGCATGGAGAACGTCAGCGCCACCACGCTCGTCGATTGGCTGCCCGACTCCCGCGCCTATGCCGATCGCCCGTGGTACGCGTGGATCCTCATCCCCCACGAGCTGGCCCACCAGTGGTTCGGGGATTACGTCACGACGGCCAACTGGGCGAACATGTGGCTGAACGAGGGGTTCGCCGAATTCATGCCGGGACAGTACTGGAGCATCCGGTTGGGGCGCCACGCCGAGGACGACTACTACCTTGACGAGTATCAGCAATACCTGCAGATCGACCAGCAGCGCCGCATGCCGCTCGCGTCGAAAGGCTCGAACAACATCTACCCGAAGGGCGCGCTCGTGCTGCGGATGCTGCAGCGCTACCTCGGACCGCAGCGCTTCTGGGCGTCGATTCGCCGTTATCTCACCGATCACGCCTACGGCAACGCCACCTCCGACGACCTGCGCCAGGCGGTGCTCGCCGCGACCGGCGAAAACCTCGACTGGTTCTGGGACGAATGGGTGTATCAGGCGGGCTTGCCCGACTTCCGCGTGACGGCGACGTATGACACGAGCGCGCGGTCGCTGACGCTGCGCATCGCCCAGACCCAGACCGACAGCGCCACCGCCGACACCACGACGCCCCACTTCACCACGCCGCAGACGTTCCGTATGCCGGTCACGATTCGTATCGGCACAGCGGGCGGCGACGTGGTGCAGCGCACCACGATCGATCAGCGGGAGCAAACCGTCGTCTTCACCGCGCTCCCCGGCCCGCCGACGATGGTGGTGTTCGACGACGGCAACACCATCCTCAAGCAGCTGACGTTCGATCAACCGACGGCCTGGCTCGCGACGCAGCTGGTGCGCGATCCCGATCTCTGGGGCCGGCAGTGGGTGATCGACCGGCTGTCCGAACGGATGAGCGATTCGGCCGCCGTCGCCGCACTGGCGCACGCCGCCACGTCCGCCGAT